>Ga0209333_1001010_pt1 | contig 14316 bp, 14 predicted proteins | sample BlaSpr_A8_OM2_O3_FD_187982 | JGI IMG/M metagenome (GOLD analysis project Ga0209333, IMG submission 187982) | Forest soil microbial communities from Thunder Bay, Ontario, Canada - Black Spruce, Ontario site 2_A8_OM2_O3 (SPAdes) (version 2) | ecosystem: Environmental > Terrestrial > Soil > Boreal... | reverse complement strand
GGGGAGGTGCTCATCGATCCCGCCCAGTCCAATCTCGCTCTAGCCTGCCGGAACGGGAACTATAACATGTTCGTGGCGCCCAGCGGACAACTGCCCGCTGCAGGTATGAACTACTTTCCCACCATCGCTCAGGGAACGAACTATTCCATCGAAATCCAAGCGCCCACGAGCGAGGGCATCAAGCAGGTGCTGACCATGCCCAACGAAACTCCGCTCGCAAATGGAGATTTTCTGGCGGTTCAGAGTTCATTTTCCACCGACTTCCTTCAATGCGTGGAGAATAGAAATTGCGGGAACGACATCATCGTGCGCAATACGTCAGCGTCCTTAGGCCAGCAGGTGGCAGAGAATTCCTGGAACGATATTTCTCCGCAGGCGCAATTCGGTCCAGGCCAGGTCACCGGCATCTATCCTTCCGGCGGGCACAATACTACGGTGTATGTGCTCACCTCGAATGATACCAGCGTCCACTATGAGGGGACGCCGTACCTGCCCGGGCAAGCGTACAAGGCGCAATCCCAGGTCAACGGCGGGGCCATTACGAGTTGGCAGCCGGCTTCGGGCAGCGGCAGTACCAGCCTGACCAGGGCCTATAACTTGTTTGTCAATCCGTATGATCCCAGCGAGCTATGGGCTATCGATCTCGGCGCCTCCCCTTCGGCCATTAAGGTGAGCCGCGATGGCGGGCAGTCCTGGGCGGCAGTCCAGCAGCTCAAGGATATAGCCACCAACTACGGCGAGTTCGACTTCACCTGCGGCGCGTTTGCCAATGGTCCGAATACGAGTTACGCCGACAAGCAGATCTTCGGCAACCAGTGTTCAATGACCGAGATGCTGTTCCCACCGGGGCTGCCGCAAGTGCGTTTCGCCATGTTGTACCCCGGCGGCGTGGCTTTCTCGGGCGACAGCGGCAAAGATTGGATTCCCCTGAATGCCACCAACGCCCTGCCCTCTCAGCAGCCGATCGAACTGCCGCAGTCCGCCTTCTACGATCCGAACGTGAATGCGGCTGGAAATTCGAGCTTGTATGTGGCGCTCGAAGGCAAAGGCGTAAAGCGGATCGATGCACCCTTCGCGACCCTCGCATCTATGCCGAGCTGCACCTCGGTGCTGAGCTGCTCAGGCATAACGTTTGGCTTTCCGGCGCTGGTAGTGCAGTGTACGTCCGTCTTCAATTTCTACCAATTCGCTACCACCACCAATCAAACGCTGGTCGGCTCTGGCATGAGCTACACTTCCTCTACGCTCGACCTCCCTAACGCCCTCGCGGCCTGTCCGGGGCAAGCGAATCCTCGCGGGCCCTCGGGCGGCTCGTGCGCGTATTTCTCCACCTTCGAGCCGTCGCATACCTATTGCGGGGCTCCGCCGCCGCAGCCGGCAAACTTCTGCCCGGAGTGCAAGAAAACCGGGGGAATATGCACTACTTTGGCTGACAGGACAAAAGTTTGCATTCATGAATAGCAATTCGGCATCGGCGCCAGGTGGATATTTCTTGGCTCAGGTAGACCGACGCGCACTGGATGTTCGGGGTGGTGGGAATTATCATGCAAGCCTCGCCGCTGGGCGCACTCGGCGCCGGGCGGGCGCGCAGGGTGCTGGATGGAGAGTCCGTCCCTGCAAGTGAAACGATTGCCGCCCAGGAATCACTATATCAGTGAAAGGAAAATATGTCCCTACCATCCTATACAATCCGAAATCGCACCGTGAAACTGGGCAAGCAAGCGGCCCGCCATGACGACCGCACGCTCCAGTTCTCCAATTACCTGAAGGCCACGGCCCCGCTCGCTCCACCCAAAACGGAGGATTGGACCACAAAAGTCAAGCAATGGCCCATGATGATGAACGATACCCTCGGCGACTGCACGTGCGCCTGTGCCGGCCACATGATCGAGGAATGGACCACGTACGCGCATGCTCCGGGGTTCATACCCGCGGATCAACAAATTCTGCAGGCCTATGAAGCCATTTCCGGCTACAAGCCTGGCGATCCCAACACCGATAAGGGCGCGAACATTCTGGACGTGCTCAACTATTGGAGGCAGACCGGAATCGCCGCTCATCCCATAACCGCGTACGTCTCACTGGAACCTAAGAATCACGAGGAAGTGAAAGACGCGGTTTACCTGTTCGGCAATTGCTATCTCGGCGTTCAATTGCCGCTCAGCGCCCAGAATCAGAAAGTCTGGTCGGTGCCCGCGGGCGGCCCCACCGGGAAGGGCGCGCCCGGTTCCTGGGGTGGACATGCCATTCCGATCGTGGAGTACGATGCGCGCGGTGTGACGGTAATCACCTGGGGCGAAACGCTTCGCGCCACGTGGACCTTCCTGGACACCTACTGCGACGAGGCATATGCCGTGCTTAGCGCCGATTGGATCGGCGCGAACAATCAAGCGCCCAGCAACTTCGATTTGGCGCAACTCCAGGCGGATCTCGGCGCGATAGGGGCGAAGCCTGCCGCCAAGCCCGCTACCGCAAGCGCAAAGGCGTAGCCGGGCGGGCGAAACCGCCCGCACCGCCATTGCAAGCGGGACAGGCCTCCGGGCCTGTCCCTTACTTACCCGCGCCGCCCGGCCGTCCAGTCGTCCCATTAGCCGAACGCCTTCATCCGGGTGTCGGCGACTCACGACCCGGCTACTCCGGCCAAGGCGTTCTCCAACGGCGCGCGCAGACCCTCGCGTCCATTGAGGAAGGAGCCGGTGGCCCGGCCGGAGCCCGTATCGAAGATTACCGCGGCATGGTGGCGGTCCGTCTTCGACGCATGCCGCTGCACGTAGCCGGCCGATCCCCGCATGCCTTGGCGAATCCCGCGCGCGGCGTCGCTTACCATCGCCGCGTTCACGCCGTTGTCTTCCGCGCCGGTTCCCAGGTCCCACGAATCCGGATGCGCGCCCAGCAGGACGATTTCATCGGGCCGTTCGCGTCCGCGAATCTCCCCAATCGCGTTGCGCGATGCGTATGGCCCGCCGGTCTGGGTCGGCGAGATTCAGCCGCACCCGCTTCTCGCCGGTTTCCGCCAGCCGCGCCAGACGCGCGGCATGTTCCCGCGAGACGATGCCACGGGCAGCGGCACAAGGCCTCCGTTGAGATCCATCAGGTCGTCAAAGGGTTCGCGTCTCGAGGTTCGAGACCAGCGCGATGGCGCCGCGCCAAGCGCGCGCCCGGCCAGCCTCTGAGCAATATCGGCCGTCTGCGCTGAGGGAGCGCAAAAACGGCCAGGGTAGCCGCGGCGAGTTTTAGACAAATAGGGCGCATCGGGTATGGCATATAACCGGGCTGGCTGGCACGTCTTTCTCCCTGAAGCATGCGTCCTTACCAATGGAGGACCATGCCATCTCGCAAGCCCATCGAAACGGTCGCGCCGCGGCTCACGCATGAAAGCCGCGCGGCAAAGATGCTGCGCGAAGTCTTCGACTCCGGGCGCCCGCTAACCTACATCCGGTCTACCGAAGAGCAGCGCGTCGCCAGGGTCCTGCATGAAGTGAGCCTTCGGATGTCCGGCTCCGAGCCCACGCCCGTGTGGATCTGGAGCCTCACCGAGGGCATGCATCGCGATGGGGAAGCCGTCCAGCCCGGCACCGAATCCGCGCGCGAAGCGCTGGAGTTCATCGCCGCCTACAAAGACGCCGCCATCTTCCACTTGAAGGATTTTCACGAGCCTCTGCGCGAATCCCCGGAAACCCGCCGCCGCCTGCGCGATCTCTACGAGAGCTGTCGCGACCGGCGCAAGTTCATCGTCATCAGCTCGCCGGTGCGCTCGATTCCGGAAGAGGTCGAGCGCAGCTTGCTATACATCGAGCTGCGCCCACCCGATCTGGTCGAGCTGGTCGATTTCCTGCGCGACGAACTGGAACAAACTCCCGCGGCGGGCGCAGTACCCGACACCAGCCAGCCGAAACTGAACCAACTGGCGCGCTCCCTGCAAGGGCTTACGCTGGACGAAGCCCGCTATGCGTTGCGCCGCGCGCTGGCCGCCAGTCCGGAACTTGGGCCGGAATCCATACCGGCGCTGCTCGAAGAGAAGCGCCTCCTGGTGAACCGCAGCGGCACCGTCGAGTTCATCGCCGAAGGCGGCAGCATGGGCAATATCGGCGGACTTGAAACACTGAAGAAATGGCTGACCGAGCGCCGCAAGCTTTTTCAAATGCGCGATTCGCTCAGCGCCGACATCGCCCCCAAGGGACTGCTCATGATGGGTATCCCCGGCTGCGGCAAGAGTCTGTCCGTCAAGGCGATCGCTTCGTACTTCGAGCTGCCGCTCTACCGTATCGACATGATCGAGATCTTTTCCGGCAGGCACGGCAAGCCCGAAGGCGCGTTTGTGGCCGCCTGCAAGATGCTGGAAGACATGGCGCCCGCGGTCCTTTGGTTCGACGAAATCGAGATGGGCATCACGTCCACAGAATCGAGCGGCGAGCAGGGCCGGATCTTCGCATTCTTCCTCACCTGGATGCAGGAAAAATCCCGCGGCTTATTCGTGGCCGCCACCGCCAACCGCATCGATCTGCTGCCCGCCGAGATGATTCGCAAGGGACGCTTCGACGAAGTATTTTTCGTGGACTTGCCGCTGGACGACGAACGCATCGATATTTTCAAGATTCATCTCAGCCGGCGGGGCATCGATCCGGCGGCCTTCAACCTCGCGCAGTTGACCGAATTCACCATCGGCTGGACCGGCGCCGAAATCGAGCAGTGTGTAGTTTCCGCATTGACTAAGGCAAAATTGGCGGACCGTGAGATCGGCGAAGACGACCTCTTAAGTGTGGCGGTGAGCATCGTGCCCCTGTCGCGCACCATGAAGGAGCAGATCAATCACATCCGAAGCTGGGCTTTCGAGCGAGCCATTCGCGCGTCCCCGCGGCAGGGCGGGCAGTGGTAGCCGTCCGCGCAACGATTTCAGGTAGCCGCCGTTGCCGTAAGAATCGTCAGGTTGTCCACAGCCTGATAATCTCTCGTGTTGAGGGTAACCAGGGGGATGTCTTGACCGGCGCCACAGCGTGTATCAAGGCTGCGCTTCCCGCCCCAGCGGCCGAATGTGTCGTTAAGAGTCACGGGCATTAAGCACGCAATTAGAGACCCGTCTGGGGGAAGTTTGCGCGTAACGCGGGTCGAGGGCTGGCCTGAGTCTCCGCGGCTGTAACAGTATTGGACATCAACATGGCGATAGTCAGCGGCCCAACCCCTCCGGGCACGGGCGTGTAGGCAGACGATTCCTCCAGCATGGCCAGCGGATCCACATCGCCCACCAGCACGCTCCCCTTGCGCTCCAGCGTGGCCAGGCGCTCCGGCGAGTTGCGGAAAATGCGCGCAGCCTCGGCCCGATCGGTGATGCGGTTCATGCCCACATCCACGACCACCGCGCCCGGCCGGATGAAATCGGCCGTCAGCATGGCGGGCCGTCCCATGGCGGCCACCAGGATCTCGCCTTCCCGGCAGACGCCCGCCAGGTCCGCGGTGCGCGAATGGCAGATGGTGACGGTAGCGTTCGCGTGCAACAGCAGCAGCGCCATCGGCTTGCCCACGATGTCGCTGCGCCCCACCACCACCGCGCGCTTGCCCGCCACAGGAATCTGATACTGCCGCAACAGCTCCATGATGCCGGCTGGCGTACAGGGCCGCGGGCCGGGGCGTCCGGCCACCAGATTACCTACATTCATGGGGTGGAATCCGTCCACGTCCTTTTCCGGCGCCACCGCCAGCAGCACCCGCCGCGTATCCACCTGCGGCGGCAAAGGCAACTGCACCAGAATGCCGTCGATATCGGGCCGCTGGTTCAGTCCCTCGACGACCTCGAGCAATTCCTCGGTGGCGATGGTCGCGGGCGGCGTCAGGCTCTGGCTCGCGATGCCTAGCTCCGCGCAGGCCTTCACTTTGTTGCGCACGTAGATTTGGGATCCGGGATCGTTCCCTACCAGCACGACGGCCAGTCCTGGCGGGCGCCAGGCTGCAGCCAGCGCCGCCACGCGCGGACGCAAGTCGCGCAGGATCCGGTCTCGGACATGGTTTCCATCGAGAATTGTTGGCATCTATACACCAATGATAGCTGCGGCGCAGCGGCACTTGACGTGCTGCGATCGGTGTAGATGCGCCCCGGGTGTGTAATTCTGTCCCTATTGACAAGCTTGGCATTGTACGGCCAGGAAGCGACGTTCCGGACCGATGCGCGTCTGGTCGTGTTAAACGTGTCGGTCTTCGACCGGGATGGCAAGGTCCTCAGAGATCTGGGCCAAAGCGCCTTCACAGTATACGAAAACGGCGAGAAACAGACAGTCAAAGTTTTCCGGCAGGACGATGTGCCTATCTCGCTGGGGCTAATCATCGATACCAGCGCCAGTATGACCGATAAGCGCGACCGGGTGGCCTCCGCCGCACTCGCCATGGTGAAAGCATCCAATCCGCAGGATGAGGTCTTCATCATCAACTTCAATGAATCGGCGGTGCTGGCCAAGGATTTCACCAACGATACAAAAGACCTTGAAAAGGCCTTGCGCAGTCTGGATGTGAAGGGCGAAACCGCCATGCGCGACGCGTTGCTGCTGGGAATCGAGCACCTGCGGCACCGCGCCCACAGGGACAAGAAGGTGCTGCTGGTGGTGACCGACGGGGAAGACAACAGCAGCGTGGAAACGCAAGCCCACCTGGTTGAAGTGGCGCAACAGAACGATGTGATCATTTACGCCATAGGCTTGCTGGGCGCGGAGGAGCCGGAAAGCGCCGCACGCGCCAAGAAACAGCTCACTGAACTAACGCAGCAGACCGGTGGGCAACCCTGGTATCCGAGCGACGTGGCGGAGATCGCGAATATCACGCCCCAGATCGCGCACGAGATCCGCAATCAGTACATCCTGGCCTACACGCCCACGAACCTGGCGGCCGACGGCAGCTTCCGCAAGCTCCGGGTCGAGGTGGATATGCCCGGCGCGGTGGTCCGCACGCGAGCCGGCTACTATGCGCCACGGTAGCGCGGGGCTTACGGGAACTGAAAGAAAAGTCCAGCCGATGCGCGCCCGATCTGGTTCTGGTGGGCCAGATAGCCCTTCAGTTCGATCTCGACGCCGAGATGCTGCGTGATGTAATAAAGCCCACCGGCGCTCACGTTGGCGGCCAACTCGTCATTGCTCCGATTCACGGTCGCAGTCGTGCCGAAACCGCTCGTACCGGTGCTGGACGATAAACGCAGGACTCCGGCCCCCACGCCGAGGTACGGCACCCAGTTGCTCTTGTTGGGAAAACGGACTTTGATCCCGCCGTTGAGGTCCAACATTCCCGACGTGTACAAGCCCTTGCCCGTAAGGTTCGTGCCGTAGGTGAACGCATAGCTGGTCAGCGGGGAGTAGGAGAAATCGATAAATGGCGCCAAATACTTCGACGCGGCTCCGGCAATGCTGGCGCCATACGACCCGTGTCCTCCCAGCCCGAAGATTCCTCCCGCCGATATCGTGGCGATTCCCACGCCCGTATCCGACTGCTGAGCCTGCGCGGGCAAACCTAAAATCGACAGACTCGCAGCCACCGACACAAGAATCGATCCGCGCGCGGCGAAATGCATGGGCTAGGTCTCCTGGTCTCTTGCATCTAAATACTGCGTACACCCATGTTGACGATGTCATCCACCTGCATGGTTTCCTTCACCACGAACGGCTCGCCGTATTTCACACCAATCAGGTTGCCGTAGAACCGCGCCACGGCGCCCAGCCTCTCACGGATCTCCGATTCCTTGGGAAACAGGCCGCCGCCATCATCCGGCGCGCCCTCGCCCGGCGCGCCGTATTGGGATCGATAGCTCAACAAAGCCGCCATGCGCGCCTCGAATTGGGCGCTGATATCCACCACGAACGAAGGCGTCACGTTGGCGTACAGCGACGCATAGATCACCTTATAAGGGCGGTGCGGCTCGGTGTATTCGTCCAGCTTCTTAAGACCCGCCAGGAAGCAGGCTTCGTAGCTCAATTCGCTGGCGCGGTAATGGTCCGGATGGCGGCCCTCCCAATATGGCAGGATCGCCACGCGCGGGCGCAGCTCGCGGATCTTCACCGCCAGCGTCATGCGCGCGCTGAGCGTGTTCTCCAGGCGCGCATCGGGGAACCCCAGGTTGCCGCGCCAGGCGAGACGCAGATGCCGCGCCGCGATCTCGGCTTCCGCCAGGCGCTGTACGGGAGTCCCGCGCGTACCCATGTCGCCTGCCGTAAGGTCCAGAGCCCCCGTCCGGTAGCCCCGCTCGGCCATGCGGATCAGCGTACCGCCGCACGTCTGTTCGATGTCGTCCGGATGGGCGGCTATCGCCAGAATATCGAGGCCCATGCCGCTCATGCGCGCGCCGCCAGTCTCTTCAGAAATTCGTCCACGCCTACCTTGTATTTGAAAGCCTTGCGGCCGTCGATAGCAATCACCGGCACCTCTTCGTCATACAGTGCCAGCCACTCGGGATGGCGGTCGATATCGACCTCTTCAATCTCGAAGGCCGCGCGCCCGCGGGCCGTCGCCAGCACCTGTTTGGCTTCCTCGCAGAGGCAGCATCCCGCGCGCGTGTAGAGAGTCACTCGCGTCATTCCCAGTAACGGTCCCGCCGCCGGTTGTACCGGTCGCTGGCGCCCATCGCTTTCACCAGCGCCATGCCAGCCACAAATCCGCCGATGTGCGCGAAAAAGGCGGTGCCGCCCTGGGAAAGGTGCGTCCGCGCAATGGACCCGAACCCGCTGAACAATTGCATAACGAACCAGTATCCCAGCATGATGGGGGCGGGAATTTCGATGGTCGTGACGAAGAACACCACAAACACCAGGGTCAGAATCCGCGCCCGCGGAAACTTCACCAGGTATGCGCCCATCACCCCGGCGATCGCGCCGCTCGCGCCGACCATGGGAATCGTGGAGTACGGGCTCGCAATCACCTGCCCGAGCGCCGCCACGATTCCGCACAGCAGATAGAACACCAGATATTTCCCATGCCCCAGCAAGTCCTCGATTTTGTTCCCGAAGACCCACAGGAACAACATATTGCCCAGTACGTGCATCCAGCCTCCGTGCAGAAACATGGAGGTGAAAACCCGGCTCAGTTGGAAGTTGTCCGGCACCAGTCCGTAGTATTCGATGAGGGCATTGAGCGTGCGAGGGCCGAGCGAGTATTCGAACAGGAAGACCAGCAGGTTCACGGCGATGAGCGCAATCGTCACCACCGGCCGCGAGTAACTGGGCTGCGTATCTTTAAGAGGGAACATTTACGTGGTAGCGGCCGCGTGCCCGATGCTGGCCTGCATATCCCGATGCGCCCGCCGCGGCGCATTTTGCATCAGCGTGCGGACCTGCTCCACTCCGCAAATTCCGCCGCGCGCGCCCATGGCCGTGCAGTTGAGGGCCGCCATGCCGTTCGAGAAATCCAATGCGTCCGCCAGGCTCATGCCTTGCAAAACAGAATAACAGAAGGCGCCGTGGAACACGTCTCCGGCGCCGGTGGTGTCCACGCAGTTCACCACGAATGCCGGCGAATACAGGAAGCGTCCGTTTTCCAGCGCCAGCGCGCCGTGCGCGCCCAGGGTCATGGCCGCCACCCGCATGCCGTACTCCCGCTGGATCAGTTCCAGCGCGCGCAGAGGGTCCCGCTCGTTGGTCCACTGCGTCGGGAAATCGGAGCTGGCGATGAGGTAATCCACATGCGGCAAAACCTGGTCGAAGCCGTGATAAATCGTGTCCACATCCACCGTTACCGGGATGCCCGCGCCGTGCGCGATGCGCGCCGCATGCGCCACCGCGGGGGTATCGTGCCCGTCGATATGCAGCAGCCGCGCGCATAGAATTTGGTCCGGGCCGATCTCGGAGGGATCGATGCGCAGGCACTCGGGCCGCGACCACAGCACGGTGCGCTCGCCGGTGCCGCGGTCGATGATGATGTAGGCCGACTGATTGGGGCAGCCCGCGCGGCTCTGTACATGGTCGAGATTGATACCTGCGGCGCGCAGACTGTCCCATTGGATGCGGCCGCGCTCGTCGTCGCCGATGGTGCCGATGTATTTCGTGCGCAAGCCCAGCCGCGCGCAAGCGGCCAGGGCGCTGGCCACCTGCCCGCCGGGACTGACAATCTCTTCTTCGAAGCGAACTTTGCCGGCATACGCGGGGAAACCGGGGACTACCAGGAGCGTGTCGGTAGCGTTGAGGCCTACGCCTGCAACATCGAATTGAGGAGCCACGCAACTATTGTAGTGTTACTTGTGGGGCACCGTCGAAAACCAAGGGTTTTCATCGCATTTGGTGGTCCGCCGGGCCATGAAGACAGGATGGCATCCTGCGGCCGATTGGTAATCGGCCCTTCGTTCCGCCCGGGCGTTTGGCGAACAAACAATTCCATTCCACGGTTAAGCCCTCGGTCCCCCGCGCCTTTCTTTGGTATATAATGGGATAGGTGTTTATCTACCTAACTGCATAAGGTGTCGAATGCAACAAGAGGCTGTTCGCTGGAACATCAAAGTCTCAAGGGAAACCGATCTCACGCTGCGAACCTTTTTGGGAGCGCACGGGATGAAAAAGGGCGATCTCTCGAAGTTCATCGAGCAGGCCGTGCGCGCGCATGTTTTTCATCGCGCCGTCGAGGACATCAAGGCGCGCAATGCCGACACCGATCCTGATGAGCTGCAGACGTTGATCGACAATACGGTGCGGGAAGTGCGCGCGGAACGGCGCGCCAAAGCCAGGGCTACCCACGCCTGATGCACGCTGTACTCGACACCAATATTCTGGTGTCCGCCCTTCTGGTCCAAACGGGACATCCGGACGCGATCTACCGCGCATGGCAGGAGAGGCGCTTTGTGTTGCTAACCTGCGCGGAGCAGCTCGACGAGCTACGGCTTACCCTGCACAAGCCGGCTCTTGCCATGCGCATCAAGCCCTATAAAGCCGGCCGTCTGCTTAACCATCTGAAAGAGTTTGCCCAGAACGTCGGCTCACTGCCGCGCGTCCAGCGCTCTCCCGACCCAACCGACGATTTTCTGCTGGCCTTGTCCGAAGCCGGAAACGCCGAGTATCTGGTCACCGGCGACAGGGGCGGGCTGCTGGCGCTCGCCCGTCATCGAACCACGCAGATTGTTTCCGCGCGCGATTTCGCGGCAGTACTCGCACGACCCTAATTCTTAGCCCCAACCTCGTAAACGTAAATATAGTGCAGCACCCCGCCAGCGGTGATCGGCACAATCCCCGACGGCGTCCATCCGCGGATCTCGTAGTCGTTCGATACCACGCGCGCACCGGGCTTCAGATACTTCTCCAGATTCGGGCGCAGACGCTCGTTTGAACTGGTCAACAGGTACAGCGTCACCACGTCAGCCGGGCTTAGGTCCACCTTCAACATATTCTCGTGAATCAGCCTGACGCGATCTTCCAGGCCAAGCGATTTGATCCGCGCCTGCGTGGATTTGCAGAGATCCCCGCGCAGCTCCACGCCCACCGCGCGCGCCTGGAATTTCTGCGCGGCCGTGATGATGATGCGCCCGTCGCCGCTGCCCAGGTCATAAACCATTTCGCCCGGCTTAACCCGCGCGGCGCTAAGCATCCTGTCCACCACCTCCTGCGGACTGGGTATGTATGGCGCCAGGTTGTCCTTGCTGAACTGTTGGGAATACGCCCGCCCCCAAGCTCCCAAGGCCAGCAGGGCCGCCGTCGAAACCGCCGTAAAGGACCAAAGCACCCGCATGGGTCATTGGGAAGCGCCGTTCGCCGCGCGCTTACCCAGTCTTGATTTTACTATACGGGACATGATATCTCCCCATGCATTCCATAAATCCCGCGGCCGCGTGATGGTGTACTCGACCCCTTTCAGGTATTTCACGGCACTGCCGATGGCGTCGCGCCAGGGGACGGCTTGGGGGTCCACGTTGTAGTTCATGTAGAAAAGCGGGAATTCCACATCCGCGACTTTCTTGAGCGATTCCTGCGGCACGCCGTTATCCAGCAGCACCTTCGGACCCGCGAAGATCACCGCATCCGGATGATCGCGCGCGTTCAGTTCCTCGGTAAACAGATTGGTCAGGAATTCCGTTTCCCCGCGCTTCTGGCTCAGGCGCTTCACATCCACCGTCCCCAGATTCAGGGAGTGCAAGGCCTCGCCCAAGGCCGGAAAATCGATGTGCGAGGAATCCGCCTGCCGGTAGACCACCCGCCGCTCCTGCAGATTGAACGCCACGATCGAGAACTTGCCGATGCGCGGTTCGCGCGCGATGCCTCGCAAAATCGAGATCAGCGCATTCATATCCAGCGGATGCAGCGCGGCGGCCGCCGAGTCCTGCGGGGCGAAGTTCACAATCACCTTGACATTGAGCGGCGCCCCGGCCGAATCTCGCGGCACTGGCGCCTCGTCTTTGAAAGGCTCGTTGTCGGCGCTCAGTATGGTGTTAGGCAGGATGTCCAAGGCCACCGGCTTGTCCTTGAGCGGCACGCTCGCGTCGATATCCCAAAAGGCCGAGCACACCCGCTCGGCGCGGTCCCGCATCAGCCAGTCCACATGGTACTTGCCTTCTCCCACGTCGAAGCTGCCTTGCAAATAGGCGTCGCCACGCGCATTCTCTTCGATCTCCGGCACGTTCACCCGTTGCGACAGGTAAACCGGCTCGTCCTTATGTGCATCCGGCGTGATCCTGAAGATCATGGTGAGCAGATTCTGCGATCCCGCCAGTTCCTTCAAGGGTACGCTCACTTCGTAACCGGAATGGAACTTAAGATCGAAGCCGAGGGTTGGTTTGACGGTCGTGGCCGTGCATGGAAGGTCTTTGCGGGGTTCTTGAGATTCCAGCACCGCGGTATCGGTGTTAAAGAGGTGCGCTTCACTCCCTGGTTGGGAGCCTGCCAGAATCGATTGCGCGCGCCCGCCGCCCGCCAGCAGCAGCAAACACGACGCTGCCCGTAACGTCGGAAGAGCCCTTAACCAGCGCGGCGACATCGTATGAACCCTAGGACGGCCCATTTCAGTTTATCCCAATGGCGCTCACCCGGCGCCGATTTCAGTATTATTGCGCAGATTTCCAAAACCGCAACGTGCCCCTGCAATTCTAGTACCGCGGACAGCCCAACCTTCTCACGCGGCTCATGCAGCTCACGCCTTGAAGCGCTCCAGCGCCCCTGGATTCTCCACTGTCGAGATATCCCCCAAAGGCTCTCGCAGATAAGCCTGGCGGATCAATCGCCGCACCACCTTTCCACTTTGCGTCTTGGGCAACTCCGGAACGGCAAAGATTGCACGCGGACGGAAGGTGGGCCCCATCGACCGCGCCACGTGCGCGGCCAAGTCGGCGCTAACATCGGCTAACCCGGTTGACCCGGCGGCCGGCGCCGCGCCCGGTTTCAGCACCACGAATGCCACGACGCTCTCGCCCGTGATCTCGTCCGGCACGCCGATGACGGCCGCTTCGGAAACGGAGGCATGTGCGATCAAGCATGCCTCCACCTCCGCGGGACCCACTTTGCGCCCCGCCACATTGAACGACTCATCAGCCCGCCCTTGCAGGAACCAGTAGCCGTCCGCATCCACGATGGCCCAATCGCCGTGGTACCAGACACCGGGCCAGCGCGACCAGTATGCCTCCAGATAGCGCTGCGGATCGTTCCAGACGCCCCGCGTCATCGAAGGCGCCGGCTTGGTGCACACCAGATAGCCCAACTGGCCGCGCACGGGCTGGCCCTGTGCGTCGAAAACGTCCGTCGCCATACCAGGCGACGGTCCACCCAGCGTGCAGGCTTTCAACGGCTGAATCGGCAGCGGTCCCAGGAAACCGCCGATAATCTCGGTGCCGCCTGAAATGTTCATGATCGGGCACCTGCCCCGGCCCACCTGCTCGAAGAACCACCGGTAGGAGCTTTCATCCCAAGGCTCGCCGGTGGAGCCGAGCAGCCGCAGCGAGCCTAGATCGAACCCATCGGCGCCCGCTCCGGCGTGGCGCATCAGCAGCCGGATAGCGGTCGGCGAAATGCCAAACGTAGTCACGCGATGCCTGTCGATCATTTGCCAGAAGCGCTGCGGAGTGGGGTGGTCGGGCGCACCATCGTACAGCACGATCGTTCCGCCCAGGTGGTGGTTCCCGATAATCTCCCACGGCGCCATCATCCAGCCGATGTCCGAGACCCACCAGAAGCGATCCTCCGGCTGATGGTCGAATGTCAGGTAGATTTCCTTGGCCGTCTGTGCCAGCGCGCCGGCGTGCGTATGGACGGCTCCCTTGGGACGGCCGGTAGTTCCCGACGTGTAGAGCAATAGGCAGGGCGCTTCTGAATCGAGCGGCAGCGCCGCGCATTGCTCAGACTGGCCCGCGACAAAATCGTCCCACCAAACATCGCACCCGCC
>Ga0209333_1001005_pt1 | contig 14380 bp, 18 predicted proteins | sample BlaSpr_A8_OM2_O3_FD_187982 | JGI IMG/M metagenome (GOLD analysis project Ga0209333, IMG submission 187982) | Forest soil microbial communities from Thunder Bay, Ontario, Canada - Black Spruce, Ontario site 2_A8_OM2_O3 (SPAdes) (version 2) | ecosystem: Environmental > Terrestrial > Soil > Boreal... | reverse complement strand
TGAATTATCCGCCGCTCGGCATTGTGGGTACGGTTGTCGATGTCGAAGTCGAGGGGCGGCCGGGGCCGGCTTCGGGTGAGAGCATGACGGCGCGCTTCCGGGTTATCGATCCGGAGTTCTTCCGAACGGTGCGCGTGCCGCTGCTGGAAGGGCGCGCCTTCGACACCGGCGATGCGGATGAGAAGCGCGGCGTGGCCATCGTTTCGGAAGCCTTTGTACGGCGATTTTTTCCCGGCGAGGAACCTCTTGGAAAGCGCTTTCGCCCGCTCTTTCCGGGCGGCGATGCGTATTGGTATCCGAGGTCGGAGAACCTGCCGTTGCGGATCGTGGGCATAGCCCGGGATGTCAATGACGCCGATATTTATGGCGGAGAGCCGCCGCCGCAGATCTATCTGCCCTATGCGCAGAACCCCTCGCGCATTATGCACCTGCTGGTACGCACGCAAGGCGCCGCGCTCGCTTGGACGGCGGCGGTGCGCGGCGCGATACTGAGTGTCGATCGGGACGAGCCGCTTTTCGACGTGAAGACGCTCGACGCGATCGCCACGGCGAGTTTCTCGCCGCAGAGCGCTTTTGGAGCGATGCTGAGCGCCGCGGCGGCGTTGTCGTTGCTCTTGGCGGCAACAGGGATTTATGCTCTGCTGGCGTGGTCGGTTTCGCGGCGGACGCGCGAGATTGGGATTCGGATGGCCATCGGCGCGTCGTCCGCGGATGTGGTCCGCATGGTGCTGCGGCAGGCGTTGCAGCCCGCCCTGGCGGGCGTCTTGCTGGGCGCCGGCGGAGCGTTGGCGCTGCATGCAATTCTCCGCGCGCAAATAGAGGGCGCGCAACGGTTCGACCCGATTGCATTCGCGCTGCCCGCGGCAATTCTGACGCTGGTTTCGATGGCCGCCGGCGTCGCACCGGCATTGCGGGCGGTACGGGTCGATCCCATTGCGGCGCTGCGGACGGAGTGAGCGCTACCCGGTGGCTAGCTGCATCGACGACTTCGTTTCGCGATGCATCGTCAGCCAATCGCCGTTCTCCGCCAGCGCCTCGCGTCCTAATTCCCGAATGGTTCTTTCGCATTCGTCGAAGTTCCGCTCTCTCTCGAATTTGTTCAGATCTTCATCCGCGTCGTGAAACAGGGTGTACATCCGCGCACACTGGCGGGCATGCGCGAATCCGCGGTGCTCGATATAGTTCCAGGCCAATGCGGCCCACCACATGGCCAGGGCCGCCACCACATGCGACCATCGCTTGAACTTGGGGACCAACCAAAAAAGTGGCGCAATAAGCCCAATCGGGACCGCAACCGAAGCGAAAATGGTCAACGCTTTTTTCAGCTTTTCATACCGTTCTTTTGTGTGCCAGAAATATTTCGCCTGGCCCGCGACCCATGTATGCGCCAGCCGCAAACGCGAGGCGCGATCGACTTTTCCGGCGGGACTGCGATCCACAATGCCATCGTATAAACCGCACTCGCTCATGGCATCGCGGACCCAGACTGTCTCGCCAGCCTGCTGGTACTGTTCGGCTGCCATGTCGCGGAGTCCGGCGGCCATCCAGAAAAACTGGACGCGCAACGCTTCGGCGAGCGCGCGATAGTCTTCGTGACGGTCGCGCCGTTTCGACTTCCATTCATACCACATGAGAGTAAATGCCCCGCCGAGGCAGCCATAATACCCGCAGAGAAACGGCCAACCCTGGTCCATCGCGTGCATCCAGATCAATGCAAGGCCCGAAAGCGCCAGTAACAGGAAGATGACTTTCCAGGTCCGGATGCTGGCATTGGCGAAACGGATCGCGATGGCATCGGCTTGTGAATAGACTGAAGCGACCCATTGCATCGCCGCGGAAAGGCCGATGGCTTCCTCGCCCTCGAACAGACCGCTCCGGCTATTCTTCACAGCCTCCGGGAAATCGCTGCCGGCGCGCGCAATATCGGCATTGAACCGATCCAGCAGCCGATAGCTGGCCTCATAGTCTTCGGGTACGGATGACTCGGGGTAGCGGACTTCACGTTTCAGCGCCGGCCCAGCTGCGCACCCGGAACCAATTCTTCTGGCGGGAAGCACATATACCGGGCCGGCGCCATTGGTATTCATTTGCGAAAACGCGAGGCGGCCAGGGGGCGATTCTTCCCGAAGCTTCATGGCCACCACATGGCTGGTTCCGCCTGGCTTGTTGGTTCGGTCTTGGTCCCAAATGGCTATCAGGATCTGGCTGTGCCGCACCAGGAACCGGCCCAGCAGCTCGTACTGCCGGTCACGCGCGGGCCCAGGTTGGGCAATGCCGTCGAGGGTGGAATTGGCGGCGAGCGGTACTTCGATACAGCGTAGCGCGCCCTTTCGCAGATCTTCGAACTCCGAGTCGCTTTCTTCGTTCGTGAAGTCCTGCCGGTAGAGAGCCATGGGCATCGGTAAGACTGCAATATAGGGTATGGTCGCCGTCATTGCCGCGCGCACGGCGATTCGATCGCCGCCTTCGGCGAGGCCCGAGAGCAGAAGCAGCGGCGTATTCGGGTACTTGCCCCGCAGCGCCGCAAAGATCTTGCCGATTTCAAGTTCGAACCCCTCATAGTCGCCGGGGATTAGATCGCAATGCCCCGTTACGGCGATAACTAGCGATACGGCGCCGGAGATTGGATTGGCGGCAGGCATGGCAGACAGGAATAGATAATACAGCATCGCGTCGAATAAATCCACAAGAATTCAGACCAATGGCGGGTCGAAGCGCACGGCGATGGCAGGTCATTGAATTTCGCGCAAAGAAAGATCAACATCGAAGAATGCAAGTTACTCTCAATCGCCGCGATTTTCTGGGCGCCACGGCGTTGGCGGCCGCATCCTTTGCGCAAAGCGCCGCCGCGTCTGAACCCGAAGGCTGGTTCCATCGCCCCATGCGCTGGGCCCAGTTGACCCTGGTGGAGGACGACCCCGGCAAGTACGATCCCGCATTTTGGCTCGACTACTTTCAGCGCACGCATTCCGATGCCGCCTGTTTGAGCGCGGGCGGATGCGTGGCCTACTATCCCACGGCGATCCCGCTGCACTATCGCAGCCGGTGGCTGGGCGATCGCGATGCGTTCGGGGAACTGGCGGCGGGCTGCCGCAACCTGGGCATGGTGGTGGTGGCGCGCACCGATCCGCACGCGGTGCACCAGGATGTGTGCGACGCACATCCGGACTGGATCGCGGTGGATGCCGCCGGCCGGAAGCGGCGCCACTGGGCCATGCCGGAGCTGTGGGTCACCTGCGCGCTGGGTCCTTACAACTTCCAGTTCATGACCGAGGTAACCAAGGAGATCGTCGCGCGCTACCGTGTGGATGGGGTGTTCAGCAACCGTTGGGCGGGATCGGGGATGTGCTACTGCGAGCACTGCCGCGAGAATTTCCACGCGGCAGCGGGCCTGGATCTGCCGCGCACGAACGACCCGCGGGATGCGGCGCGGCGCGCCTATACGGAGTGGCGCCAGGAGCGGTTGTTCGAACTCTGGCGCTTGTGGGATACGGAGATCCGCCGCATCAACCCGGCCGCCTGTTATATCCCCAATTGCGGCGGCGGGGCGCTCAGCGATTTGGACATGAAGGCCGTGGGTGCGTTGGCGCCCATCCTGTTCGCCGACCGCCAGGCACGCCGCGGATTGATGGCCCCGTGGGCCAATGGAAAGAACGCCAAGGAATACCGTTCCACCATGGGGAACAAGCCTGTGGGCGGCATCTTCAGCGTGGGCGTGGAGGAGCCGTACCGCTGGAAAGATTCAGTGCAGGATGGCGCGGAAATCCGGCTCTGGGCGCTGGACGGCATCGCCAATGGGCTGCGTCCGTGGTTCACGAAATTCTCGGGCACGCTCTACGACCGGCGCTGGCTGCCGGTGGTGGAAGGGCTATACGGCTGGCATTATCGCAACCAGCGCTATTTGCGGCAGGAGCGCTTGCTGGCGCGCGCCGGCCTGGTGTATTCGCAACAAACCGCCCAATATTACGGCGGCGAACGCGCGCAGCAGAGAGTGGAAGACCATACGCTGGGCTATTACCAGGCGTTGGTGGAGGCGCGCATCCCGTTTGAAATGGTGCACGACCAATTGCTTGACGCGGAGCACACGGGCGGACTCCAGGTGCTGATCTTCCCCAATGTCGCCGCGCTTTCCGATCGCCAATGCGGCCAGATCCGCGAATTCGTGGCGCGCGGAGGAGGCGTGGTGGCCACCTATGAAACGTCGCTCTATGACGAACGCGGCGAACGGCGGCGCGACTTCGGGCTGGCCGATCTATTCGGCGCGTCGTTTGAAGGCGGCATCGACGAGCGCATGCAAAACAGCTATCTGCGCTTGGAGACCGACTCACGTACCGGTAATCGCCATCCGATTCTGGCGGGCCTGGAGGGCGCCGACCGCATCATTAACGGCGTCTCGCGTGTACACACGCGCTTCGCGGGCGGCATCCGCGATAACCAGAGCCCGCTGACGCTGATTCCGTCTTACCCGGATCTGCCCATGGAGGAGGTGTTTCCGCTCGTGCCAAAAACCGATATCCCGGAGTTGCATGTGCGCCAGGCGGGACGCGGCCGTGTGGTGTATTTTCCTTGGGACATCGACCGTACATTCTGGGAGGTTCTGGCTTCAGATCACGGCAAGCTGCTGCGCAATGCGGTGGATTGGGCGGCCAACGAGCCGCGCCCGGTGACGGTGACCGGTCCCGGCGTGTTGGATGTGACAGTGTGGCGGCAGAAAGATTCGATGACCGTACACCTGGTGAATCTCACGAATCCGATGATGATGAAGGGACCTGTGCGGGAGTTCATTCCCACGCCGCCGCAGATAGTGGCGGTGCGGCTGCCGGAAGGGAGCCGCGCGAGGAAAGTGCAGTTACTGGTGAGCGAGGCGCATCCGAAAGTGACGGAGATGAACGGAGTGGTCAGCCTGACCATTGCGGCCATCGCGGATCACGAGGTGATCGCGATTGATTTGTAGGAGCCATGCACATTCACGATCGGACTGATGTGGTCCGCAGGCACGATTGGTCGGACGTGTTACAAATTGGAGGATGGACAGGAGCATCCGCATTTTGTGGCGGGCCGCCCCCATCCTAGAAAACGAGGCAGATGCCCCCCCCAACGATTGAACTGGAGGACCTCGCCAGTCTCTACCATCGCGCCTTTAAAGACTATGGCAGCCGGGCGCTTTGGAACATGCGGCCCATTCAGGACCCTACCCCTGCCGACGCATTGGCGATCACAAAAGCGTTGCGAACGCACGGCGGCATGGATGGCCGGCGATTGGCGGAACACATCGAAAGACTGTGCCGTGCCTCTCACTAAATTACAATCCCAGGTGCTGCGCGTGCTCGCCCTCAATCGGGAAGGGCCGCGCTTTCCCGGCGATATCGACTTCTTTCGGGATTCTATGCGACTTGAGTGGGCCGCCGGCAGCGCCTTTCGGTTCTTCCCCGCTCAGCCGGACGATCTTTTCGGTTACGTGTTGCACCCCGTGGACCTGAACAAAGCGGCAGCCGCTGCCGACCGCCGCGAGCCCCGCGACATCGTCGACCTTGTGACCATCCATGAAAACATTCTCCCCCTTGGGGCCGTCATCTGCGCCGCCGTGGGGCGTTTTCCGGGGCAGTCGCCGGAAGAAATGCTGGCCGACGTCACGCGCCACAGCCGGTTCACAGCAGAGGAATTCCGTGTCCTGGCGACCGCGCGGCCCGTTGATGTGCCGGCCCTCCACCGGCGCATCCGAAACATGCTTGAGGACGCGGAGCGATTCATCGACCGGATTCCAAGCGATGCTGTGGGCTTCGTCTTTCTGGCCGGCGGAAAACCGGTTCAGCCCGACGTTGAAGCACTCGGAACCTACCAGCGCCACGCTGGAGCGCCGGGCGGCGTTTGGCCGTCTTCCCGGGAAATATCAAGCGCCATGTTGGAGCGCAATGAGGAGAAACAGAACGGTGGCGGCCCCAAGCCGTAATCGTCAGCCGGGTCTTGGCCCACCGTGCTCGCGAGTATCGGCGTGGCTGGGTGTATACTAAGCCCGAAAGCCCCGAGCCAGGAAAAGGAGTCACGCATGTCGCGAAAAGTGGCGGACGTCATGTGGGAGATGCTGGCGAGTGCCGGCGTCAAACGCTGTTACGGCATCGTCGGGGACGCGTTGAATCCGGTGATCGACGCGCTGCGGCGCAACGGGAAGATCGAATTCATCCACGTTCGCCATGAAGAATATGGCGTCTTTGCCGCGGTCGCGGATGCCTACCTGACCGGCAACCCGGTGGTCGTGTGCGGCACCGCGGGCCCTGGCGTAACGCACCTCTTCAACGGATTGATGGATGCACGCAAGGAAGGCGCCGCCATCATCGCCATCGCCGGCGACGTGGAAACCAAGCTGATCGATACCGCCGCCCTGGAAGAGCTGAACCCTTACAAGTTTTTCGATACGGCATGCCTCTACGTCGGGCGGGTCGTCAACCCCGAGCAGGCGCGGGCGGTGATCACGACCGCGATCCTGACGGCGGTTATCGACAAAGGGCCGACGGTGATCTCCATGCCTGGGGACATCGCATCGGCGAAGGCGGCGGACCACTCCGCGCACGAGGTGTCGATTCCAACTCCGCCAGTGCTGCGCCCAGCCGACGTCGATCTAGACAAGCTGGCCGGAATGATCGAAGCGGCGAAGAAGGTGGCGATTTTCGGCGGCGACGGCTGCCGCGATGCGCGCAATGAGGTGCTGCAACTCGCGGGCAGATTGAATGCGCCGGTGGGATACTCGTTTCGCGGGAAGCAATGGTTGGAGCATGACAATCCCAATGCCGTCGGGATGACCGGACTGCTGGGGTACGGCGGCGCTTATAAGGCCATTCACGATGCGGATCTGGTGCTACTGCTGGGGACCGACTTTCCGTTCCCGGAATTTCTGCCCGGCGACGGTGTGAAGAAAGTCCAAATCGATAAGAATCCGAAACATATCGGACGGCGAACGGCGGTCGATTTGGCGCTGGTGGGCGACATCCAGGCGACCGTCGGCGCGTTGCTGGCGAGAGTCGCAGACAAAACCGATAGCCGGTTTCTGGAAAAGCACGTCGCCGAGACCCAATCGTTCCATGAACTGCTGCAGCACTACGTCGACAAAGGACCGGGGATCAAACCGATTCGTCCGGAATTTCTGGTTGCGACGCTGAGCGGGTTGGCGGACGACGATGCGATGTTCTTCGCGGACACGGGCACGGCCTGCATCTGGGTGGCGCGGTATGTAACGGGCGGGACCAACCGCCGCCTGTTCGGATCGTTTTCATGGGCTTCGATGGCGAATGCCGCTCCCAACGCATTCGGCGCGCAATTGGCATACCCCGGCCGCCAGACCATCGCGCTGTGCGGCGACGGAGGCTTCACCATGCTGGCGCTCGGGGACCTGCTGACGCAAGTGCAGCGGAAGACGCCGGTGGTGCAGATTATCCTGAACAATGCATCGCTGGATTTCGTGAACATTGAAATGCAGGAAGCCGGAGTGGTCCCGTTTGGCGTGGATTTCGAGAATCCGAATTTCGCCAAGGTCGCCGAAGCGATGGGCGCGAAAGGCATTCGTATCGAGGATCCCGGCGACGTCAGAGAGGGACTGGCGGCGGCGCTGGCGCACAGGGACGGCCCCGTGGTGGTGGATGCTGTGGTCGATTGCTATGCGCTGTCGCTGCCATCGCATATTCCGTTTCATACGGCCGAAGGCTTCACCCTTAGCCTTGCCAAACAAGTATTGAACGGAAAGATGGACGCGGTGATCAAGACGATCAAACGCAACGTGGATCTGATTTGATGCGGCCCGCTTACCCGGCCTGCGTGCGCGGATCGAGCAAGGCGGCCAGCCGTTCCTCAGGGATGCCCGAATTTTCGCGCGCCACTTCACGAACGGTGCGGCCGGTGGCGTAGGCTTCCTTCACCAGCGCTGCCGCCTTGTCATAGCCGATCTCGGGCGCCAGCGCCGTGCCCATCGCCAGCGATTGCTCCACGCAGCCTTCGGCGTGCGGGCGGTCGGCTTCCAGGCCGTCCACCAGTTTTTCCGCGAAGTTCCGGGTGCCGGCAGCCAGCAGTTCGATGGCATCGAGCAGGTCGAACGCCATTACCGGCATCATCGCATTCAGCTCGAAATTGCCCGCCGCCGCGCACCACGCGATCGTCGCATCGTAGCCGATCACCTGCGCGCACACCATCAACAGGCTCTCCGCAATCACCGGGTTGACCTTGCCCGGCATGATGCTGGAGCCGGGCTGGACCTCGGGCAGCTTCAATTCCCCCAATCCACACCGCGGCCCGGAACCAAGCCAGCGAATGTCGTTTGCAATCTTTGTCAGCGCAACTGCATAGGTGCGCAAGGCGCCGCTCAGGAAGCAGGCGGCATCGCGCGCGGCCTGCGCTTCAAAATGGTTGCGGGCTTCGACAAATGGCAGCCCGGTACGCTGCGCGATTGTGGCAATGGCGCCCTGCGCGAACCCGTGCGGCGCATTCAAGCCGGTACCGACGGCCGTTCCTCCGATAGGCAGTTCATAGATGCCGGGCAGCGCCGCTTCGATGCGCTCGCGCGAGGCTTCCACCTGGCGGGCGTAGCCGCCGAATTCCTGTCCCATACGGATGGGTACCGCATCCTGCAAGTGAGTTCGCCCGATCTTGACGATATCGTGGAAGCGCGCGGCCTGACGTTCCAACGATGTGCCTAGTTGCCGCATAGCCGGCAGCAACCGTGCCGCCAGGGATTCCGCGGCGGCGATGTGCATGGCGGCGGGAATCGCGTCGTTACTGGACTGCCCGAGGTTCACGTGGTCGTTGGGGTGCGCGCCGGCGAGATGGCCGATGACCTCGTTGGCATTCATGTTCGTGGAAGTGCCGCTGCCGGTTTGGAAGATGTCGACCGGGAACTCGTTGTCATACCGCCCTTCCACCACCTGTTCCGCCGCGGTTTCGATGGACGCCGCCAGAGCCGCAGGCAGGAGTCCCATGCGGCCGTTCGTGGTTGCGGCGGCGCTCTTGATTATTCCGAGCGCGCGGATAAACGAGCGTGGAAATCGCTTGCCGCTAATTGGGAAGTTCCGGATCGCGCGCGCCGTCTGTGGACCATAGAGCGCTGCGGCGGGGACTTGCATTCTCCCATAGTATCCCGTTCGGTGCGGAAGGACTCGCTCATGATTCGTACGATACGAGGGGTTAAGGTGGTGCGGATGGCAGCGAGTAGTCCTTATCAATGCGGCGATGCAGGCAGTAGGTATACTATTGGGCATACCCGAATGATCTCGAGAACCGCCGCGGCGCCACGCTGGAGAAAGGACTTCCCAGGTGTGTGCGTGTTCGCCGCTCAAATGGCGCCGGCCGCCTACGCTACAATTGTTGAGGGAAGGCAACCATGACGATTCCCGCTACGTACGAGAACGGCGTCTTCAAGCCGCTGGAGGATGTGCAACTCACCGAAGGCACGAGAGTCGAGGTGCATGTCTCCGCGGAAGGCGCGCCAAGAAAGCCCAAGTCCGTTCGGGATCTGCCGATCTTCGGCATGTGGGCCGACCGCGAGGACATCCCTGACGGCGTAACGTACGAAGACCGCATGCGCCAGCCGCGCTACTGAACCAGCTAGAGAGATGGCGTACCTGGTTGATACCAACATCCTTGTGGACGTCACGCGCGGGAGCATGACAGCGGCGGACTACCTCGACGGCCTCGCCGACGCGTGGTCCATCTCCGCGATCACCTGTCTCGAACTCCTTGCCGGCGCCCGCACGCAGCGCGAAACCACCGATCTCGATCTGGTACTGAGCGGATACCGCGCGATCCCTCCGAATGAGGACATCGCCCGCCGGGCATACTACCTCATGAAGAGCTACGCGCGCTCACATGGATTGCAGGCCCTTGATTCCTTGATCGCCGCGACTGCTCTCGAAGAAGGGCTCACGCTTGCGACCAGGAATCGCAAGCACTTCCAGATGATCGGCGATCTCAAACTGGAGGTGCCCAGCTATTGAGGCCGCCAGCCTCGATCCGCCGCATGCATGCTGCTGGCCGAAATCGCCAAGCATCACGAGGCCGTCGAGGACGCCTTGCCGGTGGGCGATTACGCTGGCGTGATGTCGCGGGGGGCGAGACGCTGGCATACTTGTGGGCATACCAGGCAAAAAGAAGATTTGGACAATGCACGATTTCTGACGCCAATCATTTGACTTGCTTTGAGTTAGCTGGTGCGCCCGGAGGGACTCGAACCCCCGGCCTACTGGTTCGAAGCCAGCCGCTCTATCCAACTGAGCTACGGGCGCGCAAACAAAGGCCTTAGCTCCATTTCCACTTCACTTTGAGGTACTGGGAAATGGACCGCTTTGACGATTTTATCAAAGAGCGACGATACCTGCTGAATGTTTCCAAGCGCACGCTCGACTGGTATGGCAACTGCTTTTCTGCCTGGCGCCGGTATGGCGGCACGGACCCGGCACAATGGGTCATCAACATGCGCGAGGGGGGCGTGGGGGTAGTTTCAATCAAACCTACATCTGCGGCATGAACGCATACTGGAAGTGGGCTGGCGAGAAAACCAAACTCCGCTATCTAAAAAGAGGAGCAAAGGATTCTAGCGACGCCTACACTCGCGGACGTGCAGGCCCTTGTCTGGGCTAAAAATATCCCAGCCAAGCCAATTTCCCGGACCAACCTTCCGCGCGCTCGACTGGTGGCCCTCACCATTCTCGATACTGGGCTTCGCGCGAGTGAGGTGCTGGAATTGACCACCGAACAAATAAACCTCGACGCACTGACCATTAAAATACTCGGCAAGGGCGGGAAGAAGCGCATCGTACCCTTTAGCCTGGAGCTGCGAAAGGCGCTCTGGCGGTATAAAGCTGGCGTCGGTAAACGGAACATATTTTTTGGAACGAAGAATGAGACATCCGTCACCCTTCGGAACCTGGAACGGGATTTCAAGGTACTCGGGCAGAAGTGCGGTATTACCGGCGTCCGCTTCTCCCCGCATACGCTCCGCCACACGTTTGCGGTGAGCTACCTTCGGAACGGCAACCTTGAATTTTTGAGGCGGATTCTTGGGCATAGCAGCTTGACGACTACACAAAAATACCTTAAGAGTCTTGGGATTAAGGACCTGGGGGCCGTTCACAACGGCCTGTCGCCTCTTTCGGCAAGACGTTGAACCGTGCTTCAATAAGCGCCGCCAGGGCGAGCTGTACATGCTCGGGCGGCGCGTTTTCCAGGGCTTCGAGGATTGTCTGGGCTAAAGTGGACATGATGGGTTATTATTGTTATCGAGATGATGATAATCCTGGCGCGTCTGAAGCATCGCCTAAGCCATATGGTGAGGGATCTCCATGAAGTTGTGTTTGTGCTGGTGGAGATTAGAAAACCATTAGAACTTACAGGGGAAAACCTTAAGCATCAGGATCTTGTCTTACATTGTGATTGGGTACTTCATTCAGAACTACGCGGACCGCAAGCTCAAGCAATTGTTAGATTATTCGAAACTCTGATGAAGATGGGGGAAGATGCCGACACATCAGGTAGCAAATACCATCAGGTACTCATTGAAGACCTAGTTGATGTTACTACGATGTCAAGATTTTGCAATTCACTAAGGGCATTCTTAATTCAATACGGCCCGCCTACCGAAGTCGTAGACATCGATGTACTTTGGAACGAATTTGTCACCGGCTATCTAATGGTAATTCAAGATTGCCCGCTCAAGTGCGTCAGTCAAGGACTTAAATATGTTGACGCAGTAAGTTTGACCGTTTCGAATATAAAGGGACCTTATGATGCGTCTAGAACTGATAATGTGCGAGCACAGCTTAACTGGGAATGGCAATCACTTAACACAAATAACACAAATGTATTACATCGCATAACGACATTCATAAAAGATGAGCCGTTATCAACGACACCACTACCATCTGCTAAAGGTCAGGAGGTACGTCGGAAACGACCAACGCGTCCAAAACTTCCTTGATTGTGACTAATCTAACGCCCTTTCCACCTCCTCCACACTCCGCGCCACAAACGCCAATCCCCCCGCCTCGTTAATGGTGTCAATAAACTGCTGCTGCTCCGGCGACGCCTTGTTGCCCGGCCTCTTAACCTCGATTGCCAGAAAACGGCCGGTCTTCGGCATACAGCCGATGATATCGGAAACGCCTCGGGTGTGGGTCGGGATGTAGCCGCCGTCCGGCTTTCGAATACCGGCATTCTGGTGCTTGTAGCAGGGGATGCCGCGAAAGCGGAGGTAGTCGAGGATTTGCTTTTGGATGTGTTGCTCCAGCAGCTACTCGGCTTTATCTGCTAATTCCCTCGGAAAGGGATTGCCAAGCGCTTCAAGCATCTTGCCGGCCCACATCTTCGCCTCGATGAGGTGAATTTCAACTTGCCGGGCAACTTCCCGCGCCTTGTAATCATTCGGGAGCAAATCTCCTCGGCCACTTTGCGTGTTCGCCTGATTGCTGACCCGCTGAACTAAAGCATCTACCTGTTTTCTGAAATCCTTTATCGGCTCGACCAGCCGCTCGCGTTCTTCATCGAGCGTTCGCGCCCGTTCCACACCACTACATCCTAGTGCGGCTCCCCTTGGTTGATTATCCATAAAACTTTCCTTTCGCGCCACTTCGGGCGCTTAATGTTGTTGTAAAATAGAATCTATGCAATGGGAATATTTTGTAGTGGAGCATGAATCGCCAACAAGAGTACGTTTCTACGTGGGGAAGGAACTCAAGTACATGACTCTTGCTGACCTTGGTGATGACGGTTGGGAGTTATGCGGAATTGCTGGAAGTGAATCTATGAAATTCCATTTCCTTTACTTCAAGCGCCCTAAACAGTAACCTCCCCCCGGCAGCGGGATCTCCAGCCCCAAGGACTCGTTCGCCCACATTCGGCATTTCTCCGTGTACTCGACAAACTCTATCGTGTCCGGGTAGAGCATTAATTGAAGACTACGAATTTGATAAATTTGCAGAGCTCGATTGCGAGAAGCGCGGTCAACCCGGCTTTCAGTACAATCAGTTCAGGGTTTTTGAGAAACCGTCGCATCGTGCCTTACAACATGAAAACACAGAAATGATTTAAACACCTAGAAGTTTAGGTGATTGCTCCAAGAGTTTTGCACAACTTTGTAGCATTATGTTTTGAACAAGTTACAGGCATCCTGTTGTGGAGAGGTTGTGAATAAAACAGAAACGTCATACCTTGTATCGGGGTTAAAGGGCGGTTTTGAAAGCATTCCGCCCTTCTGAGGACCTTTACTTGACGTGCTCCAGAAACGGCGCGAGCTTGGCCGTCACCTTGAATTGCGGCACCGGCTCCAGCTCCTTGAATGCCGAAGTGAAGGCGTTCGACAGGCTCCACATGGTGCGCGGCTGGAATTCTTCGAGCTGGGGGTTGAAGTACATCTCGTGCACCTGGCGGTCCAGGTGGCGCGGCGCTTCCAGTTCTCCTTCGATGAAGGCTCGGTAGATAATGAGCTTGGCCGTCACGTCCGAGAGCTGATCCTGCCGCCACAGTTCTACGGCTTTGACCATGGGGTCGAAGTTGCGCTGGCAATCATCGACGCCGTAAGCGAGAGCGCGGGTGAGGTTGAATTGTTTGCTGTGCTTGGCCAGCACGGGCGTAAAGTCCCCGTGAAACGACACGGCCGCCATGCATCAAATCAGTCCCGCAAAGCCCGCACCGGATCCGTCCGCGTCGCGCGCCAGGCGGGCAAGAAACACGCTACCGCGGCAGCCATCGCCATCACCACGAACGCCACCCCGAACGCCAGCGGGTCTCGCGGGCTCACCTTGTACAACATGCCCACGATTAGCCGCGTCAATGCCAGCGCCGCCACCGCGCCCAGCGCCAGGCCGACCGCCGTCAACGCCATGCCTTGGGACATCACCCCTCGCAACAAATGCGCCGCTCCCGCGCCCAGGGCCATCCGCAGCCCCAGTTCGCGCGTGCTCTGCGACACCGTGTACGACATTACGCCGTACAACCCGATGGCGGCCAACAATAGCGCCAATCCGCCAAAGACGCCGAGCATGGTGACGGCCACCCGCTGGAAGGCAGTCGTCCGGTCCACTTGTTCCTGCATCGTGATCACTTCGCTCGGCGCCACGTTCGTCGAAACCGGAGTGGATGCGCGCGGCAAGGGCGGCTATGCGCGCGAACTGACCGCAGCGGAGAAAACCAAGATCGACGCCGTCGTGACCAAGCATATCCAGCAGTCGGACCTGATCATCACCACGGCCGCTATTCCCGGCCGGCCGTCACCGAAGCTCATCAGCAAATCGCAGGTCGCCGGCATGAAGGCCGGCGCCGTGATCGTCGATCTATCCGCCGAGGGCGGCGGCAATTGCGAGGACACGCAACCGGGCGAGACCGCGCAGGTCGGCCAGGTGACGATCAC
>Ga0209333_1001000_pt1 | contig 14416 bp, 10 predicted proteins | sample BlaSpr_A8_OM2_O3_FD_187982 | JGI IMG/M metagenome (GOLD analysis project Ga0209333, IMG submission 187982) | Forest soil microbial communities from Thunder Bay, Ontario, Canada - Black Spruce, Ontario site 2_A8_OM2_O3 (SPAdes) (version 2) | ecosystem: Environmental > Terrestrial > Soil > Boreal... | reverse complement strand
ACGGATGCTGACTCCACGGATGCCGGCTCCACGGACGCTGACTCCACGGAAGCCGGCTCAGCGGATGCTGGCACAACGGACGCCGGCCCCAAGGACGGCGATGCCTCGGCCGCTGCGGAGTTGCCGGCCGCTGCGGAGCCGCCAGCCGAGGGCGGGCCCCCGGCCAAGACCCGTTCCGCCAAAAACCGGTCCGCCAAGAACTCCTCCGGCCGTAACCGCAACGGCGCGCCGGCCCGCACGGTCATCGGCAGCGTCCGGCCGGCAAGGACGGGTTCCTCGGGCGACACGAGCGCAGCGGCCGCCGGGACCGCCGCCGTCCGCCGCAGGCTGGCCAGGCTCGGGGCGCCCCGGGGCGGCGGGGCCAACCCGGTGCTCGATCCGCTGATCAAGACCGTGCGCGCCACGCATCCCAAGGCCGACGTCCGGCTCATCGAGCGCGCCTACGAGGTCGCCGCCCAGCAGCACGCGGGTCAGGTCCGCAAGAGCGGCGACCCGTTCATCACGCACCCGCTCGCCGTGACCACGATCCTCGCCGAGCTGGGCATGAACTCGGAGACGCTGTGTGCGGCCCTGCTGCACGACACCGTCGAGGACACCGACTACACGCTGGCGGAGCTGCGCCGCGAGTTCGGCGACGACGTCGCCACCCTCGTCGACGGGGTGACCAAGCTCGACAAGGTCAAGTACGGCGACGCGGCACAGGCCGAGACGGTCCGCAAGATGGTGGTCGCGATGTCCCGCGACATCAGGGTCCTCGTGATCAAGCTGGCAGACCGGCTGCACAACATGCGCACGCTCCGCTACCTGCCGCGCGAGAAGCAGGAGCAGAAGTCGCGCGAGGTGCTCGAGATCTTCGCGCCGCTGGCGCACCGCCTCGGCATGAACAACGTGAAGTGGGAGCTCGAGGACCTCGCGTTCTCCACGATGTTCCCGAAGCGCTACGACGAGATCGCCCGCCTGGTGTCCGAGCGCGCGCCGCGGCGGGACGTGTTCATGCAGGACGTCAAGGAACTCGTCCAGACGGACATGGACGAGGCGAAGATCAAGGCGTACGTGACCGGCAGGCCGAAGCATTACTACTCGGTCTACCAGAAGATGATCGCCCGTAATGTCGGCTTTGACGACATCTACGACCTCGTCGGAATCCGCGTCCTCGTCGACTCGGTGCGCGATTGCTACGCGGCACTCGGCACGGTGCACGCCCGGTGGAACCCGGTGCCCGGGCGGTTCAAGGACTACATCGCGATGCCGAAGTTCAATCTGTACCAGTCGCTGCACACCACGGTGATTGGGCCCGAGGGCAAGCCCGTCGAGCTGCAGATCAGGACCTGGGGCATGCACCGCCGCGCCGAGTACGGCGTGGCCGCGCACTGGAAGTACAAGGAAGAGACGGCCGCGGCGGGCGGCCGCGGCACCGCGGACCTGGCCTGGCTGCGGCAGCTCGTCGACTGGCAGCGCGAGACCGCCGATCCGGCCGAGTTCCTCGACTCGCTGCGGTTCGACCTCGGCGCCGCCGAGGTGTACGTGTTCACGCCGCGGGGCGAGGTGATCGGGCTGCCGCAGGGCGCCTCGCCGGTGGACTTCGCGTACGCGATCCACACCGAGGTCGGCCACCGGACGATCGGCGCGCGGGTCAACGGCCGCCTGGTCGCGCTGGAGAGCCAGCTGAACAACGGCGACACGGTGGAGATCTTCACCTCCAAGGCTCAGGACGCCGCGCCCAGCCGGGACTGGCTGCAGTTCGTCAAGAGCGCCCGCGCCAGGAACAAGATCAGGCACTGGTTCTCCAAGGAGCGCAGGGAAGCAGCGGCCGAGACCGGCAAGGCCTCGATCGCACGGTCCATGCGCAAGCAGAACCTGCCGTTGCAGCGGCTGGCCACCGCCGACGCGCTGCTCTCGGTCGCGCACGACCTGCGCTACACGGACCTGACAGCGCTGTACACGGCGGTCGGCGAGGGCCACGTCAGCGCCCAGTCGGTGGTGACCAAGCTGGTCAAGTCGGCTGGCGGCATCGCCGGGGCGCAGGAGGACCTCGCCGAGACGACGCTGCTCACCCGCGCGCCGAAGCCGCCTCCTGCGGGTGACTCGGGTGTGGTCGTCGAGGGCGCCGCCGACGTGTGGGCGCGCCTGTCCAAGTGCTGCACGCCGGTGCCGGGCGATTCCATCACCGGCTTCGTGACCCGCGGCAACGGCGTGTCCGTGCATCGCGCGGACTGCGTCAACCTCCGCCACCTGGTCGAGTCCGAGCCGGAGCGGCTGGTGAACGTGCACTGGTCACCGCGCGAAGGGTCGCTGTTCCTCGTGGCCATCCAGACCGAGGCCCTGGACCGTACTGGCCTGCTCTCCGACGTCACCCGCGCGATCTCGGACCAGCACGTGAACATCCTGTCCGCGTCGGTGACCACGACCAGGGACCGGGTCGCGGTCAGCAGGTTCACCTTTGAGATGGGCGACCCCAAGCACCTCGGCCACGTGCTGCGCGCGGTCCGGTCCGTCGACGGCGTCTACGACGTCTACCGGATCACGAATTAGCCGGACAGCTCGGCCAGTTAGCCCGACAGCTCGGCCAGCGTGCGCTCGGCTTCGGCTAGCCATGAGCGGCGGGCCGCTAGTGCCTCCTCGGCCCGTTCCTGTGCCTTGGCGTCCCCGCTGGCCTGCGCGCGCGACAGCTGGCCTTCGAGCTGGCTGATCGCGGTCCGGATCTGCTCCACTGTTCCCCTGGCCCGCGACAGCGCCTCAGGGTTCGACCGGCGCCACTGCGAGTCCTCGGCCCGGCGGACGGTCTCCTCGACTCGCCGCAGCCCCCCTTCGAGCCGTTCGTGCGCCTCGCGCGGCACCGATCCGGCATGCTCCCAGCGCTCCTGGATGCCGCGCAGCGTGGCGCGGGCAGCGCGCGGGTCGGTGACCGGCAGCAGCTTCTCGGCCTCGGCCAGCAGCTGCCCCTTGACCCCCGCGTGCTCGCGCAGCTCGGCGTCCTTGGCGTGCAGCACCTGGGCCCTGGCCTGGAAGAAGGTGTCCTGGGCCGTCTTGAACCGGGTCCACAGCTCTTCCTCGGCGCCCCGGTCGGCCCGGCCCGCCTCCTTCCACGAGCGCATCAGCTCGCGGAACGCGGACGCCGTGGGTCCCCAGTCCGTCGACGAGGCGAGCCCCTCGGCCTCGGCGGCGAGCTTCTCCTTGCGCTGCCTGGCTTCCTCGCGCTCTTCCTCGAGGCCGGCGAAGTACGCCTTGCGGCGCTTGGTGAACGCGTTGCGGGCCGCGGACAGCCTCTTCCACAGCGCGGTCTCGGTCGCCCGGTCGCCGCGCGGCGCGGACTTCCACTCCTCGAGCAGCTGGCGCATCCGCTCGCCGCTGATCTTCCAGTGCGTCGCCTCGGCCGCGATCCGCTCGGCCTCGGCGACGATGTGCTCTTTGGTCTCGAGGGCCTGACTGCGGGCCTGCTCCCGGGCGGCCTTGTGCTCTTCCCGCCGGTGATCGACCAGGCCGGTCATGGCCTCGAGCCTGGTGTGCAGCCCGTCCAGGTCGCCGACCGCGTGCGCCTCGGCGACCGCGCCGAGCAGTCGCTTAATCGATGCCTGGGCGTGGGCCGGTGAGAGGTCTGTGGTCGCGATCCGCTGCTCGAGCAGGCTGATCTCGGTCTCCAGCGACGCGAACTTGCGCTGGAAGAACGCGAGGGCTTCATCCGGGCTTCCGGCCTGCCACGAGCCCACCACCCGCTCGCCCTCGGCGGTACGCACGTAGACGGTGCCGTCGTCGGCTACCCTGCCCCACGCTTCGCTGGCCGTACTCACCGCGAACCTCCTGCTCCGCGCTGGTCCGGGAGGGCGGCCCTCCCAGCACTCCCCGCCAGTAATCGACGGGGTCATCGCTCCAGTTATGTCTGCTTGATGGTCACGCTCTCGATCTCGACCTTCTCCTTGGGAGCGCCGCCGCCTCCCAAACTGAGCGGCTTACCATATCCACCCTTGGCCACAGTCTGGAGGATATTAAGCCCGCTGACGATCTTGCCAAACGGTGTGTAATCGGGTGGTAGCGAAGAGTTCTTGTACACCAGGAAGAACTGGCTGCCGTTGGTGTTCGGCTTCTCGGGCTCGCCGTTGGCCGTGGCTACCGTTCCCGCCGGGTACGTGGCGCCGGTGACGTTCTCGTTCGCGTACTCGTAGCCGGAGCCGCCCGTTCCCTTGCCGGTCGGGTCGCCGCACTGCAGGACGTACACGCCGTCGGAGGTGCTCAGCCGGAAGCACGGGCTGCTGTTGTAGAAGGCCGCCTCGGCCAGGTGCACGAACGAGTTCACCGTGCACGTGGCCTTGCTGTTCAGCAGGTCGATCACGATCGCGCCGCGGTTGGTGCTGATCGTCGCGGTGTACGTGGCCTTATAGTTCGGCGTGGCTGACGGGAGGCTCACCTTGCGCGCGGCCGTCCCGGCCGCGGTGTAGACGCAGTGCGTCGCGGGCTCGGCGACCGTGGGGCTCGGGGTCGGGGTCACGGTTGCGCTCGGCGTGGCCTTCGGCGTGGTCGTCGTGCCCGAGGACTGGCCGGCCAGCAGCACGCCGCCCACGGACAGCCCGGCCACCACGATGACCGCGGTGATCGCAACGGTCACTCTCGTGGCCCGCCGGTCCCGCTGAGCCCGCCTGGCCAGCCGCCGCTGGTGACGCTCCGCGGCAAGTTTGCGCTGGCGCTCCTTCTTACCCGCCACGCTGTCGGTCCTCCTGTATCCGCCCGTTACCTGAGTAAAGTGGTCAGCGAAACTTCGCGAATCGTACCTGCGTAAAGCCACTATTGGCGCGACCGTTATCTGTTCGCAGCACCAACCGCGTCCAGTCTGTGTCCTGACCGGCCCACCGCGGCCCCTTTGGCCGCGCGCCGATAGCCTGTACGCACTACCGCCACCGCCCGCGCCAGAGGAGGCAAGCCATGCTGATCGCCGGGTTCCCGGCCGGCTCGTTCGCCGCCAACTGCTACCTGGTCGCGGCCGGCCCGGGGGAGCAGTGCTTGATTATCGACCCTGGCCAGGACGCTGAACAGGGCATCAACGAGATTGTCGATCGGTACCGGCTGCAGCCCGCCGCCGTGCTGCTCACGCACGGCCACGTGGATCACATCTGGTCCGTGGCCCCGGTCTGCGGCGCCGCCGGCATACCGGCCTTTATCCACCCGGCCGACCGGGCGCTGCTCACCGATCCCGGCCGCGGCCTCGCGTTGCGGCCCGGGCAGCAGTTGTTCGGCGGCATCACCTTCAGCGAGCCCGACGACGTGCGGGAACTGACCGACGGCGCGGTGCTCGATCTGGCCGGGGTCCAGGTGGTCGTGGACCACGCGCCCGGGCATACCCCGGGCTCGGTGACGTTCCGGCTGCCGCCCGCCGAAGACCCCGGGACCATGTTCAGCGGCGATCTGCTGTTCGCCGGCTCGATCGGCCGGACCGACCTGCCCGGCGGCGATCACGCGACGATCCTGGACAGCCTGGCCAGGGTCTGCCTGCCGTTGCCCGACGAGACCGAAGTGCTCGCCGGGCACGGGCCCGCGACCACCATCGGCGCAGAGCGCCGGTCCAACCCGTTCCTGGCCGGCCTCGGCGGGGCGGATACCTCTATCCCGACGATCCCGGGCGCACCGCGCCCCACAGGGCTTTAGACAATGATGCGGACACATGAAGCGGGGACGCTGCGCGCCTCCGACAGCGGCCGGAACGTTACACTCGCGGGCTGGGTGGCTCGCCGACGGGATCACGGCGGGGTGGTGTTCATCGACCTGCGGGACGCCAGCGGCATTGTGCAGGTGGTGTTCCGCGCCGAAGACGTCGCGCACGACTTGCGCGCCGAGTTCTGCGTCCTGGTGACCGGGATCGTGCGCCAGCGGCCCCCGGGCAACGAGAACCCGGAGCTCGCAACCGGTCAGATCGAGGTCGAGGTCAGCGAGATCGAGGTGCTGTCCGAGTCCGACCCGCTTCCGTTCCAGATCGAGAACGCGGCCGACCTGAACGAGGAGGTCCGGCTGCGCTACCGCTACCTCGACATCAGGCGGCCAGACATGGCGGCGGCGCTGCGTGCCAGATCGCAGGCTGCGTACCTGGTCAGCGACGTAATGCAGGCGCACCGGTTCGTGAACGTGGAAACGCCGTTCCTGACCCGGTCCACGCCGGAGGGAGCGCGCGACTTCCTGGTGCCGGTGCGGCTGCGCCCGGGCAACTGGTACGCGCTGCCGCAGTCGCCGCAGCTGTTCAAGCAGCTGCTGATGATCTCCGGCCTGGAGCGCTACTACCAGCTCGTCCGGTGCTTCCGCGACGAGGACTTCCGGGCCGACCGGCAGCCCGAGTTCACCCAGATCGACATCGAGATGTCGTTCGTCGGCCGCGAGGACGTCGTCGAGGTGGCCGAGGACCTGGTGGAGCGGCTGTGGGCGGACATCGCCGGGTACCAGGTGCCGCGGCCGATCCCGCGGATGACCTACGCCGACGCGATGGCCAGGTTCGGGTCGGACAAGCCCGACCTGCGGTTCGGCTGCGAACTCGCCGACCTGACCGGCTACTTCGCGCAGACCGAGTTCCGGGTGTTCCAGGCCCCGCACGTCGGGGCGGTGGTGATGCCGGGCGGTTCCGCGCAGACCCGCAAGGAGCTGGACGGCTGGCAGGACTGGGCCCGATCGCGCGGCGCCAGGGGCCTGGCGTACGTGCTGGTCGACGCCGACGGCCAGGTGTCCGACTCGGGCCCGGTCACCAGGCACCTGTCCGATGCCGAGCGCGCCGGGCTGGCCGCGGCTGCCGGGGCTGGGCCGTCGGACTGCATCTTCTTCGCCGCCGGGCCGCCGAACTCAGCGCGGGAACTGCTCGGCGCGGCCCGCCTGGAGATCGGGCGCCGCTGCGGCCTGATCGACCCGTCGGCATGGGCGTTCACCTGGGTGGTGGACGCGCCGATGTTCGAGGACGACGGGTCGGGGGGCTGGACGGCGGTGCACCACCCGTTCACCGCGCCGCTGCCGGAGTGGGCGGACAAGTTCGCCGCCGAGCCCGCCGGGGCCCTGGCCGACGCGTACGACATCGTCTGCAACGGCACCGAGATCGGCGGCGGGTCGATCCGGATCCACCGGCCAGACATGCAGCAGCAGGTGTTCGACGTGATCGGGCTGTCCCGGGAGGAAGCCAAGTCGCAGTTTGGCTTCCTGCTCGACGCGCTGCGGTTCGGGCCGCCGCCGCACGGCGGGATCGCGTTCGGCTGGGACCGGCTGCTGATGCTGCTGACCGGCCGGGACTCGATCCGGGACGTGATCGCGTTCCCGAAGGCCGCCTCGGGGCTGGATCCGCTGACCGGAGCGCCCACGCCGATCACCCAGGAGCAGCGCAAGGAGGCGGGGATCGACGTGATCCCGCCCGCCGGCGGGCCGGAGGCCTAACCCAGCAGCCGGGTTGTATCCAGTGTGATCCCGAACGGCTTCGGCAGCCGCAGCGGCTCGCCAGCGGCGGCCACCTGGCGCTTGCCGTAGCCGTCTTCGCCCGGCTCGCTGAACAAGGTGACCGCAGGCGGGCTGGCGAACCGGTCGATCAGCACATAAAGCGGCACATCACCTTGGGCGTACGCCCGCGGCTTTTGCTCCCGGTCCCGGCGGCGGCTGGACGGCGAGACCACCTCGGCGACCAGCAGGACACCGGGCGCGAGCAGTTCCCACTCGCTGAAAGGCCGTGAGCCTTTGGGCGCGATCATCAGGTCGGGAATGAGCCGCTCCCGCGTCGGCGGGATGTGCGCGGTCAGATTGGTGTGGAAGGCCCAGCCGCGACGACGCTTCAGGGCGAAAAGCTGCTCCATCAGCTCGTCGACCGCCGCCGAGTGCCAGATGCTGCCCGTGGCGCTCACGGCGAGTTCACCGCCGATAAGCTCAACCCGGCTGCCTGGTGGCCAGTCCATTTCGTACCAGAGCCGTTCCAGATCGGCGAACTCGCTGGCAGCCGCCGCTGCCAGGTCTGTCTTCGCCGTGGCCATCGCTGTTGCCTCCACTCCACTACTCACCTGCACGGTACGCCGCTCGAAGGTTGTCGGCCTGGGCGCAACGTACTGCGGGGCACCGACAGGCTGGCGGGGCTGCATGCGCTGGGAGGTACTGTCGAAGCGTGCCCAGAGTGGATGCCATGTCCGGCAGCTTGTTCGATGACGCGGCGGCCGATGCCGAGCAGGCGGCCGCGCCGCTCGCCGTGCGGATGCGGCCGCGGACCCTGGACGAAGTGATCGGGCAGCGGCACCTGACCGGCGAGGGGTCGCCGCTGCGGAAACTGGCCGACCACGACGCCCCGATGTCGCTGGTGCTGTGGGGCCCGCCGGGGACCGGGAAGACCACCCTGGCCTACGCGATCAGCCAGGTGACCCGGCGGCGGTTCGTTGAGTTGTCCGCCGTCTCGGCCGGGGTCAAGGATGTGCGGGCGGCCATCGACACCGCCCGCAGCGAGCTGGGGCTGACCGGCACGCAGACAGTCCTGTTCATCGACGAAGTGCACCGGTTCAACAAGGCGCAGCAGGACGCGCTGCTGCCGGCGGTGGAGAACCGCTGGGTGTCGTTCATCGGCGCCACCACCGAAAACCCGTCGTTCTCGGTGGTCGGGCCGCTGATGTCCCGGTCGCTGCTGCTCACCTTGCAGCCGCTCGGCGACGAGGACGTGCAGGTCGTGATCGACCGGGCGCTGGCCGATGAGCGCGGGCTCGATGGCGGCGTGACCCTCGGCGACGGGGTGGCCGGGCAGCTGATCCGGGTCGCGGGCGGCGACGCCAGGCGGGCCCTCACGTACCTGGAAGCGGCGGCGCTGGGCCTGCCGCGCGGCGCGGTGATCGACCTGACCGCGCTGGAGCGCGCGGTCGACCGGGCCGCGGTCCGCTACGACCGGGGCGGCGACCAGCACTACGACGTGATCAGCGCGTTCATCAAGAGCATCAGGGGCAGTGACGCCGACGCCGCGCTGCACTACCTGGCGCGCATGATCGAGGCGGGGGAGGATCCGCGGTTCATCGCCCGGCGGCTGGTCGTGCACGCCAGCGAGGACGTCGGGATGGCCGACCCGTCCGCGCTGCAGACCGCGGTCGCGGCGGCGCAGGCCGTCGAGTTCGTCGGCCTGCCGGAGGCCAGGATCAACCTGGCCCAGGCGGTGATTCACCTGTCGATCGCGCCGAAGTCCAACGCCGTGGTGCGGGCGATCAACGCCGCGCAGGCTGACGTGCAGGCCGGCCTGGCCGGACCGGTGCCGGTGCACCTGCGCGATTCGAGCTACTACGGCGCGAAACGGCTGGGGCACGGGCGTGGCTACCGGTACCCGCACGACTATCCCGAGGGCGTGATCCCGCAGGCCTACGCGCCCGACCAGGTCGCAGGGCGCAGCTACTACGAGCCGTCCCGGCACGGCGCCGAGGCCAGGTACGCGGAACGATCCGAGCGGATCAAGCAGATCCTGGGGCGCGATGGCGATCACGGCCAGGACGACAGCCCGTCGGCTTCCGAGTAGACGGCCCGCGCTGCACCAGATTCTGTCCTCGTCCCCCGCTGCTCAGGCGATAGGGTCGTGCGGGTGACAGACCAGGCAGCGCCCCAAAATCGGAGCAGCCGGTGAGCGCCGGGCAGCTCGCGGCCCTCATCGCGGCGGGGTTCTTCGCTGTGGGAATGTGCGCCCTCGTGTTCGTGCTGCTCAGGCTCGCCGGGCTGATTTCTCACGCCAACCGGATCATGACCGACTACGGCGACCGGGCCGGCACGCTGATTGAGCGCGCGCAGGCCGCGGTCGACCGGACCAACGAGCAGCTCGAGCGGACCGACTCGATCACCGCCAGCATGGACGAGGTCACGTCCAACATGGCCGACCTGTCCGGTCACGTGGCAGACCTCGCCGGGCTGGCGCGGGGCATCTCGGCCGGCTTGGGCACGCCGCTGCTGCGGGTCTCCGCGTTCGTCTTCGGCGTGCGCAGGGCGGTATGGCTGCGCCGCCCGGCGCGCCCGGCGCCGGTGGCCGCGGCCGCACAGCGGGAAGCACTGCCGGCCGGGCGCCCGGCCGGGCCGCACACGGATCTGCCCGGGCAGCGGGGGACGCTGCCGAGGCAGCGCGGCTGGGGCTCCGGCCGGCGGGAGGTACGGCGGTGATACGCAGGCTGTTCTGGCTGATCGCGGGCGTGCTGCTCGGCGTGACCGGCTACCGGCGGGCTACCCGGCTGGCCCGGGCGGTTGCCCTGGGCGGCCCGGGCAGCAGGCGCGCCGGGACGGCGGCGAGGCCGCACGGCCGGGACCTGATGCGCGGCGCGGCTGAGTTCGCCCACGACGTGCGCGAGGGCATGGAGCTGTACACGGATCGTCATCCCCGGCTGGCAGGCCGTACCCTCGAAGGTCAGCAAACACGCGCGCGCCGTCCGGGCAGCGCCCTCGGCGTCGACAATGCGCACCGTCCGGGCAGCGCCCTCGGCGTCGACAATGCAAAGGAAGGCCGTTGATGGAGTCGGCAGAGATCGCCCGCCGTTTCCTGAACTTTTTCTCCCAGCGCGGGCACACCGTGGTCCCGTCGGCCAGCCTCATCGCCGACGACCCCACGCTGCTGCTAGTCAACGCCGGAATGGTGCCGTTCAAGCCGTACTTCCTCGGTCAGCTGGCACCGCCGTTCCACCGGGCCACCAGCGCCCAGAAGTGCGTGCGCACGGCGGACATCGAGGAAGTGGGCAAGACCACCCGGCACGCGAGCTTCTTCCAGATGCTGGGGAACTTCTCGTTCGGCGACTACTTCAAGGAGCAGGCCATCCCGTTCGCGTGGGAGCTGCTGACCAGCCCGGAATCGGCGGGCGGGTTCGGGTTCCCCGAGGAGCGCCTCTGGGTCACCGTCTACACCGACGACGACGAGGCGGCGAAGCTCTGGCACGACCACGTGGGTGTGCCGGAGGACCGGATCCAGCGCCGCGGGCTGGCGGACAACTACTGGCACATGGGCGTGCCCGGCCCGGGTGGCCCCTGCTCGGAGATCTACTACGACCGCGGGCCCGAGTACGGCCGCGAGGGCGGCCCGGTCGCCGACGAGGACCGCTACCTCGAGGTCTGGAACCTCGTATTCATGCAGGAGCAGCTGAGCACGGTCCGCTCCAAGACGGACTTCGACATCGCGGGCGAGCTGCCCTCGCGCAACATCGACACCGGCATGGGCCTGGAGCGGATGGCCGCCCTGCTGCAGGGCGTGGACAACATCTACGAGATCGACACCATGTGGAAGGTGCTCGACCGCGCCGCCGAGCTCACCGAGCAGCGGTACAGCCATGATCACCGGACCGACGTGTCGCTGCGCGTGGTCACCGACCACGTGCGCACCGCCGTGATGCTGGTCGCCGACGGTGTCGTGCCGTCGAACGAGGGCCGCGGGTACGTACTGCGCCGGATCCTGCGCCGCAGCATACGCAACCTGCGGCTACTCGCGGGCGCGCAGCGTGGCGGATCGGGCCGCGGCGAGGACGAGCACTTCATGCACGAGCTGTCCGCCGTGGCCATCGCTGCGCTCGGCGACCAGTACCCGGACCTGCACCGCGACGCGCCGCACATCCACACGATCATCGACGCGGAGGAGGCAGCCTTCCTCGGCACTCTGCGCACCGGCAGCGCGATCTTCGACGCCGCCGTGGAGGAGACGAAGCGCGGCGGGCAGGACACCATCCGCGGCGACCAGGCCTTCCAGCTGCACGACACCTACGGCTTCCCGATCGACCTGACCCTGGAGATGGCTGCGGAGCAGGGGCTGTCGGTGGACGAGCCGGGGTTCCGCAGGCTCATGGGGGAGCAGCGGCAGCGGGCCAAGACCGACGCCGCCGAGAAGAAGACCGGCAATGCGGACATCTCGGTGCTGGCGTCGGTGCTCGACCGCTCCGGGCGGGTCGCGTTCACCGGCTACGACCAGGTGACGGACGAGGCGACGGTCACCGGCCTGCTGGTCAACGGCGTATCGGTGCCGGCGGCGGCCCAGGGCACCGAGGTCGACGTGGTGCTCGACCGGACCCCGTTCTACGCCGAGGGCGGCGGGCAGCTCGCCGATGCCGGGGTGATCAGGTCCCAGGGCAGCGGAGCGGGTGACGGCGCGGAGATCGAGGTGCTCGACGTGCAGACGCCGGTGCCCGGGCTGGTCGTCCACCGCGGCCAGGTGACGCTCGGCGAGATCGTCGTCGGCGCCCACGTACAGGCCGAGATCGATGTCGAGCGCCGCCGCGCGATATCGCGCTCGCACACCGCCACGCACCTGGTGCACCGGGCGATCCGCGGTGCGCTGGGCGATTCGGCGGCGCAGGCGGGCTCGGAGAACTCGCCCGGCAGGTTCCGGTTCGACTTCACCTCCATGGGCGCCGTGCCGCCGTCGGTGCTGAACGACGCCGAGCAAGAGGTCAACCAGGTGCTGATCAACGACCTGGCCGTCCGGGCCTTCCACACCTCGATCGATGAGGCGCGGGCGATGGGCGCGCTGGCACTGTTCGGCGAGAAGTACGGCGACCAGGTTCGCGTGGTCGAGGTCGGCGACTACTCCAGGGAGCTGTGCGGCGGCACGCACGTCGCCCGCTCCGGGCAGCTGGGGCTGGTCAAGATCCTCAGTGAGTCGTCGATCGGCTCCGGCGTGCGGCGCGTCGAGGCGCTGGTGGGAATCGACGCGTTCAAGTTCCTCGCCCGGGAGAGCATTCTGGTCAGCCAGCTCGCCGAGCAGCTGAAGGCGCCGAGGGAAGAGCTGCCGGAGCGGGTGGCCACGATCGTGACCCGGCTGCGCGACGCGCAGCGGGACCTGGAACGGCTGAACTCCGCCCGCCTGCTGGACTCCGCGGCCGAGCTCGCCAAGGACGCGGCCGACGTGGCCGGGGCGGCGCTCGTCGCGCACCGGGCCCCGGACGGCGTCGCGGCCGACGGCATCCGCAAGCTCGCGCTCGACATCCGCGGGCGTCTCGCCGCCGACCGACCCGGCGTGGCCGTCGTGGTCGGCGTGCCCGCGGACCGGCCCACGGTCGTGGTCGCGGTCAACGACGCCGGGCGCGCCCGCGGCCTCACCGCCGGGGCGCTCGTGCTGGTCGCGGCCGGTGCGCTCGGCGGCCGTGGCGGCGGCAAGGACGACGTGGCCCAGGGTGGCGGGGCGCCGCTTGGGGACGGTGCGGCGCAGGCGATTCAGGGGTCATTCGACGCAGTTCGCGCGGCCATTGCCGACATAATGGGGTCGGGTAGCGTACGGTGAGACCGTGCTGCGGCCATATCGTTGCCGGGGCGAGACCTGGCGTGCGCGGAGCCTTCAGTTGAGGGCCGGCGTCAGGCTTGCCATCGACGTCGGCTCGGTCCGGATCGGTGTGGCGCGCTGCGACAGCGAGGGCCGGCTCGCCAGCCCGCTAACCATGGTGCCCCGCGGCCGCGGCGACCTGGACGCCATCGCGCGCCTGGTCGCGGACGACAACGTCATCGAGATCATCGCTGGGCTGCCCGTCGGCCTCTCGGGACGCGAAGGGCAGGCGGCCGCGGGCGCCAGGGCGTTCGCCGCCCGGCTGGCCGAGCGGGTCACGCCGGTCCCGGTCCGCCTGGTTGACGAGCGCTTCACCACCGTCATTGCGCACGACGCACTGCGCCAGACCGGCAGCGACGCCAGGGGCCGCCGCCCTAAAGTGGACAGCGCTGCCGCTGCATTGCTCCTGCAGGGAGCGCTCGACCTGGAGCGCTCCACGGGCCAGCCAGCGGGGGAACTGGTCGGCGCGGCAACGGGAGGTGCTAGGTGACCGGCGATTGGCAGGAGGACTGGGCGGAGCGCCCAGAACCGCCCACCCCACCTCCCTCGTCACGGGGGCGGCATAGCCGCCCGCCGCAGGATTACGGCGACCAGGACCCGTACGGACCGGCGGACGAGTACCCACAGCCGGACCCTTACGCGACGCCGACCTCATACGATCAGCCCGACCCGTACGGCCAGCCCGGCCCGTATGGCCAGCCGGACACGTACCCTGGCCCGGGCCAGTCCGGCCCGCCCGATCCGTATGCGACAGCGGACCACTCCGCTCAGCTGGATCCGCTCACCGCCCCTGGCCGGTTTGCCCCACCCGATCCGCTGACTGCCCCTGGCCGGTTTGCGCCCGACCCGTCCGCCGTGGCGGATCCGTATGCCACCAGGCCGCGCCGCGTTCCGGCACCCGAGCCCGGGCCCCCGATTGGCCCGCCGGACGGTGCCGCCACCCAGGCGTACGACCGGCCTGCCTACCCGCCAGGAGATCCTTACGGTGGCCGGAGCCAGGGCAGGCACGGTTCCCCGGCGGCTCCAGCAGGCCCCGGCAACCAGAACGGCTACGGCCCCGGCGACCAGAACAGCCACGGTCGGACGGACTCCTATGACCCGCTGTCCGCGCCTGCGGGCAGCAACGGCTACGGCCCGCCCGATCTGTCCGCGCCTGCGGGCAGCAACGGCTACGGCCCG
>Ga0209333_1000998_pt1 | contig 14424 bp, 11 predicted proteins | sample BlaSpr_A8_OM2_O3_FD_187982 | JGI IMG/M metagenome (GOLD analysis project Ga0209333, IMG submission 187982) | Forest soil microbial communities from Thunder Bay, Ontario, Canada - Black Spruce, Ontario site 2_A8_OM2_O3 (SPAdes) (version 2) | ecosystem: Environmental > Terrestrial > Soil > Boreal... | reverse complement strand
CCGCCGATCCAACGCCCTCCACCGAAGAGAATTCGTACTCGTACAGGTTGTATGCAACGCCGGGCGTAAGGCTACTCACGGTGACCTGCAGGACGAAATTCGTCATCCATGCGGTCGGCGGTGTGTTGGTGCAGCTCTGCCCCCAGACACTGGTCCCAATCATCGGGTTTTCGTAGTCGTAGCCGGCCACAGGATCGAGGGGATTCATCGATCCTTCAGTGACGGTCGGCCCCACGATAGTGAGCCCAACTGGGAGCGTCTCGGCAGCCGGATCTTGGGGGCCGGCGACGGAGAAGCCGTAATTATGAGGCCCGGCGATGGGCACGGTGTCATAGCCGGAGCCGCCTGTGTACGTGTGGATAGTCCGGTCTCCCGGAATAACAATGGAGTAGGCCTGCGCAGCCGGGAGGTTGGCTCCGGCGCGCGTATTTGCCAGCGATGCAAAAGTATAGCCAAACACGAAGGGCGTACAGCCGGTCGAATCGGTACCCGCGCCAGGCGGGACAGCCGGGTTGGAGGTAAAGGTGCTGCCCGAAAGAGTGTAGACGCCGTGATCGTCGAAGAACACGACATCGTCGGGATAGTAGGAAGGGTCCGCGGGAGAGTGATTGGTGCCGATCTTGACCACCGCTACTTCGTGATCGTACTGGGGGTCCGATCCGCCGTTAAGCAAGACCGCCATGGTCACTTGATGGCCGGCGATAACCTCCTGTTTCACCCAGGACATGTAGTCTTCATATCCGGCCATCCCGGGCGTCTGCGCCGGGTAGTCGTAGGTGGTGGCGGCCAGCCGCGAATTGGCGAGACACTGCGCGGCATTGGCGTAGATGTTTGGCCCGCTGACGCCAGTTCCCGGATCCTCGATGAGCAGTTGGGCGTTGTAATCGACCTGGCCGCGGTGGGCGGCGCAGGCGCCACTTGGCCCCGATTGGGACAAACCCGTGCCACAGATCAGGCGGGCATTGAACTGCGACATCCATTGCCCGTTGTTGAGTCCGGCCTGCATCATGGAAACTTCGCCGCAATAGCCGTCGTTGTTTTCCCATTGATAAAACGGTTGCAGGGGTTGGCGCGGGTAGATGTAGGAACTGGTGGACGGGGGCGAGGCGCCGTCCACGAGCTTCTGTCCACAGCCCGGTTCCGCCGCTCGGGCAAGCGCGGCAGCCGCCAAGAATCCGGCGAAACCGAACACCAGGGCTAGGGAATGAGTCGCGATCTTCTTGATAGCGGGCATGTTTCGGCCATTATAGAGGATTTCCGTGAGTTCCCCGGGCGCGATCGGAAAAAAAACCGGCACAAGTATGAAACGTTTTGGCCGCTCACGTCACTACCTAATGTGGACGCTTGTTGCGAGCTGCGCTCCCTCAAGCATGCAATGGTTCCTCCCCACTCCGTAGCTGCCTCGGATACACGCAGCTCGCAGCGTTCACATGTGTTTCCGGCCGCCCCGCCGCGTAGGTCTGCTAACATAAATCTAAGTTGACTGAAACAGTTCCAGACGTACTGGCCCGTATTGTCGCTCACAAGCGGCAGCGCTCATCGCCCACGGGCAGTGTGCTGAAACAGTGGGAGGATCAGGCGGAAACGGCTCGCGCCGGGCGGCGCGATTTTCGGCGGGCGCTGGCCGTGCGGGCCCCAGCCATCATCGCCGAGATAAAGAAAGCCTCTCCCAGTAAGGGATTGCTCGCACCGGATTTCGACCCCGTGCGCTTGGCCCGGCAGTACGAGGCGGGCGGAGCAGCGGCGCTTTCCGTACTGACCGATGAGGCATTTTTTCAGGGCAGCATGACGGATCTGGCGGCGGCGCGCGGCGTCTGCCGATTGCCGGTGCTACGGAAGGATTTCACGCTCGATGACAATCATATTACAGAAGCGGCGGCGGGCGGCGCGGACGCTATTCTGCTGATTGCGGCGATCCTGAATGCCGGCGAGATCCGCAGGTTGGCGGCGCTGGCTGCAGGTTACGGAATGGCGGCGCTGGTCGAGGTACACGACGAACGGGAGCTGGCGAAGGCTTTGGATTCCGGCGCGGGAATCATTGGGGTCAACAATCGGGACTTGACGACCTTCGAGGTGACGCTCGAAACCTCGCTGCGCTTGGCGCCGCTTATCCCGTCCGGAGTGTTAATGGTGAGCGAAAGCGGTATACGCTCCGCGCGGGATATCGACCGGCTGCGCGAGGCCGGCTATCAAGCTTTCCTGGTGGGCGAGCACCTGATGAAGTCGGCGGACCCGGCAGAGGCTTTGCAGGCTTTGCTTGCCCCTGCTTCACGATGGTAACCAGATGATGGTAAAGATTTGCGGTATTACCAATCGCGAGGATGCGCTGGCGGCCATTGACGGAGGAGCGGCGGCGTTGGGTTTCAATTTCTACACGGCTAGCCCGCGTTACATCGCGCCGGACGAAGCGGCGGCCATCGCGGCGCGTTTGCCGGCGGGCGTTTGGAAGGTCGGCGTCTTTGTGGATGAATCCCGGGAGGCCGTCCTGCGGATCGCGGGGCAAGTGGGCTTGGATGTCGCCCAGTTGCACGGCAGCGAGTGGCCGGAGCAGTATCCGCAGGGGATTCGCGTGTGGAAGGCGATTCGTGTGCGAGATGGGCAGGCGCCGGCGACAATGCCCGGCGGCGCGGCAGAGGCTGTGCTGCTGGATGGTCCGGCATCCGGGCAGGTCTTCGATTGGGCGCGCGTCCCGCACGGGATCGCGAAGTTGATCCTGGCCGGCGGACTGGATGCCGGCAATGTGCGGCAGGCGATCGAACAAGCGCATCCATGGGGCGTGGATGCCTGTTCGAAAATCGAAAGCTCGCCGGGACGCAAGGATCGTTTCAAGATGGCGGCTTTCTTGAAAGCCGCACTGGCGGCATCCCAATGATGACAGCCCAACCAGACGCCGGCGGGCACTTCGGGCCATACGGCGGCCGTTTTGTGCCGGAAGTATTGATGGCGCCGCTCGAAGAATTAGAGAAAGCGTACCTGGAAGCGCGCGTCGATCCGGCGTTCCAGGCTGAATTGGGCGATCTGCTGCGGAATTACGCTGGCCGCCCGACGCCGCTGTACCTGGCGCGGCGGCTGACGGAGCATTTGGGCGGCGCGCGGATCTACCTGAAGCGCGAAGACCTATTGCATACCGGCGCGCACAAGATCAACAACACGCTGGGGCAGGGGCTTTTGGCGCGGCGGATGGGCAAGCGGCGCATCATCGCGGAAACCGGCGCGGGGCAGCACGGGGTGGCTACGGCGACGGTTTGCGCGCGGCTGGGTCTCGATTGCGTGGTCTACATGGGCGAGGAGGACATGCGCCGGCAGCGGCTGAACGTCTTCCGTATGCGTTTGCTGGGGGCGCAGGTGGTCCCGGTGACCACCGGCAGCCGCACGCTGAAGGACGCCATCAACGAAGCCTTGCGCGACTGGGTGACCAACGTCGGCAGCACTTACTATCTGCTGGGGTCGGCGCTGGGACCGCACCCGTATCCGCTAATGGTGCGCGATTTTCAGAAGGTGATCGGCGAGGAGGCTCGGCGCCAGATCATGGAAAGCGAGAAGCGCCTGCCCGACGCGGTCTTCGCCTGCGTGGGCGGGGGCAGCAATGCCATCGGCATTTTCCATGCGTTTGTGCCGGATGAAGCCGTGCGGCTGATTGGAGTGGAAGCCGGCGGGCGGGGATCGAATCTGGGCGAGCATGCGGCGCGTTTTCGGGGCGGGGCGCCAGGAGTGCTGCATGGTGCGCGCAGCTATCTACTGCAGGACGAGGACGGGCAGGTCTCTTTGACGCACTCGGTTTCGGCGGGCCTGGACTACGCGCTGATCGGCCCCGAGCACGCCTGGCTGCACGACCGCAATCGCGCGGAGTATGTGGCCGCCAGCGACGAAGAAGCGTTGGATGCGGCCCGCCTGCTGTGCCATATTGAAGGTCTGATTCCGGCGCTCGAATCGGCGCATGCGGTGGCGGAAGCGATGCGTCGCGCGCCGGCCGCACGCCACCAGGTCTACATCGTGAACATGTCCGGGCGCGGGGATAAGGACATCGATATTTACCGGGAAAACTTGAAGGAATTGGATGGGGACTAAGGCGGCAAGCAGCGGGGTCTGGAGACCCCGCGCAGGTCTGGAGGCCCGCCCCACAACATGACCACCCGCATTGCCCTCCTGTTCGAAAACCTGAAGCGGCACGGACGCAAGGGACTGATTGCGTATCTCACCGCCGGAGACCCTTCACCGCAGCGCACCCCGGCGCTGGTGGAAGCGCTGGAGCGTGGCGGAGCGGACTTGATCGAGTTGGGCGTACCGTTTTCGGACCCGATCGCGGATGGTCCTGTAATCCAACGCGCGGGACAACGGGCATTGGCGGCCGGCACGACGCTACGCAAGGTGCTGGAGATCGCGGCGGAGATCCGGCGGCGGTCCGAGATTCCCCTGCTGCTGTTCACGTATCTGAACCCGGTGATGCGTTATGGTGTGGATGCGCTGGCGCGAGACGCCGCGGCCCGCGGTATCGATGGCTGCCTGCTGACGGATGCCAGCGTGGAGGAGGCAGGCGATTATGTGGACGCCATGCGCCGCCACAATCTGGATACGGTGTTCCTAGCCGCGCCCACCAGCACCGAGCGACGCCTGCGGCTGGTGGCGCAATACTCCACCGGTTTCGTCTATTTGGTTTCGCGGACGGGAGTGACTGGCGCGCGCGAGTCGCTCTCGGACGCCGTCGCGCCATTGGTGGCCGCGGTGCGGGCGGTGACGGATCTGCCGCTGGCGGTAGGATTCGGTATCTCGCGGCCGGAGCATGTGGCGGAAGCGGGACGGCAGGTGGAAGCTGTCGTGGTGGGCAGCGCCATAGTCGATCTGATCGACCGCGAACGGGACAATACATCGCTCGATATCCAATTGGAATCTTTCGTGCGCGAGCTGAAACACGGTTTCGAACTGCGCGCCGCGGAGGCTCGGTGACCCGCGAACAAGCGCTCCAGGCGCTCGAGGAGTATCGTGTGACGATCGACGCGTTGGATCTGCGCCTGCTGGAATTGTTGAACGATCGCACGCGCGTGGTGGAGCAGATTGGCCGCGTCAAGCGCGCTGCCGAACTGCCCATCTACGAACCGCGCCGCGAAGAGCAGGTTTTTGAAAATATAACGACGCATAACGGCGGCCCGCTGACGCCGGACGCCGTGAAACGCATCTTCGAGCGTATCATCGACGAGATGCGCACCATCCAAAGAATTCGCATGCAAGCCAGCGCTGAGACCGGCATTGAAGCCAGACGGGACGGAGATTCATAGATGTTAGTCGTCATGCAGCAGGGGGCCACCGAAGCCCACATTCAAGCGGTAATCGATCGCATGGTGGGCGAAGGTTACGACGTGCACCGCTCCACCGGCGTGATGCACACGGTGCTCGGCGGTGTGGGCGGCAAGGTGGATGTGGACCTTGAGGTCTTCGAGGTAATGGAGGGCGTGAAGGAGGCGCATCGCATCGCATCGCCCTACAAGCTGGCCAGCCGCAATTTCAATCCCGGTGGAACGGTGGTGAAGATCGGCGGGGTGTGGATCGGCGGCGAGCACGTGGTGGTGATGGCGGGACCGTGCAGCGTGGAGAGCCGCGAACAGATCGACCTCGTGGCGGAACAGGTGGCGCGCGCCGGCGCCAGCGTGATTCGCGGCGGCGCGTTCAAGCCGCGATCGTCACCCTACAGCTTCCAGGGATTAGGCGCCGAGGGTCTGCAGATGCTGCGCGCGGCGGCCGACCGCAACGGGCTGCTGGTGGTGAGCGAAGTAATGGACCAGACCCAGATTCCGCTGGTGGCCGAGTATGCCGATATTCTGCAGGTGGGCGCGCGCAACATGCAGAACTTCAACCTGCTGCGTGAACTGGGCAAGCTGCGCAAGCCGGTGTTGCTAAAACGCGGCATCGCAGCGACCATTGAAGAGCTGCTGCTTTCCGCCGAGTATATTATGGCGGGCGGCAATTATGACGTGATCCTGTGCGAGCGCGGCATCCGCACGTTTGAGACTTACACGCGCAACACTATGGATATCTCGGCCATTCCGGTGGTGAAAAAGCTTTCGCATTTGCCCATGGTGGCCGATCCTTCGCACGGCACGGGACGGCGCGATAAGGTGGCTCCCATGGCGCGCGCCGCGGTGGCCGCCGGCGCCGATGGACTGCTGATCGAAGTGCATCCGGATCCCGACCGCGCGCTGAGCGATGGCGCGCAATCGCTGCGGCCGGAGCAATTCGAAGAGCTGATGGGGCAGTTGCGCATGATCGCGCCGGCGGTAGGCCGAACGATCTAGGGCGGGCGCGCGGATGGAGACGGTCGCGATTGTCGGCGTGGGGTTGATCGGGGGATCGCTCGGTCTGGCGCTGAAGAAGGCGGGGTTCGGCGGCACTATCCTGGGCGTGAGCTCGGAACCGGCTCTGCGCGCAGGGCTGGAGCGCGGCGCGATCGACCGCGGCGCAACGCTGGAGCAGGCGGCCCGTTCCGCGGATCTGCTGTATCTGGCGCAGCCCATCGGACGCATTCTGGACACGCTGCACCATGTGGACCCGCTGGTGCGGCCCGATGCGTTGATTACCGATGCGGGTAGTACCAAGCATGCCATCGTCACCGCGGCGCGCAAGCTGGTGCGGCGGTGCCAGTTCCTGGGAGGGCATCCGCTGGCGGGGAAGGAGAAACGCGGCGCGGCGGAAGGAGATGCGGATCTGTTTCGCGGGCGCACCTATGTGCTGACGCCCGGCGCACTCGAGGAACTGCAGACGCCGGCGGCGCGCGCGTTCGTCGATTGGCTGGGCCGCATCGGCGCGAAGACCGTGGTGCTGGGCGCGGCAGAGCACGACCGGCTGGTCTCGTTCACTTCGCACTTGCCGCAGCTCGCTTCGACCGCGCTGGCGGCCACGGTTGCGGAAAACCTGACTGCGCCGGAGGACTTGCAGGTGGCCGGACCGGGATTGATCGACAGCACTCGCCTGGCGCTAAGCGCGTATGAGTTGTGGCGGGATATTCTGGCCACCAATACGGAATCCATCGAGCAGGCGCTCACGGCTTATATAAACGAGTTGGAGCAGCTTCGGGAGAATCTGCGCACGCGCGGCGCGCGGGAGGAGTTCGCGCGAGCGGCGGAGTTGGCCGGGCGGCTGCGGAAAACAGTGTAGAATCGGGATAGAAGAGTGCGCTTATGCAGATCTTTCGGCTGACTGGTGTTTGCTGGCATGAAGGCGAGGCCGTGGTTTCGAAGCGCCCGGAACTTGGCGTGGCTTCATGCGGCGACTCGGTCGAAGAGGCAATGGCTAACCTGCGCGAAGCAGTGGAGCTATACCTGGAAAATGCGCGGGAGTTGGGGCTGCTGGAGGATTTACGATCGGCGGGGGCGGAGGTGCGATTCACGACTCAGTTTGAAGTCGCTCTTGCCTGAACCGCGATGGCGAAGATACCGTCTCTTTCCTCATCGGCGATCATTCAAGCTCTGCGGAAAAAGGGCTTTCAGGATGCTCCCAAGAGGGGAAAGGGCAGCCATTCCGTTGGTGGGTCGCGACGCGGCGGGCCGGGTCCGGCTCGTGATCATTCCGCATAGGAAAGACGTTCCGATCGGGTGGGTGAGACAGCTTGGTGCGCGATCGGAGCGGCGCACAGAGTGTGCGGGCGGCGAAGTTGGCTGCCCGCCTTCGTGCCCGTCCGGCGCCAGCCCGCGCGCGGCGGTAGAATTGAACCAAATTGAACCGATGGACGACGATTCCGAATGGGGGCGCAAAGGCGCAACACTGAGCGACAAGTCGGCGCGCGAGGAGTTCGGGCTGACGCAGGATGAGATCTACGCTGCGGCGCAGGCTGGCAAACTCCAATACCGGGTTGGCTCGATGCATGGAAACCCCTGGCTGCGGCTTCTCCGGCGGGAAGTGGAGGCGTTGGTTAAGAAGAAGCACGGCGCCGACTATCTGAAGGACCGGCAGGCGCAGACAGAACTGGCACGCGTGAATCGCGAACTGCGGCGGCTGAAGGCGGAAATTGCCAAGTTGGAGGAGCGCAAGGCAGAGCTGATCGCGGCCATCGGAAGCTGACAAGAAAAACGGGCTCCCGAAGGAGCCCGGAGGAAGCTACCAGGGGTGAAGCCTGCCGTCAGAAGATAATCTTGGCGGCGAGTTGCAGATTGCGGCGGTCCGTCTCCGATCCCGAGCACCCGTAACAAGCCGGAATGAAGGACGTCGTCAGAGTGTCGGCGTCGATGCCCTCGACATAAAGATTCGCGTGATTGAAAAGGTTATAAGCCTCTCCGCGAAGCTGCATACTAACCCGTTCGGTGAGTTTAAAAGCCTTATACACGCCAAGGTTCAGGTTCCAGTTGCCCGGCGCGCGGAAAGTATTACGACCCGTCATGTCGCTGGGATACGGCGGCAGATCCGAGAAGTAGTAGTTCGGATTGGTCCAGTGGTCCATGGCCGCTGGGTTCAAGGGCAAGAGGTTGAACGTGTTCGGAGTGCTAGTGATGGCCGGTGGAGTCCCATTGCCGTTTACCGGAACAGGCGAAGTGAAAGCCGCGTACGGGCAATAGTAGTAATTGTACGAGCAATCATAGATCGAATAAGGAGAACCCGTGCGGGCCGTGAAGAGCGGCGATACCGTCCACCCGCCGAGCACTTGAGCGGCCAGGCCGTGGCCATGTTTGAATCCTGGCATTGTCCAGACGGCGCTGACCACCATGCGCTGGCGAACGTCGAAATCGGAGCTGCCTTTGCCGATGTTGGGTTCAAAAGGATTCAGCAAGCCGAGGATGTAGTCGCCGCCGCTCGCAGCGAGTCCATTGGTGTCGCTGAACGAGCTGCTCAAATTGTCGATGGAATGCGACCAGGTATAGTTGAAGTTCAACTGCAGGCCGCTGTTAGCCACGTTATTGACAACGGAGCGCAGCGTGAGGCCATTGTACATGGAAAAGGCCTTGTCGCCACGCACGTTGATAGCCCCGTACTGCGGATTCAATACCGCGTTACAGACTCCGGAGCTACCACCCGTTCCGTTGTAAAAGGCCTCCGACGCTGCATAGGTGCAAGGTTGTCCGAGATAGACGTTGCCGTACCCGTAGTAGTTCATGTCGGAAATATCGTACAGGTGCTCGCCCTTCGATCCCGAGTAGTCCGCCGCGATCAAAACACTTTTCGTAATCTGATGCTCCAGCGACAGGCTCCACAGGTGCGCGTATGCGGTGTTGATTTCAGGATCCACGTTGCGCAGGCTGGCGGTGGGAAGAACGAGGTTACCGCTGGTGCCGGAGAAGGGACCGTAGTTGCTGCTGGAGATCGGCAGAGGCATTTGCGCCGAGGTTACGCTCACGGTCTCATAGTTGGGCGGATTCTGAATGACATTGAACGTGACGTTGCCGAAGTTCCGCTCGTAACCGATCCCATAGCCGCCGCGCAAGGAGGTGGTACCCTTGCCGGAAATATCCCAAGCGAAGCCCACGCGCGGAGCGAAATCCTTGTAGTCCTTTTTCCAAAGGCCTCCGATGGGGCTATCGGGAGCCAGTTCCACCTGCCCGCCTGCGATACCCTGCGGGGTGTCGGTGGCAAGACCCGCGGCGTAGTAGTTGGAATCCAGTTGCGGATTCTTGTTATGCTGCACGCCGAAGTACTCCCAACGCAATCCGAGATTCACCGTGAATCTTGGAGTCACTTTCCAGGCGTCCTGCACATAGAGCGCGGGTTCGTTGTACCGATTACTGCGGCTGAAGTTGGGCGCGGTAAGAGGCAGGTTCACCGTGTCGCCGGGGTATTTGCCTTGGGGATTGATGGCCACTTGGAATTCCGCGAGCTGGCCGCCCAGAAAGTTGCCGATAGCGTCTCCCACGTTGCCCTGACTGAGGTATTCGCCAGCCGTTTCGTAGGCGCCGAACGTGCGGTTGTCGCGGATGTATTCATAGCTGCCGCCGAAGCGGATGCTGTGTTTGCCCCGCGTGTAGCTCATATCCTCATAAATCTCGGCGAAGTTCTGGGGCCCTCCAAAGGGAATGCCGCTGCCGGGTGTGAAGGGGTCGTAACCGGGGAAAATGATGCTGTTTCCCAGCACCGAACCCGGGCCCGATGAGCCGGTGTAGAGCGTGGGCACGGCGGGATACTGGCCAAAGGGATCTACCGGACCGTTAATGCGGTTGAACACCACCTTGGACTGGGACACCCAGGCCGGGCTAAAGGTGTGGATGACGGAGAACAGGATGTTTTGATCGAAATCGTAGGCGCCGGTATTGAAGCCGGTGTACGGACTGGAAGAAATCGTCCCCGCCGCCAGGTTATCGCTTTGGAGAGCGTAACGCCCATACATCTGAGTCTTGTCGCTCAAATTATAGTCGACGCGCTCCACGTTTTGATATCCGTTCTCGGGAGTCCCGCCGCCGGCGTCTCCAGGCGCGCTGTAGGCTACCAAATCGAACATCGGACTGTTCGGATTGAGCGCATTGCAAGCGGCGGACGAGCCACAGAACGGGCTGCCCTGAGCGCTGGTGATCTGATTGATGCTGTAGGTGTTCAGGATGTTGGCTCCCGGCGCCAGCTTGCCGTAAGTGGAGAAGAATTGCTGTGTATTCGGAGCCGCCGCGGCGATCAAGTTGGCATCCGGAAGCACCACTTCCGTGTTGGCGTTACTGCGGATACGGATCCATTCCGTGCTGCTGAAGACGAACAGCTTGTCCTTCTTAATAGGTCCGCCGGCCGAGTAGCCGAACTGATTGCGTACGAAAACGGACTTCGGCAAGCCGTATGCGTTGTTATTGAAACTATTCGACGAGAGATCGGACACGCGGTTGAACTCGTAGGCCGTTCCGTGGAATTCGTTGGTGCCGGATTTAGTGACTACGTTCACAACGCCGCCCGATGCACGACCGAATTCGGCAGTGAAATTGTTCGTGAGGATGCTGAATTCCTGAATCGAGTCGAGGGGGACGGATTGTCCGGGACCGGTAGTGAACTCATCGTTATTGGCCGCGCCGTCCAGGAGTACGTTCGTCGACGACTCACGCTGCCCGTTGATAGCAAAACCTACGCCCCGGTTCATCACGCCGCCATCCGAGACATTTCCTGAAATGGCCACCAGCGCGTACGGATCGCGCGTCAGGGTAGGTAATTCGCGCAGTTCAGTCTGATCCACGACGGTGGATAGTGTCTGGGTCTCGGTATTCACCTGGATAGCCGACGCGTTCACCTCCACAACCGTGGAAGCTTGGCCAACCTGCAGATGCAGATCGAGAGCGAGTTTCGTGCCCACCGTGGCCGTAACCCGTTGCTGGACCTGAACGAACCCAGCGGCCGTGGCCGTCACCTGGTAATCGCCGGGCAGGAGGTCTGTTGCAAGGTAGGCTCCACTAGCCGACGTGGTCAACTCGCGAACTGTACCCGTATCGACGGACTTGACGGTTACCGCTGCGTTTGGAATTGCCGCGCCAGATGGGTCGTAGACAGTTCCGGTAATCTGAGCGGTTTCCGCCTGTCCGAAAAGATTGACGCTCAGCAGGGCGCTCAGCGCGATGAGCAATGCAAAGTATTGAACGAAGTTTGTGTGTCGCGTTTTCATACAGTTCGAACCTCCCGATAGACAGTAAGCCAAAGTGCGCTTCCTAAGCTAGATACCAGGCGAACCCGGACTACGAAACCGGTTGCAAGTGGACGACCACCATTGGACGGATCGTATCTTCGTTCGTTAGCAACAACTTAGGAGAAACGCACCTGAAACAATGTTATAAGTTGGCGTAGTGCGCGGCCCCAAGAATCCGGAAATCGGGATTCGGGCGCCCATGGGAGCATTCTAAGCATTGCACTCGGATAGCTTGGTGAACATCTAACCGGAATGCTAAACACTTCTGCGCGGAAGCTCACGCCTGAATCCTCCTCACCAATGCAGAGATGTTCCACCGAAATAGCGCCTAATTGCAATGGATGGGGGATAACTTATTTCTATACAGGCAAACAGTTGTGAGTAAAGGAGTTGCCGGGGCGTCTAAAACGCACCTATCGCCAGCCATCCACCACGAACAGCTCGGACAGGTTGCGCAGGAAGGAGTAGACGATGGTGTGCTCGTCCTGGGATAGCACCGCCGGCCAGATATGGCTGACGCCAGCCAGATCGAGCGGGGCAATCTCCTTCCAAGGCGTGTATTTTCCGGTTTCCACGTCAACGCGCAGGAGCGCGGCCGGCACGGAATCGGTTTGGGCCAGGAGGGTCTTGCCCGAGAGACTCCAGCGGAGTACCGTAGGGGTAAAACCGGTGGCGATCACTTTCGGTTCGCCTCCGGCCACCGACAGAACCAACAGCCTCTGTTCGGCATCGACGCCGGCGATCAGTTTGCCGTCTTCGGAGATTGCGGGGCGCAGGAAATATGCGCTGGCGCCGAGCGGTACGGGCGCACTCCCATCCAGCGATTGCACGAATAAGCTGGGGGGACGGTCCCCCAGCCTACCGCCTACCAAGAGCCGGTCTCCAGCGGGAAAGAAGCGTGCGAAGTCATACTTCAGGTTGTGTCCGGAAAGCGTGCGCGGCTGGCCCGGCGTCAGCGGCACCAGATTCAAGGTGGTCTGATCTCCGTCCGGTTTGGTGACGACCCAGTTCCCATCGGGCGAGATGGCCATGCCGAACCCATCTCCCACGCGAATCGCGCTAGGCGCATTGGCGCGGCGGATATAAACCGCGTGATGCGCGCCGCCACCTTCTCCGGTTTCATCGAAGAGGACCACGCGGCCGTCCGCGGAGATACCTTCCGCGGTTGTATAGTCGAACCACGAAAGGTCCTGCGGCTTGGCGATGCCGTCCCCGAGCCGAGTCATCATGGCGTGCAATTGCTCACGCGCAATCAAGACACGCCCGGAAGCGGAGATGTCACACAGCGTGAGGGTGCCGGGAAAGGCCGCGATTACGCGAACATTGTTCGAGAGGTCGGCCGCGTAGAGCGCCCGAGTTACGCCCGAGCGTGCGGCGGTGAACCAGATCTCGCGGCCCGCGGGAGTCCAAGCCAGGCCATGCGCGCTGGCCCACCCGGTCGATAACGTGCGGTGAGATCCCTTAGCATCGACGGCCATGATGTTCCCGCCATCGTCGCCCATAACGAGGTGGTCGATAAACGCAACCTCGTTGCCGGAGGGCGAAACACGCACGTCCGAGAGCCATCCCGAACTCTCGTACAAGATCTTGCCGCGCGGATATTCAATGGCCTCGGGGCGCGAGCCGTAACGAATCACGGCCATGCGCGAGTTGTCCGGCGCCCAGTCGGCGCCCCAAATGCCTTGGTCAAGGGGCAGCGGCGCGCCGCCGTTCATGGGGACGCGCACCAAGCTGCGCCTTCCCGAGGGTCCGCCGGGAATAAGCAGCGCCAGTTCGCCGGACCGGGATACGCCCGTCAGCTCGGCGTTCGGGAAACCAAGCGGCCGCGATTCGGGGCTGACGGTGTTCGCCAGATACAAGTCGCGGTCGCCGGGCGCTACCTGCGCTTCGTAGATGATACTCTGGCCATCCGGCCCGAACCGCGCACCCGGAATGGTCGTGCGCCGAAAGGTGACTTGGTGAAACGTGGGTGGCGTGGCGGGCTTTTGACGGATTAGCAGCAACAGGACTGCCAGTAGCGCCACGGCAGCGGCAACCGCGGCCGGCAGCCATCCGCGAGAGGATTGCCGCGGCGCCTGGATCGCCGGAAGAGGGACAGCAGGTGCGACCGGCACCTCGCTCTCTTCCAGTTTCTCCGTTAGCGTCGGCGGGTGGCTCTCGCTTACCGGAGCCACGAACCGGTATCCGCTGCGCGCCAGAGTTTCAACGTATCGAGGGCGGTCGGCGGAGTCTCCCAGGGCCAGCCGCAGGCGGTTCACCGCAGTGTTCAGCCCGCTCTCGAAATCGACAAAGGTATCGGCGGCCCACAGCCGGTCGCGCAGCTCCTCGCGGGTTACGACGCCGCCGGGACGCTCCAACAAAGCCTCAAGCAAATGAAAAGGCTTACCCTGCAGCCGGATCCTGGTCCCGTATTTTCTAATTTCACCCGTGCCGGTTTCCAGCTCAAAGGCGCCAAACTGGAGCACACGTCCATTGCGCTCGTCCCGCATGCAGTCCACTCCCAGGCCCCGCTACACTTTCTATCTATACTATGACAATTGACGGGGTTTCGCCAAGGTGGATAGTGCGCGGCGCTATGTTAACAAATCCAGCGCCGCCTGAATCTCGCTGCGGGTGTGCAGATCCCCAATGCGGGTAGTCGCCTCGACGCCTTTCCGGTAGAGCGCGCGGGCGTCTTCGCGGCGGCCCGACTTCTCCAGCGTCTGGCCTCCATGATAATAGGCCGCCGAATAATTGGGATTCACGGCCAACAGCGCCCGATATTCCAGGATGGCATTCTCCAGGTCGCCGGAGTTGGCGTACTCCATGGCCAATCCGTAGCGCGCGAAACTGTCGTTGGAATTCTGCGCCAACATGTT
>Ga0209333_1000995_pt1 | contig 14453 bp, 9 predicted proteins | sample BlaSpr_A8_OM2_O3_FD_187982 | JGI IMG/M metagenome (GOLD analysis project Ga0209333, IMG submission 187982) | Forest soil microbial communities from Thunder Bay, Ontario, Canada - Black Spruce, Ontario site 2_A8_OM2_O3 (SPAdes) (version 2) | ecosystem: Environmental > Terrestrial > Soil > Boreal... | reverse complement strand
ATGAGCATGGCGTCGTCGGTTGAAGTACGCGTCCCGTTCCTTGACCGCGAGCTGGCCGAGTTCTCCGCCTCAAATATTCCGCCGAATCTCAAGCTGAAAGGTTTTTTCCGGCCCACCACCAAGCACATCTTCCGCAAAGCCATGCAGGATGTTCTACCTGCCGAAGTCTTGCGGCAGCCGAAAGCCGGCTTCGCCGCACCCGTCGACTACTGGCTGGCGCAAGATTTGCGGGAGATGGTCGACGATTTGCTTTCCGAAACAAACATCCGCAAGCGCGGCTTATTCCGTCCCGAAGCCGTGCGCCGCTTTGTCGATGAGCAGCGAAGTGGGGCCGAAGATTGGTCGATGCAAATCTGGCAGTTCCTGACCCTGGAGCACTGGATGCGCATCTTCCTCGACGCCGGAGCACAGCAGAGCGCCGAAGATTTCAGCCAAACCCGCGAGGCGGCCACCGCGTGAACAGCAGCAGAGAAAACGCCATCACCGGTCAACTCGCCAAGGCGGTGACCGAAGCCACGGGCTTGCTCCGCGGACCCCAGCGTTTGTTTCCGCTGATCCGGAAACTTGTCTCCGACAAGCTGCGGCTAACTTTCGAGCAGCGGAGTCTTTACTCGTACTCGACCACCAAGCGGCCTAGCAGAGACACACTGAACTCGCTGCTTCGCTGGATTCTCGAAGCACAGCGCCCCGATGGCGGCATCGCCGCCTATTACAGCCTGCTCACGGGATATTCCGAATCTTATCCCGAGGTTACCGGTTACCTCGTTCCCACGCTCTACGATCTTGCGCACGCGAATCGCAACGACCCAGCGGCCGCAGCCGCCGAGCGTGCCGCGCAGTGGCTGCTCTCGCTACAGATGCCGACCGGCGCGTTTCCCGGCGGATTGCACGGCAGCGACGTGAATCCATCGGTCTTCAACACCGGCCAAATCCTGCAAGGCCTAGTTCGCGCTAGCACGGAAACGAATCGTCCGGACATTCGACAAGCAGCCATCGCCGCCGGCGATTGGCTGATCGGCATGCAGCAAGCAGATGGATCGTGGTCCGGTCCCGCCGCGTATCAAGGCGCGGCGCACACTTACTACAGCATGGTAGCGTGGGCGCTCGCAGAATTGTCCAAACACTCCGATCAACGTCACGACCGCGGCGCAGATTATGGCCGCGCTGCCGAGAAGAATCTCGATTGGGTTTTGTCGCACTTCCGGCCCAGCGGCTGGATCGATGGCATCAACCTGCGCGGCCATCCCAACTATCTGCACTTCATCGCCTACGTGCTCCAGGGTGTTCTTGAGTGTGCCATCCTGCGCCGGCGCAGCGATGCCATCGACGCGGTTGCAAAGTCCGCGTGGCTGCTGCTGCGAAAGTTTGAAACCAATAAATATTTGTCCGGTGCCTACGAACCGGATTTCAAAGGCGGCCACCGCTTCACTTGCCTCACTGGAAACGCGCAGATGTCATCCGTCTGGCTGCGGCTGTTTGAAGTCACCGGCGATCTGCGTTACCTCAACGCCGCCCTCAAGATGAATGAGATGCTGAAGCAATTGATTCCCGCGCGCGGGCTCCGGGGCATTGCAGGTGGAGTAAACGGATCATATCCAGTCTGGGGACGCTATCAACCGCTGCGCTACATCAGTTGGGGATGCAAATTCTTCGCGGACGCTCTCCTGCTGGAGCAGCGCCTCACGCGGTCATTCGAGGAATCAGCATGCGAGGCCTTGCCATGCGCATCGTAATTCTGTGCTCCAGCGTGTACAGCGAATCGGCGTGCGCCATGGCAGTCCGCATGGCCCAGTCAGGATACGTTCCCGCCGGCGCCCTCGCTCTTTCAACCCTCAATCGCGGAACTCTGCTGCGCAAGCTTGGACAGTGGGGTGTGCGCGACGTTGCGCGCTACGCCCGCGCGAAACTGATCCCGAGTCAGAGCGGCGGGCAGGCACAGCTGCGGAACCCGTACCTGGAACCGGCACTCAAAGACCGCAGCGGAATTTTCCGCACCCTCCGGGAAGTGGCCTCGGCCTATGCCTTCCCGGTTGCGATCTGCAGCGACCAGAACTCGCCAGATGCAATTTCACTCCTAAAGGCGTGGTCTCCCGATCTAATCATCTTCACCGGCGGCAACATCCTGAGCAAGCAACTCCTGGAAATTCCACGCCTCGGTGTTCTCAACGCCCACCTCGGCTTACTGCCGGAAATCCGCGGCATGAGCAGTCCAGAGTGGTCGTTGCTCAACTGCGTTCCACTCGGCATCACCATCCATTCCATGGACACAGGAATCGATACCGGGCCGATTCTCCAGAGCTACGAATTGCCCGGCGCCGCTCACTGCGCATCGCTCAACGACTTGCGCAACCGCCTCATCGCATTCGGTGTGGACAAGATGGTAGAAGTGGTTGCCGCTCTCGATTGCGGCACGATCTCTGCAACCCCTCAGTCAGATCTTCACAAAGACAATCAGTTCTTCGTCATGCATGAGTGGCTCCAGCAGCGAGCGGCCGAACGCCTTACGCAGAGCCGAGTGCCCGTCACGGGAGTGAATGGATAATCCGAATGGGCAAGCCGATGAGTACGCCGAATGAGCAAGCCGAATGAGTAAGATTGGCGCCATGTTGCAGGTCGGCCGCACCTTCGGGATGCGTGACGGCATGCTCCGCCTGGAATACGAACTCCAGCGTGGCAGCGGCCTCATGCTATGGCGAATGCGGTCCGTGCAGGGCTGCGATTCCTGGGACCTGAAACGGATTGCACCCGGCGTTCCAGCAAAGGACCTGCGAATTGCTCGACAAGATGGCACGCACCGATTTTTCTTCGCAAACGCGCCGACCTTGAAATCGAGTATCAGAGAAATCGTTGGCTCCGGCGGTGAGAAGCAAATCATCGCCGAAGCCGAACGGATTCTCGCCGGCAACCTGCCATTCTTCGGCCAACTGTCCCTTGCTTCCGAATTTCCGCCGCAATGGTTCCGCAATCCTGCGACCGGTCAAACTGTTTCACCGCAGCAGCCGTGGACGCAAATGCGTTTCGCCTCCCCCGTCTACGGCGACCTGAAATTTATCCTCGAGCCCTCCCGGTTCTTGTTTGTCTACCCACTGGTCCGCGCTTACGCTCTCACTGGCGACGAGCTCTATCCGCAGGCTTTCTGGAACGCGATCGAGGACTGGGCTCTGCACAGCCCGCCCATGGCCGGTCCGCTCTGGATTTGCGGGCAGGAATGTTCGCTGCGCATATTGGCGTGGACGTTCGCGCTGCACGCCTTCGTCAATTCGTCCTCTACCACCGACGAGCGTGTTGCTTTGCTCGTCTCCATGATCGCCGCACATGCCTGGCGCACCGCGCAAACCCTCGGGTATGCCCGCTCGCAACGCAGCAATCATTTAATCAGCGAGGCCGTCGGACTCTGGACGGCAGGCACGCTCTACCCAGAACTGCGAGAGGCGCAGGTTTGGCAGAGCCTCGGCACGCACTTATTGCGCGAGGCCGTTCTCGACCAGATCACCCCAGAAGGAGTTTCGCAGCAGCATTCCTTCAACTACCAGCGCATGATTCTGCACTTGTTGTTGTGGACATTGCGCCTCGCCGAGATTCACCAGATTCAGCTCGCCGAAGAAATTCGCGTCCGCACCCAAGCTGCGTTTGAATTCATGCGCCCGTGGGTAGACCGCGAGAGTGGCTTCACACCGAACCACGGCTCCGATGATGGCACTCAGATCCTCCCACTCGCGTCTTGCCAGTATCGCGATTTTCGTCCCCTCCTGCAGTTAGGCGCCGCCGTTCTCCATCGTCCCGCACTCAAGCCAGGGCCTTGGGATGAGGCTGCACTATGGTTCGGTATCAAGCCTGCCGTTGCGCAAGAATCCGCGCTGGCTCCGCCTCCGTCGGTCGAGACCGGATACTTCCGCCTCGGGGATTCGCAATCCTGGGCGCTGATTCGCGCCGGCCGATACATGCGCCGGCCTTTTCAGGCCGATCAATTGCACGTCGATTTGTGGTGGCAAGGCATCAACCTCGCCCGCGATGCCGGAACCTATCTCTACAACGGCCCTCCGCCGTGGAATAATGGACTTGCAGGGACAGCCGTTCACAACACCATCACCGTCGATCATCGCGACCAGATGCGCCGGGCTGGCCGCTTTCTTTGGGTTGATTGGGCCCAGGCGTCAGGCCGATCGCACTCTTCCGCCGATCAGCCCTATGTGGACCGCTTTGAAGGTGAGCATGAGGGATATAAAAATCTTGGCGTCACGCACCGCCGCATGGTGCAGTGGTTGGCGGGCTCGGGCTGGGTCATCGTGGATGACGTCGAGGGAGCCGGCTTGCACCACGTCCGCTTGCATTGGCTGGCAGCGGATTTGCCGTACGATGTTTCTGACTCGCCTTTTCAAGTTGCGTTCACCGCGGGGCAGAGCTGGGTGCGCTGGAATATTTTTGCCAGCGTTCCCGCGAGTGCGGCGATCATACGCGCAGGCAGCCTGGCATGGAAGGGAAGTGGGATGAGTCTGGCTGCGGAAGTCGCGCGCGCCGACGCGCAGATGCTCGGGTGGGAGTCGCCCACGTATGGCGATCTTCAGCCGGCGGTTTCTCTGGTTTACGAAACCCGATCGCAATTGCCAGTTCGATTCGTCACGGTCGTTCTCACCGACGAACGATGCAAAGTTGAATCGTCAGTTGGCCAGGTAGTTATTATGCGCGATGAATCCGAGGTCTATCGAGTGAATCTTTCAGCAAGAATAAAAACTAAGAGGCCTAGCGCAGAACCACAACTTCCCGCCGAGAGCCCGCAAAACGCATGAAGCAACTTTTTCAGGACGCCCGCAGCGCCGAAATCACCGTGGTGGAAGTTCCTGCCCCGAAATTGCTGGCGGGGTGTGTGCTGGTTCGCACCGCCGCGTCCGTGGTTTCCGCGGGCACGGAGCGTGCTTCTTCAGAATTTGCCGGCAAGAACCTGCTGCAGAAAGCGAGAATGCGGCCCGATCTTGTTCGCGAGGTCCTGTCCAAGATCAGCCGTGATGGCTTGCTCGCAACCGTATCCACCGTGCGCAGCCGTCTCGATCAACCCAGCGCCTTGGGCTACAGCAGCGCCGGAACTGTCGTTGCCGTGGGCGAAGGCGTTGCCGATATCAACCCCGGAGATCGCGTGGCATGCGCCGGCGCCGGTCACGCCGTGCACGCCGAGTTCGCCTGCGTCCCTCGCCTTCTCGTCGCGCGCGTTCCTTCTGAGTCCGTCAGCTTTGACGAAGCTGCCTTCACTACTCTCGGAGCCGTAGCGCTTCACGGCGCGCGCAACGCCGATGTGAAGCTCGGCGATATCGTCGCCGTGATCGGCCTGGGCCTGCTTGGTCAATTGACGGTGCAAATTCTCAAGGCCGCCGGCTGCTGCGTGCTCGGAATGGATATCTCGGCCGAACGAGCAGAACTTGCCGTGCGCCTCGGAGCCGATGCGGTCAGCACTTCCTCCACGGGTTTTCAGGACTTATGTCTGCAGCACTCCTCCGGCCATGGTGCCGACTCCGTTCTCATTACCGCGCAGACGGAGAGCAATGATCCCGTGAATCTTGGCGGAGCCGTGGCACGGAATCGCGCCGTCGTCGTCGCTGTGGGAACCGTTGCCATGGATATTCCGCGGAGATCGTTCTACGAGAAAGAGCTCGACTTCCGCGTCTCCCGCTCCTACGGTCCCGGCCGCTATGACTCAACCTACGAGCAAAAGGGAATCGATTATCCCATCGGCTACGTGCGCTGGACGGAGACGCGGAACATGGAAGCTTTTCTAAAGCTTCTCGCCGATCGCAAATTGAATTTGAATGCATTGGTCACGCATCGCTTTTCGATCGCGCAGGCGCACGCCGCCTACGATTTAATCACCGGCAAAAGGCACGAGCCTTTTCTGGGCGTGTTAATTACGTGTCCGGAGGTTGCAGACGAAACCCGCAACGTAAACCTGTCTGAACCTGCCCGGCCTGTCGCAGGCCAACAGTCCATTCACATCGGTCTTCTCGGCGCAGGCAGCTTCGCCACCAGTACGCTGCTCCCTGCGATCAAACGAGTTGGCGGCGTAGAAATGATCGTAGCCAGCGCTGCGAACGGTTCGCATGCTCGGCATGCCGCCCAGAAATTTGGATTTCGTTCTTGCACTACCGACGAGCACGAAGTGCTCAACAATCCGGCGGTCAACACGGTGGTCATCGCCACGCGCCACCATTTGCACGCCGAGCAGGTCATCGCGGCTCTCACTGCCGGCAAGCACGTCTTCTGCGAAAAGCCGCTCTGCCTCAATGAAGAAGAACTGGGTGGAATCATTGCGGCACACGACGCCCCACACAACGAGCAACTCTCCGCTGGCCGGATTCTGATGGTCGGATTCAATCGCCGCTTCGCCCCGCTAGCCGTTCGACTGAAGAATTTTCTGCGCGAAGCGCGTGAGCCGCTTGCCCTTCACTATCGCGTAAATGCCGGCTTCCTTCCCGCCGATCACTGGCTTAACGATCCGCAACAGGGCGGCGGCCGCATCATCGGAGAAGTCTGCCACTTTGTCGACTTCCTGTGCTTCCTGACGGGCTCATCCCCCGTGGAAGTTGAAACTCGCAGCCTCGCCAATCCCGGTCAATACAGCAATGACAACGTGGTATGCTCGCTGCGTTTTGCGAACGGTTCTCAGGGAACCATCAGCTATCTCGCCAACGGCGATAAATCTTATTCCAAGGAACGAATCGAAGTCTTCGGCGGCGGCAGTGTGGCCGCTCTCGAAGATTTTCGCCGGCTGGAACTTGTGCGCGGCGGAAAGAAGCGCGTGCTCCGCTCGCTTCTGCGCCAAGATAAAGGTCATCGTGGCGAGTGGCAAGCTTTCGTCTCGGCAATTCAAACCGGAGCCGAGTCGCCAATCCCATTTCGCGAAATTGTGAGCACGATGCGAGCAACGTTCGCGCTCGAAGAGTCACGGTGTCTAGGGCAACCGATAGCTGTGCCAGCCGCGCCAAATGGCCTTCGCACCGACGACGCTCCCGACGCCAGTGGCTTCGATCGAGCTTCCTGAACATAGTCTTTCTGAACCGCAGTGCACCGTCTCATGAAGATTCTCTACGTTTCGCAGTATTTTCCGCCGGAGATGGGCGCACCCGCCGCTCGAGCGGCCGAGTTGTCGCGGCACTGGGCTGCCGCCGGGCACGAAGTCACCGTGCTCACGGGATTTCCCAATCATCCCACCGGTGTGGTGCCGCCCGAATACCGCCGCAAGTTTCGGCGTCTGGTAGCTCGCGAGCAAACAGACGGAGTAAATGTAATTCGCACTTGGCTGCTGCCTTTTCCCAACCGGAAAGCGTACGAACGCATTTTGAACTACAGCTCGTTTTGTGCATCGGCCGCGAGTACCGGTCTTTTCCTCGCGCGGCCTGACGTTGTGATTGCCACCTCACCGCAGCTGCTGGTCGCACTCTCCGGTTGGTGGCTGGCGCGGTGCAAGCGTGTGCCGTTCGTCTTCGAGGTCCGCGACCTCTGGCCCGAATCTCTGGCCGCAGTCGGCGTGGGCGACGCCAATTCGCTCTTGCACCGGACTCTGGCGGGAATTGCGGCCTTCTTGTACCGCCATTCCGATCGGATCGCGGTGGTTACCCCGGCTTTTGAAGACTACCTCGTCGAACACTGGCGCGTGCCTCGAGAAAAAATTTCCGTGATTGAGAACGGTGTCGAGACCAGCCTTTTCGCTCCCGAACCACTTACCGGAGGCGCGGAGACCGGTTTGCGAAGGGAACTGGGCGTGGAAGGAAAGTTTGTCGTCTCCTACATCGGCACCATGGGAATGGCGCATGGGCTGGAAACAATCATCGCCGCTGCCCTGCAATTGCAGGATGCGAATCCTGAGATTGCTTTTCTGATCGTCGGGGAAGGCGCCGAAAAAGATCGCATCCTCTCACTAGCCCGCGAGCGCGGTCTCAACAATCTGCGTTTTATCGATCAGCAGCCCCGCGAAAGAATTCCTGCCTACATCCGCGCCTCCGATGTTTGCCTCGTTCTGCTCAAGAAAGCCGAGGTCTTCAAAACCGTGATCCCCACCAAGATGCTGGAGTTCATGTCGTGCGCGCGCCCTGTAATCCTTGGAGTCGACGGTCAGGCCCGCAACATTTTGGAGGAAGCCCGTGGCGGGCTTGTGATCGAGCCCGAGAATTCGGTCGATCTGGTGAATGCGATTCGTTACTTGTCAGCTAATCCGCAAATTGCCCGCGAATTGGGAAAGAACGGCAGAGAGCACATCGTGCGCAAGTTTTCCCGCCGTCACACAGCGGAAAAATACATTCGCATGCTCGAACGCCTGTTGAATCTGCCGGCTCGGCGTGAAACAGAAATCGCCGCGTAAAATCGACCTCCAGCTCACCTACGGGTGGGCTGCCAGAATTGCCAATCCCGCGGTCGCGGATATCGCCGCGTTAATCCCCGTGTCGGCCGCCGATCGGACGCCGCTGAGCGGCACGAAGAGGATGTCATCGGCCTGCAGTGTTATGTCGGGAGCCTTTGCCTCCAGCATCTTCTTCAGCGGAATTCGTGTTTCGGTCATTCCCGCCGGGCTCTTGCGGATGATACGGATTCCCCCCAGCTTTGCCGTATGATTTGTACCGCCCGCGAGCGCCAGCGCCTGCAGTACGGTCAGACTGCCGTTATCGATCAGCAGCCCGGCCGGGCGTCCCACATCCCCTACCACGTAGATGATCGGCGCCCGCGGTATCGTAATGGTGTCGCCAGGATTGATCTCGATATTATCTTGCAGATCGTCCGCCAGATTTCGCGGCAGGTTCACGGTGATCGGCGTAGTCTGCGTGTGTTGCCGGATGACACTTACTTTTCGTCCTGCCGCCGGAGTAAAGCCGCCCGCCGCCGAGATCATATCGTACAACCTGCGGTCCCCAGGTGCCGGGTAGATGCCGGGCCTGGTTACTTCGCCCAGAATCGTCACTCCCTGCGCTGCCGATTCGTCGATGAAGATCGTAACGTGAGCACTGCGGACAAAGCCGCCGTCATCGAGCCGCTTCTCGATCAACGCTTGCGCCTCTTCCACGGTGAGGTCGCTCACATGCACGTAGTCGATCAACGGAAGATAAATATCTCCCGAAGTGCCGACCCGCGCCTTGGTGGTCAGTTCCGGCACGTTATAGACGCTGACCTCAAGCAAGTCGCCGGCGCTGAGCCTGAGCAGAGAAGAACTGTCGGCGCCGGGCGTAACCACGCCGACGGAAGCCGCAGCGTCCGCAGCCTTCGGCGTGTCAGCGTTGTTGGGCACACTTCCGACGGCAGCTTGAGAGACCGGCTGCCCCGCCGGCAGTACGGGTACAGCCGTGGATGAGGCTGCCGTCGTCGCCGCTTGTTGTGCCGAGAGCTTGAACTCCGAACTGAAAAGCAATACGAGAGCGGCCGCGAGCAGGCTACCGCTCCGGGCAAAACTGAATCTGCCGAACTCCATCACGGACCTCTGGTGGAAGAAGGATCGCTGAAAAGTTTAGCACAGCGCCCCGCTCCCATCGCATCGCTTTGTCGCTAGACGCCTTGTGTGTCTGAGTTTTCCACAGATTTCTCGCCGGAGGCGATTGAAACTCATCCTTAGGGCTGCTAGATTCGCAGAAACTATAGAACGCAGACGAACGCAGACGGAATCTGTTAACTCACTACCGGGCAGCACCGCCGTGCTGCATACTTTAACCGTCGGATCAAGATCACTCGCACCGACGTTCGCATAACTGGCCGGAGGGGGGACAGTTGACAGTAGTCTTCTTTGCGATTTTCTTCCTGTCGCTACTGTTCTCGTTCATCCTGACCCGCTATGTGCGGGACGTTGCCTCCCGCCGCGGGTGGGTGGCGATTCCTTCGGATGAGCGTCACCTGCACGCCAGTCCGCTGCCGCGCCTCGGTGGCGTGGCTATTTTCATTTCCTTTTCGCTGACCATGGTGGCGGCCGCGGTCCTCGGTTCCTACCTGCCCCACCTGCACTCGGCGTTCTCCCTCAAGACCCTGCTCACCATCCTGGCGCCGGCGTCGGTTGTTTTCCTGCTTGGCGTCTATGACGACCTCTACACCGTCGGCCCCTACGTCAAGTTCGCGGTGCAAGGTCTCGCTGCCACCATGTTGTTCATGGGTGGCCTTCGCATTCTCAACATCCCTGTATTATTCGGCGAGCACCAACTGCCCTGGTTTGTCGGCTTGCCCTTTACCATCCTGTGGGTCCTGGCCATCACCAACGCCTTCAACTTGATCGATGGCCTGGACGGCCTGGCCGCTGGTTCGGCATTGTTCTCCACGCTGGTCGCTTTCGTAGTCGCGCTGCTGAGCGGGTCTTCCCTCGTCACTGTGATGGCCATTGCTCTGGCGGGCGCCATCCTCGGCTTTCTGCGCTATAACTTCAATCCCGCAACCATCTTCCTGGGAGATTCCGGCAGCCTTTTCATCGGCTTCCTGCTCAGCGCGCTCGCTCTCGCAGGTGCGCAAAAAGCCCCCACCATCGTCGCCGTTGCCATTCCTGTCGTCTCCTTCGGCCTGCCGATTCTGGAGACCTCGCTTTCCATTCTCCGGCGCCTGGTCAGCGGCCGCCCGGTTTTTACCGCGGACCGCGAGCACATCCATCACAAACTGCTCCAGCACGGACTCACGCACCGCCAGGTCGTGATCGTGCTCTACGGTGTCTCCGCCGTCTTCGCGCTCTTGAGTCTGTTCCTGCTTTGGCCCACAGGCAGCTCTTTGGGCCTGGTTCTCGCTGTTCTTGGAACCGGCATCTGGATCGGCGTTCAACGCCTCGGTTATCTTGAGTTGGGCGAACTGGCTCGCGTCGCCCAGCGCACTTTCGAGCAGCGCCAGATCGTCATCAATAACCTCGCCATCCGGCGAGCCACCCAGGAACTCAAAGCCGCTCGCGACTACGAACAGGTTTGCCGCGTGCTGGAGGCCGCCTTCGCTTCCAACGACTTCGATGGCTTCGACGTTCGCTTCAAAGTCTTTCCCGGTGAAGCCTATCCGTTCGGCGCAGTCGATCCCGGCACGCCACCCCGGCGCGGAGAAGTCCTGTTTCATTGGGGTAAGAGCAGGGGATCGAGGTCTCTTGATGGTCTTGCGGTTTGGACTCTTTCGCTCGACCTGGTCAGTTCCGCCAATCGCCACCGCGGTGCGCTCGTGGTTCACCGCTTGTATTCGCAGCGCCACCTGCAGCTCGACATCAATCTTCTGACCACGGGCTTCCCCACGGCTCTCGCCGACGCTCTGGATCGCACTCTTCAATACGGCGTCCAAGTCCTACAACACGCGGGTCAGGATAATCAGGGATTTGTCGCCGCCCAGGCCAGCTAAACGCCTCACAACAAATGGAAAGGCCGCAACGAACGGGAAGAGCACGAGTTCACAGCCTGCGGAAAACCTCGATTCGCGGCGGTTTTGAAAGGGCGCGACTTCAGTCGCGCCGCAAAACCTAAAATTGACAGCCGCCCCGCAGCCGCGAAGCGGCGGCAGAATGCAGCCCACAGCCTGCCCTGAGCTCGTCGAAGGGGCGCAAGCCGTGGGTCAGGAAGCTGGAAAGGAGTAGCCCCGGAGGGGCGAAAGAGAAGTTCTCACACACTCAGCGCTGCGACAAAGCGAATATATCCGCGCTTTGGCGCCTGAGCCGTAGAGGCCAGGCGCAGCAGGCACACGCCCAATTACCACCCAGGCGCGCCGCAAAGAGTTAGGGGGGAAGGCTGACGGTTAAAGCTTTGCGCTAACGTAAGAGTTGATTTCGCAATTCAGGCAAACTTCTTCAAAAGCCGGTGCTGTCCACTGCATGATTTCCCCCAGTATCAAGGCATTTGCTGCCTCGAACATGAAATCAGTTTAAACCAGCACTCGTCCCGGATCAATAGCCCAAGCGAAAAAATCTATCGCCCAACGAATGGTTGCAATTTCTTGCATACTCCCGCCATGCGATCCAATCCTCGCAAAAGGCGGACTTTGCCTCAAGAAACGTTTTCCACAACCCCGAACCACTCCCGCTACTTCTTCATCCCGCCATCCCTATTTACCTTAGGACACCTCATTTTCCTGCGGGATTACTGAAGGATCGCAAGCAATGTTCAGCATGTCTAGGAAGACTGTTTACGGCACTACGTTCAAAGACGTAAATTTCGTTCCGCTTCAGTCCGCCACGTTTTGCATCCAGTGCGAACTGATCAGCGCCAATAGCAGGCCCTATTGCCTCGCGTGTGGCAATACGTCCCTGCTTAGCCTCTCGCGGGTTCTGGGCGGATCTTTGCGCCATCAGCAGACCGCACATCTCATCACCGATTCCGAGCTCGACAGCCTCGTCCGCGACCTGCTGCGCACTGTCCCCGACCCACAGATCCGGGACAGAGAATCTCTGAACGTTGCCGACTTTCAGACGCGCCAGCCCTCGAGTGTTCTCCGCAGCCAGCTTCGCGTAGCCAACGCCGCCCATCCCGTCTCCGGTTTTCGCGCCGTGCACCCGGGCGAGGAAGTCGAGATCCACTCCGCCGAACTTGATCTCGAACCCGCCATCAGCGCCATCACCGAGCGCGCCCAGCATCTTACCGGCGCCACCGGCGCAGCCATCGCCCTGCGCGCCGGCGAAGAAATCGTCTGCCGCGCCCGTGCCGGCCGCACCGCTCCCGACCTCGGCGTGCGCCTGCAAACCGACGCCGGCATCTCCGCCGAAGCCGTCCGCACCGGCGAAGTCATGCTCTGCCACGACGCCGAGCGCAACCCCCGCGTCGACCTCGCCAGCTGCCGCCGCCTCGGAGTCCGCTCCATCCTCGTCTCCCCGCTGCGCTACTATCGCCGCACCCTCGGCGTCTTCGAAGTGCTCTCCTCATCTCCCAGCGCCTTCGACGAAAAAGACGTCGCCACCATGCAACTCCTCTCCAGCATGATGGTCGCCGCCATCTCCCGCATCTCCAGCCTCCACCAAGCCCAAACCCTGCGCCGCTCCAGCTAGTTTCCCCGTCCGTCGTCCTCATTTCTGATCTGTCGTCCTAATTTTCATCTGTCATCCTCACTCTCCTTTGTCATCCTGAGCGAAGCAAGATCGGCCAAAGGCCGATCATGCGCAGTCGAAGGATCCCTTTCACATTGCAGCAGCACCGGCTCCCAAAGGCATTTCCATCAACGCTCAGCCCCACCTTGCCCTCCCGATCATTTCTCCACGTATGAAGCAGGAACCGAAACCGTGATAGCCTAACCTCCGCCTTGATAATGCCCGCCGGAGGGTAAAGTGAGATTTCGGGTTATTACCGCCCTCGCCTTTCTCGCTTTGCTGGGTCCTTTCTGCGGCCCGCGCGCCGAGGCGCAGTTCGAGACACGGGCCAGTCTTCCTACGGGTGGCATCTCCTACTCGCTCGCCCTCGGCGACTTCAACCGCGACGGCGTCCTCGATCTCGCAGTTGGAGACGACAGCGGCTCGGGAAGCGTTAAAATTTTTTTGGGAAATGGCGACGGAACATTCCGCCTGGGTCCAACCTACGCGGTCAACGTCCTTTTCTCGGCAGCGACTGCGAGCCTAAGAGGTAACCGAATCCTCGACCTTGTGTTTGGAGGGGAAAACGACGAAATCTATGTGATGTTCGGGAACGGTGATGGGACCTTTCAATCTGCGGTGGCGTATCCCACGTCGGCCTTCGCGTACATGATTGGCATAGGAGACTTCACGGGCAGGGGAAAGCTCGACATTGTTGCGGTGGAAGGTACAAACATTCAGGGAGCCAACTGTAGCTGCATCGAGATTCTGCCCGGGAACGGCGATGGAACGTTCGGGCCGGGCATCGCCGCTCCCCTGCCGTATGGGCTGACTGCCTACGCCCTCGCCACCGGCGACTTCAACAACGATGGTAACCTCGACGTTGCGGTGGAGGGGGAGGCGTTCCCGAACTACGAGATCGCCATCCTGTTGGGAAACGGCGACGGCACTTTCACTGCAGGAGGCTCTTATACCATCGGCGGCACGGGGGCTTCAATCGCGACAGGAAGCTTTACTGGCAATAAAAAGAAGATCGATTTGGCCGTAACGGGGGGAGGATCGCTGGCCGTCCTTCTGGGAAACGGTGACGGCACGTTCCAGCAGGCGACCTACTACAAAGTGGGCATTGCCAACGCGGTCACCGCGCTTGACCTCAACGGTGACGGAAGGGTCGATCTGGCCGCTACCGGCGCAGGACCCGCACCGCGTTACCAGCCTGGCGTAAACGCCCTCAACGGCAATGGTGACGGTACCTTTCAGAGCGCGGTGTTTTACCCTGCGGGCCTGCAGCCCGAGTATATCGCGGCTGGCGACCTTAATGGCGATCATGAACCCGATCTGGTGCTCCTCGATATAGGCGCTGACGACGTCATCACGCTACTGAATACGGGGGTCGTCAGTTTCTCTCCCACCACGCCCTTGAATTTCAAGAACCAGCCCGTGGGCACGACCAGCCCTCCGCAAACCGTCAAGCTCACCAACAACGGCA
>Ga0209333_1000993_pt1 | contig 14460 bp, 17 predicted proteins | sample BlaSpr_A8_OM2_O3_FD_187982 | JGI IMG/M metagenome (GOLD analysis project Ga0209333, IMG submission 187982) | Forest soil microbial communities from Thunder Bay, Ontario, Canada - Black Spruce, Ontario site 2_A8_OM2_O3 (SPAdes) (version 2) | ecosystem: Environmental > Terrestrial > Soil > Boreal... | reverse complement strand
ATGCCATCCTTCGAACTCCTTGAGCGCGTCTACGACCTCGCCTTTCGCGGTCCACGATTCGACGCGCCATTCGCCGGGGAACACCTTGTGCGGTTTCCAGCCGGTCAAATCCTTGCCGTTGAAGAGCGGCTGGGGATCCGTCCATGCCGCCGGGGCGCTGCGCTTCAGTTCCGGCGCGCGCACGCCGGTCAGCGCCATAGTGTGGTCGCCGGTCTTCTGCACGCCGGTGAGCTTATCGCCGCCGGCTTCAAGATCCCAGGTGGCCGCCGGGCGTTTGGAACCGGCCGCGGACAGGTTCAGGATCAGGTGCGATCCGTCCACGTGGACATCCTTCAGTTGGTAGACATTGCCTCCCGCGGGCTGATACCAGACATCCAGCGTGCCGCCCTTATCGGTCACGCCCAGCCAACAGGCGCCCTGGCCGCGGGGCGTGGTGATGTTGAAATCCCACCTTCCGGCGAAGGGGCTGCTGTTTTGCTGGGCTATTGCCGCCGTTAGGAGAGCGGCAGCCAGCATCAGAGTGTTTTGGAATGTGCGCATGATTGCAGTCTATTACAAGTCGCGGGAGGGTGGCGGCTGGGGACGACCCGCGCGTTTGCGCAACCCGGCTCTCCGTGTTGTTCGCGGCGCACTGTATTCCACGCCGTAGGGAGAATATGTGTGGCCTCCGCTGGCGGCGTTCCTGCGAGTGAGGGGAGTAAAGGTCTACCGCGCCGAGCCCTCGAATTCGATGTCCGCAAGTGGCGAACTCTGCTTTATCGAGATGCCACCGAGACCATCGCGGCCTGAGAGGCCCCCGGCTGAGAGTCTGCCCCACAAAACTATGCAGTCTTAATCTGGGCGGCGGCGTGCAGCCCCAGCGCCTCGATCTCCTGCTCGCGGATGCGGAACTTCTGCACCTTCCCCGTCACCGTCATGGGGAACGCATCCACGAACCGTATATACTGCGGAACTTTGAAGTGCGCGATCTGCCCCCGGCAGTAATCGCGCACTTCATCCTCCGTCATCCGTTCACCCGCCTTCAGCTTGATCCACGCCAGCACTGCCTCACCCAGCCGCGCATCGGGCATTCCCACCACGTATACATCGGCGATCTTCGGATGCCGATGCAGGAATTCCTCGACCTCGCGCGGGTAAATATTCTCGCCGCCGCGTATGATCATCTCCTTCAATCGGCCCGCGATATGGAAATATCCGTCGCCGCGCATCACCGCCAGGTCGCCGGTGCGCAGCCATCCGTCCGCGTCGATGGCCCGCGCCGTGGCTTCCGGCTCCCCATCGTAGCCCTTCATCACCAGATATCCGCGCGTGCATAGCTCACCGCGTTCGCCCGCCTCGACCACCTCATCGTTCCACGGCGCGACAATCTTCACCTCGGTTTCTGGCAGCACCCGCCCGATAGTCGCCACGCGATGCTCCAAGTCGTCGTCAGCCGCCGACATGGTGATCCCCGGAGAGGTTTCCGTCTGGCCATATGCCACGGTCATCCCGCTGCAGTTCATTTCCGAAACCACCCGCTTCATCACTTCCACAGGGCATGGCGCGCCCGCCATAATCCCGCTGCGCAGCGTGCGCATATCGTACTTGCCGAAATCCGGATGGCCCAGCTCCGCGATGAACATGGTGGGCACGCCGTAAATCAGTGTGCAGCGCTCCGCATCGATCGCCTGCAGCGTGGCCAGCGGATCGAACTGCGCCGCGGGCATGACCAGCGGGATCCCGTACACCAGCGCCAGCAGCGAACTCATCACGCAGCCGAAGCAATGATAGAGGGGCACGGGCGAGCACAGCCGGTCGGCCCCCGTCACCATCATCTCTCGACCGACCAGGTAGGCGTTGTTCACCAGATTGCGATGCGTCAGCAGCACGCCCTTGGGCGAACCGGTGGTGCCGGAGGTGTACTGGATGTTGACCACGTCCTCCGGCGACTGCGTGAGCGTGGGCACGTCGACGCCGTCCGCCAGCATGCCGGTCCAGGAATCGGAGCCCAGCAAAACGATATGATCGAGCGCCAGGTCCTGTCCCTTGCGGGCCTCATTCAGGGTATCCAGGTAACCGACCCGCGCATCCCGCTCGTGGAGAAAGACGGCTTTCATGCCGGACTTGCGCAGCACGTAGCGCAGTTCGTGCGCGCGATACGCCGGGTTGACATTCACCAACACCGCGCCGGTGAGCGCGGTGGCAAGCTGCAGGTAAACCCACTCCGCGCAGTTGCACGCCCATATACCCACGCGGTCGCCCGGACGTATGCCGAGGCCCCACAAACCACGCGCCGTGCGCCCGGCATTTTCCTGAAGCTCCCGATAGGAAAGGCGCACCGATTGGTGGCGGGAGACCAGGGCATCGCCCGATGGGTTGCGTTCCACGGAATCGGCGAGCATCTGGCCGATGGTCTTTTCCAGAAGCGTCAACACGGGGCCGCGCGCGTAGCTTTTCACGCCAAGGATTATACCTTGTTGCGCACGCCTTCGGCTGCACTGCGTCCCACTCGTTCCGACGCACGGCCCAATCGGCGTTCATTTCTTGGGCTCCGCTTTGTCCGTAGTGCCCTTTGGCCAAACCGGACTTGCCAACTCTATACGCCAGATTGGGCCGGACTCATAGCTCGGGCCCTCCGATTTCAAAAAGGCCGGGCCGCTGCCGCCAAGGATCCAGACATGCGTGTCCGGGGGTTGTTTGCCCACCAGCGGCGCCAATACCCCGCGGATGCCTGTGATGTCCACCTTGACGGCATAGCGTATGGCCTTGTTGCCAGCGCCGCCGATCGAGAACGAATCTTCGCCGTCCGCAGTAACCCCAAGCTTCACCAGCAAGGGCTTGGGCGTCGCTACCACCATCGAGTAGGTCGCCGATTGCGTGCCAGGACCAATGTTCTTAAGCAGGATGGGGACGATACCATTGGCCAAGTCCGACGGAAGCGACAGGCGGGCGGTGTCGATTTTGTCTTTGCCTTTGTCGTCCTGGTAACGAACCGTGACCAGGCCGGTGGAACCGTTGATCGAGACATCCATGGGGCGTTTGAAGGCCGGACCCTTTTGCACGAGGCGATCGGCCAGCAGGCGGAAATGCCCACGCTGCGAAAAGACCGCGGTTTCGTCCTGCAGCGAGCCATCCTTGAAATGAAATACCAACCGGCTGCTGACTTCGCCGCCATGGGTGGATTGGATCAAGTCGCCATTGGCAATGATTGTGTCGTCTAACGAGCGCAAGACTAGAAAGCCGTGCAGCGCGCCCTCCATCTGGCGTACCACCACGGGCTCCGCGGAGGGAGAAGCCGCTTGAAGGATAACGGCCCACGCCCCCAGGAGGGTCCCAAGGGGAGGCGCGAAAACGGCGAAAAATCGAGCCGAGGCGGAGCTGGCGTTCACGTAGCGCATGCTCGTCCAAAAAAGAGTTGCAATTAGAGGACCGAATCGACATCCGTTTCTTTTGGCACAGAAGCAGATCGGAAGCGCGCGCCAGCCTTTGGATTGGTCCAGAGCCGGCTTAGCCCAAGGATTTGACCGGCACGGACAGCAGGCCAAGCCAAACGCCGTGTGCGTGTAACACGCGTTTGCCGCCTGCCTCCTCCTCTTCGTGGGTCGTGGGGGGCGTGAGGCCGCGCTCCCTGATCGGGACGGTCTAATCCAGGCCTAATCCGTGGAAACTTCCGCAGGAGCTTCCGCGACGAGCACATGGGGCTCCAGCGGTCCCTCAAAGCTCAGTTCTCCATCCGTCACGGCGTTCCCGCGCCAGTTGGTGAAGCATGCTCTGATCACATCGAAAACCGTACCGCGATTTTCGGCGATGGCCTTCACCCAAGCCCAAGCGCCCTTATTCGGAAAGTAAATGCCGCGGAAGAACAACCGCGCGGTCAGATGGCTGATCTTATACGGGGCTGGCTCGTCGGCGATCGACTCGATAGCCTTTCGCGTGGCCGCGGGACTGTAGGCGTTCGCCCAGGCATAATGAACCTCGTCCTGCACTTCGGAAGTGGTCATGTGCAAAGGCGTGTGCGCCATATGGAACGGCGCGAAATCCAGCCAGTGCTTCGGCCGCGTCAGGCGTCCCTCTCTTTCCAGACGGGTGTACAGCGGCGTGGCCGGAAATGGCGTAATCTGTCCGAAGACCGGCAGCACAGGCGGCCATTCGCGAATCTGGCTCAGGGTGCGCTCGGCGACTCCCGGCTTGTCGTTGTCCAGGCCGAAGATGAACGACGTGATGGCATAAATGTTCCGCCGCGCCAACCGCTGCAGTACCGCGGCGTATTCGCCGGGCTTGTTGAAGCTCTTGTTGACGCTGGCCAAGTTCGCCGGATCCAGCGACTCCATGCCGATGAAGATCCACCTGCCGCCGGAATCCGCGATCAGGTCCACCAGTTCGTCGTCGCGCAACAAATTGGCGCTGATCTGTCCCACCCAGGAGACTTGTGCGTTGGCCGCGATGATGTCGCGCAGCAGCGATTTGGTGCGCTTCCCGTTGATGGCGAAGTTATCGTCGACGAAGAACACGGCCACCTGCCCCCTGGTGCGGCGGGCGCGCGCCTTCAATAGCAGCAGTTCGTCCACGATGCTCTGGTTAGACCGGAAGCGGATCGAGTCGCCGAAGAATCCCGTGACCGTGCAGAACTCGCACCCATACGGGCACCCGCGCCCGGACTCGATCGGAATGATGTGGAACGTCTCCCACTGGGTCTTGAAGTGCTCCATAATGGGACGCACGAAGCCAGGAATACGGTTGAACTGGTCGATATCCAGCGAGTCCCAAGGAATCTTCGGATAACCCTGAAGGTCCGGTTTGCGCTCCTGGCCGAACGCATCCACGGGCACGTAGCGTTCTTTCAGTGCGCCGCGGGCGGCGTCGGCGACGATGCGCGGCCAAGTCTCGTCCGCCTCACCCAGCGCCACGGCGTCGGCATGCCGCGGGCCGCCATCGCGTCCCAGCGCCTCGTCCGGCAACTCGGTGACGTGCGGGCCGCCCATCACTACCGGCACTCCGGCCGCGCGAATGGCGTCGGCCACCCGGTAAGCCTTCGCGATCATGCGCGTCATCGCGCCAATCCCCACCAGCCCGATACCTTTGGCCAGCACGAAACGCACGATCTCGGCATCCGTCATGGGCTGCGTGTTGCCGTCGATCAGCAGCACTTCGTGTCCGGCGGGTGTGAGGGACTGGAGAAGAAACATCCAGAGGTGCGGCATGAAGTTCGCGGTCACGCCGTTGTCGGGGTTATACAGCAGAATTCGCATTAAATTGGTATTGCCACATGGGTGATTCGCGCGCCTTCAGGCGCGCAGCCGCTGCCGGCCTACTTCCCGCTGCGCCTTCAGCCAGTCCTCCTGGGGCGATCCGTTTTGAAAGCCCCGGGCGAGCCAGAGCTTGAATGCCAATGCGGTTATTTCACGCTGTCTTGCTGCCGCGATCTTCTGCACGGCGAGTCTATCGCAGACCCTTGGGGGCATGCGCACTACTTTAGCCATCACGTTCCCCTCCTACTTGCTTCTCTTATAACCAAATAGCAAGTAGCAGCAGTCGAGTCTGGTCACAATTGCTCTGTGAGTTCGGGATAAAGCGGTCAAGATAGCTCACATGCCGGTTGGGAGAATGGATGGGAGATGCTGAACCACAGCTTAGGCGCGCCGTCGCTCAGGGCTTATGATCGATCTCGAAGGACCACTCGCCGGTGTGTACCGGCATTGGCGATCTGACGTCAATGTACTCGGCCGGAATGCGCATGTCGAGGCCGGATTCAGGCTGGAATGAAATCTCCGTTGGCACCTCTTCGCCCTTCCGCTCGCGGACGGTCTCCACCGGCAGGCGCACGTACGTATCGAAGCTCACGGCGTTGAGATGCCCGTGCTGGTCGCCGCCCATCAGGTGAATCTTGGCCAAACGGTTTTCGCTCAACTTATGGCCAGATGCCGCAGTACGAGTTCCAGAAGTACGTGGGCAGAGATCATGGCGAGTATCGGCAGAAGTCCTTCTCTTGCCGGGATCAGTTCCTGGCGATGGCTTTCGCACAGTTCACTTACCGGGAGAGTCTGCGGGACATTGAGGCGTGCTCACACCGGCGCTCGTCGGAATGCCGAAAACGGCTGGTTTTGGCAGGGTCGAACACCGCCCCTTCTCCAATTCCACCCAATCGCGGGCTTCTTGCATGCCTGGAAATGCCCCGCATTCCGAGAAACTGCTCAGTTCTTCCCGTGCCTAATTGCACACCAGATTGGTGAAAAGGTAACCATCGCGGCGCGACGGCAACTCGAATTCTTCATCCGATCCGATCTCGCGCAGCCTGTAACCGAAGCCCTTCAATATTCCTATCAACTCTTCCGGCGTGCTCCCGTTTCCTCTGGCGAGCGCTAGTTCGTTCACTTCAATCGCAATCGTCGGGTGATCGCGTTCGATGATCCCGGCCATTCCCTTCAACGCCGGGATTTCCGATCCCTCCACGTCTATCTTCACAAATTGAATGGGCGGATTCCGCGGCACCACGTCGTCAATGCGGGCTCTCGAAACGGCCGAGCTGTGAAGGTGACCGTTCTGCGCCCGCTCCGAAACGAACATCGATCCGAAGTTATCGTTTAGCGGATCGGCGCGAAAAAACAAGGATCCTTCGCCGCTCCGGTCAGAGGCGGCCAACTGCATCGGATGCACCACACCTTCAACGCCGTTCTCCTTGACATTCTTCACCAGCAAATCGTAATTAGCCTGAAATGGCTCAAAGCTGTAAACCGACCCATCGCGCCCGGTTAACTTGGCCATCCCAACCGAGAAATATCCGAGGTTCGCGCCCACGTCCAGGCAGTTCATGCCCGGTTTGACCGTTTTCCGGACGAAGCTGGTTAGATCCCGCTCGTAGCGCCCCAGAGCGATCCCGTGCCCGATCGCCCGGTCCCGCAAGTTAAACCAGAAACGGAGTCCCTCGTTTTCAGTCAGCAGCACTAGGTCTTCCAACGGTTGCCGGGCGTCGCGCCAAACCGCATGAAACTCCGGGGAATCCAAGAACGACTTCGCTAGTTGCCGCAGATCCGGGGGCATCCGGCCCGTATAGGAGGAGGCGTCCTCAAATTCGGGATTTCGTAGAAGAAACAGCCGGTAAGACCAGAACACATCGGCAAAGTTCGGGGTCGGCGACTTTCCGTCGAGCGTCTTGCGCACATCGTCAACAATGCGGTCCCATACCTCTTTCGTCATCAATACGAAATGATAGCAATCTCGCAGCCCGCGAAAAGCCGCTCAGCTCTTCTCGGGCTTAATCGCGTAGTAGCCTTTGCGCACCTGCACCTTCAGGTTCTTGTCCGCCACTTTCACGATCACCTTGCGGAACGTGCCATCCTGCTGCGCGTTGGTGGAGGTGTAGGCGATGGAATACTGGCTGCGCATCTCGTCCTGCAGTTGCTTGAACGCGTCGTCCAGGGTAAGCCTGCGATCCACCTTAAACACCCGCCCGCCGGTCTCGCCGGACATCTTTTGCAGCGCAAAATCGCTGACGCCGAACGAGAACCGGCCATAGGCGCTGGGATCGGCATAATCCATGCTGTAGATCACCACGTCCGACTTCTGCGCGGCCTCGATGGCTTCCTCGATCTTCAGCTTGCTCCCTTCGTCCATGCCGTCGGTGATCAGCACGATGACTTTGCGGCCCACCTCGGCCCGCAGCTTCTCGTTCGCCGCCAGATACACCGCGTCGTAGAGCACCGTGCCCCGCGGCTGGCTGATGGTCGGCACCGGACCCGGCCCAAAGCCCGAAGCTCCCGAATTCACCTGCAATTGCGAAAGCCCCGCTTGCAGCAGCTTGACCGAATTCGTGTAATCCTGGAGCAACTCCGAATCCTCGCCAAAGCTGATCAGGAAGGCTTCGTCCTTCTTGCGCAGGACCTGCGCGAAGAATTGGTGGGCGGCGCGCTTCTCGATGTCCAGCAGGTTTCTCTGGCTGGCGCTCACGTCTATCAGCAGGCCGATCGTTAGCGGCAGGTCGGTTTCCCGCGTGAAGTATTTGATGGCCTGCGGCTTGCCGTCCTCCAGAACCGTGAAATCGTCCTTCGTCAGGTTGCCGATCAGGCCGTTGTGCTTGTCGTGCACCGACGCCAATATATTGACCAGCGAAACGTCCACGCTAATCGAAGGCGGCGCGTCTTCGGCGGGCTTATCCTGCGTCAACCCAGGGGGAGCCGGCAGAATCGCCAGCAGGAACAAAAATGCTGTGGCCCGCCTGAGCGGGACATTGGTCAGGGCCATAAGGTTACAATGACGGACGTGGCTGCTCCCAGCCCTGTTACAATAATGCGCCAAGCCATCCGCCATCTGCAAGCCGCCGACCCGGTGCTGGGCGGCATTATCCGGCGCGTCGGCTCGTATCGCATCGAATTCCGCCATCCGGGCTTCGAGACGCTGGTGCGGTCCATCGTCTATCAGCAGCTTAGCGGACGCGTGGCCCAGGTGATCTTCGGCCGTCTGCTGGCTGCGGTCCCCGAAGGCCTGTTGACCCCGGAAAGCGTTTTGGCGCTGCGCCCGGCCAAGATGCGCAAGCTGGGCCTCTCAAAACAAAAGACCGCCTATATCCGCGACCTGGCCCGCCACACCCGCGCCGGCACGGTTGACTTCGCCGAACTTCCCGCGCTCCCGGATGCCGAAGTGATCGAGCGGCTCACCAAAGTGAAGGGTGTCGGCGTTTGGACCGCCCATATGTTCCTGATCTTCGCCCTGCGCCGCACCAATGTGCTGCCCACCGGCGATCTCGGAATTCGCTCGGCGATTCAAAAGGCGTACGGCCTTCCGGAACTGCCCAAACCGGCCGAAATCGAAGCCATCGGCGAACGTTGGCATCCCTACTGCACCGTAGCCGCATGGTATCTCTGGCGCAGCCTGGAGTAGCTATTCCAACTCCCCTTCCGCTGCCGTAGCCTCGGGAATCGGTGGCAGGGAGGACAGCCACGCGCGCGCGAGGCTTGCCGGATCGCCGGCCAAATCTACAGGCAAGCTGCTGACCTCCGCATTATTCTCGATGAAAGCCGCCACCACCCCCTCCGGCGCAGGCCGCAGTTCGAGCTTCGATCCGCGCGCCTCCAGCCTTAGAGTCGTACCCAGCCAAGCCAAGTGCACCTTGGTGCGCATGGCATGGCCCAGCCGCGTGGCCTGCCGCAGCAATTCCGCCGCGTACGGACCCTTTCTGAGCTGCTCCGCAAAGGCCGCGGAAGCCTGCACTCGTGCGCGTTCGGCATCGCGCAATTTCGCGTCGCGGCTGTCCTGGTCGCCGCGCTCTTCCCGCGACTCCATGCTCTTCAGATTGCTTTCGAGGTTGTCGAGAAAACTCATGCGCGCCAGTTTCCAGTGTGGCATAGTCCCGGTAGGACAGGCCTCCTGGCCTGTCCTTGTGCGGTCCGCTTCGGCGCCGCTACATGGACTTGCTTGACGATTTTCTCGGCCCCGCGTCCTGAGGAAGGCGCCTACTGCTCATACGCATACTCGAAATTTGGTTTGCGAAACGCTTCGGCGACCATTCGTGCGCGGTCGCCTGTGCCAGCGCGGTCCAACCGCTGATACGTCCCGCTGATCAAATTGTAGATGCCGCGAGCACCCTTGTATTCAGAACCGTAGTCCGTTCGATAGCCGAGATCGTTCAGCAAGCGCGCAAGTGTTGGAGCGGACATGAAACTCCCCGCTTTTTCAGATCTTCCGCAACCCATTCGACGAACTGGAATTTGTTGAAGCCGTCGCCGCGGGCCGGCGATAAACTGCTTAGGTGCGCTATGACGCCCTCCGATTCGCCGCTCTGGACGAAGGCCGGAAAGTCCACCGTCAAATTGTTCGAGCGGAGCCGGGCGGCTAGCTGGTCGCAAGAACGCTCGGCTGGAATCCCCTTCCAACGCATCGCCACGGGGTGCGGTGCGTGGAGAATGTCGACCTCCTCCGCGGCAATACGGAAATGCCCGACTCCATCTCGTTCCTCTATCTTTGTGTATTCGTAACCGTCAAAATATGACGCCGGGTCCATACCTTTCCACAACACCACGACCACGCGAGGGCGGACCGTTTCCATGAGATGGCGGAGGCCGTCAAATCGCTTGCCGGCCTTGCGAACCGTTCCCCATCCCTCCCTCGGCATGGGCTTCGACGAGCTCTCGAAATATTCGATTGCATTGCCATTACCCCAGACAAAGCTGGAGAGGATTCCCGTGCAGGCGCCGCGCTTCATCACGTCCCAGTCGGACCTGCCGTGCAGCGCGGCAAGGAACATGTGGCAAATCCCCAAAAAGTATAGCGGGTCGTTCCCCAGTGCGTAAAGTCCAGGTTCCGAAACTCCGCTAATTCCACCTCCAGCGCGCTGCCATGCTTGGTCTTCTCCAACCTTTCGTGTCCTGGCCCACGATCGCCACGCGTAGCGCCGACCGCTCGTATGCCTCGCCAAAGAGCGGAAAGAACGGCTGGGGCGTCCTGCACGCGATCCCAGGTTTCAGATCCTCGACCTCGCGAACAAAATCGCGAATGAGCGGCGCATAATGAGCCAGGTAGCGCTCTTTCAGAGATGTGCTCATAAAGTGTACAATACCACTCCGGCCATGCAAGGCATTGCGGATCGGTGATAGCATATGCTATACATAAATCGAAGTGGTCGTGTTTGTCGAAAGCGCCTTCAGGCACGGCTACAACGAAGACGACTTTTTTGAAGTGCTGGACATGCGCCCGCTGAAACTGCGATCCAGGCAGGGGCTGAAAGGCATCTACGAACTTTACGGAAGAAACTACGCCGGCGAATATTTGCACATCGCATACCGCCGGGAGCCGGACCGGGAAGTCGTGTTCCACATGCGCGCAATGAGTCCCCGCGAGAAACGGAGGTGCCGGAACTTATGAAGGAAGCCCGAGCGAAGAAAAAGACAGCCGCGATTCGACTCCCGCGCGCCAGCGCCACTTACCCGGAACTCGCCGATTTCTTCGACCGCCACGACGGCATTGATTTGCTGGATCGGGGTATCACCGAGATTGAGCCGGATCGTGCGGATTTGGACCGGATGCTGCTCGAATACTGGAACGAGGCCAATACCAAGCAGTTAAATATACGCATTCCGCCAGCCGCCAAGCGCATGATCGAAAAACTAGCGAAGCGCAAGACCGTCGAGGTCTCAACCTTGGTGAGGATGTGGGTGATCGACAGTATGCGCCGCGAAGCTTCGCAACCGTGAACTACGCGAGCAGCTTCTCCACCGCGCCGCAAAACGTCTCGATCTCAGGCAGCGTCGTATAAACATTGGGCGTGATCCGCAATCCCTTGAACTGCGGGTGCACAATCCCCACCGTCAGGATGCGGTACTTCTCCCAAAGCTGATCCGCCAGGGGCCCCGGTTCCCTGCCCTGCACCGACAACAACCCGATCCCGCAGCTTAGCCGCGGGTCCGCACTGGTTGGCGTGGAGACGCCCGGCAAGCGCGTGAGCCGCTCGGTCCACACCGACCGCAGATAACGCAGGCGCGCCGCTTTGCGCTCCACGCCGATCGCGGTATGAAACTCCAGCGCATCGGAGATGGCGTTATGGTTGGCCGCCGGATGCGTGCCGATTTCCTCGAACTTGCGGATGTTGTCCGTCATCTCCGGCGGCGCCGCCATCAGCGGCCACACTTTCGCTATCTTGGACTTGCGCACGTAAAGGAACCCCGTGCCGTGCGGCGCCAGGAGCCATTTGTGCAGGCTGGTGCCGTAGTAGTCGCAATCCAGGTCGGCATGCTTGAAGGGAAACTGCGCATAGGCGTGCGCCCCATCCACGATAGCTTCAATGCCCCGGCTGCGCGCCATTTGGCAGATCCGCTGCACCGGGAAGATCTGGCCCGTCAGATTCGTGATGTGGCAGAAGTGGATCACCCGCGTGCGCGGCGTGACGGCCCGTTCGAAGCGTTCCGCCAGATCTTCGAGCGAAGGCGGCGGCGTGGGGAATGATATCGTCTTCAGCACGATGCCGTCGCGGCGCTCGCGCTGCTTCCACGTCGTGATCATGCGCGGATAGTCCTGGTCGGTGGTCAGGACTTCGTCGCCGGCCTTCAGATCCAGCCCCTGTTGCACGTTCTCCAGCGCTTCCGACGCGTTGCGCGTAATGGCCATCTCCTCCGGATCGCAGCCGAAATCCGAGGCCAGCCTTTGGCGCACGGTTTCCACCTCCGGCTCCAGCACCGCCCACATGGTGCGCGCCGGCGCGATGTTGCTAAACTCCAGGGCGCGGCGCATGGACTCCTGCACCACCCGCGGCGAAGGGCTGACGCCGCCGTTGTTCAGGTTGATGATGTTCCGGTCCAGCGTGAAGGCGGATTGAATCTCGCGCCAGAAATCCTCGTCGCGCGCCAAATCCTCCGCGGCGCGATTGTTTCCCACCGTCGCCGCGCGGGCGCGATGGCTGTAGTCCGGACGGAGCAGGGCGAGTGCGCCCGCAGTCCTCAAAAATAGGCGGCGTTCCATGCAACCTCCGTGTCGCCTATTGTAACAAGTTAAGTGGGATAGGCCTCATGGCCAACCCACCCTAAACCTTCCGCGCCCTGCAACCGATGAATCCTTGTGGGGCAGGATGGTATCCCATAGGCGCTAACTTAAGAACATTTTTGATTGAAAATGTTCTAGCGGTTGGGAACCTAATTTCTGCCAGCCCCAATATATTGGGGTGCCGGTGGCTTAAGTTAGCGCCTATGGGATGGCTTCCATGTCCATGCGCCTGGTCCCCATCGGCCAGTTGTTTCAGCGCGCGTGGCCAGGCAGGTCCGCGATTTGTCCCGCAAAATGGGAAAGCCCGCGGAACTGGACATTAGCGGCGAGGAAACTGAAATCGACGGCACCATAGTCGAAGAACTGGCCGATCCACTCATGCACATGGTGCGCAACTCGCTGGACCATGGCATCGAAGGTCCGGATGGACGCGTGGCGGCGGGCAAGAACCCGATGGCCCGCATTGGTTTGCGCGCATGCCACCAGGCAGGCCATATCGTCATCGAGATATCCGACGATGGGCGCGGTTTGGACGCCGCGCGCATCGTGGCCTAGGCCCTCGAAAAAGGCTTGGTCGCCAATCCCGAGCATCTTTCGGAAAATGACGTCTTTCACCTGATATTTGAGCCGGGTTTCTCCACCGCGGCGCAGGTTACCGACGTCTCCGGCCGTGGCGTGGGGATGGATGTCGTCCGGCGGCAGATCCAGAAACTGCGCGGTCACATCGAGATTCAATCCCGCGCCGGAGAGGGTGCCACGTTCACTCTTAAGGTGCCGCTGACCCTCGCCATCATCGACGGCTTGGTGGTGGGAGTAGGGCGCGAGCGCTATATCGTGCCGTTGTTCGCCGTCCGTGAGATGTTCCGGCCCGCCGCTGACGCCATTTTCACGGTTCAGAATCGGTCCGAGACGGTCATGATGCGCGGTAATCTGCCCACGGTAGTGCGCCTGTACCGTAAGTTTGGAGTCAAACCGCGCTCCGAGAATCCGTGCGAGGCCCTGCTGATCGTGGCCGAAGGCGAGGGTCAGCGCTTCTGTCTGATGGTCGACGAGCTGATCGGCAAGCAAGAAGCGGTCATCAAGAGCCTGGGCGATACCTTTAAGGACATTCCGGGAATTGCCGGGGGCGCCATCCTGGGAGACGGTCGTGTGGCACTGATTTTGGACCTGGCTGGAATCATAAAGGAGCCGGCGCATGAGTAAGCCTGCAGTCCAGCTTGCCGCCGCGCCGGTGCCGGTTCAGCGCTTGAAGCCGCAGGAATTCGAGGCCATCCGGCGCCTAGCCTACGACAAGTTCGGCCTGGATCTCCGCAATGCCAAAGAAGAATTAGTAGCCGCCCGGCTCGGCAAACGCATGCGTGAGGGCGGCTTCGGCTCCTTCGACGCCTATTACCAACACGTCGTTGGCGACCCTAGCGGCGAGGCTTTGATTGGTATGATCGACGCACTCGCCACCAACCACACCAGTTTTCTGCGGGAAGCGACGCACTTCGAATTCTTGAAGCAGAACGTCTTGCCCGGCTTGCGGGAACGCCCTCGCATCGAACTTTGGAGCGCCGCATGCTCCACCGGCGAGGAACCCTATACACTGGCGTTCACCCTTTGCGATCAATGGGGCGCCGATGCGTTCCGGAAAGTGCGCATCCGGGCCACCGACCTTTCTACCAAAGCTCTGGCGGCCGCGAAAACCGCTGTCTATCCCGCCGAGCGATTCAGCGGCCTTCCACCCGGCTGGCTGCGGCAGTTCCTCTTGCGCGGTGAAGGCCGCTGGAAAGGTTCCTACCGGGTCAAGCCGGAAGTCCGAACCCAGGTCGAGTTCGCCCGTCTGAACCTGGTTGAACCTTTCTCGCAGCACGGTCTTTTTCCGGTGATCTTTTGCCGCAATGTCATGATCTACTTCGACAAAGCCACCCAGGAAGTGTAAGCGATCATCAGAAATCGTCTTTTTTTGGACTTTTGCCGGAGGCGAGCAACATCATCGCGCCGAAGGCGCAGTCATCCGTCCGATCATCCCGA
>Ga0209333_1000986_pt1 | contig 14529 bp, 14 predicted proteins | sample BlaSpr_A8_OM2_O3_FD_187982 | JGI IMG/M metagenome (GOLD analysis project Ga0209333, IMG submission 187982) | Forest soil microbial communities from Thunder Bay, Ontario, Canada - Black Spruce, Ontario site 2_A8_OM2_O3 (SPAdes) (version 2) | ecosystem: Environmental > Terrestrial > Soil > Boreal... | reverse complement strand
GTTGCGGGCAACCAGCGGCAGCAGCGCCCAATAGGCGCTGGCGAAGAGAAAGAAGCCCACCCCCCGTATCAGGGTCGCGCGCAAATGCGGATTGTTTCGCGCATAACGCAGGCCGATGCGATTGGCGTTTAAGAATCGTTCGGCGGGCAGCTGCCGGCCGGTGGTTTGCGGCGAGCGCCACCACACCAGTCCCGCGATGACGCCGAGATTGCTGACGGCATTGAGCCAGAACGGCGCGGCGATACCCCATGCGGCGACGATGACGCCGCCCAAAGCGGGGCCGATGGCGCGGCTGATATTGAAGCCGACGCCGTTCAAGACGATCGACGGTTGCAAGTCGCGCTTCGGCACCAGCGCCGGCACGATCGCCTGCCATGCCGGGGCCTCCAGCGCGCCGCCAATGCCCGCGAGAAACGTGAACACCAACAGTGTCAGCGGCGTTACCGCGCCGATCCAGACCAGGAACGCAAACACCGCCGAGACCGCGGTTATCAAGATTTCGACGCCGACCAGGAAACGCCGCCGGTCGACGATATCGGCCAGCGCGCCAGCGGGAAGCGCGAACAGGAACATCGGCAGGGTGGTGGCGACTTGAACGAGCGCCACCGTCAACGGATCCGGATTAAGGCCGGTCATCAGCCAGCCGGATGCGGCGCTGTACATCCAGCCGCCGACGTTGGAGACGACGGTGGCGGTCCACAGCACGACGAAAGTCTTGTGGCGGAACGGACTCCAGGGAGAGCTCGATGTCGCGGGCGCGGACGCGGAAGCGGCTTTGGCCGCGCCAACAGGGTCCTGCCCGGACATTGGCTTATCTTTTACGGTCATGAGGCCTAAGGTGCGGGCCGGGCGGGATGCCGTCAAGAAAATGCCCGGGCCTTGAGGCGCCGGGCTTGCTAAAGCCGCCCACCTCGTCTATTCCGGCCCGGGTTTCAAGCCCGGTTTCTAGGGACGCTGCCGTAGCTCAGTGGTAGAGCACTCCCTTGGTAAGGGAGAGGTCCTCAGTTCAATCCTGAGCGGCAGCACCATCATCCGCCTTCGCAGCCGCCCTCCCCGCCGCTAGCATCGCTTCATGCGGTCCCACTCTCGGTCCGTTTCCACGCCTCGGGCGCTGCGGCCACCCACCCCCGCGCGCATCGTCTGCCTCACCGCCGAGACGGTGGAGACGCTCTATCTGCTGGACGCGGGCGCGCGCATCGCCGGCGTCACCGGCTATGCCGTGCGGCCGGCCGAGGCGCGGCGCAAGCCGCGTGTCGCCGCCTTCACCACCGCCCAAGTCGATCGTATCCTGGCCTTGAAACCCGATCTGGTGCTGGGCTTTTCCGATCTCCAGGCCGAGATCGTGCGCGACCTGGTCAAGGCTGGGATCGAGATTCATGTCTTCAACCAGCGCGACATCGCCGGAATCCTCGCCATGATCCGCACTCTGGGCCGGCTCGTCGGCACGGAGAAGAAGGCAGAGAATCTGGCATCCTCGCTCGCAAAGCGCCTCGCCGCCGCGCGCAAGCGCGGCGCGAAACTGAAAATCCGGCCGCGCGTCTATTTCGAGGAATGGGACGAGCCGGCGATCTGCGGCATCCGTTGGGTGTCGGAACTGATCGAGGCCGCCGGCGGCGAGGACGTGTTCGCCCAGCGCGCGCATCAGGGGATCGCGAGCGAGCGCCTGGTCTCGCCTCAAGAAATCGTCGCCGCATCGCCTGATATCGTCATTGGCTCCTGGTGCGGCAAGAAATTCCGGCCCGAGCGTTTCGCGGCGCGGCCGGGCTTCGCCCGAGTGCCGGCGGTGCGCGACGGGCAGCTTCACGAGATCAAATCGGCGATCATCCTTCAGCCCGGCCCCGGCGCGCTCACCTTGGGGCTTGATGCCATGGAAAAGATCATCCGGGGCTGGCGGAATTCCGGGGCTTGAAATGCCGCCCTGCCCTATGCGACCGTTCCGGCGAAGGGGCTGTCACATGAAATGGCGCTGGCTCTTGCTTCCGGCCTTGGTCGCCATCATCGGCGTGGCGGCGCAACCCGTCCCGGCCGCCGATAACTGCTACGATTACTGCTTGGACCAGTTCAATTGCCTGGCTTCGGTGACCCAGGAAGAACAGAACTGCCATAACAACTGCGAAGACATGTGCCGCCCCGGCGGGGTGGAGTACAACAGATGGAATTCATCCAATCCCAGCGGCAGTTATGGCGCCATCGCCTATGGCGCGGGCAGCACCGCCTCCGGCTGGGCCTACGGCAAGAGCAGCGCCGACGAGGCCGATAAAACGGCGCTGTCATACTGCAAACAGAACGGCGACGACTGCAAACTCGTGATCAGCTTCTCGCATGCTTGCGCCGCCGTTGCGGCAGGGGCCGGCAACACCGTCGCCTCCGGCAAGGGCTCGACGCAGGGCGAAGCCGAGAACGCCGCCATGTCCGCCTGCACCGCCCGCGCCGGCAAGAGCTGCGCGATCCAGGCGTACTCCTGCTCGCCGTGATTTCGTTCTAGCGTTGGAGCGCCGCGGCTAATTCGCCCAGCGCCGGTGCAGCCAAAGCCACTGCTCGGGCCGGGCGCGGATCCAGCTTTCGATCATGGCGTTGACGCGCGTCATGACCGTCAGCACGTCGGCCGCTGCGTCGCCGGTATCGGCGATTTCGAGCCGGGACAGGACAGTAAAGCGGAAGCGCGCGTCGCGCAGCCTTTCGGTGCGGATCGGCACCACTGGACAGCCGAAACGCAGGCCCAGGCGGGCGATCGCCGGCGCGGTCATGGCGTCGCGGCCGAAGAACGGCACAGCGATGCCGTCGTTCAGCTTCTGATCGACCAGCATGGCAACGTGACCGCCGCGGTTGAGATGGCGGAGCAGATCGCGGCCGCCCTCCGCGCCCTTGGCGACGGCGCGGCGCGAACGCTGCCAATGACGCAACAGTCGGTCGACCAGCGGATTGTTCGCGCCGCGATAGACCGAAACCAGCGACGGGCCCATCAGACGGTGGATAGTCGACGGACCGACCTCCCAATTCCCGAAATGGCCGCCGAAGACGATGCCGGGTTTGCCGTCGGTCAGCAATTCGGTCACCGCGCCTTCATTGACGATCTCGACCCGGCCGGATTCGGCGGCGCAGATCCAATCGAGATGCGGATATTCCGCCACCGCCCGGCCGAGATTGTCCCACATGCCGCGCAGGATGCGCCGGTTCTCGGCCTCGTCATTGGCGGGCATCGCGCGGTTGATATTGGCGCGCGCGCGGCGCGACAGGCCGAGATGCGGGCCGACTGTCCGGCCGATTAAGCCGCCGAGCCGCGACGCCCAATCGACCGGCAGAACGGCGAACACCGTCATGACCGCGACCAGCGCCGCGGCCTCGGCCAGATGGGCGGCCCGGCGCAAGAGCGTGCGCGGCCGTTCGATCCCATTCCACAAGTCGGTTCGAATGAAACTAATTCGGATACCCCAAGGCTCGGGCGGCCCAGCTTTCGGCGGCATCCCGTATGCAGAACAACCGGGATGGTAAACGCACCGCCGGTCCCTGTCATGGTCGATCTACGACTCGACATTGCATGCCGGAGCAACCCGGAAAACACCGAGCAAAGAAAAAGGCCGCGCTGCGAAGCGCGGCCCAAGTTTAGGGAGGAAAGTCCGAAGGACTTTGCGGTGTGACCGCGCGCCCGTTATAGGGCGCGAATTCTCACTATATTGTTAAGGCTCGAATTTTCACTTCGATGGCCGAGGACATAGCTAACGCGCGGTAGGGTTAAACACTTCTTTCTCTTCGCAAGACGCCGCCGTCCTTGGTTCGGACGGCGGCTTTGCTACGGACTCTAGCTCCCCCGTAGCACAGCGAGCGCGCAATCCGGCGCGCGAGCGTCGTGCGAAGAAAAATTCTTAGCCTTTCGCGGCGTCGAAATAATCGTTGACCGAGCGAGCCAAGCTTTGCGCGATCGCGCTTCGGAAAGTGCCCTGGCGCAGCTGGCGCTCCTGCTCCCGATTTGAAAGGCAGCCGATCTCGACCAGGGCCGAGGGTATGTCCGGCGCCTTCAACACGGCGAAGCCGGCGGAACGGTGGCTGTTGTTCAGCATCGGCACGTGCCGCCCGAGCTCGACGACCAGATCCTGCGCGAGCAGGATCGAGAGATTGTTGGTCTGGCGCCGCGCCAGGTCGATGAGAATGCCGCTGACCTCGGGATCGTGCTGCGACAGATCGATGCCGGCGACCAGGTCGGCCTTGTTCTCGCGCGCGGCCAGAGCCGCGGCTTCACGGTCCGAGGCCTGCTCGGACAAGGTGTAGACCGAGGCGCCGCGTTCCGCCCGGTTGGGCAGCGCATCGGCATGGACGGACAGGAACAGGTCGGCGCCGGCGGCGCGCGCGCGCGCCACGCGCTGCGGCAGCGGAATGAATTCGTCGTCCTTGCGGGTGAAGCGCAACTCGAAACGCTTGCTCGCCGCGAGCTGACGGGCGACTTCCATCACCGTCGGCAGCGAGATGTCCTTCTCGTAGGTGCCGGCAAGCCCGATGGCGCCGGGATCGACGCCGCCATGCCCGGCGTCGAGCATGATCACCGGCAATTTCGGTTGCTTGATTTCATCGGCAAGCGCGCGCGAAAGATCGAGGGTTGACATCCCCGCCGCCGCGCCGGCCAGCAGCCGGTTGAAGCTTCGCCTGTTGATCGTAGCCGCCAAGACGCGCCCTCCCGCTCCCCTGGAACCAGATTCCATCAGGAAGGTAGATGCATTACCTAGGTAAATATTAGGTTAAAGCTTAGGATATGTCTATATCTAATTGAATAGACTAACTTTTACCCGTCTATCTCAACCACAACCCGGCCCCGCACCTCGCCCTTGAGGATCTTGGCGCCCCATTCGGGGAGAGCCTCGAGCTTCACGGTCTGGGTAATGGCGTCGAGCCTGTCCAAGGGCAGGTCGGTGGCGAGCCGCGCCCAGATCGCCTTGCGCTCTTCCGCCGGGCACAGCACTGAATCGATGCCGAGCAGCTTCACCCCGCGCAGCAGGAAGGGGATGACGCTGGCCGGAAGATCGCTGCCCCCCGCCAGGCCGCAAGCGGCCACCGAGCCGCGGTATTTCATCTGGGTCAGCACTGTGGCGAGGGTGGTGCTGCCGACGCTGTCGATCGCGCCGGCCCAGCGCTCGCTGTCCAAAGGCCGCGCGGGCGGCTTGGCGAGATCGACGCGGTCGATGAAAGAGGCCGCGCCGAGACTCTTCAGATAATCATGGGTTTCGGGCCGGCCGGTCGATGCCGCGATCGGATATCCCAATTTCGCCAGGATCGCGATCGCGACGCTGCCGACGCCGCCGGCGGCGCCGGTCACCAGCACGTCTCCCATGCCCGGCTTCAAGCCATGGCCCTCAAGCGCCATCACCGCCATCATCGAGGTGAATCCGGCAGTGCCGATAGCCATGGCGCGCTTGGTCGAGATGTTGGGCGGCAGCCTCACGAGCTGGCTTGCCTTGACCCGCGCCTTCTGGGCGTAGCCGCCCCATTGCATCTCGCCGACGCGCCAGCCGGTGAGCACCACCTTGTCGCCCGGTTTCCATTCCGGCGACGTCGAGCTTTCGACCGTACCGGCGAAATCGACCCCCGGAACATGCGGATATTTCCGCACCAGCTGGCCGATGCCGGAGAGGATCATGCCGTCCTTGTAATTGAGCGTCGAATATTCGACGGCAACGGTCACCTCGCCCGGCGGCAGGTCGCTTTCCGGCAGCGACGCCACCCGCGCCGAAACCTTGCCGCCCGCTTCTTCGAGCAACAAAGCCTTGAAGCCGCTCATCGCAGGCGTTCGAGGATGCTGACGTAATTGGCCACCGCCGCGCCGCCCATGTTGAATACGGCGGCGAGCTTGGCGTCCTTGATCTGGATGTCGCCGGCGGTACCGGTCAATTGCATGGATTGCAGCACATGCATGGAAACGCCGGTGGCGCCGATGGGATGGCCCTTGGCCTTAAGGCCGCCCGAGGCGTTGATCGGCAGCTTGCCGGTCTTCTCGGATATGCCGTCCTCGATCACGCGCGCGCCCTCGCCCTTCTTGGCCAGACCCATGGCCTCGTAAATCATCAACTCGGCGATGGTGAAGCAGTCATGAACCTCGGCGCAGGACAGATCGTCGAGCCCGACCCCGGCGCTGGTGAAGGCGCGCTGCCAGGCCACTTCGGGCCCCTCGTAAGACGTGATGTCGCGCTTCGACATGGGCAGGAAATCGTTGACGTGCTCAGCGGCGCGGAACACCACCGCCTTTTCCATGCCGAGCGCGGTGTCGATATCGGTCAGCACTAGCGCCGCCGCCCCGTCCGAGACCAGCGAGCAGTCGGTGCGTCGGAGCGGTCCGGCCACGATCGGGTTCTTGTCCGAAACCGTGCGGCAGAAATCGTATCCCAGGTCCTTGCGGATCTGCGCCAAGGGGTTGGACGCGCCGTTCTTGTGGTTCTTGGCGGCGATCTTGGCCAGGGCATCGGACTTGTCGCCGTAGCGCTGGAAATAGGCCTGGGCGATGCGGCCGAACACGCCGGCGAAGCCGCCCTCGATGCCGCCCTCTTCCTTGAGATAGGCGGCGCGGATGAGGATGTCGCCCACCTGCGGGCCGGTAATCTCGGTCATCTTTTCCACGCCCACCACCAGCACGCGGCGCGCGCGCTTGGCCGCGATCGCGTTCAAGCCCTGGTAGATCGCCGCCGAGCCGGTGGCGCAGGCATTCTCCACCCTTGTCACCGGCTTGTAGCGCAACGCCGGGTCGAGCTGCAGCACCAGCGAGGACGGAAATTCCTGGCGCACGAAGCCGCCATTGAAGGTGCCGAGATAAATCTCGTCGATATCGGCGGGCGACAAGCCCGAATCCCGGATGGCGTCGGCGGCGACCTTGACGATCAGCGATTCGATGTCCTCGCCCTCGAGTTTGCCGAAGCGCGAATGGGCCCATCCGGTGATGCAGGCGGTCATGGCCTCTCCTTACCTTGAGCGCGCTCTAGGATATACTAAGGCCGTATGACGGGCGAGACTCTGACCCTGCGGCGGCCGGATGACTGGCATGTGCATTTGCGCGACGGCGCCATGCTCGCGGCCGTTCTGCCCTTTACCGCCAAGGTCTTCGCCCGCGCCATCGTCATGCCCAATCTGAGCCCGCCGGTGACTGGGTTGGCGGCGGCCCGGGCCTATCGCCGACGCATTCTCAAGGCCCTGTCCAAAAATACCGATTTCACGCCCTTGATGACCTGCTACCTGACCGACCGCACCATCCCGGACCAGGTCGCGCGCGGCTTCGAGGAGGGCGTATTCGCGGCGGCCAAGCTCTATCCCGCTCATGCCACCACCAATTCCTCCAAGGGCGTGACCGACATCGCGCACATCATGCCGGTGCTGGAGCGCATGCAGGCCATCCGCATGCCGCTCCTGGTTCATGGCGAGGTCACCGACCCCCAGATCGACGTGTTCGACCGCGAGGCGCGCTTCATCAGCAATGTGCTTGCGCCCCTGATGAAGCGCCTGCCCGGGCTCAAGGTGGTGTTCGAGCACGTCACCACCAGCGACGCGGTCGATTTCGTCAACACCGCGGGCTCCAACCTGGCCGCCACCATCACCGCGCATCATCTGGTCATCAACCGCAACGCGCTGTTCGACGGCGGCTTGCGGCCGCACATGTATTGCCTGCCGGTGGCAAAAAGCGAACGGCACCGCCGGGCGCTGCGCCGCGCCGCGATCTCGGGCAGCCCCAAATTCTTCCTCGGAACCGACACCGCGCCGCATGCAATCGCCGACAAGGAGAAGGATTGCGGCTGCGCTGGGATTTTCTCGGCGCCCGTGGCGCTCGAAACCTATGCGCGCGTGTTCGAGGAAGAGAACGCGCTCGCACGGCTCGAGACCTTCGCCTCGCTCAGCGGGCCGCGCTTCTACGGCCTGCCCCCCAACGAGACGCGGGTGACTTTGAAACGCACGCGCTGGAAGGTGCCGGAGCAAATCCGCGTCGGCAAAGCGGGGGTGAAACCTTTCCTCGCCGGCGAGGAATTGAACTGGAAATTCGTGCGCTGAATCCTACGGGATCAGCACCGACGATCCGGTGGTTTTGCGCTCCGCCATGTCCCGGTGGCAGCGCGCGGCATCCTTCAGCGCATAGGTCTGATTGACCTCGATCTTGACCTTGCCGCCCAAAACGACGCGGAAGAGATCGCGCGCCGCCCGGGCGAGCGCCGCCGGAGTGTCGAGATAGTGATAAACGCTCATGCGCGTCATGACGAGCGAGCCCTTGCGCATGAGCAGCATGGAATCGACCGGCGGGATCGGTCCCGAGGCGGCGCCGAACACCACGAACAAGCCGCGGGGTTGCAGGCAGTCGAGCGAGGCCGGATAGGTGTCCTTGCCGACCGAATCATAAACCACCGGCACGCCTCTTCCGCCGGTGATTGTCTTCACCGCCTCGACGAAGTTCGTCCGCGTGTAGACAACGGGATGGGCGCAGCCATGCCGTTTCGTCAGCAACGCCTTTTCATCCGTGCCGACGGTGCCGATCACCACGGCGCCGAGCGCCCTGGCCCATTGGCAGGCGATCAGGCCGACGCCGCCGGCCGCGGCATGGAACAGGATCGTGTCGCCTTTCTTGACCTTGTAGACCTGCCGCAAGAGCGTTTGCGCGGTGATGCCCCGGTGCAGCATGCCGGCCGCCTGGATTTCGGAAATGCCCTTGGGAACCTTGATCAGGCTCGCCGCCGGAACCAGCCGCTTTTCGCAATAGGCTCCGACCACGCCGGAATAGCAGACCCGGTCGCCGATCTCGACGTTCGTCACGCCCTTGCCGACGGCCTCGACCCGGCCGGCGCCTTCCATCCCAGTGATGAACGGGAGCGTCTGTGGATAAAGACCAGAGCGGTAATAGATGTCGACGAAGTTGGCGCCGATGGCGGTGTGCCGAAGCCTGACCTGGCCGCTGCCCGGATTGCCGATCTCGGCATCCTCCCAGCGCATGACCTCGGGACCACCGGTCTCACGGATCACCAACGCCTTGGCCATGTGGCGGGACAAGAACTCCGTCAGCCCGCGCCCGGCGCCTCGCAGGCCACCGTGTCCATTTCGGCCGGGATCGAAACCTCGATCAGCTCGAAGTCGTCCGAGGCGCAATTCTCCTGGTGACGGTGGCCGCCGGGGATGAGCACGGAATCGCCGGGCTCAAGCCGCACCACGCCGCGGCCTTCGAACTCCAGCTCCATCCAGCCCTTCACCATGTAGACGAACTGCGCCTCGCAGACATGGTAGTGCCAGCCGGTCGGCCGGTTCATGCCGGCGCGGGCCGAGGTCAGCTGCGCCCGCATCTTGCCGTTGGTCGCCGCCGTCACGCCCAGATCGCGGTACTGGAAAAATTCGCGCCTACCGGGAACGACTTGCGCGCCCTTGCCCTTCGACACGGCCAGTTCGATCTTGCGTCCCTGCGCTTTTGCCGCACCATCCATGTGCTTCCTCCTGTGACTTACGGTATCGCGTGGTCGATGAATTCCTGCGGTATGAGCTGACCCCATTGCGAATTCAGGGCTTCATCGGCCGAAATAATATTGGCCGGCGCGCGGGCGTTAAGCACGTCGGTATCGGTCCAGTGCTCGTGCACCCGGCCCCAGGGATCGGACCAGTAATCGTAGATCTGGCTGCCCAGCACATGGCGGCCGATGCCCCAGATATGCTTGTACTTGCCCTTGGCCTTCAGATATTCGTGCCCGGTCATCACGTCGTCGATGTCGCGCACCTCGAAGGACAGGTGGTTGAGGCCGTTCTTCGGCCCGGCGATGCAGAAGAAGGCGTGGTGGTCGACGTAATCGTCGCCGCGGTCGAGCCGGTTGAAGGAGCCGATGACGTTGCTCTTGTCGCCGGCATAGACGTCGTCGGATTGCAGCATGCCCAGCGTCTCGCGATACCATTTGAGCGTGGCGGCGATGTCGGTCGACATTATCACGCCGTGGCCGATACGCTTCACCTGCGCCGCGGTCTTGGGCACGCGGCAGAATACGCCGGCACGGCGCCTCTTCTCCTCGCCCCAGTTGATGACGTTCTCGTGCACCGGCAGTTTCGCCACGTTTTCCAGGCCATGGACGATCTCGATCTGGTAGCCCTGCGGATCGGTCAGGCGCACGCGCTTGCCGCCGCCGGGCTCGTCGAGGTTCTCGATGCCCGAGGCGCCGGGCGCCCGGGCGGCTTTTTTCAGATCGTCCTCGCTCGCCACCGTATAGCCGAAGCCCACGAATTTCGAGGGCCCCAGCTCGGTGATGTGAATGTGGTGCACCGGATCGGTGCCGCGCATGAAGAGCTTGTCCTTGGTGCGCGCGGCGCGGACCAAGCCGAAATCGGTCAGAAATTCCTCGGCCTGGTCGAGATCGGGCGAACGCAGCCGCCCCCACAGGAAATCATGCACCTTGACGCTGGACATGGCGTATCTCCCAAAATTTTCCCGATTTTAGCAGCCGTCAGCCATGCGCCGCCAGCGTCGCGAACACGTCGCCCTCTTCCGGACGGCGGGCGATATGGTGGCGGTGCCACAACGCGTAGAACAGCAGCGTCCAACAGGCGAATCCGGCGCGTTTCTTCCCGGCGTCGAGGAACAGCTTCTCGACCGCGCCGGGCACGCAAAACTCGCCGATGCCCGGCTGCGCCGCCACCAGCGGCCCGAGCTGTTCACCCCGGCGCGCTATCCATTCGCCCACCGGCACGGTGAAGCCGCGCTTTTTCGCCATCGGCCGGGCCTCGGGCACGTGCTGTTCGACCCAGCGGCGCAACAGCCACTTGCCCAGCCGCTTGCTCACCTTCATCTCGTCGGGCAGGCGGAACACGGCGCGCGCCACCGCCGGATCGAGAAACGGCGTGCGGCCCTCGACGCCGTGCGCCATCAGGCAGCGGTCGAGCTTGGTCAGCAGATCGTTGGGCAGCCAATCGGCGCAATCGGTCGCCTGCGCCACCTGGAGCCGCGAGCGGCCCGGCAGGCCGGCGCCGACCTCGGCGGCGGTGATGCCGTCGCGCCAATCCGCCAGTTCGACGCGCAGAATGCCGAGCTTGTCGAGATTGCCCTTGCCGCGCAAAAGCTTGCCGCCGCGCCACCACGGCCGCATCAGCGAACGGTAGCGGCCATAGCCGGCGAACAGCTCGTCGCCGCCTTCGCCGCTGAGGATCACCTTCAGCCCCGCCTCGCGCGCGGTCGCGGCCAGCTTGTATGTGGGCAGCACGGCGTAATCCGCCGCCGGGTCATCCATCGCGCGCGCGATCTCGGGCAGCAATTGCCAGAAATCAGCCTCGCGGAACTCGACCTCGACATGTTCGGCGCCGAGCGCCCCGGCCACCTTGCGCGCGGCCTGGCGTTCGTCGGCGGCCGCGGTGTGCGAGAAGCCGATGGTGAAGGCCTTGACCGGGCGCTCGTTGAGCCGCGCCATCATCGCCAGCACGGCCGAGGAATCGATGCCGCCCGACAGGAACATGCCATAGGGCACGTCGGCGCGCTGATGCACGTTGACGCTGTCGGCGAAGGCGCGATCGAACTGGTCGAGCGCCGCGGCCTCGCTGTCGGGAGGCTTGCCACCGGGCGCGGGCAACGCCTCGATCCGCCGGCGTTCAACGATGCGGCCCTTGGCCACCACCACGGTCTCGCCCGGCAACACACGGCGGATGCCGTGGAACACGGTCTCGCGGCCGGTGGTGAACTGCAATTGCAGAAGCTCGTTGCGCGCCGCGACGTTGAGCACCGGCTTGACCAGGCCGCCGCGAATGAGCGCTTGGGGCTCGGACGCAAACGCCAGGCCGTGCGGCGTCTCGGCGTAATAGAGCGGCTTGATGCCGAAGGGATCGCGCGCCAGCACCAGCCGCCCGGCGCCGGGGTCGTGCAAGGCGATGGCGTACATGCCGCGCAGCTGGCGAGGGAAGTCGAGCCCGAGGCGGCGGTAGAGGTGAAGCGGCAATTCGCAATCCGAACCGGTGGCGAAGATCGCGGCGGCCAAATCCTTTTTGAGCTCGATGTAATTGTAGATCTCGCCGTTCGCGACCAGCGCCGCGCCGCCCGGCTCGTAAAGCGGCTGGTCGCCGGTGGCGAGATCGATGATGGCGAGCCGCGTCTGCACCATGCCGACATCGCCCGAACGGTAATGGCCGTAGCCGTCGGGCCCGCGATGCTGCAACGCGCCTTCCATCGCCGACAGGGCGGCCAAGGGCGGCGCCTCGCCGTCGAGCGTCATCATGCCGGCAATGCCGCACATCAGCGCGCGACTTTCTCGAAGAAATCGCGATAGGCCATGACCACGGCGGCTTCGCCGAACTCGGCCCGGTAACGCGCGCTACCCGCTTGCGCCAGGCGTGCACGCAAGGCTTGGTCCCCGGCCAACATGATCATGGCGCGGGCGAGGCCGTCGGCGTCGCCGATGGGCACGAGCAGGCCGGTTTCGCCGCTCGCGATCAATTCGCTCGGGCCCGCGCTGGCGCTGGCGATCACCGGCTTGCCCGCCGCCCAGGCCTCGATGACGGTATTGCCCAAGGGCTCGATACGCGACGGCACCACCAGCATGTCGCAGGCCACCAACAGATCGGGCACGTCCTCGCGCCAGCCGAGAAAGCGCACGCGGTCCGCAATCTTCAGCGCGCCGGATTTCTTTTGCAGAGCTTCGCGCTCGGGCCCCTCGCCCGCAAGCCAGAGGTAAATGCGCGGCGCGCGCGCCACCGCATCGAGCAGAATGTCGAAGCCCTTGCTGGGATGAAGCCGCCCCAGCGCCAGCACCAGCGGCGCCTCGGCGGGCGTGTCGAGGCCGGCGCGCGAAACCGCCGCGCCGCGCCCGGTCGCGGGAAAATTGGGCAGGTAATGGACGCGGTTTTCGGGCCAGCCTTGCGCCCGCAGATAAGCGACGATGCCGCGCGTATTGGCGACGAGGTGATCGCAGCGGCGATAGTGCTTCAAATCGTAATACCCTCCGAGACGCGCAACATGCACGAAATCGCCGCGCGGGCAAAGCGAGGTCGCCCGGTTCATCCAGCTCAACACCACGCGCGGCTTATATTCAGCGACAATGCGGCGAAAGCTTGGCCGGGTGGTGAAATCGAACCAGCCGCCGAAAGGCAGCGTCACCGGCTCGATCCCGGCTTGGCGCAGCGCCGCCAGACGCTCGGGATAGGGGCGCAGCAGCAGCTTCTGCTCCTGCCCGGCCTTTTGGAGCCCGATGGCGAGGCGCGTGAAGAACGCCTCGGCGCCGCCGAAGCGCGCCCCCGCCATCGCCTGAAGCAGCCGGGTCATGGGATCAGACGCTCGAAGTCTTGCGCGGCATCATCCCAGGACCGGCCGCGCTGGCGCTCGAGCGCCGCCAGATGCATCCGTCGCCAACGTTCGTCGTCGCGCAGCAGCGCCACCGAAGATGCTGCGAAGCTGGCATCGTCGACGGCAAGTTCGCCGGTGACGCCGTCGATGATACGCTCGGGCAGAGATCCCACCGGCTGCGCCACCGCCGGCACGCCCAGCGCCTGGGCCTCGGCCATTGCGGCGCAGAAGGTCTCGTTCTCGTCTCCGCGATAAAGCATGACGCGGGATTCTCTCAACGCCTTTATCAATGCCGCGCGCGGCACAGGCTGGACGCAGCGCACGCCGATCGTATCCATGCTCCGCGCGCGATCGAGCACCACCGCCATGGCGCCCGCCTGCCTGCCGCCGGCTTCGCCATAGACCGAAGGCCCGGCATGGATATGCAGTTCGGCCTCGGGCAGCGCCGGATGGATGCTGATCCCCCACAAATCCAACAGCCAATCGAGGCCGCGTTGCGGATTGGAGGTGAAGATCGCGCGCGGCGGCGGCGGTCGAGACCCGTGGGGTGCGACCGCGATGCGGATGGCGCGGCGCGGAATCTCGCAACGAGCGGGGTGGACGGGCGCGAGCGAAAGTTGCGCCCGCAGCCGGGGCTAGACTCGGCTCCAATCAAAGCTACGACGAGAGTCCCGCCGTGGGGACCCACCACGTTCTGGACAGCGGAAAGGAATTGCGAGAGAGATGGCTGCCACCAACATCAACCGGGTCGTGCTGACCGGAAACCTGACCAAGGACCCGGAGCTGCGCTCGCTGCCGAGCGGCACCTCGGTCTGCGAGCTGCGGATCGCGTGCAACACGCGCCGCAAGAACAACGCGACCGGAGAGTGGGACGACAAGCCCAACTTCTTCAACGTGAAGGTCTGGGGCGCGCAGGGCGAGAACGTCGCGCGCTTCCTCAGCAAGGGCCGCCCGGTTGCGATCGACGGGCGCCTGGAATGGCGCGAGTGGGAGGCCCAGGACGGCGCAAAGCGCCAGGCAATCGATATCATTGCCGACTCGGTGCAGTTCCTGGGCTCGCGTGAGGAACCCTCCAGTGGGGGTGGCTTCGCGGGCAATGGGGCCTCTCAGGGAGGCGACGTCCAGGTCGACGAGCGGGATTACCAGCCCGCACCGGTCGGCGCGGGAGCGGGCGACGACGACATTCCGTTCTAGTAGGCAAGAGGGTCACGCAGCCCGGGCCCCTATATTCCAGTCATGCGCACGACCATCACAGCGAGGTAGACAGCAGTGGCAAAGGC
>Ga0209333_1000984_pt1 | contig 14540 bp, 12 predicted proteins | sample BlaSpr_A8_OM2_O3_FD_187982 | JGI IMG/M metagenome (GOLD analysis project Ga0209333, IMG submission 187982) | Forest soil microbial communities from Thunder Bay, Ontario, Canada - Black Spruce, Ontario site 2_A8_OM2_O3 (SPAdes) (version 2) | ecosystem: Environmental > Terrestrial > Soil > Boreal... | reverse complement strand
CGTGACCTTTCTTCCGGTCGCGGTCGCGCTGATCGCGCTCGAGCGGCTCGTCGAGCTTTTCCACGCCGCGCGCAACACCCGGGCGCTGAAACGCCGCGGCGCGGTCGAAGCGGGCGCGGCGCATTATCCTTTGTTCGTGTTGTTGCACGCGGCCTGGCTCGGTTCGCTGTTGGTGTTCGTGCCGTGGGACACGCCGCCCAACTGGTTCTGGCTCGGGCTGATGATCGTTCTGCTGGCCTTGCGTCTGTGGGTGATTCTGAGTCTCGGACCCTACTGGACGACGCGCATCGTGACCTTGCCGGGGGCGCCGCTGGTGCAACGCGGGCCCTACCGTTTTCTCAATCATCCCAATTACGCGGTGGTGACGGCCGAGATCGCGGCGCTGCCGCTGGCCTTCGGCGCTTACGCCATCGCCATAACCTTCTCGCTCGGCAATCTGGCGCTGCTCGCCTGGCGCGTCCGTATCGAGGACCGCGCCCTGGCCGCGCGCCGCGGAATCGCCGCGCCGCCTGTCGGTTGACCCGACTCCAGGCACGGCCTATTGTCCGCGCGATCCCACGAGCCCGTAGCTCAGTTGGTAGAGCACATGACTTTTAATCATGGGGTCGCGGGTTCGACTCCCGCCGGGCTCACCATTCCCGCCGAAACGGCTGTTCAGTCTTCGTCGTCCGCGTGATGTTGGGCGTGCAGCTTGCCCGCTTCCGATGCGTGATGCGCGGCATGAAGATGATGCCCGTGCGCGGTATGCGCGTGGTGCGTCGCCTTGTGGGTGTCGCCGCCTTTGTGGTGCTGGGCGGCGTGGCGGTGATGCTCCGCGGCCTGGGCATGGTGATGCGCGGCTTTTTCATGATGCTCCGCGAGTTCGTGGGATTTCATTCTTGCCTCCTCCGGTTGGTCTATTGGCGTGATGACCACGCCGCCCGAGGCTAGGCGCCGCAGGTTACAGGAACTTGGTGTTTCGGTGACGCTTGCGTGACCTTAGGCCGCCGGGCGAACCGGATCGGCATTGAAGCTCGCCGAACTCGCCATCGCCCAGAGACGCGTATAAAGGGGATCGCCGCTGCCCGAAAGCAGCTCGCCCGGCTTGAGGAAGCCATAGACCTCGGCGAAGGTTTTGACCGCGCCGGGGCTGGTGCGCTTCAGGATATGCATCGGCTTCAATTGGTTGGGATGCTCGAGTCCGGCGGCGCCGATCAACTCGCCCAGCGCCTCGAGCGTGTTGTGGTGAAAACGGTGCACGCGTTCAGCCTTGTCGGGCACCACCAGCCCGCGCTGGCGCAGTTTGTTCTGGGTGGTGATGCCGGTTGGACAGCGGTCGGTGTGGCAGGATTGCGATTGGACGCAACCCAGCGCGAACATGAATCCGCGCGCGGCGTTGCACCAATCGGCGCCCAGCGCCAGCGTCCGCGCCATGTCGAAGGCGGTGACGATGCGCCCGGCGGCAGCCAGCCGGATCGAATCCCGGAGCCGCGTTCCCACCAAGCAGTTATGCGCGAACACCAGGCCCTCGCGCATCGGCGTGCCGACATGGTCGACGAATTCCAACGGCGCCGCGCCGGTGCCGCCCTCCTTGCCGTCGACGATCACGAAATCGGCCAGAATCTTGGTCTCCAGCATCGCCTTGCAGATGGCCATGAACTCCCACGGGTGACCGATGCACAGCTTGAAGCCCACCGGCTTACCGCCCGACAACTCGCGCAGTTGCGCGATGAACCGGACCATCTCCAAGGGCGTCGCGAAAGCCGGGTGCCGCGCCGGCGAGACGCAATCGACGCCGACCGGCACGCCGCGCGCGGCCGCGATCTCCGCCGTCACCTTGGCGCCCGGCAATATCCCGCCATGGCCGGGCTTGGCGCCTTGCGACAGCTTGATCTCGATCATCTTGATTTGCGGATCGACGGCGTTTTTGGCGAAACGCTCGGGCGAGAACGAGCCGTCGGGATTGCGGCAACCGAAATAGCCGCTGCCGATTTCCCAGATGATGTCGCCGCCGAATTCGCGGTGATAGCGGCAGAAGCCGCCTTCGCCGGTGTCGTGCGCGAAGCCGCCGAGTTTCGCGCCCTTGTTGAGCGCACGGACGGCGTTGGCGCTCAATGAACCGAAGCTCATCGCCGAGATGTTGAAGAGCGAGATCGAATAGGGCTGGCGGCAGAGCGGACCGCCCACCGAGACGCGAAAATCGCGGCCCGCGACCGTGCGCGGCGCCACCGAATGGTTGAGCCATTCATAACTGCCGTCATAGACGTCCTGCACCGTGCCGAACGGCCGCTTGTCGAGTTGCCCCTTCGCGCGCTGATAGGCGATGGAACGCTTGGAGCGGTTGAAAGGACGCCCGTCGGTCTCGCTCTCAAGGAAATATTGCCGGATCTCCGGCCGGACCATTTCCAGCAGATAGCGGAGATTGGCGATGACGGGATAATTGCGGCGCAGCGTATGCTGGCGCTGCACCATGTCCCACACGCCGATGACGCTCAACAGGCCGAACAGCGCCGCCGGCGCGATGAAAATCCTGTTCCACGAAATCAGCAGGTAACACAGAACGGTTGCGGCGCAGCACAACCAGAACACCAGATACCGCTTCATGGCCCCTCGCCTCGCCGCCGAGTCCCGTCATGTCAAGCCGCGCAGCGCCGCTTTTCCTACGATGGCACAGGTGGAGCGCGACGCGCCACATCGGGATCGCGGCGGCGCGCCCTTGCCGCCCGAAGGCAGAAAGGCCACGCCGTCCGATATCCGGTAATGACTAGAACGTGTGGCGGAAGATCCAGAACAGCACGCCAGAGATCGCGATAGCAGCCGGCAGGGTCAGAACCCAGGCGCTCGCAATGTTGCGAATCGTCGACCATTGCAGCCCCGAGCCGTTCGCCACCATCGTGCCGGCCACTCCGGAGGAGAGGATGTGGGTGGTACTCACCGGCAGGCCCCAAGCATCGGCAGCCATGATCGTGCCCATCGCCACCAGCTCGGCCGAGGCGCCCTGGCCGTAGGTCAGGTGCGACTTGCCGATCTTCTCGCCCACGGTCACCACGATCCGCTTCCAGCCGATCATGGTGCCGATGCCGAGCGCGATCGCCACCGCCACTTTCACCCAGTTCGGGATGAACTTGGTGGCGTTGTCGAGCGCGCCCTTGTAGCGCTTGAGGTCGTCCTTCTCGTCGGCGGTGAATTGTGGCTGGCCGCTCTTGGCGATCACCGACAGCATCTCGCTGGCGAGGTACATGTCGTTACGCACGTTCTTGGTCTGCTCGTAAGGCACCTTGGCGAGCGTGCCGTAGGCCGAGACTTGGCTGGAAATGTCGCCGACCAGTTGATGCAGCGCCGGCACGGCATCGGACGTCACGGTGCGGGAGCGAAGCGCCGCGGTCACGGAAGCGCGCGGATCGGCGACGCTCTGATTGCCGCCATGCGCGGCCAGCACCGCGTCGGCACGCTGACTTGCCTGTTCGAAGACCTGGAGCTGGTCGGAGCCGACGGCATGGTTCAAGGCATAGGCGGTCGGCACCGTGCCGATCAGGATGAGCATGATCAGGCCCATGCCCTTTTGCCCGTCATTCGAGCCATGCGCGAAGCTGACGCCGGTGCAGGTCAGGATCAAAAGACCGCGAATCCACCACGGCGGCGGCGCGCTGCCCTCGGGCGCCTTCCATAGCCGCTTCGCAGGGATCACGTACTTGGCGGCGAGCAACAGCAGTGCCGAAAGGACAAATCCTGCGATGGGCGAGAACAGCAGCGACTTGCCGACGCCGAGCGCCTGGTTCCAATCGACGCCGCTGGTGCCGTTCGGCCCGCCCATGAGCTGGTTCATCAAGCCCACGCCGATGATCGAGCCGATCAGCGCATGCGAGCTCGAATTGGGGATACCGAAATACCAGGTGCCGACATTCCAGATCGTCGCCGCGATGAGCAGGGCGAAGACCATGGCGAAGCCGGCGGAGCTGCCGACCTGGAGAATGAGCTCGACCGGCAAGAGCGAGATGATGCCGAAGGCGACCGCGCCGCTCGATGCCATGACACCAAGAAAATTGAATACGCCCGACCACACCACCGCGACATAGGCGGGCAGCGAGTGGGTGTAGATGACAGTCGCGACCGCGTTCGCCGTATCGTGGAAGCCGTTGACGCATTCAAATCCGAGCGCGATCATCAGCGCCACGCCCAAAAGCACGAACACCAGAATGCTGGTCGCCGGCACATTGGCGATGTCGGACAAAAGCTGCGATCCGGCATAGGTCGCGCCCACCGCCACGATGGCGAACACGCCGAACATGCCGGCGCGGCCGGTCCAGCCGGGCGTACGGCTATCGTGCAACGGATGATGATGATGGGTAACGGTCGCTTCGCTCATTGCCTTCCCCCTTATGGCTTATGACTTGCGCCGACTTTATTCAGGGATCGGTTACAATTGCGTGACGGCTGGATGACAACTTGACAAGCGCGCGGGACTCGCGGAAATCCTTTCTGAGGGAAAACGCTATGCCTTATGCCACCGCCGATGACGGCGTGAAGCTCTATTACGAGGAAGCCGGGAGCGGATTCCCGCTGATCTTCGTCCATGAATTCGCCGGCGACCACCGCAGTTGGGAGCCGCAGATCCGATTCTTTTCCCGTTTCCACCGCTGCATCGTCTATGACGCGCGGGGATATCCGCCCTCCGACGTGCCCGAAGAGGTGACGAAATATTCGCAAGCCCGCGCCGCCGACGACATAGCATCGGTGCTGAGACATCTCGAGATATTCCAGGCACATGTCTGCGGCCTGTCCATGGGCGGCTTCGCAACGCTGCATTTCGGCTTGCGCCACGCCAAGCTGGCGCGTTCGCTCGCCATCTGCGGTTGCGGCTACGGCGCCGAACCGGCCAAACGCGAAGCCTTCCGTCAGGAAAGCGAAGCGCTCGCCAAGATGTTCGAGAGCGAGGGCAGCGCCAAGACGGCGGCCAAGTACGCGCTCGGCTCGGCGCGGGTGCAGTTCCAGAACAAGAATCCGCGCGGCTGGAAGGAATTCGTCGATCGCATGGCCGAGCATTCGGCCAAGGGCTCGGCCAACACGATGCGCGGCGTGCAGAAGGAGCGCCCCTCGCTCTGGGATCTTCTGCCCGACATCAGAAAAATCACCCTGCCGGTGCTGATCATCGCCGGCGACGAGGACGAAGCCTGCATCGAGCCGGGCCTGCTCCTGAAGCGCAACATCCCTTGCGCGGGGCTGGTGCTTCTGCCCAAGACCGGCCATGTCGTCAATCTCGAGGAACCGGAAGCTTTCAACCGCGCCCTGCTGGAATTCCTGCACGCGGCCGAAGCCGAGCGCTGGAGTCCGCGCGACCCGCGCGCGGCGCCGGGCCCCGGCGTTCACGGCATGCGCTGAATTGCGTTAAGCGCCGCTTAACCATAACCGCGCCGTGCAGGACACGGCGTCTCAACCATTAAGAATTGTGCAGCAAGTGGCGTCTAAATTTGCGCCGAGCGAAATAATTATCCACAGGCGACGGTTTGCGCCACTCCATGCCGAACACCGAAGCGACAATCAATCTGAATACGGCCGGAATTTCGCCGCCTCCGGCCGGCGACACATCCTTGCCGCCGTCCGGCATCAAGAGCCGCTTGATCAAGCTTCTCGCCGTCGGCAGCGGCGTCATGGCGATGGTCATCATCCTCGGCGCCGTGCTGCTGATCCTTCAATTGAAGCACTCGGCGGTAAAGCAGACCAATCGCACCCTGTCCAATCTCGACATCGTCGTGACCGACCAGACCGAGCGGACGTTGCAAACCGCGGATCTAGTCCTGAAGGATACGGAAAAATTCCTTGGGACCAAGGGACAGTTTTCGCTCGCGACCTTCGACAAGACTTTCGGCACGCATGAGGTGTTCGAACTGTTGGGCAGCGAGGCCGGCGGCGTGACACAGATCGATGCGATCGGACTGATCGATTCCAAGGGGCGGGTGGTCAATTTCTCGCGTTTCTGGCCAATCCCGAATCTCGACGTCTCGGCGCGCGATTATTTCATCAAATTCCGTGATGACCCGTCGCTGGAATCGATGGTCTCCGAGCCGCTCCAATACCAGGACGACAAGACCCCGATCATCCTGATCGCGCACCGGCTGCGCGCGCCGGACGGCGACTTCGCCGGCCTGCTCACCGCCATCATCCGGGTCGATTATTTCACCAATCTTTATAAGGCCATTTATCTCGGTCCCGGCACGGCCATCGCGCTCTTCCGCCGCGATGGGATGCTGCTCGCGCGCTATCCGCAAGTCGACGCGATCGGCCAACAGCTCGGTCCCCGGGTCAAGTTCACGGAAATCCTGGCGCATAACGATTCCGGTATCGTCCGCGGCACCGGCTTCCTGGCCGGCGAACCCGAATTCGTCGCTACGCGCGCGCTCAAGCAATATCCGCTGGCTGTCAATGTTCTCATGGCCGACAGCGCCGCCTTCGCCGAATGGCGCAAGGAACGCAATGCGATCGCCGCCGCCGCCGCCGTCATGGTGGGTCTGCTGCTGTTCCTCGCCTTCCTGCTCAGCCGCCACCTCGCTGCCTATGCCCAATTGGGCGAGGCGCGGATCGAGGCCTTGCGCGCCGCCGAGGGCCGTGCCCGCGCCGATGCGATGAATCAGGGGAAATCCCGCTTCCTCGCTAATATGAGCCACGAATTGCGCACCCCCTTGAACGCCATTATCGGCTTCGCGGAGATGATCGAAGGCCGGATGGTCGGTTCGCTCAACGAACGCTACCAGGAATATGCCGCCGACATCCGCATGGCCGGCGAGCATCTTCTTGCGGTCGTCAACGACATTCTCGATCTGAGCAAGGCGGAGGCCAACGCCCTGAAGCTCGGCCGCGAAAAGCTCGACATCGCATCGATCGTCGCCGAGGTCGACCGCCTGGTGCGCGAACAGGCGGAACACGCCCGGGTCGCGTTCCATACCGAGCTCCCGCCCGATCTGCCGCCCGTGCTGGGCGACCGCATGCGGCTCAAGCAAATTCTGATCAACCTGGTTTCGAACGGGCTGAAATTCACGCCGGCCGGCGGTTCGGTCACGGTTTCGGCGCATGACAAGAAGGACATGCTGGTGATCGAGGTGACCGACACCGGCATCGGCATCGCCGAGCAGGACATACCCGCGGCGTTGCGGCCTTTCGAGCAGATCGACAACGGCCTGGCGCGAAAATACGACGGCGCAGGGCTGGGTCTGCCGCTGACCAAGCATCTGGTGGAATTGCTCGGCGGCTCGCTTACCATCAGAAGCCGCATTAACCAAGGCACCACCGTGGCGGTGGAATTAAAGCGCGCGGCCTGAGCCGCGCTTGGCTTTGACCGTGCAGCGGCCCAGCCGACGCAATAAATATAAGCACATGATATTCAAGCTATAATTTGTTCGGTGCCGGACGATTTCATGGCCCGGGCATGGCGTGTGGATGGCTAGTCTCCTGCCGGCATATGATCAGACATGCATCTCCATGATCTCCGGAAAGAGACAATCATGCGCAAATTTCTGATCCCCGCCCTCGCCGCCGCCGGTTTCGCCGTGGCGCTCCATGCGCCGCCGGCGCTGGCGCAACATCACGACGAACACTGGCACGACAACGACATCCATCATTTCAACGATCACGACTACGGCGTCTGGCGCGGCGGCCACTGGTTCCACGGTCCCTACGGCGGGCGCATCGGCTGGTGGTGGATCGTCGGCGGCGTCTATTATTTCTATCCGGCGCCGATCTACCCCTATCCCGATCCGTACGTGCCGCCGGCGGTGGCGCCGAACCCCACCTATTGGTTCTATTGCGGCAACCCGCAGGGCTATTACCCCTATGTGCCGCAATGTTCGGTGCCGTGGCAGCAGGTGCCGCCGCAATAACCGCGCCGCGCATGGAGCGCACCGGGCGTTATCTCATGTTGTTGCGGCGCGAACTGGTTCGCGCCCAGGCGCGCTTGAAACGCGCCGAGCGTGAGCGCGTCGAACTGGCCGCCGAGAATGCGCGCCTGAAGAAGCGGCTTAAGCGACCGCGGCGATCGCCTGGTTCCGCGATGAGGTGATGATCGCTTCGAGCGCGGCGACCGTGGCGATCATTTCCTCATGCGTCATGGGATAGCGCGCCTTTCCCGCCGCCGCATCGGCGAAAGCTTCGAGATTGGCTTTCACAGCCGGAGCCGGCGGGTAATCGCGCGACACCGCCTCGCCGCCGCGCGCGCATGTCGTCAGCACCCAGCCTTTGGGTTTCTCCGGGTGACTCAGATCGCGAACCTCGGCCCAGCCCTTGTTGCCGTAGAGCGTGAACCGGCCGGCGAAGGGCGTCGCCAGGATGGCGTTGAGCAGCAACGCAGCGCCGCTCTTGAACGACACCAGCGCCGCCAGCGTGTCGCCGTTGGTGAGCCCGCTGCCCAATTGCCGGGTGCGGCACAATACGCTTTCCGCCGGACCGAATAGGCTGACAGCCAGATCGAGCAAATGAATGCCGGTCGCCGTCATCGGGCCCGCCGGCGCTTCGTTTTGCGACATGCGCCAATTCCCTTCCGGCAGATCGAGGAATTTGTCCTGGCAAAAACTCGCCTCGATCTGCAGCAGCGTGCCGAGCTCGCCGGCTTTGGCCATGCGCGTCAACTCGACCATCGGCGGCTCGAAGCGCCGCTCATGGCCGATGCCCAGCGTCACGCCGTTCTCGTTGCATAGTTTGACGGACGTCTCCGCATCGGCGCGTTTCAAGGACAACGGCTTCTCGCAGAAGACGTGCTTTTTCGCCCGGGCCGCGCGGGCGATCTGCGCGGCGTGGAGCGAATGCGGCGTGCACAGGATCACGGCTTGCACGGCGTCGTCGCCGAGCGCGGCATCGAGCGCGGCAGCGTGGTCGAGCCCATGCTCCCGCGCCCAGGACGCCGCAACCGGATCGGGATCGATCGTCTTTATCACCCGGAGCTTGGCGCCGTCGCGCAGGGTCGTGGCGATCGTCTTTCCCCACCATCCCAAGCCGACGATTGCCGCGTTGAGCATCCCGCCTCCCCAATTCCGCGTACCGCGCCGCCATGGTTAATGCAATCACGCGGTTAACTCTACAATATTGCATTTTAATAATATTTTCGTATTGCGGCGCCCCGGCGCATTACTTAGTTTGAACAGCAACAAAAACCGAGCATACAGGGAAGGCCGAAGAATCATGGCGATCAATCGCCGAATGCATGCCGCCTTCAGCCGGCCCGGATGGGCATCAGAAGCCGATACGGATTCCAACAATACGCTCCTGTCCCAGCGCCGCTGGCGAATCATGGAAAGCCTGCTGCCCTTCGATAGCACGCTCAATCCCCTGCCCGCCTGGGTGCGCACGCCGGAGCAATTCGTCGGCTGGATGTCGTGTCGCATCGACACCACGCGTTTGCGCGCTTATTTCCACGAGATCCAGGCGGTCGCCAAGCAGACTTGCGATCTCGAGTTGCTGCGCTTCGCGCGCAAACATCTCGCGGATATTTGACACCTGCGGCGGCCGATTGCGGCAGCGCGGCAATGCGCGTCTCAGCTTGTCGTTAATACATTATTAACCATCTTGATCTAGAAACCTCCTGTCTGGGCGCCTCCCCGGCCCAACCCCGGGCCGCCCAGCCCCCCAACTCAAAAGCCCCGTGCTTCGGCCGGGGCTTTATTTTTGTCGGCGGGTTTGACAAACGGCCCGCACGCGGCGCTACGATTTTCGCCGCCGCCTTGAAAACCCTCTTCCTTCATCACTTGGCCCGGCTCTTGCGTAGGCTCAATGCACGAGAGCCGTCACTGGAATTTTTGGGTGGCGGACGACCTGACGGCGGTTCCCCCCTCGCTGACACCGCCGTCTTTTTTCACCGCCGGCATTAACCAAACCTCCGGCGCCGGCGCCAGTCGATCAAAATCCATGTGCATGATGAAGCTGAGCCGCGCGGGCTAGAAAGATGTCGCGACGGCGTTGTAAAGATTCTTGACCGAAACGCCGGTGGCCGTGACCGATGCCACGATCACCACGACGATCAAGCTGGCGATCAGCGCGTATTCGATCGCGGTCGTGCCCAGGTCGCTCTGCAACAAACGGGGAACCCACGAGAACATGGCGACTCCCACCAATAGCATTGCGGGAATCTTAGGCGCGGGGAGCTAAGCAGACTTTAACGAACGGAATAACATCCCTCAATTGTCCGACGATTTGGTTAACGCGGCGGCGCGGCTTCGGCTTGCTTGGGCGGCCGGACAATCTTGGCGCCGGGCCAGGTTTCCACCGTGGCGCGCGCGTATTGCGGCGGCACAGGAACCTTGGCGCCCAGCGTCTCGGCGGCATGCCAGGCCCAATGCGGATCATCGAGGAAACCCCGGGCCAGCGCGACGAAATCGGCGTTGCCGGAGGAAACGATGGTCTCGGCCTGCTGAGCGGTGAGGATCATGCCGATGGCGCGCGTGGCGATGCCGGCTTCGTGCTTTACCTTGGCGGCATAATCCACCATGTAGCCGGGCGACACCGGCGGCGGCTTGGGCAGATTGCCCCCGCCCGAGCAGCAGGCGTAATCCAGCCCGCGCGCCTTCGCTTCGCGCGCGAAGACCACCGCATCGTCGGGCGTCAGCCCGCCTTCGGCCCATTCATTGGTGGTGATCCGCATGCCCAGCGGTTTTTCCTTGGGGCATACCGCACGCACCGCCTCGGTCACGCGCAACGGAAAGCGCATGCGGTTGGCGAAGCTGCCGCCCCATTCATCCGCACGCTTGTTCGACAGCGGCGACAGGAACTGATGCAGCAGATAGCCGTGCGCGCCGTGAATTTCGAGCGTGTCGAATCCCAGGCGAACGGCGCGGCGCGCGGCGTCCGCGAAGGCGGCGACGATCTGCTCGATCTCAGGCCCGGTCAGCTCCTTGGGCGTGGGCCAGCCCTCGGCGAAAGGGATCGGCGACGGCGCCACCGTTTGCCAGGCGCCTTCATCGGCTTTGAGCGGTCCGCCGGCGTTTCTCCACGGCGGGTTGGTCGAGCCTTTGCGTCCCGCATGGGCAAGCTGGATGCCGAGCTTGGCCTGTCCCCAGCGGCGCACCGAAGCGATCGCGCGCTTCAGCCCCGCCTCGCATTCGTCGGAATAAAGCCCGAGACAGCCGGGCGTGATGCGGCCGGTGCGCGTAACGTCGGTCATCTCGATCACGACCAGACCGGCACCCGAGCCAGACAGCATGGTGAGATGCGCCAGGTGCCAATCATTGGCGACGCCGTCCTCGGCGCTGTATTGGCACATCGGCGACACCGCAATGCGGTTGGCGAGCTCGAGCTCGCGTAGTTTCAGTGGCGTGAACAGCGCGCTGGCCATGGCATCCCTTGGGTCGGGTTTCGGGAATCGGGCGAAGGAGCGTCCGGACCGAGGCATTAGCGCAGCGCCGCAACCGCCGTCAATCCGTGCATGAGACCCATGCGGGAAGCCAAGATAGGATCGCCCCGCCTGCATTCGTGGAGGAATGGGGTGCAGGCGGGGCGTATCCAGGGGTCTAAGACCTGCCGAAGGGGGGCTTGGGCAGGCCGGCGGCTTGCGCCGTCAGGCACCATTACCGGCTAAGCCCTTGGCAGAGCCAAGTTAATTCGATGTCATATTGCCGAAGGCGGCGAAATCTGGCGTGGCGCTAGCGTTTCTTCTTGGGCTTGCCGCCGTTGAAGCGCTCGGCGATGCGCTTGGCGACGCGCGCGCTCACGAAGTGCGAAACGTCGCCGCCCAGCATGCCGATCTCCTTGACGAAGCGCGAGGAGATGAATTGGAAGCGGTCCGACGCCATGAGGAACATGGTTTCGACCTGCGGATTGAGGCGGCTGTTCATGCCCGCCATCTGAAATTCGTATTCAAAGTCGGAAACCGCGCGCAGGCCGCGAATGATGGTTGCGGCGCCGTTTTCGACCGCGAAGTTCATCAACAGCGTTTCGAACGGCTTGACCGTGATGCGCTTCTTGGCGGCATCGGGCAGATGCGCGACCTCTTCCTTGACGATGGCCACCCGTTCATCGGTCGAGAACAGCGGACCCTTGCCGGCATTGCGCGCCACGCCGATTACCAGCCGGTCGACCAGCTTGGTCGCGCGCAGGATGATGTCCACATGCCCGTTGGTGATCGGATCGAAGGTGCCGGGATAGACCCCGATGCGTTCGCTCATCACTTGCCCCCTTCGTCGCCGTTCTCGGCCTCGGCCAGCCGCGCCACCGAAACCACCCGCTCGCCCTCGTCGAGCTTGAACACCACCACGCCGCCGCTGCCGCGCCGCCGGATGCTGATGTCCTCGACCGGCGTGCGGATGACGGTGCCGCCATTGGTCACCAGCATGATCTGATCGTGCTCGCGCACGGGGAAGACGGCAACGGTCGTGCCTTGGCCCTTGCCCGGCTTGAGATTGTCGATGCCCTGCCCGCCGCGGCCGGTGATGCGGTAATCATAGGCCGAGCAGCGCTTGCCGTAACCCTTCTCGGTGATGCTGAGGAGGAATTCCTCGCGCGCCGCCATTTCATTGAACTGCTTCTCGGTGATGGCGACGGCGGCCGTCTCCTCCTCGTCCGTATCCTCGTCCTCCTCTTCGCCGCGCCGGCGGCGGTTCGCCTCTTTGACATAGGCGGCACGCAATCCCGATTCAGCCTCCTCGTGGCGCAGGATGGACATGGAGAACACCTCGTCGCCCTTGGCGAGCTTGACGCCGCGCACGCCGACCGAGGAGCGGCTGGAAAACACGCGAACGTCCTCGGACGGAAAGCGGATCACCTTGCCGTTGCGCATGGCCAGCAGGATGTCGTCCTTGGCCGTGCAGATCGCGGCGGCGATCAGCCGGTCTTCGGCGTCTTCGCCCTCGAATTTCATCGCGATCTTGCCGTTGGCGTTGACGTGCTCGAAATCGTCGAGCGCGTTGCGCCGCACGTAACCGCGCGCGGTCGCAAACACCACGGTCATATCCTTGCTCGCCTTGTCTTCCTCGGGCATGGGCATGACGGTGGAAATGCTCTCGCCCTGCGCCAGATTGGGAAGCAGATTCACCATCGCCTTGCCGCGCGCTTGCGGCGTGGCCAGCGGCAGGAGATGAACCTTCAGCCGGTAGACGCGGCCGGTCGAGGTGAAGAACAGCACCGGCGCGTGGGTCGAGGCGACGAAGACCTGGCTGACGAAATCCTCCTCGCGGATCGCCATGCCGGCGCGGCCGCGGCCGCCGCGGCGCTGCGCGCGGTATGTCGACAGCGGCACGCGCTTGATGTAGCCGGCGTGGCTGACCGTCACCACCATGTCCTCGCGCTGGATCAGATCCTCGACGTCGGCCTCGGCCGAGGAATCCTCGATCACGGTGCGGCGCTTGTCGGCGAATTGCTCCTTGACCGCCTTGAGCTCAGTGCGCACCACGTCCAGCAATTTCGGACGCGAGCCCAGGATGTCGAGATAGGTTTGGATCTCGGCGACGATGCCCGTGAGATCCTCGGCGATCTTGTCGCGCTCGAGCCCGGTCAGGCGTTGCAGGCGCAGTTCCAGGATCGCCTTGGCCTGCTCTTCCGACAGCTTGTAGGTCTTGTCCGAGGCGAGGCGCGAGCGCCCTTCCTCCTCGATCAACCCGACAAGCGCAGCGACCGACGACGCCGGCCAGGAGCGGGCCGTCAGCGCCTCGCGCGCGGCGTTGGGATCCTTGGCCTTGCGGATCAATTCGATCACCGGATCGATATTGGCCACCGCCACCGCGAGACCAAGGAGGATATGCGCCTTGCCGCGCGCCTGGCCGAGCAGATAGACCGTGCGCTTGGTCACCACCTCCTCGCGGAAGGCGACGAAGGCGGTGATGATGTCCTTCAAATTCATCAGCAGCGGCCGGCCGCCGTCGAGCGCCAGCATGTTGACGCCGAAGCTGGTTTCCAGCGGCGTGTGGCGATAGAGCTGGTTCAGCACCACCTCGGCCTGGGCGGTGCGCTGCAATTCCACCACCACGCGCACGCCGTCGCGGTCGCTCTCGTCGCGCAAATCACCGATGCCATCGATCTGCTTCTCGCGCACCAGCTCTGCGATGCGCTCGATCATGCGCGCCTTGTTGACCTGGTACGGAACCTCGGTGATGACGATGGCTTCGCGGTCCTTGCGCAGCTGCTCGATCGTCGCCTTGCCGCGGATGACGATCGAGCCGCGCCCGGTCTGATAAGCGCTGACGATTCCGGCACGGCCCATGATCAGGCCGCCGGTGGGGAAATCCGGCCCCGGCACGAGTTTGATGAGCGCGTCGATCGAGATCATCGGATCGTCGATATAGGCGAGGCAGGCGTCGATCACCTCGCCCAGATTATGGGTCGGGATGTTGGTCGCCATGCCGACGGCGATGCCGGCGGCGCCGTTGACCAGCAGATTGGGAAAGCGCGCCGGCAGAACCTTCGGCTCGAGGAAGCTGCCGTCGTAATTGGGCTGGAAATCGACGGTTTCCTTGTCGATATCGTCCAACAGCGCGTCGGCGGCGCGCGACAGCCGCGCCTCGGTGTAGCGCATCGCTGCCGCCGGATCGCCGTCCATCGATCCGAAATTGCCCTGGCCATCGATGAGCTCGAGGCGCATCGAGAAATCCTGC
>Ga0209333_1000983_pt1 | contig 14557 bp, 11 predicted proteins | sample BlaSpr_A8_OM2_O3_FD_187982 | JGI IMG/M metagenome (GOLD analysis project Ga0209333, IMG submission 187982) | Forest soil microbial communities from Thunder Bay, Ontario, Canada - Black Spruce, Ontario site 2_A8_OM2_O3 (SPAdes) (version 2) | ecosystem: Environmental > Terrestrial > Soil > Boreal... | reverse complement strand
GATGAAGGCGGCGTCGATGCCGTCGAGCGAGGTGCCGCTCATCAGCCCGACGGCGCGAATCAGCCCCGCGCTCATGGCTGACGCGCGCCCGCCAGTGTGCTAAAGCACGCCGAACCGCCGATGGCCAAAACCCAGTCCTCTTTTCTCGCCGCCGCCGAAGAGCGCGGCTTTCTGCACCAAATCACCGACCGCGCCGGGCTCGACAAGCGCCTCGCCGCCGGGCCGGTGACCGCTTATATCGGATTCGATTGTACCGCCGACAGCCTTCATATCGGCAGTCTTTTGCAGATTATGTTGCTGCGGCTGTGGCAGAAGACCGGCAACCGGCCGATCGTTCTCATGGGCGGCGGCACCACCAAGGTGGGCGATCCCTCGGGCAAGGACGAAAGCCGCCAGCTTTTGAGCGACGCGCAGATCACCGCCAACATGGCCGGCATCCGTCGCGTGTTCGAGAAATTCCTCGCCTTCGGCAAGGGGCCGAGCGACGCCGTGATGGTGGACAACGCCGAATGGCTCGACCGGCTCGAATACATTCCGTTCCTGCGCGAATACGGCAGCTTGATCTCGGTCAACCGCATGCTGGGCATGGACAGCGTCAAGCTGCGACTCGAACGCGAGCAGCCGCTTTCCTTCCTCGAATTCAACTACATGGTGCTGCAGGCCTATGACTTCATCGAGCTGGCGCGGCGGCATCAATGCACGGCGCAGATGGGCGGCTCCGACCAGTGGGGCAACATCGTCCTGGGGATCGAATTGGGACGGCGCGTCGACAACCGCGAGCTCTTCGGCATCACCTCGCCTTTGATCACGACCTCGTCCGGCGCCAAGATGGGCAAGTCGGCACAGGGCGCGGTCTGGCTCAACGCCGAGAAGCTCAGCCCCTACGACTACTGGCAATACTGGCGCAACACCGAGGACGCGGATGTCGGACGCTTCCTCAGGCTGTTCACCGATCTGCCGATCGACGAGATCAAGCAGCTGGAGAAGCTCAAGGACAGCGAGATCAACCACGCCAAGATCGTGCTCGCCACCGAGGCCACGGCGCTTTGTCACGGGCGCAAGGCCGCGGATGCCGCCGCCGAAACCGCGCGGCGCGTTTTCGCCGAGGGTGGCATCGGCGGCGACCTGCCGGTGATCGAGGCGCTCAAATCCGAGCTGACCAAGGGCCACCCGGCGATCGACTATTTCCACAAAGCGGGCCTGGCACCGAGCCTGGGCGAGGCGCGACGGCTGGTGCGCGGCGGCGGCGCGCGCGTCAATGACGAAGTGGTCGATGACGAGAAACGGCTTCTGACCCTGAAGGACTTGAACGCCGAAGGCGTCATCAAGCTGTCGGCGGGCAGGAAGCGCCACGCGCTGGTGAAGCCGGTCTAGTTCGCCCCGCCGCCGGCGGAACCCGGATCGCCGGGCGGCGGACTTTGCGAGGTCGAGGACTTGGACGCGGGCGCCGGATTCCACGCCTTGAAGAAAAACAACTTGCGCAACACGCCGGGCGCGACCGCGCTCAGAGGATTGACCGCGACCTGCGGATCGTTGATCGTGCCGGCGATGCGGAAATTGGCGGCGAATATGCCCTGCCGGTCGCCGCCCAGAATCAGGCTGCCGATGACCGGTATGTTGCCCAGCACGGTGTTGAGGATGTTGGCCGGCACCAGCGTGCCCGAAGCGTCGAGCGTGCCGGCCTGGTAATCCACGTTGCCGTCAACATTGACGCCGATCGCGCCGCCATAGGCGCGCAGGTCGCTGACCGCGATGCCGCCGCCGCCATAGACGATGTCTGCTTCGAGCGCGGTGAAGGGAATGCCCTCGCCGTTCAGCATTCCGTTGATGCCGGAGAACGAAGACAGCGACAGCAGCTTGGCGAACAGCGGCGCCTTAACCAGAAGAAAATTGGCGCCCCGGATTTCGCCCTTGAGCACGCGCTTGCCCTTGTCGTCGACCGCGTTGCCGGTGACCTGGAACGTGCCGCCGGTGATGTTGTCCGTCACGTCGAGAAACCGCAGCAGCGCGCCGAAATCGTCGGCCTGGAGGCGGAACTTGCCCGGCCCCTGCTCGCCGCCGAACCGCACTGTGATCGGTCGCCGTTCGGAAAGCATGCCGTCGACATTGGCCTGTTTCCAATGCGGGCCGTCGCTTTCGAGCCTGGCCGACAGATCGGTCACCGCGCGGTTCTCGCCGAGCACCAGCCGGCCGAGCTTGGCGTCGACGGCCAGCGGCTTGGCGTTGGCGTCGTCGGAGGACGAGTTCGACAGATTGTCGAACATACCGCTGGCGTCGAAGCTCGCGCCCGAAATCGAGACGTGGAACACGCCTTGCGGCGTGCGTTGGATAAAACCCGCGGCGTCGGTGTTGCCGGCCTTGAGACGCGGCACATCGAGGCGCACCAGCCCGTCCTTGTCGAAACTCGCCGACAGGCTGCCTTCGGCGCCGTTGCCTTGCAGCGCCGCGTCGCGGATCGCCGTCAGCTTGTCGCCGTCTAAATCGAGCCCGAACTTGACGTTGGCCGGCACGCCCGCCGGCTTGGTCCAGCCGATCTCGGAGCGATCGACGCTCGCATCCTTGAGATCGGCCGCGATCGCCGCCTGCGCCCGGTTGTTGCGCGACAGGCTGTAGAGCAGATCGACATCGACCGGGCCGTGGATCACGGCAAATGAGGGATAATCGATGCCGAGACGCTGCCGTCCGGCATCGTCGACGCGCCCGCGCACCGCATAGCGCCGCTTGACCGGATCGCTGCTTTTCAGGCTTTCGGTCCAATCCAGCTTGACCGGCACGCCCGCCAGCTCGGCATCGCCGTCGATCTTCAGGGCATTGCTGTCGAGTGTCATCTTGAAGGCGCCCGCGCCCAGATCCTGCCCGAACAGCGCCTGCGGCACCGCGACGCCAGCGAGATCGGCTTCGGTACGGTAGATCACCTCGTCGAGGTCGAGATCGTGTTTGAGCGGCACCTCGAAGAACAGATGCGCATCGAACGTACCCGCGGCATGTACGGCGTCTAGCGACAGGGCCTTCGCGTAGTCCAGCGGATCGGTATCGAGCACGGTAAGGGCGTCATGCAAAGGACCGTGGACGTTGACGTCGACGTCGGCGGTTTCGTCGTTGGTGTCGAGCTTGACCAGCTTGACCGTGCCGCTCACCACCTGCGCGCCCAGCACATGGCCGCTGGACGGCACGAAATCGATGCGCGTGCGATCGAAGGTGGCGGTGCCGTCGATGCCGCGCACCGGCTCGAGCGGCGCGAAATACTCGACCGTGAGATTGTGATAGCTGGCGGTGCCGTCGAAACGGCTGACGTCGATCGGCTTCGCCACGTCCGGCGCGGTGTCGACGTGGAATTCGAGCGCCGCTTTCATGTTGTCGACGATGCCGTCACGGATGTGCTTGGTGACCCAGCTCCGCGTCCGCGGCCCGACCCGCTCGGGCCAGAGATGGGGAAAATCGTCGAGCAACATGTTCTGCACGTCCATTTGTAGCGCCACATCGAAGGCCTGCGGCCAGCCGCCCGCCAGCAGACCGGAACCGATATGGTCGACCGTGCCGGTGACGACGGCGTTGGTGCCGCCGACGTCGAGCGCGAAATTGTCGATGGTGACGCGGCCCGCGGCGAGATCGTAGCTCGCCTTGAGCGCGCCCTTCGATATCACCGCCGAACCATCCGGCAGATCCGCGTTCCGGAGCGCGCCTTCGCCAAAAACCAGATCGCAGGACGCGCCGCTGATGCCGAGCTTTTCGGTATCGAGCGCGATGCGGACCACGCCGGTCACCGGCAAATCCACCGCCGCGAGCGGCGACAGCGCCGGCGCGGCAAGCCCGAACAGCGCCGGGTTCAGACCGGTGAAGTTGAAACCGACGACGAGATCGCCCGGACGATTGTAGACGAGATCGCCGTGGATCAGCGCCTGGTTGTCGCCGATGCCGGCGGCGAGTTGCAGCGTGCCGGCGAGCCCGTCGCCGCTGCGATGCAGCGACAGATCGGTGAGGTGGGCGTTCCACACGACGTCGAGCGAACGGTCGTCGACGGTGAGCGTGGCGTTGCGGATCTCGAGTTGCGTAAGATATCCCAAAGGGCCCGAACCGTTGAGCGGATCGGCGATGTCCTTGACCAGGCGGTTGCCCCAGAATTCGGAGGTGTCTTCTTGCCCCTCCTGTCCCCCCGTACCCTGGTTTTCGTCGCCCAAGCCGAGATGGAACGACCCGTCGGCGGTGCGTTCCAGCCGCAGCTGCGGCTCGGTGAGGATAAGGCGCGACGGCGCGATGGTGCCGAAGAGCAGCGCCCGGAGACTAAGCACCATCTCCATCTCGCGGAAGGTGAGCTGCGCGCCGCTGTCGGGCTGCACAAGATGGACGCCGGTGGTGACCAGCTGGAAGCTCAGACCCGGCTCCCAGCTCAACACCGTGCGGTCGATGGCAACCTCGACGCCGTGCGGACCGCTCGACAGCGAATTCGACAGGTAGGGGGTGAAGCGGTCCAGCGACACGGGCCCCTGCGACAGCATCCACAAGCCGTAGCCGATCAAGCCGATGCACAGCACGATGCAAACCGCTAGGCCATAGGCCAAGTACCGCAAGAAGCGGAGATGCGCGTTGCCTCGGCCTTGACCGGGTTCGGGTTGGCGCGCAGTCTCCGGCGAATCCTGTCGCGGCGCGCCGTTCATGCCATCCTTATCTTCCCACACCTACAAGAGTCTCCCGCTTCCCGCCGATGAGGAATCCGTCGCGGTCGGATTCACGCGTTGGCGCGAGGCGGCCGAAGACCTGCACGAACCGCAACTTGCCGCTTTCATGCGCGATTTCGCCGCTGAATCTTCGGGCCGTGCCCTGCTCTCGTCGCTTTTCGGCAACAGCCCGTTCCTAACCCATTGCTGTCTCAAGGAACCCGGCCTGCTTATGCGGCTTTGGCAAACCGGCCCCGAGGCTACTTTCGCCGAACTCCTAGACCGTCTCAACCGCGATCTCAAGCCCCAGGATGGGCGAGACGCGCTGATGGCCGCCCTTCGGGCGCTGAAGCGGCAGGCCGCCTTGGTCATCGGCGTCGCCGACATCGCCGGCTTATGGCCGGTCGAGAAGGTGACCGGGGCGTTAAGCGCCTTTGCCGAGGGGGCGCTGTCGCTGGTCACGCGCCATCTGCTTGCCGACGCCGCGGCCAAGGGCGAGATCGAGCCGCGGGACGTCGCCGACCCGGCGCACGGCAGCGGATTCATCGTCCTGGGCGTCGGCAAGCTCGGCGCCGGCGAGCTCAATTATTCGAGCGACATCGACCTGATTTTATTGTTCGACGCGGAAAAAACCCGCTATAGCGGACCGCGCAACCTGCAGTTCTTCCACACCCGCCTGGCGCATGAGTTGGTGCGCATGATGGAGGAACGCACGGCGGAGGGTTACGTCTTCCGCACCGATTTGCGCCTCAGGCCCGATCCGGGCTCGACCCCGCCGGTGCTGTCGCTCGAGGCGGCGATCTCTTATTACGAGAGCGCCGGACAGAATTGGGAACGCGCCGCGCTCATCCGCTCGCGGGCGGTGGCGGGCGATCTCGAGGCGGGCCGTGATTTCCTCGCCGCGCTGGGGCCGTTCCTGTGGCGCAAGCATCTCGATTTCGCCGCCATCCAGGACATCCATTCGATCAAGCGCCAGATCCATGCGCACATGGGCGGCGCGACCATCGCCGTGGCCGGACATAACATCAAGCTGGGCCGGGGCGGCATTCGCGAGATCGAATTCTTCGCCCAGACGCAGCAATTGATCTGGGGCGGACGCGAGCCGGCCTTGCGCGTCACCGGCACCTGCCAGGCGCTCGCGGCGCTCGCGCGAGCGGGGCACATCACCATCGAGGCCGCCGAGACGATGAGCGCGGCCTATCGCTTTCTGCGCCGCGTCGAGCATCGTCTGCAGATGGTCGAAGACGCGCAGACCCACACTATCCCGGCGGATGAAGAAGGCTTGCGCCGCATTGCCGTGTTCATGGGTTATGATTCGCCCGCGAGCTTCGCCGCCGAATTGACTCGCGTGCTGAGCGCAGTCGAAAGCCATTACGCCAGGCTGTTTGAGGAATCGCCTTCGCTCGCCGCGCCCGGCAATCTGGTCTTCACCGGCAGCGAAGACGACCCCGAAACCTTGAAGACGCTGTCGGGATTGGGCTTCGCCGATCCCTCCCATATCGCCGCGATCATCCGCGGCTGGCATCACGGCCGCTACCGTGCGACACGCAGCCAGCGCGCGCGCGAGCTTTTGACCGAGCTGGTGCCCGAGCTGCTCAAGGCCTTCGGCGCGTCGTCCAATCCCGATACCGCCCTCCTCCGCTACGACCAGTATCTCAGCCGGCTGCCCGCCGGCGTGCAGCTCTTCTCCCTGCTCTATCAGAACCCCGGTTTGATCGGACTGATCGCCGAGATCATGGGGGCGGCGCCGCATCTGGCGGAGGCGCTGGCGCTCAGGCCCGGCCTGATCGAGAGCGGGTTGACTGCCGATTTTTTCGAGAAGCCGCCGCCGCGCGAAGCCTTGACCGCCGATCTCCGCCAGTTGCTCGACCGCGCGCGGCATTACGAGGAGACGCTCGATCTCGCCCGGCGCTGGGTCGGCGAGCGCAAATTCCAGGTGGGCGTGCAGCTGCTGCGCCATCACCTCGACGGCGAGGCGGCGGGCGCCGCCTTCGCCGATATCGCCGAAAGCGCGATCGAGCAGCTGTTCGAGCGGACGGCGGCCGAATTCGCGCGCGCTCACGGCACCGTGGCGGGCGGCGCTTTTACGGTGCTGGGCCTCGGCAAGCTCGGCAGCCGCGAAATGACATTCGTCTCGGACCTCGATCTGATCTTGATCTATGACGCGCCCGGCGTCGGCGAATCGACCGGCGGCGCGCGGTCGTTGCCGGTTACCGCCTATTACGCGCGGCTGTGCCAACGCTTCATCAACGCGCTCACCGCGCTGACGGGCGAAGGCAACCTTTACGACGTGGACATGCGTTTGAGGCCCTCGGGCACGGCCGGGCCGATCGCATCGAGCCTCGAGGCTTTCCGCGTTTATCACGAGGAGTCGGCCTGGACCTGGGAGCACATGGCGCTGACCCGCGCCCGGGCCGTGGCCGGGCCGGAAGCGTTGCGCAGCCGGGTAATGGACGAAGTACGCGCGGTGCTGATCCGCAAGCGCGATCCCGCCAAGCTCGCCGCCGAAGTCGCCGATATGCGACTGCGTATCGCCGCGGCGCATCGCAAGCCGCCGGCTTTCGAGGTCAAACACCGGCGCGGCGGCATGGTCGACATCGAGTTCATTGCCCAATATCTGCAACTGCGCGATGCATGGCGCGCGCCGCAAGCGCTCCGCCAAAACACGCGCGAGGCGCTGCGGGCGCTCGCCGAATGCGGCGCGCTGACGCGTCCGGAGGCGGAGACTCTGGTCGCCGCCCTGATGCTGTGGCGCAACGTGCAGAGTCTGCTGAAGCTCACCATCGAGGAGCCGTTTGAGGAAAGCCAGGCCGCGCCGGCGCTTAAATCCATCCTGGCCAAGGGCGCGGGCGCGGTTGACTTCGCCGGCCTGAAAGCTGATATGGATGCGAACGCCAAGCGCGCGTTGCGGCTCTATGAGACGCTGATCGCGGCGCCGGGCAAGACGGCTAAACGGGAGAAGGAAGGCAGCGCATGAGTCTCGAGATCGGCGACAAGGCCCCCAACTTCACCTTGCCGACCGATGGCGGCGGCAAGATCAAGCTCGGCGAGTTCAAGGGCAAGAAGGTCGTGCTCTATTTTTATCCCAAGGACGACACCTCGGGCTGCACCGCCGAGGCCTGCGCCTTCCGCGACGGAATTCCGAATTTCCGCAAGGTCGACGCCGTCATCATCGGCGTGTCGCGGGACAGCGTGGCGGCGCACGACAAGTTCAAGAAAAAATACCATCTGCCCTTCACCCTTGCTTCGGACGCGGAAGGCAAGGTCACCGAGCGTTACGGCGTGTGGGTGCAGAAAAGCATGTACGGGCGCAAATACATGGGGATCGAGCGCTCGACCTTCCTGATCGACGAGAAAGGCGTGATCCGCGGACTATGGCGCAAGGTCAAGGTACCGGGCCATGCCGAAGAGGTGTTGGAAGCGGCCAAGGCGTCGTAAGCGCGATATTTTTACGGGCGTCGCAACAGCGTAGAAGGCGGTCACGCTTGCTTGCGCATAACCTCGTTCGCCTCGGCGGAAGCCAATTGCACTTCCGCATCGGCGAGTAATCTCCGCACGATCGATCGCTTCTCATCAGAAATTCCGTTGAGCTTCAACAGTTCCTGATAATGCTTGATGTCCAGTCGGATGAGATGAGACGTTTCCATAACCGCTGCCTCCCTTTGTTATCGTTCGCCAAGAAAACAATTCATCTGCCCGCAATGGAAGGTTCGGAATCTACTTAGGGGTTATCCGAGATTCCGAAATATCCCGGTATGTATTCGAGAGCCGAAATCACACCCGAGTTTACCGGGTTGTAAAAAACATTTACGGCAATGGGGCAGAGGTCCAATGGAATTCCGCGATGACGCCGCTCTCAAACCGGCATTGCACGGCGATGACGCGCGGCATTTTCCCGCCGACAGGCACGTCGTCCCGCGTACCTTGAATATCGATAACCGATTCATTTGCATGCGTGGCGATGCGTTTGTTGGATACTTCAAAGTGGGCATCGGGATAGGCTTTCTGCATAAAATCGATACAGCGATCTATATTTGTCACCGGCCCCGCTGGCTGCGGTTGGGCATTGTGTGAACTAAACATTTTATCGACGGCGGAATTCCACGTGGTGCAGCCGGCGAGGAATAGCAGAGAGCAAACAGCTACTGCCAAACCGCGCATGGTTATCCTACCTCCTTTATGAAACCTCACCATCCTTGACCGTAAACCGGACGTGACACCGTGTCACCTTTCGATTGCCGCCAGACCGGAATTCCTTCGCCGCGGATTCGACGCTCTCGCCTTGTTGTTTCGGGTGCGATGTGTGTGCCGCCCTTCCGTTTCGCGAATCATGTTCCGGCAACCGCGCAATGGCATATGGCGTAGGCTTGCGATTCGTTCTTCCGCCCTGACTTCGGGTTTGCGGTACCAACCGGCGCGACTGGCCGCCGGACGCGAGTCGCGGTTTCAGGCGGCGACGTTCGCTGCTATGATGCCGCGGTTACTGTGGATTCGAGGAACAACCCATGCAGCGATGGTTTCGGGCCGGGCTTGTCGTTTTAACGCTATTCGCGGCTTCGGCCGCTCTGGCCGCCACCGTCAATGTCAGCCAGAAAAACCGGAAATTCGCGCCCGATGAGTTGCAAATTGCCGCCGGCACGACGGTTCACATCGTCAACGACGACAATGTAACGCACCATATCTACGTCGATTCCCCGACGATGAAATTCGATTCCGGCGAGCAACCGGTGGGATCGACCGTCGATCTGGTGTTCGACAAGCAGGGTACCTTCACCGTGCTGTGCGCCATCCACCCGACGATGCACCTCAAAGTATCCGTCCAGTAGGATTCAGCGCGGCAATTCGGGAACGGCGACGGGCGCGGAGCGATCCTCGCTCAGGGTCTTGAGGAAGGCGATCAGATCGGCCTTCTCCTGGTCGCTCAGGTGGAGCGGCTTGATCAGATCCGAACGGCTCGGCCGGTCGATCCCGCCGCGATCATAGAGATCGATCACCGCTTCAAGCGTCGGTTCCGAGCCGTTGTGCATATAGGGCGCGCGCCGCGCCACGTCCCGGAGCGTCGGCACCTTGAAGGCGTATTGGAGCTTGGGCGAGTTCTTGAATATCTTGGCGCGGCCGATGTCATCGCCCTGCCCCACGCCGATATCGTAGAAAGCGCCGTCGGTGAAGTTCCAGCCCGAATGGCATTCGGCGCAGCCGGCTTTGCCGTTGAACAAAGCGAAGCCGCGCTTGGCCGAAGCGTCGATGGCGTGTTCGTCGCCGGCGATCCAGCGGTCGAACGGCGATTCCCCAGCCACGATGGTGCGCTCGTACGTCGCAAGCGCGAGCTCGATATGGTTCCGGTTGATGGCCCCGTCGGGCGGGAAGGCCGCGGCGAAGGCGCGCACATAGCCGGGAATGCCCTGGAGTAGGCTGATCAGGTCCTCTTCCTTGCGGCCCATGTTGTCGACCCCGGTGATCGGCGCGAAGGTGACCGCTTCGAGATTCCCGAGATGCCCGTCCCAGCCCAGAAGCTCGATCCAGGCGATATCGAGAAGGGTCGGCGCGCGCGTCGGCAGCGGCGTCTGCCCAACGCCGATGGCGCGCTGCAATCCGTCGCCCCAGGACAGGGACGGATTGTGGCAGCTGGCGCAGGAGCGCGTGCCGTTGCCGGAAATGATCGGATCGAAGAACAGCATGCGGCCGAGATCGGCCTTGGCCTTGGAATAGGGATTCTCGGCCGGAAATGGAACCGCGTCCGGCCGGCGATAGTCCTCCTTCAACGACTGAAGTTGCGAGATCGGGGTCGCCGCCGCGGTGCGGTCGTAAGAATATCCGGTTACGAGCAGAACCGCCAAACCGCACAACCCCAACGTGCCCAAAATGAGCCCGCACAAAACCGCCGGCAGCCATCCCATGGGGGGTCGGCCGGCGAAATTCTTTTCAAGCGTCGTCATTGCTGCCGATTTGCGGAATGCTGCGTCATCGGTCGAGCCCTCAACTCGCCACGGTCAGCGATTGCGTATCGCTCACGGCCTCGGGCAGAACGACCGTAACCACGGTGCCTTTTCCCGGGCTGCTTTCGATGTCCAGGCTGCCGCCATGCAACGCGGCGAACACCTTGCACAAGGGCAATCCCAGGCCGGTGCCTTCGTATTTGCGCGACAGGCTGCTGTCGATCTGGCCGAAAGGCGACAGCGCGACCGGAATATCCTCGGCGCGCATGCCGATGCCGGTGTCGGCGACCTTGAGAGCGATCCAGCCGGGCACCAGCCGCGAGGCGGACAAGGTGACCTGGCCGCCCGCCGGGGTAAACTTGACCGCGTTGGAGAGGAGATGTTGGACGATGCGCCGCGCACGCGCCGGATCGGCCAGTAGCCACAACGGCTCCTGGGGCTTCTCCACGGTGACCGTGAGATTGCCGCGCTGGCTTTGCGGCATCACGATTTCGGCGCTGCGCGTCAAAAGCTCGACGACATCGACCGGCTCCGGCACGATCTGCAGACTGCCGCCCTCGCACTTGGCGATGTCGAGGATATCGTTGATGATCTCGAGCAGGTGGCTGCCGCTGCGGAGAATGTCAGATGCGAATTCCTTGTAGGAAGGCTGGCCGACCGGCCCGAACATCTCCTTGGCGATGATTTCGGAGAATCCGATCACCGCGTTCAAGGGCGTGCGCAGCTCATGCCCCATATTGGACAGGAATTCGGTTTTTGCGCGGTTCGCGGTTTCCGCCTGCTCCTTGGCCGATTGCAGCATGATCTCGCGTTCCTTGAGCGCGGAGATGTCGCTGACGATGACGACATAGCCGCCATCCGCGGTGGCGCTGCGGCTCAAGCTGAGCCAACGGCCGTCAGGCAAGCGCAATTCGCCGCTGTCCAGCACCGCCGGCAACGGCATGCCCACGGTCAAGCCGAGGGCGGGGAAGAACGACGCGATGCGCGAATTGGAGATCAGAATCTTGCCGCCGCCGTCGACCAGGATGACGCCTTCCGCAGTGCTCTCGATGGCGTTGACGAGGCGAGTCTGAGCCGAGCGGCGGGCGGCGATCTCGCGGTCCATCATGCCGCGAATGTTGTCGCGCATCACCGCCATGGAGCCCAGCAGCTGGCCGAGCTCGTCCTTGCCTTCGGCGACGATCTCGACATTGAGCTCGCCCTGGGCGATGCGGCGCGCGGCCGCGGAGGCTTCGGCAATGGGCAGCACCATGCGCCGCGCCAACACCAAGGCAATCAGAACACCGATCATCAACGCGCCAAGGGTCGCGATCATCGTGATCTGGCGGTAGGTTTCGATCGAATTCAGCGCGCGCTCGCGATCCTTGAATCCGTCATCGGCCGTGAGCTCGGCCAGGGTATCGAAGTCGTCGAGGATGGGCGCGGCGTGCTGCTGGAGCGTCTGCCGGTCCTTCTCGTCGTTATTGCCGTTGATGAGCTTGCGGCGCAGCATGTTCCATGCGGCGGCGGCGCGGGCGGTGTCATGAGCCACCGCGATGGCGCGGTCGGACATCGAACGCTCTTCCGTCACCGCCAGATCCTCGGCCACGGATTGGGCGAAATCGTCCATGCGCTCGTCGAGCGCGTGTTGTTCCTTGTAACTGGCGCTGCGCACCCGCTCCGCCAGCGCCAATTGCATGGCCGTGAAGTTGGACATCGCGAGACGCGCATAGCTGATCGACATCAGCGGTTTGTCATAGGTCTGGACGACCAGGCGGCCGGCTTCGGTGACGCTGGTGATCGCGTAAATGCCGACGAAGGCCGTGATCGCCGCCATGGCGATATAGGCGAGCAGAATTTTGCCGCGGATGGTCACCGCGATGGCGCGGACCGTCCCGGCCGCGCCGCCGATCCCTTTACGAAGGTTTGGTGCGAATGACTTAAACACCTGTCCGATCCCAAAGCAGGCTGACCCACTTGAGATTGCCGTCAACGCGGCTAACGTTCCCTTAAAACTCTCGGAAAATGATTGGCATCACGCAGTGGGCAGAGCCCGGGACAGACGGCCGGCCGCCCATTAAAGCGAAATTCACGAAGTATGGTTAACGGATGGTTAGCGGTGCCCCGCGTTCACCACACCGAGGTGCCGTAGATCAACTCATGCAGCCCGTAATAAGCCACGAGATAGAAGGCCAATGCCGCGATATAGCCTACCGGCGCCAGCAGGGGCGGGTGTTGTTCGTCCGGCTTGTCGTCGGCAACGATGCCGAACAGGATCACGATGATCATGAGATGACCGACCGCGTCGATCTTGCCGAAATCCAGGATAGCGCTGATGAACATGAAGGCCAGCACGAGCGCCCCCGAACGGCGCACCAGCGGCGTCCACAGCAGCGAAAAGGCCAGGCTGAATTCGAGTACGCCGGCCGCGATCATGTAGAAGGTCGGATCGAGGTGGAAGGCGATCTCGGGACGGGACTGCAATAGCGGATAGGTCCAATCCGGATAGGCCCATTTCTCGACCGACGCCCACATCAGCGTCAGCGAAGCGGCCCAGCGCGCGACGTCGAGCGGACGCAAATCGAACAGCTTGAGATCGAGCCCGGTCAGGCCGAGATAGGCCGCCAAACCCAGGAAAATCGGGTAATCCAGCATGTGGTAGATGCCGTAGGTGGCGACGCCGTAGGCATAAAGGAAGGCGATGCCCAGGGCTGAAAAAATCATGGTCCGGCGCCAGAACATGCCGACCACGATCCCGGCCTCGAGCCAGGGTATGACCGACCATTCGGTCTTGAGCTCCGGCGTCAAAATGATGCCGCCCAACGCGAAAAGCGCGGTGAAGAACACCGCCGTGCCGCCGCGGTAAAGCGCTTCGGTGCGGGGCCGGAGATCCGCGGTCATGTCCTCGATCGAGCGCAAGATGATTTCGCCGAGCCTGATCCGCTCCACATAGCTCAACAGCCAGAGCAGGACCGCCGCGGTGGCGGTGAGCTGCCAAAAGACGGGGTTCAAGACCTGTCTCAGAGGCAGCTGCTGCTGCTCTATGTCGTAATGGGCGAACCATTTGACGTGGGCGAACGCTTCCACCGGCATGACCACTGCCAGCACCAGGTACGACAGCATGGTCGCGACAGCGACATGTCCCCAAACACGCCAATTTCCCAGATTTAACGCCACGCCCCCGCCTCTCCAATGCTCGCCGCTTTCCGGCGATGAATTCAAATCATCTTAAATTTTAGTGAATGTTTTTGGACATGCCCCTACCAGGCCCCGCAACCAAATCTTTACTTCGCCATGGGATAAGGGACGGGCCAGTTCGGCAAACGGAGGCGGCGGTGTTCTTCATTCTGGGCGCGATCGGCTTGATCCTCGGCAGTGCTACCGCCCTGATCGCGGAACGTTTTCCGTTGCATCAGGCGCGGATCGAGCAATGGGGCGGCAATCTGTTCGTCGGCAGCCTGGCGCTGCTCGGCTTCGGTTTTCCGATCATCTGATTCCGGCCGCGCTTCGATACGCGCCCGCTTCCTCATCACCAGAACCGAATAATCCATCTGGACTCCCCTCTCGGCCCCTCAAAACCCGGTTTCGGCGGCTTGTCCCCATCGTCTGAATCCAAGCTTAATCAGCAATTTACCATAACATGGTGAGTCTTGACAAAAGGAACATTCGTTAACCTTTTGTTCTCATGATCTCAACTTGTCACCGGTTAAACCGGAAACGGCTGCAGCCAGGGTTGACGTCCAGCCGAACCCGCCGGGCGTGACAATTTTTCAGCTAATTCCAAGGGTTAGAGAGAAAGCCCGGCCCTATTCCGCCTTGGCTTCTTTGCGGTTGATGGCATCGGCACCCTTGATGCGGGCGGCGAGCGAGGCTTCGAGAAAGCGGTCGAGACCGCCATCGAGCACCGCACCGGTATTGCCGGTTTCGACCCCGGTGCGTAGATCTTTGACCATCTGATAGGGCTGCAGCACGTAAGAGCGAATCTGG
>Ga0209333_1000982_pt1 | contig 14559 bp, 11 predicted proteins | sample BlaSpr_A8_OM2_O3_FD_187982 | JGI IMG/M metagenome (GOLD analysis project Ga0209333, IMG submission 187982) | Forest soil microbial communities from Thunder Bay, Ontario, Canada - Black Spruce, Ontario site 2_A8_OM2_O3 (SPAdes) (version 2) | ecosystem: Environmental > Terrestrial > Soil > Boreal... | reverse complement strand
CGCCGCCGCGCGCGACGTCACCGAGAGCAAACGCCTGGGCCAAGCGATGCAGGAGCAGAACGTGGAATTGAAGAGAGCCAGGGCCGCGGCGGAAAAAGCCAACCTGGCGAAATCGGATTTCCTGTCCAGCATGAGCCACGAGCTGCGCTCGCCGCTGAATGCCATCCTGGGTTTCGCGCAGCTCATCAATTCCGATTCGCCGCCGCCCACGCCTTCCCAGAAGGAAAGCATCGATCAAATTCTGCACGCGGGCTGGTATCTGCTGGAGCTGATCAACGAAATCCTGGATCTGGCGCAGATCGAGTCGGGAAGGCTGGCGCTGTCGCTGGAACCCACGTCGCTGACCGAGGTAATGTTCGAATGCCAGGCCATGATCGAGCCGCAGGGGCAAAAGCGCGGCATCAAAATGACCTTCCCCGAGAGCGACTCACCCTGTTTTGTGGATGCCGACCGGACCCGCTTGAAACAGGTTCTGATCAACCTGCTTTCGAACGCGATCAAGTACAACCAGGCGAACGGAACGGTGGTGGTGGATGTGGACTGCGCCGTGCGCGCGCCTGCACGGGTGCGCGTGAGCGTGCGAGATACCGGCGCGGGATTGCCTCCGGACATGCTGGTGCAGCTTTTTCAGCCTTTCAATCGCCTGGGACAGGAAAGGAGCGCCGAGGAAGGCACGGGCATCGGCCTGGTGATGAGCAAGCGGCTGGTGGAACTGATGGGAGGCGAGATCGGGGTGCAGAGCACGGCCGGGTCGGGCAGCGTGTTCTGGTTCGAATTGAACTGGGCAGAGGCGCCGCAACTTGCGGTGGACAAAGCCGAACCGGCGAATCCACAAGCGCAGGTGCAGCAGGGCGCGCCGCTGCGCACATTGCTTTATGTGGAGGACAACCCGGCTAATCTGAAGTTGATCGAGCAACTGATCGCGCGCCGCCCGGATATGCGGCTGCTGAGCGCGCGCGATGGAAGTCTGGGTATCCAAATTGCACGCGCCAACCGGCCGGAGGTCATCTTGATGGACATCAATCTGCCCGGCATCGGGGGTATCGAAGCCTTGAGAATTCTTCGCGCGGACCCGGACACCGCGCAGATTCCAGTGGTGGCGCTGAGCGCCAATGCCATGCCGCGGGACATCGAGAAGGGCCTGCAGGCCGGATTCTTCCGGTATCTCACGAAACCAATCAAGGTCGATGAGTTCATGCAGACGTTGGACGTAGCGCTGGAATTCGCGCGGCAAGAAGCCGGCCACGCCAAGTGAACCGGAACAAAGGGTATGGTCAGGCCAGCCGACATTCTGAGCGCCAAAATCCTGGTGGTTGACGATCGGGACGTCAATGTCCGGCTGCTGGAGAGCATGCTGCGGGTGGCCGGCTATACTTCCATCGATTCCACAACCGATCCGAAGGCGGTCTGCGAACTGCACCGCAAGAACCGTTACGGCCTGATCCTGCTCGATCTCCAAATGCCCGGCATGGACGGATTCGAGGTAATGGAAGGCCTGAAGGAAATCGAGCGGGACGGCTATCTTCCGGTGCTGGTGATCACCGCGCAGCCGGATCACAAGCTGCGCGCCCTGGAAGCCGGCGCTAAGGATTTCGTCGCTAAACCGTTCGACTTGGCGGAGCTGCGCGCGCGCGTCCGGAACATTCTGGAAGTGCGCTTGCTGCACCTGAAAAACAAAAGCTACAGCAAGATGCTGGAGGAGACGGTAAGGGAACTGGAGGCCAGCCGCGAGGTGATCCGCCTGAAGAACCTGGAGGAACAGGAGCGGAACGAGCGGGAATTAGCCTTGGCGCAGGAAACCCAGGAGAGCCTGCTGCCGCGCTTCCTGCCGCAGTTCGAGAATTTTCGCATCCATGCATATAACAGCCCCACACGCTACGTGGGCGGGGACTTTTACGATTTTCTGCAACTCAGCTCGGGGGCATGGGTGGGGGTTCTGGCGGACGTCTCCGGCAAGGGAATATCGGCTGCTCTTTTGAGTTCGATGGTGCTGGGCGCTCTGGCGATGGAATTTCGCTCCGGAGCTCCATTGCCGGAGGTCTTGAACCGGGTCAACCAGCTCCTTTGCGAAAGGTCGCTCCCCTTCCAGTTCGTGACGCTTTTTCTCTCCCTCCTGAGCCCGGATGGCGCTGGGCAGTTCATCAGCGCGGGACATACTCCAGCCTACTTGTTCCGTTCGGCGACGGGAAAAATCGAAAAGCTGGTCTCGGACGCTCATTTCCTGGGAATGTTCGATACCGCTTGCTATCCATCCCGCACTTTCCATCTGGACAAAGGAGACATTCTGGTGGTATATTCCGATGGCCTGACGGACGCGCAAAACCCGCAGGAAGAACTGTTCGGAGAGAAAAAGCTATTAAGCGTTATCCGGCAGGAGGCGCCATCGGGGAGTCATGGGCTCGAACGGAAACTCTTGCAGGCCATTGAGGAATTCACTCAGGGGATGCCGCAAACCGACGACATCACCTTCGTGGCGATTGAAAAAATTTAGTGAGACTATTGGCGATCCTCACGACCCGGATGGGGATAGCTAAAGCGCCTCAAAACGCGACGCGCACTCTGTGCTCGCCCGGGTCGTCTCTGTTCAGTTTCTTTCGTTCCAGCTTGAGGTCGGTTTCCCCGGTGTCCGCTGGCGAGTGTACGGACACATATTCATGCGCGGCCGCCACACCGAGCACCGACTCGCCTTCGACGGGATCCCGCCGTGCGCGCCCAATACCTGCGCGCGCAGCCAGCCAACGCGTCCGGTGCGGTGTTCATCTTGGGTTACAGGCAATGCTAGCGACCGCCGCCGGGTCAGCTATAGCGAGACAGTGATCGCAAGTCTGACGCCCGGATACGTGCGGTTGCAAAGGTAGTACCCGTCGTCGTAATCGATATAAACGTCATCGTTAGCGTACCAATTCTCCGCCCAGGTTCCCGGCCATGGATCCACCAGCATGAACCAAAAGCCGCCATAGGAGAATCGCGGATACCCCATGTAGATGGCCGGTTGGCCGTGCATCCGGAACCAGTGCCCGCTCCCGAAACTCAGATTGTAGGTGTTTTGAGGAATGTAGTAACCGCCATAGCCTCCACGCTGTGCCCAGGTGCGATGATCGCTGTTCCAATTGCGATCGCCATCCTGTTGCCAGCTAGTGTGCGCCGGCCAGCCGCCGCCCTGTTTAAGCCATCCCTGCTGTTTTTGCCACGCCACCGCTTGGGGCCGCGTAGCGTGCCCTGGCTGTGGTTGCTCGGTCTGCCGGGCCGCCTGCTGCTTCGGCTGTTGCGGGTTGGCTTGGCGAGCCTGCTGCTGCTTCGGCGGTTGGGTGGCTTGGTGAGCCTGCTGCTGCTTGGGCTGTTGCGGCTTGGCCTGGTGAGCTTGCTGCTGTTTGGGCTGTTGCGGCTTGGCCTGATGAGCTTGCTGCTGCTTCGGCTGTTGCGGCTTGGCTTGGTGAGCTTGCTGCTTGGGCTGCTCTTGTGGCTTAGCCTGTTGCGCCCTCTCCTTCGTTGGCTGCGCCGGTTGCTTCTGTTGCTGTGCGTGTTGCGCCGGCTGCCGGTGCGCCTGCGCCTGAGGGCGTTGCTGCTGGGCGGAGGGCCGCGCAGGTTGCGCCGGCTTACTCTGCTGCTTTTCGGGCTGCTGCTTTTCAGGCTCGTGCTGCGCGAACACAGGAACAATCGCAGCGAAAAGCAGTAGCAAGGCGGCGGTACCGGCAACTCGAAGGAATTTCATCGTAATCGTCTCCATAAAGGTCGTTACCGAGTATGCACGCGGAAGACCAGTCCGCCCTAGCCATGCGGTTGCCCAGCTTTTCTATTTGAGATATCCCGCGCGCCAGTCTTTTAGGGTTTTCTTGGCCCGCGCGCACCACTCCGGGCTGTCGCGGTGAACGGACACTTAGTCTCCTGTCCGCGATCACGATTGACAAACTCACGCCTCGGATTTGCGGTAACCTCTTGGGCCGCGGGCCCGCTTTTCAGCGAGTCCAGCCCGTTGAAAGCCGGCTGCGGGCAGGGTTGCCCGCCCTCCAGGCCGGCTGTCGATGGTTAGCCGAAACAAGCGGACTCATGCAGGATTTGCCTTTGCAAAATGCATATTTCGCCGGGCGAAAAGACCGGATGGCCGGCTGGGCAGCGGACACGCCGCGGAATTTCAAACGGCGGTCAACGTGCCGTCGGGTAAGTTGTGGGGAAGAGCCGGACGCAACGGCGGATAATACGACCAGCGACGCGCTGTCCCGCTTGATACCAGCTTGATACCAGGGAGGCAGACCTCTTTATTGAGGCCGCAGAGTCAATTTCATGGAGGCGCATCGGATGACCGATAAGATACTGTTTTCGCTATCTATCTTCTTAACCGGACTCGGAGCCGGCATCGCTCTGGTAGCTTTAGTCGCTCCTCGTTCCGCTCAGCCACGGCATGGCTCTTCGGCTGCAAGTCCGAAGAAGAGTTGGTGAGCGGCAACGCCTCCGGGTCATCGCACGAGATACGAATTGGCGGATTCCGCGGGGCTTCGGCGGTGGATCGGCTTGCGGCTGCCGGCTTGCTGAGCAATCGTTGAATTGGCGAAAGAATCTTTCAAACCTGCCCTCTGCCGCAGCCGGCGGACGGAACGAGAGTGGGCTGTCCGATTAGCCGTTACCGCTCGCTCGACTTCCGCTCGTCTGTTGCAGCGGAGGGTTTTTTTTGCGGGTCATTCGATGCTGCCGAGGGCCGCTGGATCCCGCCATCCGCCGCGATTCCTGCACTGCGTACGGCAACAACTGCATGCGCTCGATAGCTGCGGGGGCAAGCTACTTTGAGAGATTCCCGGCTTTTCCGCAGGCCCTGTGTTTCTTCCAGGCATGGCCGGCCCGGCCCCAAAACAAAACCCTAGCCGCGTTCTTCGCGCCGTAGAGCGACGATGGACCTCGGAATGCTTCTCATCCAGTCGTGCGACCAGCCCGCCGAAGTCTCGCAGGAATCGCCCGACAGAGCGAACAGCCGATTGCACAGACTTTAGAACAAGGGAGCAGATGCAAATGAGTGTCTTGAGAGCGGTAATAACAAGTGTGTTTTGCCTGGCGTTAACAGGCGCGCTATTTTCACCGGATGCAAAGGCGGACCAGTGGAACAGGAAAACCGTGTTGACCTTCAGCGGGCCTGTGGAAATACCGGGGGTCCACCTCAAAGGGTGGGGGGTGTTGCCGGCCGGCACCTACGTATTCAAAATCATGGACTCGCAGTCCGACCGACACATCGTGCAGATCTTTAACGAGGATGAAACGCAGATCTACGCCACCATCCTGGCGATCCCGAACTATCGCCTCAAGGTAACCGACAAGACCGTGGTTACCTTCCGGGAGCGGCCGGCCGGCGAGCCGGAAGCGCTCCGGGCATGGTTCTATCCGGGGGAAAACTATGGCGAGGAATTCGTGTATCCAAAAGCGAGAGCGGTCGCGCTGGCTAAAGAGACCAACACGCCCGTTCTCTTCACGGCTGTGGAGATCCCGGTGGAAGTCGCGGAGCCAATCAAGGCGGCAGACGAGCCCGTGGTCGCGCAACTAAAGCAAGCGCCCGTCATGGCGATTCAGCCCACGGGGGAAGAGGTGGAACTCGCACAGGTAGTCGCTCCGATGCCGGCGGATGAACCGGCGGCAAATACCGAGCCGGCGCAGACACTTCCAGCCACGGCGAGCGCGCTGCCGCTGATCGGGCTACTCGGATTACTTGCTATGGGCGGAGCCTTGGTCCTCAGTCGGGCGCAAAAACGCCTGCGGTAAGGCGCTTGGAGCGCTTAGCAGCCTCTGAGGCTGGCGGACAGGATTGGCCGCCCACAACTTTCAGAAGGAGAGCAGCAATGAGGAAGAGGCTTTCGCGGGCGGGCGAGCGGGGCGTGGCGAAAGCGATGCTTCTCCCCGTCCTTTTCCTGTTGCTCCTGGAAGGTCGCGCCAAGCCTCAGGCTCCAACGGCAGGACAAGATCGCGACTCGGGATTCCGGATCTCCGTGGACGTCGCCTTGGTGGTGTTGCCGGCTACGGTGACCGACCGGCAAGGCGGCTTTGTCTCGAATCTGAAGGAGGGGGATTTCGAGGTCTATGAGAACGGCGTACCGCAACGCATCCGGCTATTCAGAAACGAAGATATTCCAGTCACGGTGGGACTGGTTGTCGACCAGAGCACAAGCATGCGGCCGAAGCTGGCGGAAGTGTCCGCGGCGACGCGGGCGTTCGTGCAGTCCAGCAATCGGGACGACGAATTGTTCGTGGTCAACTTCAACGAGAGCGTATGGCTGGGCCTGCCCGCCAGAATCCGATTCACCAACAACATCATGCAACTCGAAAACGCGATCACCACCATATCTCCCGGAGGCCGCACAGCTCTTTACGACGGGATGGCCAAGGCTCTGCAAGAACTGCAGGCAGGCAGCCGGGACAAGAAAGTGCTGATCGTCGTCAGCGACGGGGGCGACAACGCGAGCACGCGCCGCCGGTCCGAAGCGATTAAATTGGCTGAGCAATCCAGCGCGGTCATCTACACCGTCGGCGTATTCGACGAAGACGATCCGGACCGGAACCCGGGTGTGCTCAAGCGCCTGGCACAGGCGACCGGCGGCGAAGCCTTTTTCCCCAACCAGCTCGGGGAAGTGGCGCCCATCTGCGAGCGCATCGCAAGGGACATTCGCCATCAATACACGATCGGATATGTTCCGGCCAACTTGACGCATGACGGCGCGTACCGCGCCATTCGGGTGCTTGCCAGGGCGAAGGGCCACGACAAGTTGTCCGTGCGTACGCGCAGCGGCTACATAGCCGGCGTTGAACCACAGCTTCGCCAGACGGGCGCCAAATGAAGCTTGTGGAAGGGAAGGCGCCGCTCAGGCGGATTCTGAAGTGGACGCAGCGTGCGTTCTTTGCTTCCGCCATCTTGCTGCTGGGCTATTGCGGATTCGGGCTGGCGGACGCCTGGATTTTTCAGGCGCGCGAGAGCGGAAATCTGGACCGTCAATTGCGCGATGAGCGCGCGGCGAGCGCCCGCGCGCCTCAGCCGCAGTCTTCCACTTCCCTGAAAGGCGCGCCCGCCCGTGCGAGGGACGGTCTGATCGGCCGCATTCTGATCCCGAGGCTGCGACTTTCCGTGGTGGTCGTCGAAGGAGTCGATAGAACCGCTTTGCGGCGCGCGGCCGGACATATTCCGGGTACGGCGCTGCCGGGCGAGGCCGGCAACATAGGACTCGCCGGGCACCGGGATACGTTCTTTCGCTCCCTGAAGGATCTGAGGATCAACGACGAGATTCAATTCTCGTCGCTGAAAGGTAATTTCAAGTACGAAGTAGAGTCGCTCAGGGTAGTGGCGCCGGATAATGTAGGGGTACTGGCTCCATCGGGCGTCAACGTGCTAACAATGGTGACCTGTTACCCTTTCTACTTCGTCGGGCCGGCGCCCAAGCGATGGATCGTCAGGGCCAGGCAGGTGTCACCCCGGATGGCGCCGCTATCGACTGTGGAATGATAAAGAGGGCCGGCTAAGGTTGGCCGCCGAGGAGGGAGCATGCAACACGCCGCAGCGGTTAGCGCCGCCCGCATCCTTGTCATTGAGGACAACGGCTCGGATGTCTTCCTTCTCGACCGGGCGCTGAAGAAACAAGATCTTCGATTTGAACTGGTGCACGTGCTAAACGGAGGCGAGGGCCTCGCTTTCATCCGCAGGCAGGGAAAGTATGCGGATGCGGCTATTCCGGACCTGATCCTGGTAGACCTGAACCTTTACAAGTACACGGGCGAAGACATCTTGCGCGAGGTCCGCAGCGCCGGCCATCTGGCCGGGGTTCCAGTGTGCGTGTGGAGTTCCTCCAGGTCGCGGCGAGACGAGGCGCTCCTCAAGGATTTGGGAGTTTCCCAATTTATCACCAAGCCTTCCGGCCTGAATCAATTCATGGAGATCGGCAAGATCATCAAGGATCTGCTTGCAAATGCCGGAGCCGGCTAACGGCTGTTGGATACCCTGGCCAAGAATAGTGCGAGTATGGCAGGCCGCGTGCATCATGGGTCGAGCCATAGGGATTCCAGTTCCGTCCGGCTAGAAAGGTAATGGTTGCGTGGCAAAGAAAATCGGCAGTCGCCGGCCAAACGGGGTCGCGCGATCTGCGCGCGTGCCCGACTCGCTCCGCGCAAAGCGGACGATCCCGGCTGGCAAGACGTCCCCGGCGGCGGTGAGGCCCGTTTCCGCATCGGCCTCACGGCCGCCAATCGCCGAGGTGCACGTCGACGGCATTCCCGCTAAGATTGTTGGCGTCGGCGCCTCCGCTGGCGGACTCGAGGCATTCACGGAGTTGCTCAACCATCTTCCGGACGATACCGATCTGGCATTCGTGCTGATTCAGCACCTTGACCCGAGTCACGAGAGCCATCTCACAGAGCTGCTTTCCAAGGCAAGCAAAATGCCCGTTTCGGAAGTCGATGGCGACACTCGCGCCGAGGCCAACCATGTCTACGTGATTCCGCCGCGATGCAATCTGGGGATTTCCGATGGAGTCCTGCAGACAGTGCCACGGACCGCAAGTGGCCGCAACCTGCCGATCGACTTTTTTCTCCGCGGCTTGGCGTCGGACCGGGGTAGACAAGCGGTCGGCGTGGTTCTCTCGGGAACCGCATCGGATGGAACATTGGGCCTGCATGCGATCAAGGCTGCGGGCGGTGTCACCTTCGCGCAGGAAGTGCGAAGCGCGAAGTTCGACAGCATGCCGCGCAGCGCCATCGCCGCCGGTGTGGTGGATTTTGTCCTGCCGCCGGCCGGAATCGCGCGGGAACTGATAGCCATCGCCCGCGATTCTCGTGTTTCGGCCGGGCTTCGGAGAGCGATTGAGCCGCAGAATGCGGAACTGGCAAAAGTACTCCGGCTAGTGCGAAGCGCCACCGGAGTGGACTTCACGCACTACAAGCACAGCACCCTCATGCGGCGCGTGAAGCGCCGCATGAACCTCCGCGGAATCGCGAAGCTGGAAGACTATAGCCGGGACCTCGAGCGGAACCGCGAAGAGGCCCATACGCTGTGCGAGAGCTGCTTTATCATCGTCACCGCATTCTTTCGAGAACCGGCGGTTTTCGAGGAATTGAAGAAGAGGGTGTTCCCGGCGCTGGTTGAGCGTAGACAGCCCCAGGATTCCGTCCGGATCTGGGTGCCCGGCTGCGCCACCGGCGAGGAGGCTTATTCGATCGCCATCTGCATGATGGAGTTCCTGGACGATATGAACGTGAGCGTTCCGTTCGAGATTTTCGCCACCGATATCAGCGAAACGGCGATCGAAAAAGCCCGCGCCGCCATATATACGGGCGCCGCGTTGGCGCATGTCTCGCCGCAGCGATTGGCGCGGTTCTTCGTTAAGACGGAACGCGGATACCAGATCGCGAAAATCGTCCGCGACACCTGTGTTTTTGCCAGGCATAACGTGGCCGAGAATCCGCCCTTCTCCAAAATGGACCTGATCAGTTGTTGCAACGTGCTGATCTACCTTGGAGCCGGATTCCAACGCAAGGTGCTGGCGATCCTGCATTACGCCCTTAAGCCCACGGGTTTCCTGGTACTCGGTCCATCGGAAGGCATCGGCACGCTTTCCGAGTCGTTTCAGCAAGTGGGGAAGACCCACAAGATCTATCGCATACGGCCGGCCGCGAGTAGGCCCGCGCCGCGCCTCGGCGAAGGCCGCCTGGCCAAAGGCCGGGTAAATATCCAGCCTAAGATGGCCGAGGGCGGGGCCGGGCCGGAGGTGCTCCGGGAAGCCGACCGGCTGGTGCTGGCCCAGCATGGCCCTCCCGGCGCCATTGTCGACGGCGATATGAACATTGTTCAAGTTCGGGGCCGCACCTCTCCGTACCTTGAGCTTTCACCCGGCGAGCCGACCCAAAATCTACTGAAACTAGCGCGGGAAGGCTTAATCGCGGGCCTGGGAAACGCCATCCGAACTGCCGAACAGACGAACGCAGCAGCCAAAGAGGACGGCTTCCGGATTGAGGGCGGCGGCCAGTTAAGGGACGTCGCAATCACCGTTGTCCCGTTCAAGGGCCCGTCTTCCAAGGAGCGCTATTTCCTGGTCCTTTTCGAGGATGCCTTGCCGCAAGGCGCCCCGCCGGCCGGGCGCAAGTCCGCGCTCGAGGACACCGCGAGAAGCGTCCGCCTGCGTCGCGAGTTAGCTGGAACCAAAGAGTATCTGCGGTCGATCGTCGCGGATAATGCATCCACCCTGGAAGAGCTAAGGGCCGCGAACGAAGAGGCGCAGGCGGGCAACGAGGAACTGGAAACCGCGCAGGAAGAGTTGGAGTCGGCCAACGAAGAATTGAACACGCTGAACGAAGAGCTGAAGATCGGAAATGTGCAATTCAGCAAAGTCAACCGGGATCTGACTAATCTACTAGAGAGTATCAGTATCCCGCTGGTGATGGTGGGGCGGGATCTACGCATTCGACGCTATACGCGCGCCATGGAACCGATGTTGAATTTGATCGCCTCCGATGTCGGACGGTCGATCACCGATCTGCAGCCGCAAGTGGAACTGCCGGACCTGCGGCCGTTGCTGCTGGACGCAATGGAAGGCGGCGACCGGAAACCGCGCGATATCCGCGACTCGCACGGCCGCTGGTATTCGCTGCGCATCCTCCCGTCGGTGGGAACAGACGGCAAAATCGACGGCGCCGTGCTCATGCTGATCGATATCGATGCGGCAAAGCGGGGCGCCGACTTCGCCGAGGCAATTGTAGAGACGGTGAGGGAGCCTCTGGTGATCCTGAACCAGAACCTGCAAGTGATGAAAGCGAACAGGACGTTCTACGAAACTTTCCAGGCCTCGCCGGAAGAGACGGAAGGGCGTCTCATCTACGATCTGGGGAACGGACAATGGAATATCCCGAAACTGCGCGAGCTGCTGGAGAACATTCTCCCGGCGCGCTCCACGTTCCGCGACTTCGAGGTGACGCACGACTTCGAACATGTCGGGCGGAAAGTGATGCTGCTCAACGCCAGCGAGATCTACAATCCGAATGCGCAAGCGCGCACCATCCTCCTGGCGATAGAAGACGTAACGGATCGCAAGCAGGCCGAGGACGCACTCCGGAAAACCAATGCCGAACTTCAGCATTTCGCCTATGCACTCACGCACGACTTGCAAGAACCTCTACGGATGGTAGTGAACTTTACCGAACTCTTGGGCCAGGAGTATGCAGGAAAGCTGGGCGAAGGGGCGGACAAACTCATTTCCTATTCCGTGGAGGGAGCCCTAAGGATAGAGGCCCTGCTGAAAGCCCTGCTCGCCTATTGGGAGGTTACCGAGCGGGAACAGAACAGCTTCGCCTCGATCGATAGCGGCGCTGTGCTGGACAAGGCGCTGTTGAACCTTGAGGCGGCCATCGCAAAGAGTGGCGCCATCGTGACCACCGATCCGATGCCAACGCTGATGGCCGAAGAGGTGATACTGTTGCAGCTTTTCCAGAACCTCATTTCCAATTCGATCAAGTACGGAGGCGACGGGACTCCGCGAATCCACGTCTCGGCCGGGAAAGACGCGGAAGGGTGGCTGTTTGCGGTCCGGGACAACGGAATCGGCATCGATCCGCGAGACAGCGACCGCATATTCGGCATGTTCAAGCGCCTGCATGGAAGCGAAATTCCCGGTACCGGCATCGGTCTCGCGATTTGCAAGAAGGTCGTCGAGCGCCAAGGCGGGCGCATCTGGGTGGAATCCGGACCGGGGAGGGGCGCTACGTTCAAGTTCATCATTCCACCCCTCAGGCGCGTGGATCCCGCGGCGTTGCGCGCGGACTGAGCATGGGCAACTCCAATCAAAACCACGCGGAAGCCGAAATCGAGCGCTTACGCAACGCGGTCGACGCGGAAGCCCGGCAATGCCTCGAGCTCCGGAGGCAGTTGGACCGGGCGAGCGCGGAATTCGAGGAGTTTGTCTCGATGGCGGCGCACAACCTGCGCGAGTCTCTCCGGGACGTGGCCACGTTCAGTCAACTTATGGCGGAGACCTATGCCGGCCGCCTGGATTCCGAGGCCGGTGCATTCCTCGAGCGCATCCGCGAGGGAGCGGTCAGTATGCAGTCGCTGCTGGGAGACGTGGTGGATTTCTGGGCCACGGGTACGGACGGCCGGCAACCCTGCCGGACCGACATGGAAGCGGTCCTGCGTCAGGCGCTCCTCTCGACGGACAAGCTCGTATCGGAACGAAACGCAATCGTGACCCACGACCCTTTGCCGGCGGTAACGGGAGACTTCGAAATCCTGAGCAAGGTGTTGCACCATCTGACTAGAAATGCCATCGAATACTGCGGCGCTGCTTCTCCGCGGGTTCACATTTCATCCAGACGGGAGAGCCTGGAATACGTGTTATCGGTCGAAGACAACGGTCCCGGCATAGACGCGGCATTCCAGGGGCGTATATTCGGGGTGTTTAAGCGCCTGCACGGGAAAGAACACCCGGGACACGGACTCGGGCTGGCATTCTGCAAGAAGGCCGTCGAATGGCACGGCGGTCGAATGTGGATGGAATCGACGGCTGGGAAGGGATCGACATTCTATTTCACTCTGCCATCGGCCGATTGACGCAGTTCTTGCCGGATCTGACGGCAGGTATTGCACAAGCGGGCAGGCAGTCGGGCTACGGCGGCCGGCTCTCAGGCCGCAGGTACGCGGTTTCCTAATGGACCTGGAATTGCACCCTCGACGATTGAGGAGAAACAGATGACACCGAGCACTAAAGATCAAGTTGCGGGTAAGTTCCACGAAGTGAAAGGCAGCGTCAAAGCGAAGGCCGGCAAGGCCGTCGGCAATCCCAACGTAGAGGCGGAAGGCGAATCCGAGAATCTGGCCGGCAAAGTTCAAAAGAAACTCGGGCAGGTTGAAAAAGTCTTTGAAAAGTAAGCAGCCGGAACACGCGAGGGATCCAAAATGTTGATATTGATTATTGTCCTTTTGTTGATTTTCGGAGGCGGTGGGTACTACGGCTATGGCCGCTGGGGTTACGGAGGCGGCGCGGGCATCGGGATCGGCGGCGTATTATTGATTCTGCTCATAGCGTACATGTTGGGAGTTTTCCACTAAGGCTCGGATTGGGAGAGCTTGGTAGTGTGCGTGCTGTTGGATTGGCCGCAGGTATTCACAAAAGGAGAGTGTATCGTGGTTTATAAGCGATTGATCGGGTTGGTTTTTGCAGGCGGGTTGGCGTTCAGCGCGGCAGCGGCGGATGTTGTGGTTCGGGTCGCGCCGCCCGCGGCTGTGGTCGAAACGCGTGGGGTTGCGCCCGGCCCCGGCTATGTGTGGATTGACGGATACCACCGTTGGGATGGCAATGCTTACGCGTGGAACGCGGGAAGGTGGGAACAGCCTCCGCGGCCGCATGCCCGCTGGGTGGCGCATCGCTGGGTTCACCGCAGGGGCGGCTACGTTTTGATGGAAGGGCATTGGCGCTAAAGGCCGGGCATTCATTTGCATGCCGGTGCATGCCGGCAGACGGTGCTTGCCGGCATGCGGGCCAGTCCATCGCACAGATAGTCCGCAGTTCGGTTGTACCGTGGGGCGGCCGTCAACGGCACTTGGTGGTGGCCGCAAAGGCCGGCTGAAAGCCGGCTGCGGGCAGGATTGCCCGCCCTCCAAACGCCATACTCACTTGTCAGCCAGCGCGGATATGGCGTTTTCTCCGCGACATCGATAGCTACGCTGTCGCCAGCATAACGATGGTGGCGACCAGCATGACACCGGCGCAGATCCACCCAAGCCAGCGCAGCAGGGGCCCGTTCCGGTGCTCGCCCATGACATCGGCCCTGCCGGTGAGCAGGACCACCAGGATGAGTAGCGGTGGCGCGAGGGCTCCGTTCAGCACCGCCGACCAGAAGAGCATCTTGACCGCGTTGAAGCCTGCGTAATCCAAACTCACGCCAATCGCCATCGCGACCGCGATTACCGCATAGAAACCGTGAGCGACGGGCGGGTGCACTTCCAGTGAACCAACCCAGTCGGCCGCTTCGGCGATGGCGTAAGCGCAGGATCCGGCCAATACCGGAACTCCCAACATGCCGGCGCCGATCAGACCCAGACTGAAGAGCCAATACGCGCCATCGCCCGCCAAAGGACGTAGCGCCTCGGCCGCTTCCTGGGCGGATGAGATGGTGGTTTTGCCGTGCGCGTGCAACGTGGCGGCGGAAGTCAGAATGATGAAGTACATCACCAGATTCGAATAGAACATCCCGGTGCTGACGTCCGTAGTTGCGATGCTTAATTCCGCGTCGGTGGCACCTTCCCGCTCGGCAAGAGTTACCTTGCCGCGCTCGATTTCCTCTTCGATCTCCTCTGCCGCCTGCCAGAAAAACAAGTACGGCGAAATGGTGGTTCCCAGAATCCCGACCAGAATGGCCATATAGGTTCGCGTCCAGGTCACGTGCGGGATGAAAGTCGCGTGCAGCACTGCGCTCCAATCCGGGTGCGCAAGAAAGGCAGTGATGACGTAGGCAAACAGAACCAGCGTCAGCCATTTGAAGACATGGGCGATGAATTTGTAGGAAGTCCAGATCAGCAGGGCCGCGATGAATATCGCGCAGAAAGGCGTCCAC
>Ga0209333_1000980_pt1 | contig 14578 bp, 13 predicted proteins | sample BlaSpr_A8_OM2_O3_FD_187982 | JGI IMG/M metagenome (GOLD analysis project Ga0209333, IMG submission 187982) | Forest soil microbial communities from Thunder Bay, Ontario, Canada - Black Spruce, Ontario site 2_A8_OM2_O3 (SPAdes) (version 2) | ecosystem: Environmental > Terrestrial > Soil > Boreal... | reverse complement strand
GAGCTGCCGATACTTCAGCTACTGCGCAAAAAGCTTCGTGACGGTGGCCTGCTGGTTTGCGCGAACCTGGCGTTCGCGGATGAGAACAGCAACGCTGAGTTGAACGATGTTGCGAAGTGGAGGCCCGTCGGGAGCATCGAAAGAGGCGGAACCCGTGCGTTCGTCAAGAATGAGGACGCTGCCTCCCGAAGGCCTTAGGTGGCGTTTTCTGCCCGTTGCTCGCCAACACCGAAGGTTCCCTTGTCGACGCTGGTGGATATGCAACGCTTGTTCGGTCCCGAGTACACCACGCGCTTCAACGAGTACCGAAGCATCGAAATTTTTGCTCAGCCTGCGCCAGGCTACAGTACCGGCCAGGCGATGGCGGCGGTCACCGAGGTCGCCAACCAGGTCCTGCCACGCGATATGGGCACCGCGTGGAATGGAATCTGAACCACCGAAACTTAAGAAAAGCGCATGAGGCGCGATTCGATAGATCTCGCCCAAAACAAAAGTTTCGAATCTGTACCTCTTTTAGCAGAGCGGTCAGCGGAACGGGCTCCACTAATTCTTACGCCGCCGGCGCCGAGGCGGTTTGTAGTATGACGCGATGCCTCGGCTGTCCGGCCCTCGCGGCAGAATTCCCCTTCTCAATATAATTGCGAGGGTTATGGACTGGATGCCCCCCTCACTGGTCCGTTTTCTCGTTGATGCGCCGCATGGAGCGCCGGACCGTCTGACTGCGCGGTGGCTCTTCCTCCGCGCCCTTGGCGGCATATACTTTTCCGCATTTTTCTCCTTAATCTTTCAGATCCGGGGCCTCATCGGCCCGAACGGAATTCTGCCCGCGGACAACTATCTTCGGGCTGTGGCGCAATCAGTCGGCGGTTGGCAACGAGTATGGTATGCCCCGACGCTGCTTTGGTGGTCGAGTGGGCCGGTTGCATTGAACGCGCTGTGCTGGGCGGGCATGTTGGCGTCGCTGCTCCTTCTGCTAAACATCTGGCCCCGCGGAATGCTGACAATTTGCTTCGTGTGTTTTCTCTCGTTTGTCAGCGCAGCGCAGGACTTCTCCAGCTACCAATCGGATGGCATGTTGCTGGCTGCGGGATTCGTCTCTTTTTTTTTCGCGCCGCCAGGGATGCGTCCGGGGTTGGGCCGCACCCATCCCGCCTCGCGCGCCAGCCTGTTCTTGCTGCAGTGGGAGTGGTTTCGCATCTACTTCGAATCCGGCGTGGTGAAGCTTCTTAGTGGGGATCAGGAATGGCACCATTTCACCGCCATGGATGAGTACTACCAGAATGGTCCCTTGCCCACCTGGATTGGCTGGTACGCGCAGCACTTGCCGCACGGGTTTCATGCAGCGACGGTCGGCGCCACGCTAGCTCTGGAACTGGGCGTGGTATGGCTGCTGTTTCTTCCGCGCCGATGGCGGGTTGCGTGCTTTTTCATCGTGACCCCGTGGCAGATCTTCGTAATCCTGTCTGCGAACTACGCTTTTCTTAACTATCTCGTTCTCGCGATGGGTGTGCTTTTGCTGGACGATCGTTTCGTACTGAGCATTTTACCCGAGCGGTGGAAAAATCGAATAACCACTGCATTCGAATCGAACGCAATGCGGGTGAAAGAGCCGGGCGGCTGGGGCGGCAGGCTCCGCGGGCCATGGAAATTCCTGAAGCTGAACGCGAGTTCGGTGCTCTTGCTCTGGATCTGGTATGCGACCAGCGCGCAATTGATCTGGATGTTCACGAAAGCACCGCTGCCAACTATCCCAGTTATAGCGCTTGAGCCCTTTCGGATCGCCAATCGATACGGACTCTTCGCGGTGATGACGCGTGGACGATATGAGATCGAATTCCAGGGTTCCACAGATGGACAGCATTGGGTGGCCTATCCATTTCGCTACAAGCCACAAGAATTGAATCAGCCGCCGCTCATCTATGCCCCGTATCAGCCACGATTCGATTGGAACCTCTGGTTCGCTTCATTGGGTTCCTGGCGCGAGTATCCGATCGTGCCAAATACGGAGGTGCGGTTGCTCTCGAACGATAAGGATGTGCTGGAGCTTTTTGCCGACAATCCTTTCGCCCACGAAGCGCCCAGGCAGATTCGTGTTGTGCTTTGGCAGTACTGGTTCACGACCATGGCGGAAAAACGCGAAACCGGAATGTGGTGGCGGCGGCAACTTGTAGGCCTGTACGCGCCCACGCTGGAGCGCACATCGGATGGCGACATTACGGTTGTCCAAGGGTCCACCGTGCAGCCCAGGGAGTAAGCGATGGCCGCGCATTTTCAAATCGACAGAGCAAGGCTTCATCGTTGGCCTCGTATCAACACCCTGCCAGGGAGCTACCGAATGAGCTGCGGTGGCGCGCGCCTTTCCTGTTCGGGTTACCGCGCTGAGAAGTCGCGGTTGCTTAGATGCGTGGTATACGCGATCCGATGCCCGCATCCGCACAGCTTCACTCATAAATAAAACTCGCCGGCTGATTCGTCTGCTATGCAGTGGAGAAACTCAGGCCTGTTGCTGGCCAGCCGCTGACGTGAAAAGGAGCGCGAACCTTGAAACCTCTTTCGCGCCGCGAACGTCTATATGAACAGACGTTTATGCTAGCGAATGGAAAGGATTGGAAAGGATATCCCCAATGCAGTTGAGAAAGGAATATTCGACGAGCGAGCGACACACCGCCCTTTACGCCTTGCTGACATGCACACGCAGCTTCGAACCTATACGCCTGAGAAAACATCACATTCTTCCCGCGAGTGAATTCGAAGACTGTTCTTCAGAAGAAATCGATGCTGCCCGCGAGAGCAATGCGCAGGCGCAAGCGAATGCGCCATTGCTCGAACGTCGATGGACGAGTCTATCGGAGGTCGACGCTGCGTTTGAGCGCTTCCAACTGGGCCAATACGGACTATGTGAAGATTGCGGCGATGAAATTTCGCTGGAACGGCTTCAAGCTCTACCCCTTGCGGCGTGTTGTTTTGATTGCAATCACGAACGCATACGCAGGCTAGCCCCAGCCACAATTGCGACTCAGACTGGTTACCATCCCAATCGCCGTAGAGCGCGCCGGATCGGCGAAGGCTGAAACCAGCCGCAACTCTAATCTTCCGGGCCGAGAAGGATGGTGGCTCATTAAACTCGAAGGGCATTGCCCAAACTGCGACTATCCATTTGAAGCGCATGCAATTCCCAGATCCCGCCGCTCGGGAATCCTAGGCGAATGAATGGCGATGATCCGCGGACCTAGGTAGGTAAACCGCGCCGGGATAGGATTCGCCAAATTTCGGGCAATGTTGGCTGGCGCAGAAATGCTCAGGGTCCGCCAGTGATCGCAAGTCGCGCGCACACGCCCGAATTTCGATCGATTCTCCGCTATGTCCGAAACCTTGGAGACTGAAATGGGGAGCAGCTATTGCACGACCCGACGCCTTTTTCGGTTCCGCCACGCCCGGTTCGCCGACGATGATGTTATAGAAGCGACAGACCCGACGCGATGCTGGTTGCATCGTACAGGTCTGCCGCTCCGCAGTCGAAACAGGTTCCTAGTAGTTGCTGGTGCTGGTACTCGAGGAATGCTGACTCGAGTCGCCACTGGGCGAGCTGTCGCTCGATGACGATGAGTGGTGTTCGGTAGCTGTGGTCGACGGCTCGACTACCGCGGGTTCAGCAACCACTATTGGGGGAGGAGGTGCAACGACTACCGGCGGCGCGTATACGACCGCAGGTCCGGGGGCCGAAGTTGTGGTCTCACTCGACCGCGAGCTTGAAGTGTCAGTCGTTTGCGCGAATCCGACGGCTACGCTGCCGAACAGTGCCGCGACGCCGAAAGATAAAGCTGCAGCTTTCAATGAATGTTTCATATGAGTCTCGATTAGTCTCCTGATGACTGGTTGATTCACAGTACGGTCGCCTTCATCCAAAGGACAAGGACGCGGGCGGTGCTGATTGCATATTGAGTGCTAAGGAGAACTGGCAGCTACGGTATCTTGGTGATTTCGGGACCAAAGCACGCGCTCGGACAGCTTCTCGATTTCGTCCCAGCGCAGACTGGAGTCTCTGCTTCGGATAACTTGTTGGAGTGTCAGACGCGAGAGTGAATGAACCAGGCCGATCAGCTTGGCCACGGCGGCGACTGTCTTCTTTCGGTTCATGCTTCGGTCTTCCTTTTCATTTCGACCAACAACTTGACTTGCTTTTCCAGTTCCCTTGTTTTTGACCTCCTGTTATCTAATTTCAAAGAACGTGACTGAGCACGAACCAAATGACCAGAACCGATACGGGAACTCCTAGCAGCCATGCGATTCCATACTTCATTTCCGTTCACCTCCAGTTTCTAGATAGTTACTTCTACGCGATGACGACTAAAACCCGATAGAATCAGCTCCTCCAGGACGCCGCGCGAGAATGCCGCGCGCTGTTCCCGGCATTCATTGCGACGTACGATGGCAAGCTTACTGGAACGCGATCAGCGCTTGTCACGCGACTCACTTTGCCGCTGGCGCGTGCGTTGTGCGTAGACTGGATCGCCAACGACACGCCCATGAGAAGTCCGGCTACAATAATCAATCGCACATCTTCAAACCACGCCGAGCAGCCAGAGTACGAGAACGACCACCACAATGCCTCCCAGAGAAATGGGAAGGTACATATCAACTCCTCAGGCCTTGCTTGTCGGACTTGTGGTTGGTCTAGCGGAACGCGGTCAAAGGCTGGTGGAAGAACCGTCGTTTGGGCTGGATCAATTCGGGCTCGATCCGGATATCGACCTCTAGCTATTTGAATTTATATCTGCATTGATGCAAAAGCCATCGCCAGACGCTCTATCTGGTTATCGGAATAACGAAGACTGACGATCCAGATGTTATCTGCCGGCTGAGGAAGCTATGGTGAATAATGTAGATGAGAAAGTAGTTATGGAAAGCGGAACGATGATCACTGAGAACGGTCTGGCATCTTTGCAAGGCTTCCAGTGAGGAACGGTGGCGGGTGAATTCGGAAATCGTACCCACCACTACGTGCCCGTCCGGGTCACAGCTTCAAAGCGATGGGATGTGTCGTTGAGCTGTCGATGAAATGCGTTTTGTGCGGCGGGACGTCGAGGGAAATTAAGATTGATCGGTTTTTGCTCAGCGATGGCGCGCGAGAGATGCTTAAACGGCACTTCGGCTTAAACCCCGATGAACCTTTGAGCATTCATGGAGTCTGCCGTGCGTGTTTGAACCTGCCGGACGCCCAACGAAACAAACTGGCTTTGTCGGCCCTCAAAGACGAATCGGACAGACATCGGCGCGCATTGATTACGGACGCGCTCAAGCAACATAGAAATTGAAATTGCGTCCAATGAGGATATTTGTACAGCCGCCAGAGGTCGGCGGCTCAATCGTTCACATCGCCCAGCAAGCGCACTTTGCCCGCCTGCCCTAGATCCGACGGAACTCGGATTATTGCGAAGGCGCGACAGCAGCAGATTCCACCAAGGACAGATCAGGCGCTTGGTTTCCCCACGGCTCCGCAACCACCGCCGAAATCGAATTCTGCGGCGAGCCGTTGATGAACCGGTCGGTCCACACGACGTACACAAAGCTCTTATGCGCGGCGTCCCAGAAGCGGCTAACATGTAGCCGCTTGAACAGCACCGAGCGTTTTTCCGTGAAAGCGTCCTCGCCGTTAACGAACGTCTCCCTTACCTTGATCGGCCCGGTCTGGCGCACGGCTACCGAGGCGTCGGACGTATCCTCCGCCAGCCCGAGCGCTCCTTTTATTCCGCCCGTCTGCGACTTACTGATGAAAACAGTTATGCCGTCGATTTTCGGATCGTCGTAGGATTCGATGATAATTTTATGGTCCGGTCCAATGAGCTTGAATTCGGTGTTGACCGAACCGAGAATGTTCCGCTTTTCGCTTAAATTGTGCCAGTGCACTAGCAGCCCTAGCATTACTAGCGCAGCAGCAAACCCGGCTCCCCACTTCACTTTCCAACCTTGACTCATTGCATCATCGACCTTCGGGTACCCTAACACTGCGTCGCCCCATAACCAATCAAATAACCAGCGCGAGGTCGGTCGAGACGAAGGACAGAAAGGCTGGTACCAATTTTGATATTTTTCTTGTTCTGCCTATCAAGTGTCCTGTATTCAGATGTTAGGCTTGGGTTTCCCGGTCATCGGTTTCGCTGAGTACTCACCTGCGATGACTCGCTGGTCGTGAAAGTCCAAGGCCCGCCTATTTCATGACGGCGCTTGAGGCTGGCTGCTGCCGCTGGCTGCGAGGCCACCACGCCAGGTCGCCGGTCATCACATAGGTAAGCAGGGCTACCAGCATCAAACTCACAGCGATCCACAGACGCCAGTCATAATGCGCATGCTTCCAGTAAGGACGATGGAAGCCATGGTTTACACCGTCGCTATCCGGGCCGTACTCGTGGTGACTGTGCTTTGTCTTACTCATGAGCTGCCTGCCTTCCTCATTCCATCTCGAAAGGATCTCGAAACGGCGTCTGCCCGGCGTCTGGATGACGCCTTCGGCTCATCGTGATGCGGAAGTACCCTCACGCCCTCAAAAAGATCTATTCGGTGGGTGTGCATTCCGAACATCAGATCAAAAAAGGCACGCGTTGGCTTCACCATGAGGGCATGTGGCCGAGCGTGCCTTCGGCTCCCCGGGGAGGCAAAGCCGACGATCCTTTGTAGTAACTACGCGCGATTAACTCCACCGGCGTTAGGTTACAGGAGGAACGATTCTGAACGTTTGCTGCGCAAAGGAGGCCTATTTCTAATCGTATTGTTCCTCTGTTAACGCGGTTTCTAGGTCGATTTATGCTGCCCGCGGGTCGCTGTTAACCGCACAGGTGCGACTCCTAAAAGGATTGTTTCCGGAGACCGCACTCAGTTCGCGAATCGAGGTCTCGCAACCACCGCATTAGGCTTGATCGACAAATGGGGCACCGCCTCGTATCTCGACAGAGAGAATCGAGCATGAATCGGCCTCTGATGGACCAATCGGCGCTTCTCCGGTGCCCTCAGCTTGCCTTGCGGCGTCGTTTCCTCCAGCAGGTCATTAAGTCCGTAGATAGAAGTAGACTCCGGGCCGGTTGTTGCGTGTTTTGGTCGAATTCCGGGAGAGCGGTTCCCGAAGGAGCGTGCGCTTAGGTGGAAATCTCAGAGTCTGACGGTCGATTCACAACCTGCTGAGAATCAAAACGCAGGTGTTGTAGACCGCGTGCGTGATTATCGGGGCCCAGAGAATCCGTGACTTCTCAAAACTGATTGCTGTCGCGATACCCAGGCCGAACACCGGGATCACTGCGACTGGCGGATGCAGCAGTGCGAAGAGCGCGGCGCTGCCCAGAATTGCCAGCGCCGGACCGGCGACGCGGCGCATTCCCTGGAACACCAGACCACGGAAGATAAATTCCTCAACCGGTGGAGCCGCAACGATGAAAAGTACCCATACCCACCAAGAACCATCTGCTCCAGCCAGGAAAGACTTCAACGCTTCGTCATGCCCCCATTGCTCCCACTGCAACTGAGGCAGCAGAGTCAGGGCGCAATTATAGGCCACCACACCTAAAACCGCGGCGAGGCCCAGAATCACCGCGCCCGTCGCGTATCGCTTCAGAGGCAAACGCGGGTGGTCCTCACTCCAGAAATCGAGGCCTAATGTTCGCCACAGATCGGTTGCACTTTGCGCCCAGAGGACCCACAGGGTCACACTCGCGACGATCAACCCAGCAAATATATATGCGACAGTTGTTTGCGCGGACTGAGATAGCGATGACCCGTACTCGAGTATTGTCGCCATCAGACTTTGGACTGCGCCAAATGCGAAGACGGCGATCAGTCCGTCCGCTAGATTGATTCTGCGGGGTGGCAACTCATCTGGGTCCAGTAGGAAGGGACAAGCGTCGTCGACCTTCTGCCACAAGGCTACCGTGAGCAAAGTGCAGAGAACCAGTTGCCCGGACCGTTCCCAAATCGAAGCAACATAAAACGTCGCACCGTAGATCCACGCGAGCAGCATGTATGAGTACGCTCCGCCCAAGTTCATCTGCACTTGAGGCCCCGTCTTCAGCAAATCGGTTGTCACAATTCCAAGTGCGGCCGCGATAAACGCGAAAAGAACGATTCCGTAGAGCGCCATCAAACCCAAGCCCCAACTGAGGCGCATGTGGTTGTTGAGATGGACCAGCAGAGCCAGCGTTCCGCCTCCAAGGAGCAGGCCGACCGCTGCCCACACCCCCGTCTTTTGCAGCAGGATCGACGTGAGCGAGCGCGGGAACGAGAGCAGATACCACAGGGTCTTCTTCTCGCGGCTCAGCAGCAGTCCCGCGCTGCCGAGATAGGAATAAGCAGCGACCGCAAACGCCATCACCGCTGCGCCGCGAAAGTTACTCATCACAGTTGAGAAAAATCGTGAATTGAAGACAAGGTAGAAAACCGGCAGAAACAGCGGAACCACGAATACTTGCGCCAACAAATTTCTGTCTCTGCGCAGCAGCGTCATTTCATGAGCCGCGATGCCGCCGAGCGAGGCGCTGCGCGAGACCGATGGTTTGGCTCCTCTGCTGCCTTGGTAAGGTCCTCCCGCAGTAAGTAGTCCATCACGAGTAAGCCAATCGCACGCGTACAGGGCCGATAGAGCAACAACCATCGGTCCCGCAATCATCGCCAACCCAGTCAGTCGGAGCTGTGCCGCTTGTGCCCCAGGAACAGCGAGTAGGAGCGGCAGCGAAAAAGGATTCCAGACTATGGGCTCGGGGAGCGCTTTGGCATAACGCATCAAAAGGTCGGCGACAGGCTTCGCGATCATCAACAACAAGAGGAAAAGGGCAGCCGTGCCTAAAATCGTGCACGACGCCTGGATGTTCTTCAGCGTGCTAAGGCTCAAGAATTTCCGTAGCGCCAATTCAGCCACCAGCACGATCGAGCCCGCTAGCGTAGCCACATAGATGGTGGATGCGAGTCCCAACAGAATCGCGGAGGCGTAGCCAAATCCGCCGATTACAAAGACCAGCCAGAAGTAGGGAAATAGAAGCAACGGCGCGGTTCCGTTGAAAAACGAATAGCCGAGTAGTTTCGAAGCAAACAGTGCTCGAGCCGGTGCCGGAAATGTATATAGCCACTCGAAGCTCGACTCGACTTGACCGAGGTCTTTGTTGCCAATCCCCAGAGGAAGCGCCGCCAGAATCAGTACCCAAGCCAGTAGTGTGACCGCCAATGCCCGCGTGAAGACAGACTTTGCGCCTTCTTCCGATGGCCAGCTTGGAAAGGAGGTTAGATTTCCCGCTTTGTCCGCCGCGAATCCGTAGAGGCCTTTTTCTCTGAACACTCGCTGCATCTCGGACGCCGAGATCGTCTCGTCGCGCTCGACAAAAGGTCGATCGACAGCTTCATACGAAAACAGCTCATCGAGGAAAATATCGAACGCCTCCTCGTTGAACAGACGTACCGCCTGGACTGTCGATATGCCCGCCATCCGGAATTGCTGCTGATACGCCTCCAGCCGCGAATACGTACTCGGGCTCACCATGATCTTGCCGGCCGACTCCTCCGAACTCGCAGAGAGAGTCGCCAACCCGGCAAACTCCGTGAAAAAAATGCTTAAGAATATCAACGCGAGCAGGAATGGGAGCAGAATTTTTCTGACGTCCCCGGAACTTGACGACTTCGGAACGGTGCCGATCCGCCCGCTTTCGGGGCCTCGAACCGCACGAAAAATCTGGGCGCCTTGCAGGAGATTCAGCCAGGGACGAAGCGAGAGCCGCGCGATCAACCAAGCCGCGCGCATCGCCGAGGGTGGCCGATCATTCATTCCTCCGGCACCATCGAGTCGTCGCCGGCCACTGAAAAAAAGATCTCCTCCAGTGAACTGTCAGTCTTGAGACGCTCACGCAACTCATCCAACGTTCCATGCGCTGCAAGCCGTCCGTGCGCGACGATCGCTATCTGCGTGCAGAGCTTCTCGGCCTGATCGAGTAGATGAGTGCTGAAAAAGATTGTCTTGCCCTCGGCGGCTTTGGCCCTGACTATTCGAAGTAGCGCGCGGGTCGCAAACGGATCGAGGCCGTTGGTCGGCTCGTCGAGGATCAGAAGCCCGGGCTCGTGAAGCATTGCGCATACCAGGGCAAGTTTCTTCTTCATGCCGCGGGAGTAGTTGACTGCGAACTCTTCCAGCGCATCGGTGAGATCCAGTTGTTGCAGAACTGGCCACGTGTTCAACTCTATTTCGGAGCGGCGCAAGCCATGCATTTCTCCGGCGAAGCGAATGATTTCGCTGCCGCGGAGATAGTCGTAGAAGACCGGCTCGTCGGGCAGGTATCCGACCCGCCGCATCACCTGGACCCGATCACGGAAACAATCGAGGCCATCGATTCGCGCCGAACCCGACGTGGGCGCGAGAATGCCCATCAGCATCCGGATGGTCGTGGTTTTGCCGGCGCCGTTCGGACCGAGCAGCGCAAAAATTTGCCCCGACGACACTGACAGATCGAGGTCTTTGACAGCGGTGAAAGCGCCGAAAGTTTTTGTAAGACCGCGGAGTTCAACTGGCGCGGCTAATGCCGATGGTGAGCGGGCGTCCACAGATAGCTATTCTACTATCTCAACAACGAGGGAAGGCAAAGATCAGCACTGTGGTCGGAATCGGCTGCCACCTCAACCTCAATTTGCCGCAGTTAATTCCAAGGTTCGCCCAGGCAGCTCTTCGACCTGCCCACACTATAGTGGGTATTTGTTCTCGCGTCCTCGCAGAAGATCTCCCGGGCCGACCGGGACAAGCTAGCCGAGTCCCAATTAAGACAGTAACGATCGTGAGCGTCCACGTAGATTGTGCCGTCGCATCCTATGACCGCTGGGGAATCTGCCTTGGCATCTAAAGACCATTTCAGTTTGCCGTCGGTACGTACCGCAAAGAATGTCCCATAACCAGAGCCGAGGTAGATTGTTCCGTCGTTGCCAATGACCGGGGACGCATTCCAGCCAATCCCACAGTCGAACTTCCATTTCAGTCGTCCGTCCGGCTTGAGCGCGACGAGGAACCTAGAGTCAGACTCACTTTTGAGCTTGGCGCCAAAGTAGATCATGCCGGCGCGGCCCATAGCCGGCGAAGTTGTTATCTCGTCATGCGCCGAATGCTCAAACGCGTGCCCGACCTTGGGCGATACCGCCGCGGAAGGCGACCAAGACGAAATCCGCATCTAGCCGGTTCGCCGCGTACTACCTGGTCGGTTCGAATCCGACGGGTCGCTCCAGTCAGTTTCGCAACCGGGGGGTGTGCGCTGGGTGACGCGTATGGTAGCTTCCGAATTAGACACGAACAGATTCAATTCAAAAGCCGCGAAGAATTCCGATGTCGGATGCGCGAAATCCTCCTTCTGGCGGCGCCGCTGGTTCACCGCCGTCAAATGTCCATGCTTCCCGCAAGGGAACGTTCCGCAGAGAAGGCGACTACTGGACCGTCGGGTATGGGGAGAAATCGTACCGCCTGAAAGATTCAAAAGGTCTGGCGTACATAGCCCATCTGCTCCGTCGTCCCGACGTGTCCTTCCATGTGCTCGATCTGGTTGGGGGAATTCCGTCCGAGATCGATCAAAGAAGAAACCATCGGATCGGTCTGCCCCGCGGGGGCGAGGACCTCGAAGCGGCCGGGATTCATGTTGGCGGCATTGGCGACGCGGGCGAAATGCTCGACGAACAGGCCAAAGCAGAGTACCGACGCCGGCTCTCAGAGCTCCGCGAAGATTTGGAAGAAGCAAAGGACTCCGGAAACGTCGCGCGGGCCGAACAGGCCGAGAACGAGATCGACGCGCTGACGCACGAACTCTCTCGCGCCGTCGGTCTCGGCGGACGCAATCGGAGGTCGGCGTCAGCCTCGGAACGAGCCCGCCAGAGCGTCACCAAGACGATCAAAGCGGTGGTGGAAAGAATCGCGCGAAGCGACACCGCGCTCGGAGATTTCTTTTCGCGATGCGTCAAAACCGGCACCTTCTGCTCCTACCAACCCGCGCCTGATTTTCCGGTCGCGTGGGAATTCGGTCCATCGACCGTCGAGCAGGACCAAGACTCTTCGTCAACTGACGACACCGCTGCCGTAAGGATCGATCATCCGGGAACATCCCTACCGATGTTGGAAGTTTCTGCATTCTCACCGGAAGGAACCGCTTTTGTGGGGCGTGAAACCGAATGTAGCGCGATTCGCGCGACCATCGATCGTGCACAGGACGGCCACGGATCGCTGGTCATGCTCTTCGACGGACCCGGCGTGGGCAAGACCCGTCTGGCAATGCAGATGGCCGAATACGCTTCGAGCAAGGGTTTCCGATGCGCCGTCGGGCGCTGCTACGAAAGAGACGAACCCGTCCCGTACCTTCCGTTCGCTGAGATCATAGAAGGTAATCTGGCGCGGGCGCCGAGCTTGGATGATTTTCGAAGGCGGATGGGGGACAACGCGGCCGAACTCGCACAGATTGCCCCAAGTCTTCGACGAGCCTTTCCGGATATTCCGCAACCGCTGGAACTGCCTCCGGCACAGCAGCGTCGCTATCTTTTCCAAAGTGTTTCCGAGACGCTGGCGCGCTCGGCTCAAACCCGTCCGCAGCTGTACGTCCTTGAGGACCTTCACTGGGCCGACGAATCAACGCTTGCCCTTCTGGTTCACCTCGCCAATCGCATTCCCCAACTGCCAGTCGTAATTATCGGGACCTACCGCGGTGGATATGCGGACGACAATCCGGCTTTGGTCCGAACCCTGGAAGAGCTGATTCGGCTGCGCGTACGCCCGCAGAAGCTCGAAGGTCTATCGAAGGATGGCGTGGCGCAAATGTTACAAGGGTTAAGCGAGCGCGAGACTCCCGAAAGTCTGGTAAGCCTGATCTTTGAGGAGAGCCAGGGATATCCGTTCTTCGTCGAAGAGATATACCGCCACCTGTTCGAAGAAGGGAAAATCTTCGATGCGGCAGGTAGTTTCCGCACCGATCTCGATCTCGAGGAGACTGACGTTCCGGAAAACGTGCGGCTGATCATCAATCGCCGTCTCGAGCGGTTCGACGACAATGAGAAACGCGCGCTGGCAGCCGCCGCAGTGATCGGGCGCAGTTTCAGCTTTCAGCTTTTAGCCGCAATCAGCCAGGTCGAAGTTGACGAACTTTTCTCGCTCATCGAGAAGGCCCAGCGAATGCGGATAGTCATCTCCAGCTCCGAGGGACCCGAGAGGCCGTTTACTTTTAAACATGAGCTGGTGCGGCAAACTCTGCTGACCGCCATCTCGACTCCGCGGCGACAACGATTGCATGCTGCGGCAGCTGACGCGATCGCCCGGCTCGACCCCGGCGCCGTCAAGGAATCCGCGGGATTCATCGCCGATCACCTCCTCAAAGCGGGATCATTTGCTGACGATCGCAAACTTGCCGACTATCTGACAGTTGCCGGCATGACTGCGCTCGAGGCCTCAGCATTCGACGAAGCGGCGCGCAGCTTCGGGTCCGCGCTGAAACATCAAAATGTCAACGACGAGGCAGCACGCGCCGAGTTGCTGGGCCATCTCGCGATGGCCGAGTTAGGGCTTGAGCAATGGGATGCGGCGTTGGCCAATTTCCGTGAGGCGCTGGAGACTTATATCAATCTCGGCGATCGAGAGATGGCGGCGAGAAGGTTCACCGAATTGGCCGAAGCCTGCATCTGGGTTGGCAGTTCGCGGGAAGCAGCCGAAACGGCTCGTCGCGGTCTCAACTACCTTGAGGGAGAACTCAGCGCCAATCGTGTGCGGCTGCTCGCAGTGCTCGGACAGGCGCTAGTAGGGTCGGGCCCTGATGCCGCGTTTGAAGCGTTGCGGGAGGCCTCGAGCATTGCATCGAAGCTCGCTGATCCAAAGCTTGAGGCCAGAGTGCTCGATGCGCGGTCGATCGTAAATTTACACTTCTTTCAATTGGAAGAAGCTGCGAACGATGGCCTTCGCAGCGAACAACTGGGCGGCTCGGAAACCCCACCATGGCAGCGCGCCACGCAGCTACGAGTTCTGCATCAGACATTGCTGACTCTCGGGAGATTGGAAGAGGCCGTACGAATAGCAGACGAGCTCGAACCCTTGGCGACCAAAATAGGGCAAGCTTATTCCATCGCGCTTTGCCTGAGCACCAGAACCTGGCTCGAATTTGTCAGAGAGCCTAACCTGGCCAAACTGGAAGCCGGCTTCCAGGAAGTGGCGAAGTCCGATGCGAAGATGAAGTTTCCCTTCTGGGACGTACTCTCCGAGGTACAACTAAGTGCCTTGGATTTTGTCCGCGGCGATTGGCCAAGCGCTCTATCGCATGCCCGCACCGCCAAACATACCGACCCGCAAATGAGCTCAATCCAGGGCTTCGGTCCGGGAGCTCTTTTTCGGCAGATGGCATATGCCGGCGAGCGCGACGGTGCATTGGCATTGCTTGAAAAGTATCGCACGTCGCTGCCTGTCAGCGGCCGGGAAAACCTCAGAGGATCATGGTGGATGCTGGCGCTGGTGGTCGAGGGCCTTTTCATGCTCGGAGAGCAAGCGCAAGCCGGACAGTTTTACCCACTCGTTCGCGAGTTGATCGACACTGGAGCAGTCGTACTTTGG
>Ga0209333_1000978_pt1 | contig 14588 bp, 12 predicted proteins | sample BlaSpr_A8_OM2_O3_FD_187982 | JGI IMG/M metagenome (GOLD analysis project Ga0209333, IMG submission 187982) | Forest soil microbial communities from Thunder Bay, Ontario, Canada - Black Spruce, Ontario site 2_A8_OM2_O3 (SPAdes) (version 2) | ecosystem: Environmental > Terrestrial > Soil > Boreal... | reverse complement strand
GCACCGTCAGCCCCGCCTCCGCGGAACCCACATCAACCTCACCATCGGCAGCCGCCCAGGCCATCTCACGTCCCATCAGGCACCCAGCCTTCGGCCGGCCGGATGCGCCGGGCGGCCCTTGGAGCGCTGGTTCCGTTGTGGGGGTACCGAGCCAGCTGGATTTCCGGGAATGATGCGGCGAGCCAGCCACCGAGAGGAGGCATCGGATCCCCTCCAGGAGCGCCCCAGCATCGCTGCGCGATCCGAGACTTCGTTTGCGCCGTCTTTGTGGCGCCTTACCGGCCCCGCCGCAGGTATAGTCAGGAGATTCTAGCAGCGACGACAACGAGGGGCCTTCCGAATCCGCGCCCGCCCCGGCTCGCCGTTGCCCGGCGTGCCCCGGCACCGGCCGTTGACCTGCTCGAGGGGCGATGATTCGCGATGACAGGTGACTGCGCCGTATACGACGACGGGGTCCTGCGAATCACGAACACCGACGATCCGCCCGGCCTGGCCATCGTCGGTGAGATCGACGAGGCCACCTACGACGGCCTGATCGGCGCGCTGGGCAGATTCGCGCGCGGTCCGGGCGAGGTCCACGTCAGCATGGGCGGGGTGAGTTACTGCGACCTTGCCGGGCTGCGGGCCATCGTCTGCGTGACCGGGGCCGACGACGGTGCCCGCGGCAACGGCGGCGGCGACAGCCGGCGGGTGGTACTGCATGAGGTGCCGCCGCAGCTCGCGGCCGTGCTGCGGATCGTCGGCTGGGATTCCACCCCGGGCCTTGCCGTGGACCAGCCGCCGGGATCGCCCGGTGCCCGGGAGAGCGGCCGGCATGGGAGCGTGGCCTGGTGAACCCCGCCGAGGGGGCCTTCCAGCACGAGGCCTGCATCTATGAGAGCGACAGCCAGTTTCTCGACACGGCGCTGCCGTTCCTCGCCGACGGGCTGGCGCTCGGCGAACCCGTGCTCGCGGTCACCAACCCGGCCAACCTGGAACTGCTCGGCGCCGCGCTCGGGGAGCGCAGCGGGGACGTGGACTACGCGGAATCCGCGTTCTTCGGCCGCCGCCCGCCACGCCGGGTCGCCGCGTTCTATCGCTACTGGAAGGGCGCCCAGGGCAGCACCCGGAGCGGGCGGGTACGCATCCTCGCGGAGCCGGTGTGGGCGGGGCGGTCGGCCCGCGAGATCACGGCATGGACGCGGATGGAGGCCGCGCTCAACGTCACGCTGGCCGCCACGAGCATCTCGATGATCTGCCCTTACGACGTGCGTACCACCGACCCCGGCATCCTCGCCGATGCCCTTCGTACCCACCCGGTGCAGGTCGCGGGGTCGGCGCAGAGCCCGTTGCCGCAGTACGCCGATCCGGCGTCGTTCGCGCGGGCCTGTGACACCAGGCCGCTGGCGCAGCCGCCGGACGGCGCGGAGACCTTCGACTTCGGCGGGGACCTGCGCGGCCTTCGCCGGTTCATCGTCGGCAGCGCGGACGCGCACGGCGTGGCCGGCGACCGCGCCGACATGCTGGTGCTGGCGGTCAGCGAGGTCGGCGCCTACCTGAAAGGCCAGTGGACGGCCAGCGCCACCGTGCGGACGTGGGAGCAGCCCGGGGCGGTCGTATGCGATTTCCGCCAGCCCGGCGGCAGCATCAGCGACCCGTTCCTCGGCCTCCGGCCGGCCGAACTGGTGCCTGGCGACGGTGACGGCCTCTGGCTGGCCAACCAGATCTGCGACTGGATGGACATCAGGTCCGATGCGGAGGGCTGCTCGATCCAGCTGCAGATCCCCAGCAGCCACGACCAGGAGATGGCGGCCCAGCCCGGGATCAGGTACCCGGCCTGACCGCTGCCGGGGCGAGGATCAGGCACTCCCCTGCCCGACTTAGTCCGGGGTCAGCCCGGGGGACGCGGCCGGGCTGCGTCTCGCCGCTTTGACCCGAGCAAGACGCCTCGGCCATACTGTCAAGCGCGCGGCCGCAGGCCGCCGCACGTGGTCCGGCAGCGAGGCTACCTAATGTCCTTCGTGGCAGTGGGAGCTAGCCATGCCCAGAAAGCCGGCTCACCGGTCCAGCGTTCCGGTTTCTCCGGCTCTTTCGTCTTTCCGCCACCAAGCTCCTACCCTGGGCCAAGGCTGCCCGCACCGGCAGCCCGCCGAGCCGAGCGGGGATGGTTTAGCAGCAAATGGATGGATCAGAGGGAACGGGAATGGTAGCCGACGACCCGGCAGCCGAGTCCACGCTGAGCGGACGGTACGAGGACCTCGTCGAGTCCCTGACCGAATTGGCCAGGACCCTGACTGAGAACGAGTCGGTCCGCGACACCCTGGGCAGCATTCTCGCGCTCGCCCTGCGCTCGATCCCGAGCTGCCACGCAGCGAGCGTCACGGTGCTCGACGCAAAGGACCAGCCCAGCACGATCGCGGCCACCGACGAAAAGACGTACGAGCTGGACCGACGTCAGTACGTCCTGAACGACGGCCCGTGCCTGGATGCTGCGCGCCGCCAGCAGGTCAACCGGTGGAGCCTGCGCGAGGCCGAGCAACGATGGCCCGAGTTCACCAGCCTGGCCGAGGAGATGGGACTGCGCAGCTACCTGTCGGCCGGCCTCGGCCTGGCCGGCCGGCGGCTGGGGGCGCTGAACCTGTCCAGCCACCAGACCGACGGCTTCAGCAAGCTGGACGAGGACCTGATCTCGCTGTTCACGGTGCCGGCCTCGGCCGCCATCGTGGTGGTCGGCCGCTACGCCGAGGCCCGGGACCTGGCCGCTCAGCTGGAGCACGCGCTGCGGTCGAGGGCCGTGATCGACCAGGCGATCGGGATCGTGATGGCCGAGTCGCGATGCGATGCCGACCAGGCCTTCGCGACGCTGAGCCGGGCGTCGAACAACCGGAACATGAAGCTCCGCGACCTGGCCACCGAGATCGTGATGCGGGTCGGTGGGCAGCCGCCGTCGCAACCACACCAAGGAGCCTGAACGCTCCGCCGCCGGGCCGGTCCGTCAGCGACCGGCCGCCTGGTAGATCCGCACCGTGGTACCGCGAGCCGACGAGGAGATCTGCACCAGATCACAGAGCTGGTTCGCGAGCCACAGGCCGGCCCCGCCGCCCGCGTCGGGCACCGGCCGCACCCGGCCCACGAGCGGCGATGTGATGTGGCCCCGGTCGGACACCTCGCAGACGAGGATGCGTCCTTCGGCCCAGACGCGCACTTCGCCGTGGCCGCCGCCGTGCCTGATGCTGTTGCTGGCGACCTCGCTGACCGCGAGCACCACCCCGGTGGCTGCTTCCTTCTCGAGCCCGGCTTGCTCGGCATGGCCGGCCACGAGCATGCGCAGCCGGCGCAGGTCGCCGCTGCCGAAGGACACCGGCGCCGCCCCGGCCGGCGGCGGCGGCAGCGGGCGGTCGAAGGGGTCGGCCAGGTCGATCGGCTCGAACGCGCTGCTCGCCTGCCGCTGGTCACCGTGGGCGACGAACGGGTGGGTCCGCTGCGCCTCGTCGATCACGTCCGCGGCCAGCGCCTCGAGGTCGTAGGGGCACAGCAGCCAGAGCGGGGTGGCGGCGGCGAACGCCACGTTCAGCAGCGCCTCGTGCAGCTGGCATTCGGCGAGCTCGCTCGGGGAGCGCTCGGGATGAATCGGCTCGCCGATCCCGCACAGCTGCGCAGCCCCGGCGTTGCCCTGCACGAACGCCTGCCATTGGGCGATGATGCGGGCCGGGTTGTCACCGACGTCGGCCATGTCGGCGAAGGCGACGTGACCGGCCTCGGCGCCGAGCTGCTGGCGTAGCAGGTCGATCTTTGCCGCGCTCACGACGGCGAGAACTGGGTCGCCCGCGCTGACCGCCCGGCGGATGAACGACAGCGTCCCGGAGAGGAACTCGGGCAGACCCGAGTAAAGGAACGCTTCGTGCCGGTACCCGCCGAAGGTCTCGACCGACGGCGCCGGAGTTACGGTCACCCTGTTATCACCAACACCAGATATGCCCGTCGCTGTCCGCACGGTGCGCTGCGACGGCGGTCACAACCTGGACAAGCATAACTCTTCCCGGTCACAGCCCTTCGGTTCGGCTGGCGTCGGCGTCGGCGTCGAACGTCTCCAGCCGGAACCTGACGTGCAGCTCGATTCCCTCGAGAAAGAGCCTGGCCTCTGCGTCGTCCGGGTCGTAACCGATCTGGAAGCGGTGCACCGCGCCCTCGGCGTCCTCCCAGCTGACCAGTGCCTTCATTGCTGCCTCCCTCTGGGCGTGCTCTCATCCAGCCGCGTTGCGCTGCGCCTGGATCCTCGCGAACTCCTCTTCGAGCAGTCTGCTGGTGAGCCCGGTGGTGAGCCCGAGCCCGATGAGGCTCTCCGCCGTGCCGCCCTTGGCGTCGAGGATCCCCAGCAGCAGGTGCTCGGTCCCTATGTAGTTGTGCCTCAGTTTGAGCGCGGTGGCCACGGCTCCCCTCATCGCGGCCCGGCCCTCGTCGGTGAAGCGCAGCCGCCGGAACGCCTCCACGTCGCCCGACCCACCTCCCCATTCCCCTTCGCTGGCGGCGATGCCGGTGGCCGGCTCGAGCCTCAGCGCGGTTAGCACCTGCTCGTCGGTCCGGCCGGCGCCGTGGATGACCTTAGCGGCGACGCCGTCGGGCTCGCTGAGCAGACCCGCGGCGAGGTGCGAGGCGTCGACCGTCCCGGCCCCGGCGCCAGCGGCGATCCTCGCGGCCGCGGCCAGCACGTTGCGTGATCGCTGGGTGAACCGGGAGAAGTCGGCGCCTTCCCACAGCGCCACGAACCGCTTCTGCGCGGCCTGCTTGGTAACGCCCATGCTGGCCCCGATCTGGCTCCAGGTTGCGCCGGACCGGCGAGCCCGGTCAACGAAGTGGCCGATCAGCGCGTCGGACGTCTCGTCCAGATCGGTGCCGACGCTGACTGCGTCCGCCAGGTTGTCCAGCGGCCCGCCTTCCGGGCTCATCGTCTTCACGTAGCCGATCAGTTCATCGAGGGATACTGGGGAAGCGCTCATGCGTCAACCTTACGTTGACGACCGGACGCGGTCAACCCGGGGTTGACGCGCCAATCGTGATCTAGGAGGCTCCGGTGCAGCATCTGCACTCAACTCTCCTAGATCTTTTCGGGGCGCGGTCAGCGCGGCCGGGTGTCCGATCTTTTCCGGGCGCGGTCAGCGCGACCGGGTGTCCGGGGTTGCGCTCCAGTCGCGGCGGGCCAGCTCGAAGGCGTCGCCGTCGCCGGCCGGTGTCCGGATCAGCACGCCCTGGTCGGTGAGCGCGTCGAGGATCTCGCTGACCTTGGCGTCGTCCAGGTCTGTTGTGTGCATGACCTCGTCTCTGGTGACCGCCCGGCCCGAGTACTCGAGCGTGGCAACCGCCTCGTACACCTGGGCACCGAGGTCCCTGAGGACCTGCGCATCCATGGATGGCTGTTCGGCCCGGTTCCATCGGGCTCCCCGGTCCGCCCGGTCGCCGCGGCTCACCCGCTGGATCCGGTCGTCTCCCGGGTCGTTGCTAGCTGACATGACCTAACCTCCGTTCCTGGCGCGTTCGCCCTGGTGATAGCGCTGCGTGGGATCGCCGAGCATTCCGGCGAGCAGCTCAGCTAGGTGCATACCCTCCCGGCCGAGATGCCCCGCTTCTATCTGAGTGCGGCAGGAGAACCCGTCGGCGAGGATGGCCGTGCCGGGGTCGGCATTGCGGACCGCTGGCCACAGCCCGTGCTCGGCGCATGCCACCGAGACGTCGTAGTGACCGCGCTCGAAGCCAAAGTTCCCGGCCAGCCCGCAGCACCCGCTGTCGAGCACGTCCACGTCCACGCCGCAGTCCCGGAGCAGTTCCCGGTCGCGGTCAAAGCCGAGGATCGCGTGCTGGTGGCAGTGCACCTGGGCGATCGCCCGCCGCGCCCCGGGATGCAGCCCGCCCGGGTCCTCCGCGCCCGGCCGCCAGCCGGCCTCGGTGAGCAGCTCGGCGAGCGTCCTGGTCTGCCGGGCCAGCAGCCGGGCGTCATCGGAGCCGGTGAGCTCGGCGGCGTCGGACCGGAATACGGCGGCGCAGCTCGGCTCCAGCACCACGACGGGCCAGCCCGCCTGCAACGCGGGCCGCAGCGCGGCCATGGTCCGGTTCAGCACCCGCCGGGCGACCCCGAGCTGGCCGGTGGATATCCAGGTCAGCCCGCAGCACAGCGTCTTGGCGGGCAGCTCCACCCGGAATCCGGCGTCTTCCAGCACCGCGACGGCCGCCTTGCCGACCTCTGGGTGGAAGTTGTTGGTGAACGTGTCCGGCCACAGCAGAACCGGCTCTCCCCCATCTCTGCGGCCCCGGCGCTGGTACCAGCTGGTGAACCGCTCGGCGGCGAAGCGCGGCAGTTCGCGGTGCTCATCGATGCCGCCGGCCCGCTTGATCAGGCGGCCCAGCCCGGGCGCGCGGGCGACGGCGTTCACCAGGCCCGGCGCCGTCGAAGCCAGCCGGGAGAGCGCGGGGAGCCACCCCATCGAGTAGTGCGCGGCCGGGCGCAGCCGGCCCGCGTAGTGGTGGGCGAGGAACTCGGCCTTGTAGGTGGCCATGTCCACGTCGACCGGGCACTCCTTGCGGCAGCCCTTGCAGGCCAGGCACAGATCGAGCGCGTCGCGAACCTCGGCCGACTGCCAGCCGTCGGTGATGACCTCGCCGCGCACCATCTCCATCAGCAGCCGGGCCCGGCCCCGGGTGGCGTGCTCTTCCTCCCGGGTCACGCGGTAGCTGGGGCACATGACCCCGCCCTCGTCGCCGCGGCACTTGCCGATCCCGACGCAGCGCGAGGCCGCGCCCGCCGAGAACTTGCCGCCGTCCTGCGGGTAGTGGAAGAACGTGACCGGCTCCTTAGGGAAGTAGCCGCGGCGCGTCAGGTTCTCATCCATCCGGTACGGGTTCACGACCTTGCCCGGGTTCATCTTGTTGCCCGGATCGAAGACCGCCTTGTACTCGCCGAACGCGCGCATGAGCTCGGGACCGAACATCTTCGGCAGCAGTTCGCCGCGTGACTGGCCGTCGCCGTGCTCGCCGGACAGCGATCCGCCGTAGGACACCACGAGGTCGGCGGCCTCCTCGATGAACGAGCGGTAGGCGGCGATGCCCTCGCGGGTCCGCAGCTCGAACGGGATCCGGGTGTGCACGCACCCCTGGCCGAAGTGGCCATAGAGCGAGGCCCCGTGGTAGTCGTGGCGTTCCAGCAACTTCCGGAAGTCCCGCAGGTAGTCGCCGAGACGGTCGGGCGGCACCGCCGCGTCCTCCCAGCCCTCGTGCGTCTCGTGCTTGCCCGGCGGGTAGGCGGTCGCGCCCAGGCCCGCCTCGCGGACTTCCTGCAGCCGCTCCTCGACCTTGGGATCCTCGGTGTAGGCGACGTGTGGCTTGGGGTGGTCGCCGTCGCCGTTCACGTCGTCAATCAGCGCTTGCGCGCGGTCGTCGGCCTCCTGCTGGGTGTCCCCGTTGAACTCGATCATCAGCCAGCCGGAACCCTCCGGCAGCTGGTTGAGCGCCTCTTCCGGCAGGTGTTCTTCGCGCTCGAGCGAGATCAGCGTGTCGTCCAAGCCTTCCAGCAGCGACGGGGAGTGCCGGACCACCAGCGGCACCACGTCGCCCGCCTCGGCGATGTCCGGGTAGCCGAGCACGACCAGCGCCTTGTGCTTGGGCACGTCGACCAGGGAGAGCTCCGCGTGCAGCACGGTGACCAGGGTGCTCTCGCTGCCGACCAGCGCCCTTCCCACGTGGAACCCGCGCTCGGGCAGCAGCGAGTCCAGGTTGTAGCCGGAGACGCGGCGCGGGATCTTCGGGTAGCCGGTGCGGATCTGGCTCAGGTAGGCGTCGCGGATCTCGCGCAGCCGCCGGTAAATCTCGGCTTCCCGGCCGCCTGCGGCGATGATCTTCTCGTAGTCCTCGTCGCTGGTCTCGCCGACCCAGGTCCGCAGCCCGTCGTAGGTGAGGATCTCGAGCCGGCGCACCGCGTCGACCATCTTGCCGTAGGCCTGGGCCGTCGACCCGCAGGAGTTGTTGCCGATCATGCCCCCGATCGTGCAGCTGACGTGCGTGGATGGCTTCGGCCCGACCATCAGGCCGCAGGAGGCCAGCGCGTCGTTGGCCTTGTCCAGGGCCATGCCCGGCTGGATCACCGCGGTCTTCGCGTCCCGGTCCACCGAGACCAGCCGGTGGCAGTACTTGGTCCAGTCGATCACCACCGCCTCGTTCACGCACTGCCCGGCCAGGCTGGTGCCGCCGCCCCGGGACAGCACCGGCGCGCCGAGCTCCCGGCACACCGCGACCGCCTCGGCCCCCGCGTCGGCGCTCTTCGGCAGCACCACGCCGATCGGGACCTGGCGGTAGTTCGACGCGTCCTGCGCGTAAGCCGCCTTCGTCCCCGGATCGAACCTGACCTCGCCATCAACCCTGGCCGCCAGTTCCTCGCGCAGCCGTCCGCCGTCGTTCATCGCTGGCCCTCGCGCAGCCGTGGCAGCACCTGCTGCGCGTAGAACTCGAAGAAGCCCTCGTAGTCGGGCCCGACCTGGCCGACGTATACCTCGTCGAACCCGGCGTCGGTGTAGGCCCGGATGCCCTTGATGTGCTCGCCTGCGTCGGGGCCGCATGGCGCCGTGATCATGTCCTCGCCGATCAATTCGGCGAGCTGAGCGAACTGCCGAGGCAGCGGCAGCAGCTGGGCGGCCTCGCCCGGGATCTCGTCGGTGGCCCAGAGCCGGTGCATGGTCTTGCGCGCCTGCGCCGCGTCAGGTCCCCAGCAGACCTTCAGCCCACCCTGGACGGTCCGGTCGCCGCCGCCGGAGTCGCGGTACAGCCGGACGAAGTCGGCGTTCGGCTGCACGCAGATGTAGCCGTCGGCGATCCGGGCGGCGAGTTTGATCGCCTTCTCGCCGAAACCGGACATGAACACCGGCGGCGGGTCCTGCGGCGCCGAGTAGATCCGCGCGGTCTCCACCGTGTAGTGCGTGCCGGTGTGCGTGACCAGGTGCCCGGTCAGCAGTTCCCTGATCACGCCGACGGCTTCCTCGAGCATCTCGAGGCGCTGCTCCGCCGAAGGCCACCGCCCGCCGAGGATGTGCTCGTTCAGCGCCTCCCCGCTTCCTACGCCGAGCGTGAAGCCGCCGCCGGTGAGCAGTGACGAGGTGGCCGTGGCCTGCGCGACGATCGCGGGATGCAGGCGCAGCAGCGGGCTGGTCACCGCAGTTGTGATGGGCAGGGAGGTAACCTGCGAAATCGCGCCGATCATCGACCACACGAAGCCGCTCTGCCCCTGCTCGTCCAGCCAGGGGTGGAAGTGGTCGGATATCCACAGGGCGTCAAAGCCGGCTTCCTCCGCCAGCTTGGCCTGGCGGACGAGCACCTGGGGCTCGTGCTCCTCCGACGCCAGGAAGTAGCCGTAGCGGGTCATGGGTCATCTCCCTCTGCGCTGGGTCAGACGCCCGCCCTACCCGCGGTTTGGCTGGCTACACGGCGCCAGGCAACGCGCGCGTGCGGTGTTTACGCCGGCGCCTGCCGGGGAGCGTTGCGGGGTGGCTAGGTCTGAGGCGGGCGGGGGCGGGTCCACGCGCCGTACCGTGCTCATCGCGGGCGCAGCGAATGTGATCGTGGCCGTGGCCAAGCTGGCAGCCGGGCTGCTGACCGGCTCCAGCGCGATGCTCGCCGAGGCGGCCCACTCCATGGCCGACACCCTCAACCAGGCGTTCCTGCTCACATCGCTGCACCAGGGGAACCGCCCGGCCGACGAGCGGCACCCGTTCGGCTACGGCCAGGAACGCTACTTCTGGTCGCTGCTGGCCGCGTTCGGCATCTTCATCGCGGGCGCGGGCTTCTCGGTCTTCGAGGGGCTGCTCACCCTGCGCCATGGCGGCGGCCACTCGTTCACGATTGCCTACATCGTGCTGGGCGTGGCCTGCGCCGCGGAGGGCACCTCCCTGCTCCGGGCCTACCGCCAGGTGCGCGGCGAGGCCCGCGGCAGCGACACGCAGCTGATCGAGCACGTGCGGGGAAGCCGCGACACCACGGTGAAGACGGCTTTGTTCGAGGACAGCACCGCGGTGGTCGGCCTGGTACTGGCCGCCGGAGGGCTGCTGCTGCAGCAGCTCACCGGGTCGCCCGTCTGGGACGGTGGTGCTTCGATCGCGATCGGCGTGCTCCTGGTCGTGGTGGCCGTGCGGCTCGGCCTGGACAGCAGGGAGCTGCTGATCGGGGAGTCCGCCGATCCGCGGGTCCTGCAGGTCATCCGGGACGAGATCACCCGCACGCCCGGCGTCGACGCCCTGCTCGATCTGCTCACCATGCACCTGGGTCCGGACCATCTGATCGTCGCCGCCCGGGTGGCGCTCGACGACGAGATCAGCGCCGACCGGGCGGAGGACCTCGCCGATGAGATCGACCAGCGGCTCGCCGAGAAGCTCCCGGTGGCCCCGCACGTGTTCATCGATCCCACGCAGACCGCGCCGGCCGGCCGTCAGTAGCCGATGCTGACGTCGCCGGAGCCGTCGCTGGCGATGATCACGTTGGGCGACGATGGCGATGTCGTCACCGCGTCGCTGACGTCACCGGATGCGGAGCGCGCGCGGACCTGGTAGGCGGTGGATCCGCGCGGCAGGATCAGGGTGATGTCGCCCGAGCCGTCGGTGACGTCCACCCGCTTCGGGACCTTGGTGAACGTGAGCGTGATGTCGCCGGAGCCGTCCGACAGCGTGACCTGAACGCCGCCAGGCCGATGAACCACCCGGACAGCAGGTGGATGATGGCGAGCCAGGTGCGGGCGGACACGACGGCGCGCAGCGCGGTCACCGGCAGCCCGGCCCGCGCGACCGCCGATCTGATGTCCGCCGCAGCCATCCGCCGTTCCCCTCCTCGCCGGTCCGCCCTGCCCCGGCTCGGGCTCGCGCCGCCCCCGGCTCGGGCTCGCGCCGCCCCCGGCTCGGGCTCGCGCCGCCCCCGGCTCGGGCTCGCTGATCTGAAGGTAGGCGAACGTCGGTGCGGCTGCCCATACCACCTTCCCCCCGATGCGCCCTGAGGCTAGCCCCACCCCGGATTGGGCGGTCTGCGGGATGTCGCGGCGGGGGCGCGGCAAGGGAGCCTGTCGTGGCAGACAGCTACCTACCGAATGAGGTCCTCATGCATGCGCATCCGACGCAGGCCCCGGTGACCCGGACCAGGGCGCCGATCGTGGAGCGGATCGCCGGCTGGAGCGCGCGGCACCGCAAGACCGCGGTGCTCGGCTGGTTCCTCCTGGTCGTCGCCGTGTTCGTGGGCACGCACATGATCTCGGCCACGAACGTGCAGTCGTACGACGCGGGCCAGTCCGGTCAGGCCGAGCAGACACTGAACCGGCTGAACGTCACGTTCCCGCCCGCCGAGAGCGTGCTGATCCAGTCCCGCGCGCCCGGCGCGACCTTCGCCACCGACGCGCAGCTGCGGCAGGCGACCCGGCAGGTGGTCACCGCGCTAGGCGCCCTGCCGCACGCGGCGGCCGATATCCGCTCGCCGCTGAGCAGCGGCGGCGCCTCGCTGATCTCCGCCAACGGGCGAAGCGCGCTGGTCACGTTCAACGTCCCCGGCAACTCCAACAACGAGGACCAGACCGTGGTGCCCGACCTCAAGGCGGTCGCGGCCATCCAGGCCGGCCATCCGGACCTGCTCATCCAGGAGGTCGGGGACGCGAGCGCCGACCGGGCCATCAACGGCCTGGTTTCCGGGGACTTCAGGAAGGCCGAGGAGACCTCGGTGCCGATCACGCTGGTCCTGCTGGTCATCGTGTTTGGCGCGCTGATCGCCGCCGGCATCCCGCTGCTGCTGGCCGCGACCTCGGTGATCACCGCGCTCTCGCTGCTGGCCATCCCCGGCCACTGGCTGCCGGTCGGTCAGGCCACCTCCGAGGTGACGCTGCTCATCGGCATGGCGGTCGGCATCGACTACTCGCTGTTCTACCTGCGGCGCGAGCGCGAGGAGCGGGCCCGCGGGGCGACGGTCGCGCAGGCGCTGCGGATCGCGGCCGGGACATCCGGCCGGGCGATCGTGATCTCGGGCCTGACGGTGATGATCGCGCTGGCCGGGCTGTTCCTGGTCGGCGCAGCCGAGTTCACGGGCATCGCGTTCGGGGCCATCGCCGTGGTCGGTGTGGCGGTTATCGGCTCGCTGACGTTCGTGCCCGCGATGCTGTCCTGGCTCGGGCCCTGGGCCGACCGCGCCCGGATCCCGTTCCTTGGCCGGCGCCGCACCGCGGCGAAGCCGTCACGGCTGTGGGCCGCGCTCGTCCGCCGGGTCGTGCGTCGCCCGCTGCTGTGGGGCGGCGTGGCCGCGGTGGCCATGCTCGCGCTCGCCGCGCCCGCGCTGGGCATGCGGCTGGCCTACCCGGAGAACGACGTGCCGAAAAACGTGCCGATCGTCGCCACCTACGACCGGATCCAGCAGGCGTTCCCGCAGGCCCCGTCACCGGCCCAGGTCGTGGTGACCGGCACCGGGCTGTCTGGCCCTGCGGTCCGCAGCGCGATCACCGCGCTGCAGGCCCGGGCGTCGGCGAACGGCCCGATCCGCGAGCCGATCACGACAGCGAGCGTGGCGGACGGCCGGGCTCTGATCGTCAATGTCACGCTGGCTGGCAACGGCACGAACACAGTGTCCAACGATGCCCTGCTGACGCTGCGGGACCGGGTGCTGCCCGCCACGCTTGGCCGGGTCCACGGGATCAGCTACGCCGTGACCGGCAACACCGCGTCCAGCTATGACGACACCCGCCAGATCGACACCCGGTACCCGCTCGTGTTCGCGGCCGTGGCTGCGCTGGCGTTCGTGCTGCTGCTGGTCGCGTTCCGGTCGGTCACCCTGCCGCTGGTCTCGATCGGGCTCAACCTGCTGTCGGTGGGGGCCGCCTACGGCCTGGTCACGCTCGTCTTCCAGGACGGCAGGCTGCAGGGCCCGCTCGACTACACGAGCTTCGGCGCGATCACGCCGTGGGTGCCGCTGTTCCTGTTCGTGTTCCTGTTCGGGCTGTCCATGGACTACCACGTGTTCATCCTGAGCCGGATCCGGGAGATCAGGCTCGGCGGCGCCAGCACCAAGGACGCGGTGACCCGCGGCATCGCCAGCAGCGCCGGGGTGGTGACCGGCGCCGCGGTGATCATGGTGGCGGTGTTCTCCATCTTCGCCTCGCTGCACCTGTTCGAGCTGAAGATGCTCGGCATCGGCCTGCCCGCCGCGGTGCTGATCGACGCGACCGTGGTCCGCGGCGTGCTGGTCCCGGCCGCCATGTCCCTGCTCGGCGACCGCTGCTGGTACCTGCCCCGCTGGCTGCGCTGGCTTCCGGGTTCCAGAGCCGGGACTGCGCCCGCTCCGGGCCTGGCCGCCGAACCGGCGCCGACCCGGCTGCCCGCCTGACGCATCGCCGCGCGCCCGGGGATCTCCCCGGGCGCGCGGGCGCGCGGCTGTCATGATGGTCAAATGGCCGATGAAATGCCTCAGCCCGACACCCGTCGGGCGCGGCTGTGGAAGGCCGCGGCTATCCGTGGGATACCGCTGCGAACGATCCTGGTCACCGTCGCGGTCGTGGCGGTCGCCTACGGGCTCGGCAAGCTGGTCTACCGGCTGCGGGACGTCATCCTGCTGATCGTCGTGGCCGGGTTTCTCGCGCTGATCCTGAACCCGCTGGTGGTGGCCCTGCAACGGTGGCGGATCAAGCGCCGCGGCTGGGCCGTGGCCGTGGTCACGCTGTGGGGCCTGATCGTGTTTTTCGGCCTCACCTTGGCGTTCGGTTACCCGCTGGTGGGCGCGATCACGCACCTGGCCAACACGCTGCCGTCGTACGTGAGCAACGCCGAGCACGGCAAGGGCTGGATCGGGCATCTGGTCCGCAAGTATCACGTCCAGCAATGGGTGCAGAAAAACACCCCGAAGCTCGTGGACTTCGGCAAGGGCCTAGCGCAGCCGGCCCTGAGCGTCGGCAAGGGCGCGTTCTCGCTGCTGTTCGCGCTGTTCACGATCTTCGTGCTCGTGATACTGCTGCTGCTCGAGGGGTCCAAGATGCGGGCCGGCGTGCTCGGCATGATGTCGCCGGACCGGGCGAAGCGCTACTCGCGGGTGGCGCGCGAGGTCAACAGTTCGGTAACCGGGTACATGCTGGGGAACTTCCTGACTTCTCTGATCGCGGGTGGCGTCGTGTTCGTGACCCTGCTGATCATGGGCGTCCCGTTCGCGTTCCTGTGGGCGATCTGGGTGGCCTTGGTCGACTTCCTCCCGATGATCGGGGGGGCGCTGGCGGGCATCCCAACGGTCCTGTTCGCCTTCGTGCACTCGATCCCCGCCGGCATCGTCACGCTGGTCGTGTTCCTGGCGTACACGCAGATCGAGAACCACATCCTGAACCCGATCGTGATGAGCCGCACGGTCAAGGTGAACCCGCTGCTCGTGCTGCTGTCGATCTTGATCGGGGCGGAAATCGGAAGCTGGATCGGCGGGATCTTCGGCGCGTTCGTGGCGGCGCTGCTCGCCATACCCGCCGCCGGGGCGATCCAGGTGCTGGTCCGCGAGCTCTGGCGAACCACGGCGCCGCAGCGGGCCGCGCTTCCGCCGGGGTCAGGGCCGCCCGCCGACTCTGCGGAAGCGGCGGGACC
>Ga0209333_1000976_pt1 | contig 14593 bp, 10 predicted proteins | sample BlaSpr_A8_OM2_O3_FD_187982 | JGI IMG/M metagenome (GOLD analysis project Ga0209333, IMG submission 187982) | Forest soil microbial communities from Thunder Bay, Ontario, Canada - Black Spruce, Ontario site 2_A8_OM2_O3 (SPAdes) (version 2) | ecosystem: Environmental > Terrestrial > Soil > Boreal... | reverse complement strand
TCTCTTTGATAACTTTGAGCACGTGCTTGCGGCGGCACCGATGCTGGCTGAACTGATGGCCGTGGCGCCCCATCTGAAGCTTCTAGTGACGAGTCGCGCCGCCCTACACGTGTACGACGAACACGAGTTCCCCGTGCCGCCGCTCGAACTGCCCGATGTTAAATCCTTACCTCCTCTCGAAGTACTGCCACAGTATTCCGCAATATCCCTGTTCATAAAACGCGCCGCCGCCGTCAAGCCGGATTTCACACTCAAGGAAGATAACGCGGCGGCTGTGGCGGAGATCTGCTCGCGTCTGGATGGGCTGCCGCTCGCTATCGAGCTTGCAGCTGCCCGCACCAAACTTCTTTCGCCTTCTGCCATGCGGACGCGCCTGGCGAGTCGTCTACAGTTGTTGATTGGTGGCGCACGGGATCTGCCTGCCAGGCAGCAGACGCTTCGCCAGACAATTGATTGGAGCTATGATCTGCTGAGCGCGCCTGAGCAGAAGCTATTCAGGAGGCTTTCTGTTTTCGTAGGTGGATGCACTTTGGAAGCGGTGGAATCGGTGTGCGACACGAAACAAGACCTGGGATTGGACGTGCTCGATGGGATGGCATCGATGGTGGACAAGAGCCTGGCTCGGCAAATAGAGCAAGCCGACGGGGAGCCGCGCTTTGTGATGCTGGAAACGATTCGCGAGTATGGGTTGGGAAAAATGGCGGAGAGCGGAGAAGAAATGCAAACGAGGCGAGCCCATGCCGCCTATTGTCTGGTTCTGGCCGAAGAAGGCGCTGCCGAAGACACTGGTGCGAATCCCAAGGAATGGCTGGACCGCTTCGAACTGGAACATGACAACTTTCGCGTAGCTCTGGAGTGGCTCACAGAAACGGGTGATGCAGATTGGGGCTTGCGTCTAGGTTCAGCACTCTTCCGATTCTGGGAGATGCGAGAGTATCTCGCAGAAGGCCGAGATAAATTCGGGAAGCTGCTGAAACTGGGAGGGGCGGCAACGCCAAGCATCGCGCGCTTACGCGCGCTATTTGCAGCAGGAGTTCTCGCTGGAGAGCAAGGCGACTATATTGCCGCCGATGTGCTTCTTAAGGAGAGCTTGGAGATCGGACGGCGGTTAGAGGACCAGCGAAGCATCGCGGTCTCGCTCAATGCCCTGGCGGTTATTGCGCGCGACAGTGGCGATCTGGCGGCCTCGCGCGTGATCTTCGAAGAGAGTCTGGCGCTATGGAGAGCACTGCGCGATCCGTTAGCGGTTGCTCGCGCACTCAGCAATCTCGCGAATGTGGTCAAGCTCGAAGACTGCACCCGCGCGCGTTCGCTCTACGAGGAATGTCTATCCATCTTCCGGGAACTGGGGGACGGAACAGGTGTCGCGTGGGCGCTCAACCACCAAGGAGATGTGGCGCGTGACCAGGGCGACTCTAAAGCTGCGCGATCGCTGTATGAACAGAGCTTGGCGACTTTCCGAGAACTCAACGACCGATGGGGAATTGCCGGCTCACTTGCCGATTTGGGCAACCTCGCTCGGGAACAGGGAGACTATCGCGCCGCAGATTCGCTCTACCGGGAGAGCATAGGAGTCTTCCAATCGCTCGAACACAAGCGCGGGGTCGCGCGTCTGCTGGAATCCTTCGCATGCTCTGCAGCGGCGCAATCGGAGCCGGATCGCTCGTTGCGGCTGGCAGGCGCATCGGCGGCACTGCGCCAGAGCATTGGCGCTCCGCTCACACCTGCGGAACAGGCGAAACTTGAAAAAGGTCTGGACCCGGCAAGACGTGCTCTGACTACCACGATGGGACGAACAGCGTGGTTAGAGGGTTGGGTCATGCCGGTCGAAAAGGCCATTGAGGAGGTCCTCAGGAATACCCTCGGTCAGCGTTCGGGTTGCAAGTCACAGGACTGAGCGCATTGAACGCGGCACGTAAACGGGACGAGAGCAGGTGGTCAATGATTCAGCTTTACTCCGCCGTGGTGGGGTCGATCAGCCGACGCACGGCGGAGATACGATTTGCCGGCAAGCCTACCCGTTTTGCGTGTTCTCGGATCATTGCCTCGTCGGGAGCAAGGTAGACACAATAGACCTTGTCGCCCGTGACATAGCTTTGCAACCACTGAATCTCAGAACCTATTTCCCTGAGAACAGCCACGGACTTTCGAGAAACCTCTTGTAGTTCAGCATCGGATAAATTTCCGGCTCCAAGTATTTCTCTCTCGATCACGAACTTGGGCATGTGGTAACCTCCGTGAAATGCATGCTAGCAAGTGGGTAGATTTGGTACAAGAGGGCAAATCGTTGGGCTACAGGAGCTGTCTAAGATTACCCGGGATCAGTTTTGGAGGTCGAGATGGATCTTAAGTTGGCTCAAAAACCGCTGAAGGAACAATATCGCAACGATCCCACTAGTTCGCAAATCACGCTCAAAGCGCGAGGTGGTCAAACCGAGACTCCTATTGCATGCTCGGTTGCCGTCGGACGTGCTATCTATGAAGCCCAAGCGCACACGGGGGTGGGAGGCGCCGGCACTGCAGCTTGTTCAGGCGATATGCTGCTTGGAGCTCTGTCGGCCTGCGCGCAAATTACCTGCCAGATGGTTGCCGCGGCCATGGGAGTACCGATCGAACGGATTGAGGTAACGGTTGAGGGAGATTTGGACCTTCGAGGCACGCTCGGCATATCGAAGGACGTGCCGGTCGGCTTTCAGCGTATTCATACCCGATTCGAAATCGTGGCTCCTCACGCGACAACCGAGCAATTGCACGCATTGCGCGAGAAAACGGAACAGTATTGTGTGGTCATGCAGACGTTGAACCATTCGCCGAAATTGCAAACTGAATGGGTCGGTGTGCAATGACGGAGTTCCCCACGGTCGGGCAGCAAGCGAAGATTCTTAAACGGCACAAATGATCATTTCGGCTGGAGTTCCCTACTGCGTCCCTCTCTCGATGAACTGAGAAAAGAGAGCCGGAGATTTCCTGCCTTCTGGACAGTGGTTCGTCTTCCTTCACTTGTCCGCCCTAGAACTTCAGAGATGCGATGGTCGCATATCATTTTTATGAATCCGCAAGCCAGTTCAGAGTCGGTCGGAGGGCAAGCTGCCGAAGCAGCCGCCGGGTGCCTTCTGATAGGAACACCTTTGGCCTTTCCACGGTCCTGTCTTCCCCAGTGGCTGAACCGTCTCGATCTTGCTGCTTGCACCAGTCTGTTTCAGAATGACTACAGTCGCTAGGCGTCGCCAGAAATGCGTGAACGTCACCGGTGGTTGCGTTCACACCGAACCCTGCGATTTCTTCGGAATCATTGCTCCCATAGGCAATCAGCAGATACAACGGAGAGTCCGGAGGAATGAGGGCGTTGAGATCGTGCATCTTGCCGTTTCGCCAGAGGAACGCGCGCGAGTTTCCACTGGTGGGCCCGGCGCGCTGAAAGATGGCCCAACAACCTCGCCTCTATTATTGATGGCCAGGCCCGCACCGTCAAAGTCCCCAGGAAGCACGCCGAGGTCACGCATACCTGTTTCCTCTGTCCACAGGAATGGGTGGAAGGGAAAACAAAGAGGTTTCGCTGGGTGCCCGGGGCATCTTTTGGCTTTGCTTTCGGGCAGGGCTGAAACGCCCGACACCTGACCTCGGTTGTTGATCGAGAGCGCGGCGTTTCCGACCGCCAACACCGCGGGATTTACCGTCCCGCCGAGGTTACCCCCTGTGGAAGCGATGATTATGCACTCGACACAGAACGCAGTCTGCGAGATTCAACGGGCATCGATGTAGAACACCAGCTCTCCGTGCTCTCCGATGGAACGCCGCCATAATCTTGCCAGGGTCCGCCTGTTCTCGATCAGAATGGTCAGGTCATTCTTGTGGATGACTACCCCTTGCTCTTCCATTCCGTCTCTGAAACTGGCGGCATTGAAGCGTTCGTCTGCTTCCGTGTAGTTCAGAATCTTGTTACCGTCTTCGAGCCAGATTGCCCTGATGTCTCCATCTTCGTGTTCGTCGCTGGCCGTACCCTCTCTTGGAGCTGAGGCAGGACTTCGTGGTGCGCGAATTCTCACGTATCGTGCAGAACAGGTTGGGACGCAATTCCGAAGCAGTCCAGAAATGTTCACAGAGCGCGGATGACAAAAACAACTAGCGCGATTACTACAACCGTTCCCAGCAAGCCGTAACCTAACATAATCCCTCCTTACGGCAGATCATCTCGACCAACTATGCCGGAAGAGGGGGACGCGTTACTGCTCAGTTTTGCTCACCATGTCGAAGAATACGGGTGTTCAGGAAGGCTGTCGTGTCTGCAAATATTGCCAGCCTGCGACAAGCCACGATCCACTGACACGTTTGACGTAACAATCCTCATGCATGGCTTCCCCGTTTTCGTCGGCAGACAGATCGACCGTGAGATCGACCGGCTCAGCACAAATTGCACAGTGTAAAACTGAAATGGACTGACCACCCATAAATGCCTCCTCCGGACGGTCACAAGTAGCGTGGGCCGAAAGGGAAATGCAGGATGGTCAATATTGATCGGTTTGCGCCGTGCGATGGGCGGAGGAGATTATGCGGGAGATTGACCGGCGCTGGCCCGCAAACTAGGACTTGCCAGAGCCCGTTTCGTCAGGGCGCGTTTGTAACTCTCTTCGCAGAAAATTCAATCCATCAAGCGCGGCTGTGATAGCTTGCCGCTCTTCGGGCGTTCCTCCATGATCCATCTGCAATTCTTGAAGGCGATTGTCAATTGCGGCCTTTGCTGCCTGAATTCGCTCTCGCAGTTTCTTGTCGTCAGTTTCGACAAGAGCAGCTTGGTACGATTTTTTCCAAATAAGTTCACTCATACTCATTCCTTCCCAGGGAGATGCGCCTAAAGAAACACGCACCTTCGGAGTAGCATCAAGCCAGCGATAGCCGTCCGGTTCTCCGCGCGACGATACGTCAGTTTTCGCAAGGAACCGTCGCCCAAAAGGGCGCGGCGGAAGGATGGGAAAAGCAACAATTCATTCTACCCGCCCTGCGTCCTTAATCTCTGTGCGCTATCGAACAATCTTTCCGCTCAGGCGTGGCGTAAACTGCCGTACGGGATAATGGGTATCGACGATGCTAGCGAGTTGATGTTAAGTTTCGTTTATTCTCCGCTCGGATCAAAGGTCCATCGTGGCAAAGGAAAATCCCGAATCCGAAGTGAAGCGTCTCCGCAAAGAGCAAAACGAGGCTCTAGACGATGAAGTCTTCGGAGGTCTGTCGCCCTCAGAACGAGCACAATACGACAGGAAAATAAAACGGATTAACGAACTGACAATTCAACTTGCGGCAAGCGCGGGTGCTAAAAAGAGTTCGCAGTCTGTAAAGCCGGAGCAGAAACGCCAGTGGAACAAAGAGCCTGAAACAGATACCCACTAATCTATAGCGCATCAGCCCTACCGGAGCCGTGAAAAAGACTCGTCGGGCGCTTCTACCGATTCGAGCAGGAGGCGGGGAAGGGGAAAAGCCGAGCCGGAGGAAAAAGGCAATGAGTAAAGCCCCCCACTATTTGTTCGTAGGTGGTCAATTTTGACTGGTCTTGTGCTCACACGGTGACCTATCGTTTCCGACCAATTAATCAGCCAAGGCCCGAAGGCCCCAGAGGAAGTTATGGAACGCCTCGCCGATTTGAGGCCAACGTCACCTCACCCCATGCCGCCTAAAGATTTGGCTCTTCCCGCTTTGTAGTGGGTTAAGAGGACTGACGGCTGAACGTCGAGAGTATATTGATCGTCGCAGCCGCAGCGGCTTTTGCCTGGGGGGGAAATGTTCTTTATTTTCCATCTTTTCCATAGCCTTTCAGGTTTCGCGAGCACCCTGTTCCCAGCGGGGGACAGCATTGTAGTCTTTAGGCGAAGTCGTACTACCCACTACAAAGCCTGAAATCCCCGAAAGATAGAGCCCCCTGCAACGCCTCCTTGATAACGGCGTGTTGCTTCAGGGGACGGGTGGCAACGGATGAAATTTAGGTTTGCACTTGATCCGGTTGCCGAATACTTGGCCGCTGAGCGGTGCAAGCGAGTATGGACCTGATCCGGAGACTTGGAGTGCCGTAAGGTAAAATCCCGTTGAATACTTATTCCTAGGCAAGTGGGGACTTTCATGTATCGTTCTCTGCCCCGAATCTCGACCCGTTTGCTCCGCTACGCATTTCTGGCCAGTTTGTTCACGGTGGCAAGTTACGGACAGGCAATCTCCCCTGTCATCGCCGTCGACCATGGGCCGAATGCCCCGCAGCAACTCTCAAAACCCTATGTCATCCTCGTTTCCCTCGATGGCTTCCGTTTCGATTACCCGAAACGCTACCACGCCGATCATCTGCTCGCTCTTGCCGCCCAAGGCGCCAGCGCGCCGGACGGAATGCTCCCGGCTTATCCTTCCATAACATTTCCCAACCACTACACGATCGTCACCGGCCTCTACCCCGAGCATCACGGCATTGTGGCCAACACCTTCTACGACCCTGCCCGAAAGGAAATCTATAGCTACCACGATGCCAAGACTGTCGCCGACGGCACCTGGTACAGCGGCACTCCGCTGTGGGTTCTCGCCGAGCAGCAAGGCATGCGGTCCGCGTCTTTCTTTTGGGTGGGTTCGGAAGCCGACATTCAGGGAGTTCGGCCCACCTACTACCTTAAATTCGATAACAGCTTTCCCAACGGAAAGCGCGTCGAGCAGGTGCTGGCCTGGCTGCGTCTTCCACCCGAACAGCGTCCGCATTTCATCACGCTGTATTTTTCCGACACCGATCAAGCGGGGCACCAGTATGGTCCGGACAGTCCACAGGTCGCCGACGCGGTCCACGAACTGGACAGCGAGATCGGGAAACTCGCGGATGGCATCAAAGAATCGAAGTTGCCGGTCGATCTGATCGTCGTAGCAGATCATGGCATGGCAAAGGTCGAAGGCCCTCCGATCCACCTCGATGAATACGGTTTGAAGCCGTCATCATTTGAGCAGATCTTGGGTTCGATTCTTTACCCAAAATCCGAGGACGATGCGCAAACCGCGTACCTCACGCTCCGCGGAAAAAGCGACAAGTTTCTTGTCTACCGGCGCGCGCGGGTGCCGGCCGATCTCCATTTCGACAGTAACCCGCGCGAAGGCGATCCCGTGATCGTTCCCACCGGCCCTTACTTCATCAGCGCCGCCACGGACGCGCAGAAACCGGAGCATCCGCCCGTGGGCGCTCACGGATACGACCCTGCTCGAATGCCCGAGATGAAGGCCATTTTCTTTGCGGCCGGACCGGACATTCGGCCAGGAATTGCCCTCGCACCCTTTGAAAATGTGAATGTCTATCCGCTCGTCGCCAGGATTTTGGGACTGGACATCGCGAGCCTGAAGACTGGTCCGGTCGACGGTAAGCTTGACGTGCTTCAGGGCATTCTTCAAACAAAATAGTCGAGCGAGCGGGCACTTTGGCTCTATAGATTGCCGGTTGGAAGGAGGGCGGCCGGGCAGGTGGGGATCGAGAAGGAGCACAGGGAGAGCCCCCTTTCCGGTTGCTAGCATTCCTTCGTGCGTTGTTCACAAGAACGCCGTAACCGGCTAGATGGCCATGGATTACCGCATCTGGAAAACGCAGGTTGTGGGCTTCGAGGTGGCAGGCGGGAGTAAATCTCAAGGTCTTATCGTAAGGAGTTCCGGTCAGCCGAGTTGACATGCACGAGGAGCGGCGAGAGGGCCGTCGATTTCCAGTCCTTCAACCAATAGAAAACTCCGCTTCACAATAAGACTAAGCGAGGCTTACCACATTGCAGCAGCAGATTCTTACGTGGGACTGAACGACTTCCGCCTTTCCCCGGAGCATTTGAGCGGTGGGGGCAGCGAGTCGTCCCGGCGGACCTCGTGTCGGTGGCTATACGCTAGTTCGCGGGTTGTTGTTTCCAGCTTAGCTGCAGGGCGCCGTGCGAATTGAACCAGAAGCGCCGCTCTTCGAACCCTAGAGCGAACAGGGCGAGGTTTTGATCGTAATATTTTGCAGGCTTCCCGTAGAGTCCGGTATTTGAGTTTAGCTCGGAGCGAAGGCGTGAGCTCTGTTGGTTCTCGAGCTCCCGCTCACCGAGAGCCGAGAGATAAGGTAGCAAGGCTGCAGAAAAACCGGGCGGACCTTTCGGATCCTCGACGCTCCCGTCTAGCTTAACCTTCGCGGGAGGAACGGGGTTGCGGTGCAGGTAATCAGCCATTCCGGGCAAAGCTTTCAGGACGGAGTCGTGTTGTGGAGTTTGCGGATCGAGCATGCCTGCCCATAAATAAACGCGAATCGCATCATAACTGCCTATCGGCGATGGAGTGAAACTTCCTCCTGTCCCGACTTCGACCCAGTCCGAGGCGAAGCCGTGAGGGGTGGAAGCCTGAAGCAGAGCGGGCACATTAGCGGCAATCTGCTGCCAAGGCCCATCTGGCAATTCGTGGCCGAGGCAGAGGAGAAGTTGCAGCGGCACATAACTGGCGTTGAGGCGAAACGAGCCCCCGTGCTGAAAACCTTTTGGCGCAGGTAAGAGCACGGCCCCGAAATTCGGGATTTGAGCAACCTCCTCTGACGCGATTCGCTTTGCGAGGACGGCTCCGAGAACGGTGTAGCGCGATTCGTTCCAAGCCTTGCCAGCCGCGAGCAAAGTATAGGCCATCCAGAGGTCAGCATCGGCGGCAGGATTGCTGTCGCGCACACCCCAAGACTTGTCTGGTCCCTGACCCCACAACCAGGCAGGAAGGTGAGATGACAAATCTCCGGAGGCAAGGTTGACTTCTGTCCAATGAAGTAACCCGTCGAAGCGCGAACGATCGTTGTCGACCAGCGCGAAAAACATTCCATAGGCCTGCCCTTCTGAGGTCGTGCGATCCCCGGCATCGTGATCGATGACGCGCACCTGGTTGTCCGTGAAGCCTGCCGCGTAGCTCTTCCACAGAGGCCATTCTTGCGCAACACAACTCATCGCGGTCAGCACAATGAACAACGCATTCATGAAGATTCGGTCTCTAAGGGCACTTTGCATCTTTCGGATCCTGCTCACGCGAGTTTGAGAACCACGAATTCCAATCTGCTCTGGTTGTATTTCTTGCCTCCGAGTGGGTAGCGAATGCGCTACTGCCACCCAGTGGGCGGGCTTGCTAGAAGCCGTATCGATCTCGTCTGTGATGCTGATATCTCCGTAGAATTTGCTTCTCTTTCCTCGTGCCGTCGTTGGTCAAGAAGGCAGCGACTTGCCTGCATATTAAGGCTTTCGCCCTACGGTGAAAACCTGAGGACCCTCTGGCGCAAACCGCACGTCTGTGACCGGCATCTATGTTGCAAGTCAATCGCCACTGAAGACCGCAGACATCACGAAACGAACTAGACGGACTACTAGTTCATACGCAATGGGAAGAGATTCTTGGAAAGGTTGTGGAGTGAGATGAACGGATTGTTCCGAAGCCTGACGCACCGCGAGCTTCAAGTGTCCCTGCGGCGGCGGGCTCGCGGATCAGTATGCTTCAGGCCACTCTCCGGCGGCAGGGACGCCGCATGAGCTTGTTTGAGACTCGTCCGAAAAGGTTCCCTCGGAATGGCATCCTGAGCACGTCGTTGTTCCTGGTTGCGGTCGTTGGTCTCGGATTGCTGCTGATCATCCCGCTTCCCTGGCAGGAACAGGCAATCCTTGGCGGAGCAACAGTTCTGATCGCCGTCGTTCTCAGTAACGTTTCGAGCTCACCACTGGTTACGTTGGCCCTGATCACGATTTCGGTATTCAGTACTCTGCGTTACGGTTATTGGCGCGCCATTCAGACGTGGGAAGGAGTCACGAGCGCAGGCCACTTGCATCAGCGGGACACCGTGTTCGTGCTGCTTCTGGTTTGCGCAGAGTTCTACGCTTTCATCACACTTTTCCTGGGATATTTCCAAACGCTGCGGCCATTGCGCCGTCCGCCAATTCCGCTGCCGCCGGATCCTCGCCGGTGGCCGAGCGTAGACGTTTTCATTCCCACCTACAACGAATCGTTGAGCGTGGTACGGGCAACGGTCGTGGCAGCGCTTGCCATGGATTACCCCGCCGACAAGATCAAAGTCTTCCTGCTGGACGATGGGCGACGCGAGGAATTTCGCGAGTTCGCCGCCCGCGTCGGAGCGGGATATATCACCCGCGACAACAATCGGCACGCCAAGGCAGGCAACATCAACCATGCATTGCAGCTCACGCGCGGCGAGTTGGTTGCCATCTTCGATTCAGATCATGTACCGACGCGCTCGTTTCTCCATGCAACCCTGGGCTGGTTCTTTTGCAGCCCGCGGCTCGCCATGGTGCAGACTCCGCACCATTTCTATTCGCCGGATCCGTTTGAACGCAACCTGGGGCAATTTCGCAAAATTCCCAACGAGGGAGAACTGTTCCACCGTTTGATCCAGGATGGCAACGATCTCTGGAATGCGAGTTTCTTTTGCGGCTCGTGCGCAGTGATGCGGCGACGGGCACTGGACCAGATCAGGGGAATAGCCGTCGAGACGGTAACCGAGGACGCGCACACTGCGCTCAGATTGCAGCGCAAGGGCTGGGAAACAGCGTACATCAATCTTCCGCAGGCGGCGGGGCTGGCGACGGAGAGTCTGGCAGCCCATATTGGGCAGCGCGTTCGCTGGGCCCGCGGCATGATACAGATTCTGCGCATCGAGAACCCGTTGTTGGTGAGCGGGCTGAGCTTCCCCCAGCGGCTGTGCTACTTGAATGCTACAACTCATTTCCTGTTCGCTTTGCCCCGCCTGATCTTCCTCACCGTTCCCCTGGTCTACCTCGTCTTCGGGATGGTGAACATCTACGGGTATTCGCTCGCCGTTGTGGCTTATGCCCTACCGCACATTGTGCTGTCTACGCTGACGAACTCTCGGATTCAGGGGCGACACCGTTTCTCTTTTTGGAATGAGATCTATGAAGTTGTGCTGGCGCCCTACATTTTGCTGCCAACCCTGCTTGCTCTGGTTAATCCGAGGCTGGGCAAGTTCAACGTTACGGGCAAGGGCGGCGTGATCCGCCGGTCATTTTTTGATCGGCGCATCGCGCTACCGTTCCTGTTGTTGATGGCTTTGAACATTTTTGGACTTTACAAAGCAGGGCAGCGCTACTTTGCCGATCCAGCGCATCACGACACTGTGATCATGAACTCAGTGTGGACGCTGTACAACGTGATGATCTTGTCGGTCGCGGCGTCGGTGGCGTGGGAGAAGCGGCAGCGACGATCGCAGGTGCGCGTGGAATTGCGCGTACCGTTCACGCTCACTGTCGCGGGAGAGAGGCAACCGATCACGGGCACGACGGCGCATGTTTCGCTCCGTGGGACGGGAGCGAAACTGGACGCGCCCGCACGCTTTGCGAGAGGCAGTGGCGTAACACTGACTCTGGACGGACTGGAATCACAGTGTGATATTCCGGCCGTGGTGGTGCAGTCTCACGGGCGGCGGCAGCACTTTTTCTTCCCGAAATTGACCTTGCGGCAAGAACAATACCTGGTCAATCTGGTCTACTCGCGGCCCGAAGCCTGGGTTTACTGGCATCGCTCGCGGCCGTCGGATCACGCATTACTCAGCCTGGCTCGTATTTTTTGGCTTTCGCTGCGAGGCATGGTGATTATCCTCTTCGGATTTTTCACGTCACGGCCGGCCGCCCGCAGCTCAGGTCCGCAAACTAAAAGCGAGCGTGCGCCTGCCTTGACGGCGTCCGTCGTGCTCGGTGCGCTGTTGCTCCTGACGGCAGCTGGAAAGTGCCACGCGTCGGACATGCCTGTGCCTAGCAAGCCGGGCGCAACCACCACACCGGCGGCCCCTTTTCATGATGAGTACGAGCTTGGCGGAGGCGTCACACAGCAGGCCTTTGCCCTGCAGGGTACAGGAGCATCACAAAACTTTTTCTTTGGCGTGCCGGTTACGAAGATTGTCAGCGCGGCAACGCTGAAGCTTCACTTCGCAGCTCCGCTGTTGCGCGCGAATGAAAGCAGGCTGGAATTAAACCTGAACGGAACATCGATCGGGACCGTGGCTCTGACGCCGGGAAGCGACGTGCACTTGGAGATTGTCCTGCCCACTGACCTGCTGACCACAGATAACACGCTGGTTTTTCAACTGCAAGGAAGCTGCCAGGGTTGTGGCCGCGCTCGGGCGGCATGGGTGACAATTGATGCGCACAGCCAACTTGTCTTCACCGGGACAAAACTGCCGCTGCCCAACGATCTTGCGCTGTTGCCGCTTCCCTTCTTTGATTCCGGGGGGCAACGCGCCTGGAGTCTGCCCCTGGTCTTTGCGGAACGTCCTGACCCGGACACGGTGCAAGCGGCCTCTGTGGTGGCATCGTGGTTCGGTATCTTTTCCGATTTTCGGGGGGTGCGTTTTCCCGTCAACGTGGGTGAACTGCCTGAAGGGAATGCGATTGTGCTGGCTTTGCGGCGCTCGGCAGTCGCGCGCAGCCTCTCGCTTCCATCGCAGCCTGGTGCGCTTATTGCCATTCGCGACAATCCCCGTGATCCTTACGGCAAATTGTTGATTATCTCGGGCGACCGCACTGAAGATCTTCTCCAGGCTGCTCGCGGGCTGGTGACGCGCAACAATTATCAATCCCATGCTGACGCAGTTCGCGTGGGCGATGTGAGCGGTCCGCCTCGCACGGAATATGGGGCGCCGCGCTGGCTGGCAACAGACAGGCCAGCGACCATTGGAACATACACGACCGCTGAGCATCTGCAGTTGAGAGGTTCGGGGTCGATCAATATTTACTTTCGACTGCCACCGGACTTGTTCCTCCCCGCACAGCAGACGGTTCCTCTTCTCCTGAACTATGAGTACTCGGGCGTGGCGGAGAACGCAGACGCAGGGCTGCACGTCCGGCTGAATGGACGCGACATTGACACAATCCGCCTGAGGCCCGCGGCTTCTACGGTGCAGGAGTCAGAACGCGTTCGCCTTCCTACCGCCAGACTTCAGCCTTACACGAACACGCTGACCATCGATTTCTATTTTGGCACTGACGGTTCGGGGCGCGATGCGCGGCAGTATGCCGCGATCCATCGCGATTCTTCCCTCGATTTGAGGGAGCTGCCACATTCAGTGCTGCTGCCACGGCTGGAGTTGTTCGGAGAGGCAGGGTATCCATTCACCAAATGGCCCGACCTTGCGGAAACCGCGGTTGTTCTTCCCGATGCGCCAACTTCCACTGACTATGAAACATTGCTCGATATGGTGGGATTCTTTGGCGCGCAAACCGGCGCGCCCGCGACCGGCTTGACCGTGACCGACGCAGCTGATGTTGAAACCGTGCAGGATAAAAACTTGGTTCTGCTGGGCACGCCAGTCAGCCAGTCGTTGTTTGCGCGATGGCAGGACAGCATGCTTATCAGCGTGTCGACAGAGGGACTGCAGGTGAACCAGACTCCCGTACCCTCTCGCCTGCTGCATCCTGAGCTGCCATTTCGCGAAAGGGACTGGGTCAGGCTGACTAAGTTGCTTTCCGGTGGTAAGCAACCTGACCTGATAGTGCAGGACTTTGTCTCGCCTCTTCGTCCCGATCATTCGGTGGTGGCGATTTACTCGCCCAGCAACTCCGGTGCAGCCGCGATCCTGTTTATGCCAGGAACCCGCCAGGGACCGGTTTACGGGGGAGTCACGATTTCTGAAGACGGTGTCTTTCAATCTTTTCTGGTGGGTTCCCGTACTTACCATTCTGGCCAACTCGATCCTTATCAACGGGCGGAAGTTTTCGCCTTTGAAAACTATCGCCTCATCCCGTTGTTGGTGCTGTTGCTCGCGTTCGTAGTTGGGGCTTGGCTATACCGTTCGACGGAAGGTGTGGCGGCGCGGCGATTGTCCACGAAAGGGATGTAGCCCTGGGAGGGAATCTTATGACCAGAATGATCCGTCCGAATTGGTTGTCCTTGTTTGCCCTATTGCTGCCAATGAGTCTTGTCGGGCAAACCGCGCAACCGCGACAGGATGGGATCGGCATCCTGCTCGGAAAAGCGCGCTCGCTCGAGGCTCGGGGCCGACTTGATCTCGCGACGCAAAACTGGAAGCAAATTCTGCTGGTCAACCCCAACCAAAGCGAAGCGCTGGCTGGCCTAGCGCGCGTTGCGAAAGAAAATGGGAACGCGGACGAAGAGCGCACGTATCTCGATCGCCTGCGCAAGGTCGATCCCAAGGATCCGGAGATTGCTGCCGTTGAAAAAATGCACGTTATTACGCCGGACGAGCGGAGGCGGTTGGAAGAGGCCGGGCGTCTGACTGTGCAGCACAAGCCGGACGACGCGATGAAGATTTATCACGAGATCCTAGGCGATGCGCCGCCTCCAGGCAAGTGGGCGGGACCATTCTACGAGACCGAGGCTGCCAGCACGGACGGGCGGGCGAAGGCGGTAGCTCAACTGCGGCAACTGTGCGCCCGCAATCCCAACAACGAAGTATCTCTCCTCTGGCTGGCGCTGGTGCTGACCTATGACGCGAAAAATCGCATGGAAGGATTTCACCTGCTGGAGTCTATCCAGGATCCGGGTACGGTGGAGCAGGCGCGCGCCCCCTGGCGGCAGGCGCTTCTGTGGGAAAAAGAGAACCCGGCTGCGCAAAGCTCGCTTG
>Ga0209333_1000975_pt1 | contig 14602 bp, 10 predicted proteins | sample BlaSpr_A8_OM2_O3_FD_187982 | JGI IMG/M metagenome (GOLD analysis project Ga0209333, IMG submission 187982) | Forest soil microbial communities from Thunder Bay, Ontario, Canada - Black Spruce, Ontario site 2_A8_OM2_O3 (SPAdes) (version 2) | ecosystem: Environmental > Terrestrial > Soil > Boreal... | reverse complement strand
TCGAACGTGAAACTGGCGCAGACCCAGCTTGCTTTTGATCCAGGCATGGCAAAATTCCACGACTCTGCCACGTCGACGATAGCTTCCCCGTGCTTCTGCGGTTTCCATCTTCTGCCGGAAAGCCAGAACTCCGGCGCTCTCCTCCAAACGCAAAATCCCCCGGCCGCCTCGATTTTCCGGACAGCATTCTGGTTTGCGGGCACAGCTTCGACAATCCTCCGCCTGCGCCAAATAACGGCGGGAAACCAGCCCGCGCTCCTTCTTCAAGTATCTTTCGTGGCGCAAGAACTTGCCCTCGGGACACACCTAGCGATTCGTCTCGGGCTGAAAAAGGAAAGCGCTGGGTGGCAGCCGCTGAGGAGCGGTCCTCCCCGTGGAGGCATCTTCTCGCGGCAGGCTCCCCAGAAAATCCACCTTGCGTTGGGCCATCTCCTCGATGGCCGCGCGTGTGGTGTAACCCGCGTCGGCCACCATCTGCTCCGGCTTTTGCTGCAGCCGTTCCTCGATGCGTTCCATCGCTGGAAGCAACTGGCCTGTGTCGTTGGCTTCCTGGGTTATCGCTACACCCACCATCAACCCCTGTGCCGCATGCGCGGAAATCTGCGCGTGGTAGCTCAGAGCCAATCCCCCATCGGACTGATGCATCACCCGTGCGTGCGCATCGCTGCTGCTCACTCCTACTTTGCTCTTAGCCTTTTCTCCATGCCTGCGATTTTGCAGCTTCTCCAGTTCTTGCAAGGCGTTTTCCAACCGCTCTTGCTGCTCGCGCCGGCCTCGCTCGCGCGCCTGCTTGGTTCGGGGGTTGCTCTCTTCGTTCCCTGGATCACCCATCTCCACCACGCGTCGCCGTGCCCGCTGCAGATGCTCGCGCATCGTCTGCTCCTGGTGATAACTCCTGATGCTGGCCTGGGCCTTGATCTTGGTGCCGTCTTGCATCACTTGTTCCAGAGTAATCAGTCCTTCCTTGCGGAGCGCCGCCAGCACCTGGGTGCACCGTTCATCCAACTCCTGCTGCTTGGCCACACGAAAATCCGCCAGCGTGTGCTAGTTCACTTCGTCCAGCCCCGTCAACCACTGGAAAGCTGGATCATACTCGCACCGTCGCGCCACTTCCCGCGCCGCTCCCATCCCCTGGCTGTAGGCATACACCCACAGGCTGAGCAGCAGTTGCGGATCGAACGCCGGACGCCCGCCTCCTTCTACGCTGCTCTCGACGGCTTGATAAAAGGCACGCAGGTTCAGGCGCCCTACCAGTGCCCAAATAGCTCTAGCCGGATGGTCTTCGCCGATTAGGTGTTCCACATCCACGGCTCGCCAACTCATCTGCTTTCGGTTCACGGAGCGAATTAGAGGCTGTTTGCTGATCGGATTTTCTTGGCTCATGCCGCGAGCTTACGGCAGACTTCTTTTTTTGCAAGATGGAAATTCAGAGGCTTTCTTCACAGCTTCAAACCGAAGAGTGCGCCACCCGGAAATTCAACGGCGTATGTTTGGGCGGTGTGGAAGGGTGCGCCACCCTCTCTCTACACGATTCACCGTATTGTCGGAGGGACTAGAATGTAGCTTGAGTTACTGGAGTGAGCAACGTGCCCCCAACCGATGCATCTGGCCTTTCGAGACTAAACAAGCCCCGGACGATCCTTATCGCGGATGACAGCGGAATGGTGCGAGCGAAAATCCGTCAGGCGCTTGAGCGCGAAACAGACTTCCAGATTTGTGGCGAAGCGAACGATGGAGTGGAAGCGGTGGCGAAGGCTAAAGAACTGACGCCTGATTTGATTCTATTGGACGTGAAAATGCCGCGCCTCAATGGCCTAGAAGCGGCAGGAATACTACGCCAGGCACAGCCGGGGATTCGGATCATGATGGTGACCATGTATGCCGAAGAACTCAACAAGAAGCTGACATCCCGCTTTGGAGTCGATGCTGTGTTCTCGAAATCGGAGGGCGTAACCAAGCTGATCGAGCGCGTTGAGAATCTTTTGGCCGCCTAGATTTCGGTGCGGGCGGGCGGGGCGGCTGTCCGCGTCTAAACCCGCACCCGTCGAAAGCCGAAGGGATGGGGCACCCGGCTCGATATTATTTTCGTTGGTCTGCTCGCAGTTTTAGGGCACGAAGTTCTTCGTCGGTGAGCTTTAGGTGCAAGTCTTCCGGGCGGATCAAGTCGTCGATTTTCGGGATAATTGTTCCTGGTAACGGGGCTGGAGTCACATCAATGAGTGCAAATTCGACCTCGCCGGGTCTGTGCTCCAATCCCTTCTGAGTGAGGTCGGGCGGGACCGAGAGCGGCTTTGCGTGGTCAAAGTCGATGCCGCTTACGGTGTCGGAATTGCTTCCCGGTGCCAGCCGCACACGACCTCGCACATAATCGTAAATTCCGGCCTTGGCGTCGAGTTGAACGGTCTGCGAGAGCCATTGAACTTGCGGTGTGAAAGAAACCGCCATCGATGTCAAGGTGATTTGCCTACCGTTGCCTTCAAACTGGATCGGCTCCTTGAAATTAAAATCTTTGAGAATCTCGAACGTGACCTCGGGATTAGCGGCCGCTATCAGGCCAGCGTGTACTTCCAACCAATCACTAATCGAGCCGCCGTTATAACCCGGCATCCCGTCATTCCGAAGCCCACTGCCGCTCCACGTCAGGTGTAAATCTTGCAATGTGATTTTGCGAAGATAGATTTCTTCCTCGATGATTGCCTTAACGCGCTGGTCTCCTTGACGGAGCACTGAAATCAACCCTATATTTTTTCGTTTGGCTTTACTGATCGCATCCGGTTCAAAGCCCGTGTTACTGCAAAAGAGCATTGCGTCGGCTTTGATATCTGTCCTTTTCGAGTCAGCTGCGTCCACCAACGCTATATCCGCCTTCCGTCCAGAGGGGAGGTTGAGAACATCTATCGCGCCTAGAAACGGCGCACCGTCCTTGCCCGAGGAGCGAACTTCTATGTCGACTCGTCTCGTCCCATCGGCGGTGTCCACTAGAGCGCCAACGGACAGAGTGGCGTGTGGGTCCAAGGCATAAATCACAGAGGCGACGAGTTGACGATACGTAGAATCTGGAAGTGGCGCGAGTAGATGTTCAATATGACTAGTTTCGTCTCCGACATCCGCTGGAGCCGCAGCGGGAGAGGGATAAGCTTTGCGCCACTGTGGTCTCAGCAAGAGAACGGCAACAACAAGCATGACCAGAGGTGCTAGAACAGATATGAGCACTGTGACGCGTCGTGCGCGTATCTCTAAATTTCGGAGAAGAAAAAAAGCTGACAGAATCAAAGCAATCCACGCGGACAACCCCTACCAGAAGCGAACCTCATCGGGCACGTCTGTCACGGAGGACACGTAGAGCACAAGGCCAAGGAAAACCGCTAGCCAAAAGGAATTCCTCGGCATCCCGAAAATTGTCGGCGGGGGCACTTCTTGTGGAAGGGTTGGGCGATTCTCGCCCGAAACGCTTATGACCCCAATCTAACAAAATGCCTTGGATCAGAGCAACAACCGCCGAACCGGCACTCGATCTGCTGAGGCGACCTTCCCGAACTCGCGATGGCGTGGGACGGGCAGGCCAGCCGCGTACCAAGGCGCTGGGTACGACAAAAGGTCGAGTGAGCCGGAAAAATTGCTCGGTAGGAATTTGCGTCGCGAGTCCACAGCAAGCTGCATCAGCCGTTAAATGGCTGATTTCAATGGCACACTTCCCAACCGTGATGGCAATGAAGATGCACGACGTAGTTTATTGTTCTGGATGACTTGAGGTTATTCAGAGTGGCGGCTCACGATACGTCGTTGGGAGACGAAAGCTCGAATGGAGTTAGTTTAGATCGGCTGCACGAATCGCGAGCAAAAAGCCTGCCTACCGGCACAGGCCACTGCCCTCCGCCAGGCAGGCCGCTGACTACCGCCAAGCAGGCGAGCGCGATGGCGTAGGCCACTGAGGCTCGTGGAAGTGTGACGCGTATGCCGCAAACTATAATTTTTGTGTCGGTGATTGTTATCGGGCTGTTGCTGTTAGCGATCGGAGGATGCTATTTCGGGCAAAGTCGACAGCGCAGACACGTAGCGGACCGCACCGGGCCTGACGACAGGCAAATGTAGGCGGTCTGCCGCGCACGCATCCGCATGCATTTTCCGGTGGCTCGGCGAGGTCCGGGCCGGCCAGTACCAGGAGAAGAATATGGAGAATCCAAAAACACAACGGAGAGCGATTGGTTTGCTGGTGGTTTTTGCAACGATTCTGACGGTGATAGTGACCTGGAACATTCCGGAGACTACGGGCGACTAATGCAGCTTTGAGAGTGTGCCGTTTCATTTCAGAAGGCGCGCGATCGAATTGGCGCTGGCTGCGGTTCGTCGCCGTCATCTGCCGACTCGGCTAGGTGCGACCAGCGCGAGGCGCGCGCGGTCTGGGCCCGGCCTTGTCTAACCTTGTCAATACAATGCTCAATTTAGGGCGTAAAAAACAGTGGAAATCCTGAGGACAACTTGGCGGATGGTGCAGTTGTATCAGGCTTATAAAAGCCTTAGGGCGGCTTAATTCTTTCCTTAGGGTCCTTTGCTTACAATTTGTCGATGGCTGAGGCGGCTTTCGAGCCGCAGCCCCGCAGGGAGAGCCTTCTAAATGTTACGCGACCTTAATATACAGCTGGATGATGCAGGGCAATGCAGTGTATGTGGTCGTCGTGTCAGAGACCTAGTCGAACTTCCGGGCAGACTTGAGAAGTTCTGCCTGGAATGTAGCGCGGACTTGGCCATTGCGGTCCATCTGGCCGATGAAATTGCCGCCGCGACGCGCAAGGGATGCAACACCGACGCATGGAAGGTGGAATTCTCGGAGGTAAGCCACCGCATGCTGGAGCGCTCGCAGTTTGCCGATTTGAACGATCGATAAAGTGGCGCACGTGCGACGCTTATGACCCTGGCACACGCTGCGGGTTCAAACGGCCGACGCAACGGCGCTTCATATCTGATCGAGCCACCCGATTAGGCCTACGGGAACCTCTTCACCAACTCCTTCGAAGCATTCAACCCTGCCGGAGCGCCGGCCGCCGAAATTCGCGTCGCGTCGTGCCGTGGCGTACTTTTCATATCAAGTCCGCGGTTCTCTCTGGCAACCGCAATCCTTACCAGCAGGATCCCAGCGCTTCCAATTCCAAATCGGCAATATCCCGGCTTAGGTTTTTGAGATTGGCTTCAATCACGATCTGCCGGACGCGCCAGGATACTCGCTCCATCCGAATCGAAAAACCTATCGCGGTATGGTTCAGACCGTACTTGCTTTGGCAGCCGGTATTTCAGTATTACTGGGACGCCGGCGGGAACCCGCGCATTCCGAACGCCGCCATCTTCGGATCCCGAGTGAAAGTGGACTTCTGATTTTGAAAAAGAAGGGAGCAACCGATGAAACAACGAGCTGAAGAACTACAGGGCATCGCGGGAAAGGCTTTCGACGTTTGCGTGATTGGTGGCGGGGCCACCGGCGCAGGATGTGCACTCGACGCGCAGCTACGCGGGCTACGCACCGTGATGGTCGATGCTGGAGATTTTGCGGGTGCTACCTCGAGCGCGGCCACGAAGATCATTCATGGTGGCGTGCGTTATCTCGAAGAAGCCATCAAGGATGTGGATCCGAAGGAATACCACGTTGTGGTGCGGGCGCTGCACGAGCGCATTCGCATGCTCAATAATGCGCCGCATCTCACGCGAACGCTCCAGTTTATGGTTCCGAGCTACGATTGGCTGAACGTCGCATATCTCGACATCGGCCTGAAGATTTACGACTGGCTCGCCGGCTCGGCCCGCATCTCTCCCAGCAAATATGTCTCGCGCAGAGAAACGCTCGAGCGCATGCCGGAATTGAAGCAGGAGGGATTGATCGGGGCGGTGGAATATGCGGATGGCCAATTCGATGATTCGAGATATGACATGGCCCTGGTTCAGACCTTTTCGCACGCGGGCGGAAGCGCGTTGAATTACGCTCGCGTAACGGCCTTTGAGCTCGCCTCCGATGGAAAGTTGTCCGGAGTTTCGGTGACGGATCAGCTCGGCGGCAAGACGTTCTCCGTGCAAGCCAAAGTTTTCATAAACGCAACCGGTCCGTTTACCGATGCGATTCGAACCATGGCGACCGCGTCAGTGCCCAAGCGAATGCGCCTTAGCAAGGGCGCTCACATCCTGCTGCCGCTCGACGTTTTCCCCACGCACGACGCGATGTTGATTCCAAAAACAGACGATGGCCGCGTTCTATTTGCCGTGCCTTGGTGCGGGCGTCTTCTGGTGGGCACAACCGAGCAGGAGGTTTCGCCGGAGGACGAATTGTTTGTCAGCCGCGAAGATGTCAGCTTCATGCTTGGCCAGCTAAATAAATATCTCGAACACCCGGCGTCTGCTTCGCAAATCGTGGCCGGGTTCGCTGGAGCGCGCCCGCTGGTCAGCGCAGGCGAGGGCGGAGATACGAAGAAAATTGCGCGCGATGACGTGATCGAAATTGATCCGGACAGCGGCTTGATCAGCATCATGGGAGGAAAGTGGACCACCCACCGCGCGATGGCTGAGGACACCATCAACGCCGCGCAAAAGGCTTTCGGTGTACCTGTAACCGAGAGCCCCACCAGGACGCATGTGCTCTACGGCGGCGACGGGTTTACCGGTGATCTTTGGGAAAAGCTCGCGGCCGCTTTTCCCATCGCGAAAGAAACGGCTCACCATCTCGCCGCAAAATTCGGAACCACAGCGTGGGAGGTTTTGGAACTCACCAAGCAGAGTCGGGGCCTCGCCGAGCCAATTCTGGCCGGCAGTGCACCCATTCAGGCCGAGGTCATCTACTCCATTCGCCATGAGCTCGCCGCCACGCTGGAAGACATACTGGCGCGCAGGCTCGGCATGCAGTTCTTCTCCTGGAGAGAGGCCATCCGCTCGGCGCCAGTTGTGGCTTCGCTGATGGCTCAAGAGCTGCAGTGGTCAAACGAACAAGCCAAATCGGAAACCGCGAAGTACGTCGGCAAAATCAATGGATTCCTGGAGCACGCAGGACTTGAACCCGAAACAGTCTCCGGCATGACCGCGAGCCGCGCACCGGCTAATTGAAATTAAAGGAGAACTGCCATGACCGCGTACTTAGGGGCCATCGATCAAGGAACAACGAGCACGAGGTTCATCGTGTTCGATCGTGCCGGAAGAATTGTTTCGGCCGCGCAAAAAGAGCACGAGCAGATTTATCCGAAGCCGGGATGGGTGGAACATGATCCGGAAGAAATTTGGCGCCGCACCCAGGATGTGATCTGCGAGGCCATGAAACAAAAGGGATTTCGACCGAAGGATTTGGCCGGCATTGGGATCACCAATCAGCGCGAGACCACAATTATGTGGAACCGCAAAACTGGAACTGCCGTTTACAACGCCATCGTCTGGCAGGACACGCGCGTGGAGGATTATGTGGCGGAATTTTCCCGTGACGGAGGGCAAGACCGCTTTCGAGCAAAGACCGGCCTGCCCCTGGCGGCTTACTTTAGCGGACTCAAGATTCGCTGGATTCTCAACAATGTCAGGGGCGCGCGGGAAATCGCGGAGTCAGGCGACCTGCTTTTCGGCAACATCGATTCCTATCTGGTCTGGAAGCTGACCGGCGGGACGAATGGAGGCATTCACATCACGGACGTGACCAATGCCAGCCGCACGCAATTGATTGACCTGCATAAGCTGAATTGGGATGAAGAGCAGCTGAAATTGTTCGGCATTCCCAAGGGAGTGCTACCGCGGATCGTTTCCAGCAGCGAAGTGTACGGCAAGGTGACCGCGATCCCCGCCGTGGAAGGAGTGCCTGTCGCCGGAATTCTTGGCGACCAGCAAGCAGCGCTGGTCGGTCAAACCTGCTTCAATACCGGCGAAGCGAAGAACACCTACGGCACCGGCTGCTTCCTGCTGATGAACACAGGCACCGAGGCGGTGCTCTCCGAGCACGGATTGATCACCACGGTTGCATTCAAGCTCGGTGACAAACCCGCGCAGTACGCGCTGGAAGGAAGTATCGCCATTACCGGTGCGCTGGTGCAGTGGATGCGGGACAACCTCGGCATGGTCGAGAAAAGCGCCGATATCGAGACTTTGGCGCGCACCGTAAATGATAACGGCGGCGTTTATTTTGTTCCCGCGTTTTCCGGTTTGTACGCGCCGTATTGGAAGACGAGTGCTCGCGGTGTGATCGCCGGCCTAACGCGCTATGCCAACAAGGGCCACCTGGCGCGCGCGGTTCTGGAGGCCACGGCTTACCAGACCCGCGAAGTCGTCGAAGCGATGGAGATGGACTCCAAAGTCCATCTTGACGAGGTTCGCGCCGACGGCGGAATGGTTGACGACGATCTCTTGATGCAATTCCAGGCCGACATTCTCAATCGCAATGTAATTCGCCCGCTAACCATCGAAACCACGGCGCTGGGATCGGCCTATGCCGCCGGATTAGCGGTCGGATACTACAAAAATCTCGATGAACTCTGCGCCAACTGGGGAGTGGCCTGCACATGGAAGCCACAGATGGAAGACGCGGTGCGCGAGCGTCTCTACAAGGATTGGAAGAAGGCCGTAACGCGGTCATTTGACTGGGTGGACTGAAGCCTTCTCCTGGAGGAAGAACGATCATGACTTCGCCGATATTTGGAGAGTTCATCGGAACCATGGTGTTGATTGTACTCGGCGACGGCGTGGTTGCCGGCGTGCTCCTGAAACGATCCAAGGCGGAAGCAAGCGGCTGGATGGTGATCGCGACGGGCTGGGCTTTCGCTGTGGTTGGTGGAGTCTTTGCCGCCATCGCCTGTGGCAGCAAGGACGCTTTCATCAATCCCGCCTTTACCCTCGGTATCGCAATCTCCTCAGGCGACTACTCGAAGTTTCTTCCTTTCGCCGTGGCTCAACTGGCGGGAGCATTTGTGGGCGCAGTTCTAGTTTGGGTGCATTATTTGCCCCATTGGAAGGAAACTCAGGACGCCTCTTTCAAGTTGGGTGTGTTTTGCACCGCGCCGGCAATTCGGAATTTTGGCGCCAACTTAATCAGCGAAATTATCGGGACATTCTTTTTGGTCTTTGTCACCGTCGCGATCTTCTCGAAGACCGTATCAAAGGATGGCCTCGCTGCGGGTCTGGGCCCCTACCTTGCAGGGGTCGTGGTTTGGGCCATTGGACTCTCGCTGGGCGGTACGACGGGATATGCGATCAATCCGGCGCGTGACCTTGGTCCGCGCATTGCTCATGCGGTTCTTCCGATTGCAGGAAAGGGAGGCTCCGATTGGGGATATGCGGGTATTCCTGTGGTTGGTCCTTTTATCGGCGCGAGCCTCGCAGGCCTGGTAGTGCGCATGTTGCATTTCTGAGAGACAACGACCCAATCGCTGCTCGTGATAAGCCCACTTGTCTGTGGACCAGCGCCCTTACCGGATATTTGAAGCAAGGCTCTAATTGTCTAGTGGCGCAACTTATGAGGAATTAGCGTCGATTTACCAGAAGCGAGTACGGGACCTTGGTTCGCCCGGAAGCTTCGGACCACGGGAAAGAAGGGCCGCTCTCGTTGCAAAAGATGGCGCGCAAGCCTCTGCTTGCGCGCTATCTTCCGGTGGCATCGGTTTCAGTCGCCGAGAGTGACTTGCTTGAGGTTGTCACTCGGGATGCGGTCGATGAGGAGTAACAATGGATCAATTCCAGCCTTGTCCGGCAGTTCATCCACGGTGAACGTATAATTCGACTGCCCGGTGGTCATGTGCTCGCGCTCGCGATAGAGAAGTTTGCCGTATTTCTTGCCTTTCGGCGGCGCGGCAAGAGCTCCGATCTCGATCCAATCGTCCACCGGAACCTCGCGCTCGTTGCCCTGATCATCCGCCTTGAATTTGCGCGCCTCCACCTGGATCGTCACGTCGTACTTCCCGTCGCTGCGCTTCTGCGCCTTGGCCGATAGCGCTCGATTAGAAAACAGCGTGATGTCTTCGAACAAATCCTTGAACAAGTATTGCGACTGCGGCGGCGTTTCCTGGCGCAGCGCGTCAACCAGCGCGTACGAAGTGGGATATGGCGGGGGCGCATAGCCGTACTGCTGAAGGACATTTCGGACGGCGCGATTCACGCCATCTTCGCCGATCATTTCGCGCAGGTAATACATCACCACGCTGCCTTTCCTGTAATGAATGTATCCCTGGTCCGCTTCCACCGTCAGGAGCGGCCGCTCCTTGAGCAATTCCCGGCCGCGCGAGCGCAAATAATTATCCATTTCGTATTCGAGGAACTTTCGCATGGTGTCGCGGCCGTATTCCTTCTCCATCACCATGAGCGCCGAATACTGCGCGAGCGTTTCGGAAAGCAACGTGGCGCCCTCCATGTTCGCGCCAATCACCTGATGCGCCCACCATTGATGGCCCATCTCGTGCGCCACAACGTAGAACACCATGTCGATATCGTCCGGATGCTCAAGGTTGGCGATGAACCCGATCGATTCGGAGTACGGCATAGTGCCGGGAAAAGCCTGCGCGAACTGCGCGACACGGGGGAATTCGATAATGCGCGCTTCTTGGTGCGGGTACGGGCCGAAATTCGCGGTGTAATACTCAAACGATTTGCGCACCGAATTCAGCATCTTCGGGACATTCCACGGGTGTTCCTTCAGGTAGTACACTTCGATCTTGATCCCGTTCCAATCCTCGCGCGCCACTTCGTAATTCGCCGAGAGAAACGAATAGAAATTGAGCGAGAAGTGGTCCAGCTTGTACTGAAAGTGACGCCTGCCGTTCTCGGTCCACTCGCGCTCCAGCGATCCGGGCGCAATCGCGATCTGATCGGGTGAGGTGCTGATGGTCGTCTCGACATTCACCCAATCCGAATTGTTGCTGAGATAAGTATTCATGCAATCGGCGGTGCAATTCCGTTCGAGCACTGGCATCAAATCTTTTTCCTTCAAGCCGTGTTTTTTCCTTTTGTTTCGGTCCGTAAGTTCTGCGCCAGGCTGATAACCGATTTGCGGCGCAATCGTATTGTTGAAAAAGGTTCCGTTCTGCACGATGGTGGTGTTCGTTACGGAATTCTCGAAGCCGTGGGTGTTTGTAGTCACGGTGAAGTTCATCGTCCGCGATTCGCCGGGCTGCATCGGCGTGGCGAGCTCATAAATCTGGTACGACAGGCGCTTGTCGTCCGTCGCCAGCTTCGCGCCTTCCAATTCAATCGTAGTGTTGTAATTATCGTCCAGGGTGAAATGGATTTCTCGCAGCGGAGCATCGGTTTCGTTCTTGATGGTCTGCGTGCCGCGCATGGTCATGTTGCGCGTCTCCGGAAATAAATCGATAGCGTACTTGACGTCGGTAATGCGCGGCTGCGGCTGTCTCTCGTACTTCTTGTAGGTCTTTTCGTAATCGGCCGTAAGCGTGTCGCGGTCGCCTTCGGGGACAATCTTGTTCAGGATTTTGGTGTTGTAATAAATCCACCCGCCGAGCACGACGAAGGCCACGATCCCTGCAGCAGCCACGCCTCGCAAAGCGCCCCGCCAGCGAAATGCGGCATCGCGGAAGCGATGGCGCCAGGCGGTCTCACGTCCGCGCGGCCACAGCAGGATGCTGGCTACAAACAGCAGAACGCAAAACGCTGTCCAGTAGAGCGTGAACCATCCCCAGGCTTTGATGTACGGCGCGTAACCGAAAAAATCCGAGTAGGTCATATCCGGCTGTGACCCGAAGCGCACCAGATACGTCGCGATATGCAGCGGCCGCCAGATAAAAACATTCAAGATCAGCAAAGCTATGTAAACGAAGTAGCCGATGTATTTGTTTGGCGAGATGACGTGAATGAAGAACGCCAGTACGGCTAGAAATACGAATCCGATCAAGTCGATGCCGAGCATCGTCTCGACGTACAGTCCGATCTGGTAGCGATGATAACCGTGGAAGAACTGCACCAGAATCCCGGCGCTCATGGCCACGCAGAGAATGATCACGATGCTGGAAATCAGCGCCACGAACTTGGCTGCGTACAAAGGCCAGTCGCGGTGGGGTAGCGCGTCTTGAATTTCATCCATGCGCGTGTCGCGCGATTCCCACACCAGCACCCCGGCATAATAGATGATCATCGCAATGAGGAAGAGATACAGACTTCCCGCGATCAGCTCGAGCATGCGATAGGTGACCGGCAGCGAAGTGTTCCCATATCCTTCGGTAGCCGAGAAAATCAGCACGGGGATGCAATTGAGGAGCGCCGCGAGAGTAATGACGATGAACGATGTGGTTTTGATCAATTTTTTGAATTCGAGCCTGGTTGCGCCGATAAACTGAGCCCACTGCGCGCCCGTCCCGAACGAGCGAGTAGCCGCCGCCGTCTGTAGCGACCCGGCGACTGCCAATGCCAAGGCTTCGGTTTCGGCCACACCCTTTTTCTTCCGGCTCTTTTCTTCGAACGTAAATCGTACGTAGGCAAAACCGAATATCAACAAACCGACCGCCAGCCAAATCAGACGATTCCAGAGCAGCAATCCCGAAAAACCGATGGTGAGGTGGTTTTTGTCCGCGACCGTCCAGTATTTCGTCGCCAGTGCGAACGTTCGAATGCCGAAGGGATCGATGAGGCCGGCTAGGGTTTCATTCGTCAGGTTTGTCGTCAGCGCCTGCGAAACTCCGTAGCCCACCAGGAGAAGCAGGCTGCCGATAAATGACGTCACGGTACTGCGAGTCAGCACGGCGATGGCGAAAATGATGGCCGCGATAAACAGTCCGTTCGGCAGCGCAAAAACCAAAATTCCTTTCAGGTGCGCGGACCACACCACCGGTCCCCAGCGCTCCGCGTCCACCCAGGGCATATACTTGGCCGCAAGGATGCCGGCGGACACGCCCGTCATCGGAATCACCGAGATGAGCGCGGAACCCAAATAGCGGCCGATCAGGTAGTCCGACTTGTGCATGGGAGTGGTGAAGACAATCTGGTAGGTGTTGAAGGCAAAATCCCGCGACGCTGCGGAATTTACGAAGGCCGTGCCCATCAGAAGGGTCAGCAGGGCAATGATCGAATAGTAGTTCTCAATGACGAATGGCGCGTTGCGGTAGGTATTCTCCAGCGCGCCGCCCACCTGGATCTGGTCGGTGCTGGCCGCTCCGAAGATCATGAGCGCGATGATGGCGAAAAAAATCCATAGCATCCACGATCGCAGCCAGTAGCGGATTTCGAACCAAAGAAAATGCCTCAGCATGAACGCTCCGTCATTGCAGTCTGGAAATGCTCGTAAAAAACACGTCTTCCAGATCCGCGGCCACCGGCTCAAACCCGTTGCCCGGATTTTCATCAGCGTAGATGTGAATGAGCGGCCGCCCGCCGATCAGTTTGCTGGAGATCACGCGGTACTTTTGCTCCGCGTCCTTAACGTCCGACTTGGCGATGAATTTTTGCCAAATTTTCCCGGACAGATTGTTCACCGCCTGGTCCGGCACTCCGGCAAACAGCACCTTGCCTTGATGAATGATGGCCATATTCGTGCACAGCTCCATCACGTCCTGCACGATGTGCGTGGATAAAATTACGATCACGTTTTCGCCGATTTCAGAAAGCAGGTTGTAGAAGCGGTTGCGTTCGCTGGGATCCAGGCCGGCGGTCGGTTCGTCCACAATTAGAAGTTGCGGATTGCCGATCAAGGCCTGGCCGATTCCAAATCGTTGGCGCATCCCGCCCGAAAAACTCGTCAGTGCCTTCTTGCGGTATGCATAGAGATTGATGCGGTGCAGAAGCGACTCCACCAATTCTTTGCGCTCTTTGGCGTTCACAAAGCCTTTCAGCAGAGCGAGGTGGTCGAGCATGTCCTGAGCCGAGATTCGTGGGTACACCCCGAAATCCTGAGGAAGGTATCCAAGCAGCTTGCGGACTTCTTCTTTCTGGCGGAGAACATCGATTCCGTCCAGGCCAATGCGGCCGCTATCCGGCTCCTGTAGCGTCGCGATGGTGCGCATCAGCGTGGACTTTCCCGCGCCGTTCGGGCCTAGTAATCCGTACATTCCGCGCGGAATAGTAAGGCTCACATTGTCCAGCGCCTTCACGCCGTTGGGATAGACTTTCGAAAGAGCTTCGATTCGCAATTCCATGTTGGGTGTATCCCCCACGAAGCAAGTTTCCAGCCGGTACCGTACTATACGAGATTCCGCAGCGAAAGTTTCAGAATTACCCGCGCGGGCGGGCGGCTCAGGGCGTTTGATTGATCAGCAGTCAGGAAGACTTTCTTCCGTAGATTTTTGCGGTTTGGTGCGTAAGCGGAATCGTCGTATTTATTTCGATGAGAACACCATGGCGAGTGTGGACCTAAAACGAGACAGACGGATGCCGTCCGTCCATCGATTGAAAAATTTCGGTGGAGCGCCAACCGCTTCGCTCAGCGGTACGGCCCCGGCCGGGCGGCAACGACAAGCATCATTATAGGGTCGGACGGAGCAATCCGACCCACTTGTTGAATGGGTTCGCGGCAAAGCGGTATAGCAATCTCCCGCACAGGCGCATCCGCTGTTTATTGCGCGTTCACCCACGCGTCTGACCCGGCCACCTTCACGGCGACGTCTGTAATCCAAAGGTGCAGCGGCTTGCCATCGGCGGTGCCGCGCTGCTCCGTTGAGAT
>Ga0209333_1000974_pt1 | contig 14604 bp, 9 predicted proteins | sample BlaSpr_A8_OM2_O3_FD_187982 | JGI IMG/M metagenome (GOLD analysis project Ga0209333, IMG submission 187982) | Forest soil microbial communities from Thunder Bay, Ontario, Canada - Black Spruce, Ontario site 2_A8_OM2_O3 (SPAdes) (version 2) | ecosystem: Environmental > Terrestrial > Soil > Boreal... | reverse complement strand
CCGCCCAATCCCGGCGCGTCGGTGGTCGCGCCGCCGGCTGCTTCGGGTAATCCTCCGGCCGCGCCGCCGGCCACGTCTCCGAATGTGCCGCAAGCCGTGCCAACCGCGCCGCAAGCTGCGCCGGCCGCGCCCCCGGCCAACACGACGGTCAACTTCGTACCTGGCCACATGGAGACTATAATGGGCCAATCGATCAGCGTGAACCTGGTGATGACGAACGCCTCCGATCTGTTTTCCGCCCCCATTCAGATTAAGTACGATCCCGCCGTTCTGAAGCTCACCGACGTGGCGCCGGGCAACGGAAATCTGATGGCCAGCGATGGCCAGCAGCCGACCTTCACCAAGAATATCCTCAACGACACCGGCGAAGCCGACATTACCCTGAACCGCCTCCCAGGCACTCCCGGCGTCACCGGTTCGGGCATGCTGTTGACACTTTCATTTACCACGCTGGCGCGAGGGGCGACCAGCGTTTCGGTTCCGGCCTTCAGTCCCACCAACTCGCAAGGCCAACCCCTATCCAACTCTTCGCCGCTTCTGACGGTGACCGTGAGGTAAAGCATGCGACGCAGGAATCAGAGGGGACTGACTCTGGTGGAACTCGTGGTGGCCGTCACCATCATGCTGATCCTGACCACCATGGCCGTGCCGCTGGCCCGTTCCAGGGTGCGCATCGAGCGCGAGAAGGAGTTGCGCCGCGCCGAGGACGAAATCCGCCATGCCATCGACAAGTACAAGGATTACGCCGATGCGGGCTATCTGGGCCAGCAAAAGCTGGATTCCGATAACTACCCCGACAAGCTGGAGACGCTGGTGGAAGGTGTGAAGCTGCAAGGCCAGGTGGATAAGAAGATCCGGTTCCTCAGGCGGATTCCCAAGGACCCCTTCACCAATTCCACCGACTGGGGAATGCGCAGCACCAAGGACGACCCGACCTCCAACAGTTGGGGAGGGCAGAACGTCTTCGATGTTTATACCAAGACTACGGAAAAGTCGCCCGATGGAACCAATTACTCAGACTGGTAAGGGCCGCCGGTTGCGGCGCCGCGAGCTCGGGTTCACCCTGATCGAGATGATGATCGTGATGGCGATCATCGTGATCCTGGTGTCGCTCGCCATTCCGGCATATCAAAAGGCGATCATCCGGGCCAAAGAGAGCGTGCTGCACAACAACCTGACTACTATGCGGCAGGTGATCGACGAGTATACTTACGATAAGAAGAAGGCTCCCCAAGCGTTGGCGGATCTGGTGTCCGCCGGTTACCTGCGCGAGATCCCCCTAGATCCTATCACCGGCTCGAACGATACCTGGCACGTAATCATGGAAGATGCGCTGCAGGCCGTCGACCAAACCGAGCCAGGCATCTTCGACGTGAAAAGCGGATCGGATAAAACGGGCCTGGACGGCACGCCTTACGCGGATTGGTAGGGGTCTATCAGACTTAATGCCGCAGGGAGATCGCCGGCAGATATACGCCTTTCTGCTCCCGCCGCCACCACGCGCCGCTACGCCGCCGTTCCGCTAAATCCGTGAACTGATAGTCGTAGACCACCGCGCGGATATACCGCGGCGGACTTGCTGGAAAAGGGTTGCGCTCCAGCAATGCCAGCACCGGCGGCGACCCTTGCATCAGCCGCGCCGCAAAGTTGTAGAACCAGCGATTCTCGTCCGCATTACCCAACGCGGCAAACCACATCTGCCAGTCCAGCCGCGGCTGATACGGCGCCACCCAGGGCGGCGCGCGCCGCACATCACCCGGCTTGTAACGGAATTCGTATGGCGCCCAGGTAGTCCCGTCGTTGGAACCCTCCACCACGATTTCCGGGCGCGTCGTAGTCATCACCGCGAACAGGCCGTATGAGTTGACCAATCGCAGCGGTGAGATCCACATCAGGTAGCTCCTCGCTGGCGCGGGCAGCGGCACGCGAAGCACCTCCAGGAACTGCAGCCCGCTGGTGGTCAGCACGAAGGCCATCAGGCCGATCGTGACCCCCAAATGGGAGCGAGCCTCCGGCTTGCTTGAGGACGGGATCCGGTCCGCGAACAGGAACGCGCACAGAGCGATGGCCAGCAGATTGAAGAACGTATAATTCCCGGTCAGCAGGATCAGCGTCTGGAACCCGATCAGCAAGCCGCCCGCAATGCGCCGCAGCTTGAGCGGCGCGAAGATCGGAAAGGGAACGGCTAGTTCCACCAGAAAGACGAAGGCCGCTGAGGATTTCTGACACCACCCAGGCAGTTGATACATGTACCAGGCCAGCGGCGTGGGCAGGGGCTGCGTTTCATAGTGATACTCGAGCGCCGTCAGATCGCGCCAGGCCGGATCGCCGCTCAACAGCTTGACTAGGCCCGACATAAACATCAAGCGGAACAACAGCCATCGAAACAGCCAGGTGCGCCCCGGCGACCCGTCCGCGAAAATCGCCAGGAAGCCCGCCTCCGTCAGCAGGATGTCCCACTGGAAGGACCAGAAATCCTGGCCGGCCGTCGAGATCGAAATATACAGAATCAGCATCGCTATCAGGCACGCCCGCTGGAAAAAGCCGAGCATGAGGAGGATGGCCAGCGCCGCGCCGGCGATCCATACGGCGCGCAACGCCAGATCGCTGGAACTGGCCCAAAACACCGTGGGTGCATACCAGAACGCGGCTACGCCCAACGCTTGGCGCATGCCGCGCAGGTAGTCCGCCACCGGCAGGATGCCCCGCGAGCCGATCAGGCCGCCGGCTTGCACCCCGAACGACACGAAGGCGATAAGGTAAATCGCCCCCAGCGCCTTCAGGAACAGCCCCGTAGCACGGTTCATGAGATGCACTCGAGGATGTAGTAGGTCTTGCCATCCTCGCGGGCGATCTTGCCGGCCACGATCCATTCATGGCCGTCCGCCAGATATACGCGCCGGTAGGAATCGTACTCCACGCCGATCTGCCGGTCGATGCGGGAGACTTCCGCCTCGCGCGTATCCCCCGGCGTCCACGATTGCTTGACCACGCGGAAAGGATCCATAGCGCAATTATAAATCGCGTGCGGGGATTGCCTCCCCGACCGGCTCCGGCCCGAAACCGAACTGCGCAAGTTAACTGCGCCAGTTAACTTTTGGTTCATTAGTACTAACTTCAGTGAGAATTGCAAAATAGACGCTGGTTAACTACGATGACTATTCGAGCGGCAACCTATGAAACACACCCCACGCGTTCTTAGCGCGCTATCTCTGTTCCTTATCCTTCTAAGTGCGATTACAAGCGCCTCGGCCCAGAAGCGGGTGTCCCGCGCGCAAGCCAACGCGTCGCGCAAGGCCCGCGCGAATGCGGCGGGGCCGGTATTCGGCGCGGCGCAGAGCTATGCCGCGGGTTTCGGAGGAGCTTCCCAATCGGTTGCGGCGGACTTCAACGGCGATGGCATACCGGATATCGCGGTCGTAAATCCGTGCAGTTCGTCCAACTGCGGCAGCGGCTACGCTTCCGTGGCAATCCTGATGGGTAACGGCGATGGCAGCTTTCAGGCGCCGGCGATCTACCCCACCGGCTCGTACGAACCCATGTCGCTGGCGGCAGGGGACTTCAACGGAGACGGCGTGCCGGATCTGGTGGTGGCGTCTCAGTGCACCTTCACTTGCGGAAGCGGGCAAGTGAGCATCCTATTGGGCAATGGCGACGGCACTTTCCAGGCGGCCGTTCCTTTCCCGGCCGGGACCGGCAGCAGCTACTTCGTGGCGACCGGCGATTTTAACGGGGACGGCAACCTGGATCTGGCTGTGGCCGAACAGACCGGCGCGAGCAGCGACGTGGTAATTCTATTGGGCAATGGCAACGGCACCTTCCAGGCGCCTGCCGGTTATTCAACGGGCGCCACCTCCGCCGCGTCCCTCGCGCTAGGCGATTTCAATCGAGACGGCGTGCCCGACCTGGCGGTAGCCAACGGCGCCGCCGACTCAGTGAGCATCCTGTTGGGCAATGGCGATGGCACGTTTCAGACAGCGCTAATCTATGCGTCCGGCGGAACCTTCGCCAACTCCGTCGCCGTAGGCGATTTCAATGGCGACGGCGCACCCGACCTGGCGGTAGTCAACGGCTGCGCGAGCGATACTACTGCCGCGGGTTGCTCGCAGAGCGGTTCCGTCGCAGTGCTATTGGGGAATGGCGACGGCACTTTTCAACTGCCCGTCGCGTATGGGTCCGGCGGAAATAGCGCCAACTTCGTGACGTTGGCGGATTTCGATGGCGACGGCAATCTCGATTTGGCCGTCAGCAACCTCGCCCAGTCGGCTGGCGGCGGCGCGGGCGTGCTGGGCCTGTTGCTGGGCAACGGCGACGGCACTTTTCAGCCGGCAGCCACTTTCGGCTCCGGGGGAAGCCTGGCCGTATCGGTTTCGGCGGGTTATTTCAACGGCGCCGGCCAACCCGGCTTGGCCGTAGTCAACCAGTGCCCCGCATCCGGGAGCTGTACGAATAGCGTAGTCGGCGTGCTGCTGAACACTGCCTCACCGTTCCAGTCGACTGCCAGTTCCACAGTGCTGATTTCGTCTGTAAATCCCGCCGCGCCCGGCCAGTCCGTAAGTTTGACCGCCACGGTAACTCCTGCCTTCAATAATGGAGCGCCCACTGGCAGCATTACGTTCTACGACGGACCCACCGCCCTTTCCACCGTGGCCATTTCCAACGGGCAGGCTGCGTACACCGCTGCATTCGCGGCGCCCGGCCGGCAGGCGCTCCAGGCCGTCTATTCCGGCGATACGAATTATGCGGCCAGTTCCTCGGCCGTCTTGAGCGAAACCGTGGGAACTCCGATGACGTTAACCTCGTCCCTGAACCCGTCCCCGTTGAATCAAGCGGTCACCTTCACGGCGACCGTTGCGGGATCCGGGGGCACACCGACAGGTTCCGTCACTTTCATGGATGGAGCTAATTCGCTGGGAACTCTTAGCCTGGTGAATGGCAGCGTGCCCCTAAGTCAATCGGCGCTGGCTGCCGGCAACCATGCCATAACCGCCTCCTACAGCGGCGACGCGAACTTCCAACCAGGCCTCGCGACGCTCACGCAAGCGGTGAGCCAGGCCACCACTACCGCCCTGGCATCGAGCGCCAATCCGGCCAACGTCAACCAATCCATCGCGTTTACCGCGACTGTCACCGGACAAGACGGCAGCGCGGCCCCCGGCGCGGTCGCTTTCCTGCAAGGCAGTCCGCCCGCGATCTGGGGGACGGCGCCCCTGGTGAACGGCCAAGCCAGCATTGCAAACACCTTCAGCAGCGCCAACACTTATCCCGTCACCGCGGTTTATCTGGGCAGTCCCGATTACCAGACCAGCACCTCGGCGGTACTGAACCAAGTAGTGAATGCCAACCAGAGCGTGACCACCACCACTGCGCTAGCGTCGTCCGGCACACCGTCCTTCGTGGGCCAGCCGGTCAAATTCACAGCCACGATCAGTCCGGCCTCCGGCGCCATACCCGATGGCGAGACCGTTACTTTCTACGACGGAACCACCAGTTTGGGTTCAGCCGCGACCTCCGGCGCGATAGCGGCTATCACTGCTGCGGCCCTCTCCGCGGGATCCCACTCCATCACCGCAGCTTACTCAGGCGACGGGACATATCAGAGCAGCACATCGCACGTGTTCTACCAGTCCGTTCAGCTCGATCCAACTAACACGACGCTGGCATCCAGTCTGAACCCGTCCACCTACGGCCAAGCTGTGACCTTCACCGTCGCGGTAGCGCCTCAATCGGGAACGGGTACGCCCACCGGCAATGTCACCATCAAGAACGGCGCTACTCCGATTGGCTCCGTGACGCTTAACAACGGCGCCGGGACTCTGACCACGCCGGCGCTGCCCGCCGGCTCGCTATCGATTAGCGCCTCGTACACCGGCGACACGAGCTTCGCCACCAGTTCCGCCACTGTAACGCAGACGGTAAATGTAGCCTCCACCACCACGGCATTGACTTCCACGCCCAATCCATCGGGGCTGAATCAAATAGTTACTTTCACGGCGACAGTGACCGGACAATACGGCGGAACGCCGGGCGGAACCGTGACGTTCACACAGGGATCCACCACCCTGGGAAGCGCAGCGCCAACCTACGGCAAGGCTATTATAACAACCGCATTCTCAGCCACGGGCACATACCCGGTCGTTGCAACCTACTCCGGCGACGTAAGCGATGGCCCCAGCGCCTCCGCGGCGCTGAACCAGGTGGTGAACAACATTTCCACCACGACCAGCGTGACTTCATCCGGCACGCCCTCGTTTGCCGGACAAACAGTTACGTTCACGGCTACCGTAACTCCTGTATCCGGTGCGATACCGGACGGCGAAATAGTGACATTCAACGATTCGGCGATCCCCATCGGAGTGGGCCTCACGAAGAGCGGCGCAGCCACCCTGGCCACCGCCGCACTGGCCGCGGGTACGCACTCCATCACCGCGGTCTATGCGGGCGACGCCACTTACCAGACCAGCACATCGAAGACATTCCTGCAAGTGGTCAGTCACAACGCCAGCGTAACCACGGTTGTTCCAAGCGCCAATCCATCGGTATACGGCCAGGCTTTGACACTGACCGCCACAGTCGCGCCCGCGTCCGGTTCGGGGACGCCCACCGGCAATGTTTCATTCAAGAACGGCTCAACGGCGATCGGCTCGGTGGCGCTGGTCAACGGCGTCGCGGCTCTCACGATCTCGGCCCTGGCCGCCGGATCTTTGCCGCTGACCGCGTCCTATGGCGGCGACGCCAGCTTTTCGGGCAGTTCCGCGGCATTGACTCAAGTCGTGAGCCAGTCTATAACCACAACCACGCTTACTTCCAATCCGAACCCGGCGTCGTTGAGCCAAACCGTCACGTTCACCGCCACCGTCGCCGCCCAGTATCAGGGGGCCATCACCGGATCGGTGTCGTTCATGAACGGATCCACGACCCTGGGAAGCGCGCCGATCGCGAAGAACAAGGCTACTTTCACCAACGCTTTCTCGACCGCCGGAACGGACTCGATCACCGCGGTTTATATCGGCGATGCGAACAACCAGACCAACACTTCCCAGGCGCTGAGCCAGGTGGTGACCAACGCTCCCACGACCATCACGGTCGCCTCCTCAGGCTCGCCCGCGTTCGTCGGACAGCCCGTAACGTTTACAGCCACGGTGACATCCTCCTATGGCGCGATACCCAACGGCGAGTTGGTCACATTCTATAGTTCCGGCGCGGCCATCGGCACGGGCAGCACCAATGGCGGCATAGCCAGCATGACAATATCCTCGTTGACATCCGGTACGCACAGTATCACGGCCACCTATGCCGGCGACGCTTCATTCGAGTCAAGCACTTCGCGGGCGATCAGCCAGACCATCAGCCTCAACACCACCACCACGCTGCTGGCCTCCAACGCGAATCCTTCCGCTTACGGCCAGCCGGCCGCCTTTACCGCCACAGTAACTTCCGGCGGACCCGCGCCTACCGGCACCGTGACATTCAAGAATGGCACGACGTCGCTGGGTGTGGCCACGCTCAACGCGCAGGGATCGGCGACGTTTACGACACTGACTCTCGGCGCCGGAGTCTATTCGATTACGGTTGCGTATAGCGGAGACACGTCGTCGGCGAAGAGCACGTCCGCGGCTTTGAACCAGACTGTAACCACGGCCGCGACCACCACACAGATCGTTTCATCGGTCAACCCTTCGGCGCCCGGCGAGTCGGTCGGCTTCACGGCGCTCGTGAGGTCCGCCACCACGATCGCAACCGGATCGGTGACGTTCACCGCGGGGTCCACCGTTCTGGGCACCGCGACCATTTATAACGGCTCGGCGACCTTGGCAGTCACGACGTTGCCGGTGGGGGCGACTAATGTCACAGCTACCTATGCCGGAAGCGCGAACGTGGCCGGGAGTTCCGCATCCATGGTTCAGAACGTGCAGTGACGGAGGCAGGGAGAAAAAGCCGGAAGACAGGGGACGGAAGATAGGGGTACAATATGCGGCATGATACCCGAACTGGTTGCGGAAGCCCAGGCCGTCTACCCGCCCTTCACTTCGGAACACGACCTGATCCGCCAAACCGTCAAGCGCTTTTGCCGCGAGGAAATAGCGCCTTTCGCCCAGGAATGGGACGAAGCCGGAATTTTCCCGCGCGAGATTTTTCGCAAGGCCGCCGATCTGGGCCTGTTCGGCATTCGCATTCCCACCGAACTGGGCGGCAGCGGCCTGGACTGGTGGGCCACCGCCGCAGCCATGGAATCTCTGGCGTGGGGCGACAGCCCCGGCACCGGCATGGGCCTTATGGTACAGGGCGAGCTCACCATTCCCATCGTCAATGAACTGGGCACGGCCGAGCACAAGGAAGTCTTCATGCGACCCGCCATGGCCGGCGAGTGGATTGGAGCGCTGGGAATCAGCGAGCCCGGTGGGGGGTCCGACGTAGCGGCTTTGCGCACATACGCGCGCGCCGACGGCGGCGACCTGGTAATCTCCGGCCAGAAATTGTGGATCACCAACGGCTCGCGCGCCGACTTCATCGTGCTGGCCGTGCGCACCGGCGAACCGGGACGAAAAGGCGTCTCTCTGGTTCTGTTTCCCACCCGCACACCCGGCTTCTCGGTCGGCAAGAAGCTGAAGAAGGTGGGCAATCTCTGCTCCGACACAGCCGAGTTGTTCTTCGACGATTGCCGCATACCGGCGCGCTATATCCTGGGCGAAAAGAACCGCGGCTTTTATTACATCATGCACAACTTTCAGGGCGAGCGCCTGGCTTCCGCGATTATGATGGTTGCATCCATGGCGCGCTGCCTGGACTTAGCCATTCAATATGGCAAGGAGCGCAGCGCTTTCGGCAATCCGGTGGGCAGCTATCAGGTATGGCGGCATAAATTCGCCGAGCATCGCACCAATGTCGAAGCCGCCCGCTGGCTGGTTTATCGCGCACTAGATTTGACTAATCGCGGCCAGAAGGCTGTGCGCGAGATCACCATGGCCAAGTTATACACCTCCGAGTTGGCGCAACGGCTGAGTTATGATTGCATGCAGATCTTTGGCGGCTTCGGTTACACCACCGAATACCCAGTCAGCCGCTACTGGCGCGACCTGCGCCTTTATACCATCGGCGCGGGCACTTCGGAGATTATGAAGGAAATCATCGCCAAAGAGGACGCGCTGTAGGAGGCTGGCCTCCATTCCTGGCTATTGGATGACAACCGGAGTTGCTTCGGTGGCGCCTCCGGGCGTAAGGAATGTCAAGGTGCCCGTGCCTTTTTGAATTCCAGGTGCCAGGCTGACTTTGACCTGGTCTGGCGCTGTGAATTCCGGTTTCTCCAGATCTTGCGCCGTCGCCGCGCCGGGAGCCTGCCAGCGTGCGGTGGACCCGGGACGGTAGTTTTGGATCGTGAGCGTCACATCCACGGCTGCATTGCCGGCACTTATCGCAGCCGGCTTGGCGATGCTCATGGGTTTGCCCGTGAACGGCAACTGCGCGCCCAAGCCATCGGCATTCACGATCTCGAAGGTGTGGTCGCCCTGGGCGAAGCTTGCCGCCCTGACCAAGTCGAAAGTCAAATCAGTACAGTAGCCCTGTGGATCTCCCGGCTGGAATGAGCCGGTCGCGGCGGCCTTCGGAGTCTGCTCCGCCGTATCGATGCGGAATTTGGCCATCTTATCCAGGTTGGCGCCAATAAGCTTCACGTGCAGGTCGTCGCCGCTGGCGGTCGCCTGGACCTCCTTCAAGACCGGGCCGGGATTGCGCGCCGCCTTACCGCCAAGGTAGCCTCCAGCGCTGACTCCCATCACGTATAGGAGTCCGGTCGGGAAAGTGGGGAAGGTGTTTACGGTGGCAGGATCCTGCATGAGGATCAGGGCGATAAACCCGGAGCAGGCGATCAACGTCCAGACGAAGAATTGGAAGCGGTCGGCCGCTACCATGCCGCCATTCGAGACGAAGTCGGCCGCCGACGGCTGTACCGGACCCGCGCCTTTCGTACCGCGCACGCTGCCCAGGCCGATAGCGGCTGCCGTGGTGCCGGCGCTGATAGCCAGTAAAGTGGGGTAGTTATCGGGAACGTCGGGCAAATCGAATTTCCACTGCACCAGCGCGCGGCAGAGAAAGATGTAGATGTAGGCGAAGAAAAACACCAGGCTGAAGGCCAGCGACTGGAATTTCGACAAGCTATAAGAATTGGTCTCCTTATCGAGCACGAATGCTTCGAGCGGGCTGCACTTGTGGCCGGCGATGACGTAGGGCTGGATTCCGCGCGCCACTAAGCGATAAACGATGTACATTAACACCACGAATACGACAAATGTCAGCCAGACGATAATGCGGTGATTGACGCGAGAAAGCGTGAAGGACATGAACCCGGAGGCCGCGCTATTCACCAAGACCCGCACTTCGATCGGCCCCTGATAGGCATAGCGCCGTTGGAAGCCGAAAATGGACAGGCGGCGGCCGTCGATGGAGGCCTCCAGGCAGGGCAATTCATCCGGATTCGTCAGGTACTGCTTACAGCCGTCGGGCGCTTCGCTGTGGCGGAACGCGATATCGCCCTGACCTTTGACGTTGACGATGTTGGTCGCGGGCGGGGGGTTGAAGTTGCTGCCGTTGATCTCGAAATCGAAGCGGTCCTGGACGGGGGATGGTGCGGTTGGGAAGACGGAATCGACGACCGGCAAAGACGAAGCGGGCGCAGCGGCGGCCACTGGGGCTGGAGGCGGGACGGGCGCCGCAGAGGCGGCAACAGTAAGTACGGCAGCGATCTGCCCGCCGGGAGTGAGCACCACGGTATAGCTTCCGGCAGCGGTCGCCGCGGGGATGGTAAAGCTCAAGGTCGCGCTGGTTTTCGTAAAATTGGCGACGGATATGGACGGTTTACCCGCCAATTGAAGAGCGACGGCCGTTACAGCGTCCAGCCCAGTGCCCGTCACCGTGGCGTTTTGCCCGGCCTGCAAACTGGTCGGGAAGGTGAATCCCGGGGTAACGGCCGGCTGGGCGGCGAGCGACGATGCCCCGGCTAGAAGGACAAAGATAGCGTAACCGTAACGGCTGCTCATTGAGTTCCTCCACAATTAACCCGGAAAATCGGAAGTTAAATTTCTTGCATCCGATCGGCCGTCAGTATTACATATTACATCCATCTGCCTCGCCGCAATCCTTTTCCACCTATTTTTTTCGACCGCCTCCGGCATCCGATCCGGGAGGACGGCGGGAATGGCCGCGGGATGCGTGCGCCGCGCCGTTGTGGTAAATCTGAGTAATGAACGTCTTGCAGGTCTCCCCGAAGCATGCCGGAATACAGTAGTGCGCCAATGATCGAGGCCGCCGGCCTCAGCAAGTTTTATGGAGATTTCGCCGCCATTCGCGACGTCACCTTCTCCATCCCGCAAGGCCAGGTTGCTGCTTTTTTGGGTCCGAACGGCGCGGGCAAGTCCACTACCATGAAGATTCTCACCGGCTATCTTGCGCCCAGTTCCGGGACCGCGCGCATCGTCGGCCTGGACGTATCCACCGACCGTATCGCGGCCGCCGAGCGGCTCGGCTATCTGCCAGAAAACGGTCCGCTGTACCCCGATATGACTCCGCTGGGCCTGCTGAAATTCTTCGGACGCGCGCGCGGCCTGACCGGCGCTTACTTGCAACAGCGCATTGACGACGTGGTGGCCCGCTGCGCTCTGGGAGCGGTCATCGAAAAGCCTATTCAAAAGCTCTCGAAGGGCTACCGCCAGCGCGCCGGCATGGCGCAGGTGCTGCTGCACGAGCCCGATGTCCTGATCATGGACGAGCCCACCAGCGGCCTGGATCCCAACCAGACGCGTGAGGTCCGCCAAACCATCCGTGAGCTGGGGCAAAACAAGACCATCCTGCTCTCCACGCACATCCTGCAGGAGGTCGAAGCCATGGCCGGCCGCGTTATCTTCATCAACCGCGGACGCGTAGTCTTCGATGGCACGCCGGCCGAAATGCAGGGCGGATACGCATCCCTCGACGACGCATTCCACGCACTTACGGAAGGAGGCGCATGCACCCCCACAAGCGTGTGATCCAGGCGATACTGCGGCGCGAACTGGCCTCCTATTTCGCCACGCCCACGGGATACGTCTTCATCACGCTGTTCGTCTTCCTGAGCGCCATGGCCGCCTTCTGGCAGGAGCGGTTCTTCGCCACCAACCTGGCCAACCTGGATCAACTCAACCGTTTTTTCCCTTATCTGCTCATCTTCCTGGTACCCGCCATCAGCATGAGCCTGTGGGCCGAAGAAAAGAAGCAGGGCACGGAAGAGTTACTGCTGACTTTGCCGGCCACCGACCTGCAAATCGTACTCGGAAAATATTTCGCCGCATTGGCAATTTACTCGGTGGCATTGTTATTCTCCCTAAGTCACGTAGTGGTGCTTTGGTGGCTGGGGAGCCCGGATCCCGGCCTAATGTTTTGCACCTATCTGGGTTACTGGCTGATGGGCGCCGCGCTGCTCACGGTGGGCATGTTGGCGTCGGCCCTCACAGACAACCTGACGGTCGCCTTCATCCTGGGCGCGGTCTTCTGTTCGGTCCCGGTCTTCCTGAATTACGCTGGATCCATCGTGACCGGCGCTCCCCAGCGGCTGGCCGAGAAGCTATCGGTCGTGGAACAGTTCCGGGACCTGTCGACCGGCGTCATCACCCTGGAGCCGCTGGTCTACTTTGCCTCCTTCGCCGCGGCGACGCTGTATCTGAACGTCGTGATCCTGGGGCACCGCCGCTGGCGTACGGGACCCAAGACGCCCTCGATGCGCGCGCACGTGGCCGTACGCGCACTGGCTTTGGGCGCCATCGTCGCCAGCCTGACGGTGCTGGCATCCAACTCCCGCCTGCGTCTGGACGCCACTTCCGAACAGATCCATTCGCTATCGGCTGAGACCAAGACGCTGTTGCGCTCCATCGATAAGCGCCAGCCGGTCTTTATCCAGGCCTATTTCAGCCCGGATGTGCCGCGCAGCTACGTGGAAGCGCGCAGCGGATTGGTGGCCATGCTGAGCGAGTTTCAGGCGGTCTCGCATGGCGGCGTCAACGCCAAAATCGTGGAGACCGTGAAGTACTCGCCGCAAGCCCGCGAGGCGCAGGAACGCTTCGGCATCAAGCCGTTTCGCGTGCCCGCCAGCGAGGAAAGCGCGCGCGCGGTGAACGAGATTTTCCTGGGTCTGGCCTTCACGCGCGGCTCCGAGGAGTTCGTGATTCCGTTCTTCGACCGCGGACTGCCGGCCGAATACGAGCTAATGCGTTCGATCCGGGTGGTTTCGCGCGCCAGGCGCAAGAAAGTTGGGATTCTCAATACGCCCGCGAAGCTGTTCGGCGGCCTCGATTTTCAGAGCCGGGCGCAATCCCAGGAGTGGTCCATCGTTGCCGAACTGCGCAAGCAATATGACGTCGCCCAGGTTGCGCCGGATGCCGATTATCCCGCGGATCTGGATGCCCTGGTGGTGGCGCTGCCATCCGCGCTGACGCAGCCGCAAGTGGACCGCCTGACGGCTTATGTCGGGCGCGGCAAACCTACGCTGCTGCTGGTGGATCCCATGCCGGCCTTCGACTTGGAACTTGCGCCGCAGGAATCGAAAGCCAATTTACATCCGCTGATGGACCTGTTGGGCGTCGCCTGGCAAGCCAACCGCATCGCCTGGGATAACTACAATCCGCATCCGCAGCTCCGGAGCCTCCCTAAGGAAGTGATCTTCGTGGGCAAGGGCTTCAATCAGAAAGATCCCATCACCGCCGGATTACAGGAAGTGGTGCTGCTCTACGCCGGCGTGCTGAAGAAAGCAGGCGGCGCGCCCTTCGTGCCGCTGCTCAAGACCAGCGGCGATTCCGGCTTGGTCCGCTGGGACGATCTGGTGGAACGCAGCATCTTCGGCGTGGCCATCAATCAGGATGCGCGGCACGATCCGGATGAAGGCAACCACGTGCTGGCCGCCCGCATACAGGGGAGGGGAAACGCGGGACCGCTGAACGCCATCGTGATCGCCGACGCCGATCTGATGAGCGAGCAATTCTTCGAGTTACGGCGGCGCGGGGTAGAGAATCTCAACTTCGATAACGTCACGTTCCTGCTGAACTGCGTCGACCAACTGGCCGGCGATCCGTCCTTCATCGCGTTACGCAAGCGCCGGCCGAAGCAGCGTACGCTGGAAGCCGTGGAGGCGCGCACACACACATACGAAACCCAGCGGCTGCACGAATCCGAGCAGGCTGAAGCCCTCGCCGACCAGCGGCTGAAGGAAGCCCAGGCGCGCCTGGACCGTTCCGTGCGGGAAGTGGAGCAGCGTGGCGACCTGGACGAGCAGACTAAAGAAGTCATGATCGCCAATCTAAAATCGGCCGAGAACCGGCGCCTGGAAGTGGCGCGGGCCAACATCGACGACGAGAAGCAGCGGCAGATCGAAGACAGCCGCGCCGAGATGGAGAATTCCATACGCGGCATTCAGAACACCATCAAACTGATGGCTGTGGCCCTGCCGCCCATTCCGGCCTTCATCGTTTTCCTGATTGTCTCCGTGCGGCGCTTGCGCCGCGAGCGCATCGGCGTGCCGGTGGATCGCCTTGTGGACAAGGAGGCCGCATGACGGAGAGCGTTAAGACGGCTGTGCTGGCGGGC
>Ga0209333_1000970_pt1 | contig 14682 bp, 15 predicted proteins | sample BlaSpr_A8_OM2_O3_FD_187982 | JGI IMG/M metagenome (GOLD analysis project Ga0209333, IMG submission 187982) | Forest soil microbial communities from Thunder Bay, Ontario, Canada - Black Spruce, Ontario site 2_A8_OM2_O3 (SPAdes) (version 2) | ecosystem: Environmental > Terrestrial > Soil > Boreal... | reverse complement strand
CTGCAAGTGGATATCGCCACGCAAGTTTATTTTTCTCCCGAGCAGCGTAAGCGCCATGCCGAGGCCATGGAAAAAGATGGCCACATGCGTAACTTTGAGGCCACGCTTCGCCGCAAAGATGGTTCTCCGATCTATGTTCTCATCAACGCCTTCGGCATGTACGACCATCTGGGAAGCTTGCTGCAAATTCGCGGCCTGATGCTGGATGTTACCGGGCTCCATACCTTTCAATCGGAATTGCAGCGGGAGCGCGATTTTTCGGGAAAGATTCTCAGCAACACGCAGAGTCTCATCCTGGTCTCCGATACTGCCGGCCTGGTCAGCTATGCCAACCGGCGCTGGTACGAGGCCGGATTCGAGCAACGCGAACTGCTGGGGCGTCCGCTGTTGGAACTGGCTGCTCCCGGCTACGTCCGTCCGCTGGCCGATGCGCTGCAGGCGACTCTGCGCGGCGTGCAAGTCGACAATCTGGAACTGCAGATCATGCGCGGCAATGGTCATGCCGGCCAGTTCTCCGTCAACCTCAGTCCCATGCGGGACGAGCAGAACAACATCAACAGCATCGTGGTGGTCATGACCGACATCACCGACTCCGCGGAACTGCGCGGCAAACTCGTTCACGCCGAAAAGATGGCGGCGGTCGGACAGCTCGTCTCCGGCGTCGCTCACGAAGTGAACAATCCGTTGACGGCGATTCTCGGCTTCGCCGACCTGCTCATGGAGAATCCCGAGATTCCGGAGAGTGCGCGGAAAGATCTGCGAGTGATTTTGCAGGAGGCGCAGCGCACCAAGCAGATCGTGCAGAACCTGCTCAGCTTCGCGCGGCAGATGCCGCCGCAGCGCAATGCTGTCCAGCTCAACCTCATACTGCGCCGCACTATCCAGTTGCGATCTTACGATTTCAACAGTCACGGAGTTGACATCGTAGAACATCTCGACGAGGGACTACCCGAGGTGATCGGCGACGCTCATCAACTGCAGCAGGTTTTCCTGAACATCCTGAACAATGCTTACGATGCCGTGCACGAAGTGGGTCGCCCCGCCCGCATTGAGATCATGACCACCAAGGCCGGCGATGCCGTGGAAGTGTCGTTCCGCGACAACGGCTACGGCATTTCCCATCCCGACCGCATTTTCGATCCCTTCTTCACTACCAAGGAGGTCGGTAAGGGAACCGGCCTCGGCCTCAGCATCTGCTACGGCATCGTGAAGGAGCACGGAGGCGAAATTCTCTGCCACAACAACATCGACGGGCAGGGAGCCACCTTCATCGTCCGCTTTCCCGCAGCGTCCCACACCGCCTCTTTGAGTGTGGCCGCAGGAGTGATAACAAAATGACAACCCCTGCCATTCAACGAGCCCTTTTGCCTGTTCTGCTTATTGAAGATGAGCCCTCCATCATGGCTCTGGTGAGCGCGACACTCGAGCGCAACGGCTATGACGTCGTATGCATCGAGTCCGGCGCCGAAGCCCTGCGCCTGCTGGAGAAAGGTCAATTCCTGGGCGTGGTCTCCGACATGCGCACGCCCGGCGGCGTCGACGGCGCCCAGGTCCATTCTTGGATTTCCGCCAACCGCCCCGATCTCGTCGACAAAGTCGTCATCATCACCGGCGACTACGCTAACGAAGAAACAGTCACCACCTTGCGCAAGATCGGCGCACTCTATCTGGAAAAGCCCTTCCGTGTGCAGGATCTTATCTCGGCCGTCGAGAAGACAATGGGGAAGGCCCGGTGAGCCCGGCGCTCGGCAAGTCCGCTCTCAGCAGAGATCTGAGCAGGGATCTGAGTAGAGAAGATCTTCGCATTCGTCTGCTCATCGTCGACGACGAGCAGAGCATCCGCAAGCTTTGCATTACAGTGGGCGAGGCCCTGGGTTTCATCTGTCTCGAAGCCGAGAGCGGCGAGTCTGCTCTGGCTCTTCTCGAAGAGCAACCCGTTCACATGATCCTCAGCGACATGGTCATGCCGCACATGTCGGGGCTCGAATTTCTCGAGAAGGTGAAGAAGCTTGTGCCGCGCACCGAAGTTGCACTCATGACGGGACACGGCTCCATCGAAACCGCCGTGCAGTCCATGAAGCTGGGCGCTTATGACTACATCACCAAGCCGTTTTCTCCGCTCGAAGAACTTCGGCTGTTCCTGCGCCGCATGGCAGAGAAAGTCCGCCTGGTCGAGGAAAACGAATTCCTGCGCCAGCGCACCGATTCCGAAACCGCAGTCCATGGCATCATCGGATCCTCGGCCAAGATTCAGGAAGTGCTGCGCGTGGCCTCGCGCCTCAAGGACACGCGCACTTCGGTTCTTATCTCCGGCGAAAGCGGCACCGGCAAAGAGCTGATCGCCCGCGCGATTCACTTCCGCGGCACCTTCGCCAATCGTCCCTTCGTGGCTGTCGATTGCGGTTCGCTCGTGCCTACATTGATCGAAAGCGAACTCTTCGGCTACGAAAAAGGAGCCTTCACGGGAGCCCTGAAATCCAAGCGGGGACTCTTTCAGGCCGCCGACACCGGCTCGGTTTTCCTGGATGAAATCGGCGAACTGCCGCTCGAACTGCAAGCCAAGCTGCTGCGCGTGCTGCAGGAAAAAGAAGTGCGTCCCGTGGGCAGCAACCAGCGCGTCAAAGTGGACGTCCGCGTTATCGCCGCCACCAACCGCGATCTCGAAGCCGCCTACAAAAACGGAACCTTCCGCAAAGATCTTTACTTCCGCCTCAACGTGGTCACCGTATACGTGCCGGCTCTGCGCGAGCGCCGCAGCGATATCCCCATGCTGGTGAACTGGTTTTGCGAGCGTTACTCTCCCGGAACCGATCTCCACGTCTCCAATGCAGCCATGAAGGCGCTCATGAACTACGATTGGCCGGGCAATGTGCGCGAGCTGGAAAACTGCGTGGAACGCGCCGTCGCTCTGGGCAATGGAAACTTGATTGACCTCGGCGATCTGCCCGCTTCCATCGCCGCCACGAATTCGCCCGCCGCTTCTCGCGCTGCGGAATCCGCGCCGGAGTTAGTCTCCGATCTTGCGGCCGCAGCACAACTGAATTCCGGCGAGAACCCGGCTTCTACTTCACTCTCCACTACCGATCTGGAAGATATCGAACGCGCTACCATCCAGCGCGTTTTCGAACAAGTCAAAGGCGACAAAGCCCTTGCCGGACGCATGCTCGGCATCAGCCGCGCCACTCTCTACCGCAAACTCAAGCGCTACAACATCAGCGGGAGTCCAGCCTCCTCGCCGTCGAGCCATACGTTGCAGTAAGGCTTTCGTCGCCGGGATGACGCCAGTCCTTGGAACTTGCGACATCTTAAGAATGACACCGCCTCGCGAACCCGGATTTCAACCCTCGCGTGCGGGCCGCTTCTTCGCGGTGGAGAGTCTCCGGATCACCTCTTGAGGTAAAGGCACACTCTTCAACCGGTGAGCTTCAGTGGGATGGGCGGCAGCCCAGACGTGCGTCTCGGAACCCTCGGCGGCCAACTCGCCGTGGCGCAGGAATTTGTGGCTGATTACGAAACTGCTTTTTCTCCATTCGGTCACGCAGGACTCTGCCACCAATTCATCGCCGTAGGCGGAAGGGATGATGAAGCGCGCCTGCGCCTCCACCAGCGGGATACCAATGACGCCGTGGGCCTTAAATAGTTTCCGCAAGGGAAGCCCCGCGGCGCGGAAAAGCGCGGTTGTGCACTGATCGAACCAGCGGAAGTAGTTGGCGAAGAAAACGATCTGGGCCGGATCGCAATCTCCGAACTCGACCCGGATTCGAATACGATTCACAAACATAATGGATTCGTCCTAAACAAGAGAATCGACTGCCATCGACAATAACCCAATTTTAAGTTTCATGGGTCTCGACGTTCAGCGCAACCGGCGTTCTCCCCTTGCGCGCCTTTCACGAGCTTTTGACAGACGGTCCTCGGACAGGCAACATGTCCTCAACCATGAGAGCTGGGCTGAGAGCTACGGAGAGGTTTGACGTTACAGAGCGGAGCGAGGCGATCAGCGACAAACGGCCGAGTATCGGGCCTGTGCTGGCAATCACCGCTCTTAGCGTGGCGCTCGGAGTGCGGTTTTTCCTGATTATCTGGAAGTACTCGATCAATGTTTTTTTCTACGATCAGTGGAGCTACCTGACTCCGTTTTTCCGTCATCAACCCAGCATCGCCGAACTTTTTTTCTGGCAACATGGCGAGCACTTCGAAGGAGTCGGCCTGATCGCCGACAAGTTCCTCTATCCCCTCACCCACTGGAACACGCGTGTGGATTCGTTCCTCGTCGGAGGCTGCATCTTTGCCGCGATGCTGCTGGCGCTGCGGCTGAAGTGCAAACTCATCGGCCCGCTTTCGTATTCGGATCTGGCGATCCCACTCATCTTCCTGACCCTGGCTCAATATGAGGAGTTGATCGGCACACCGAATCCCGGTTACAGCGCCCTTCCGCTGTTGATGATGATGGCGTACTGCCTCGCACTCCTCGGAAACAATCGACTCCTAAAATATTCAGTGGTACTGGCGCTGAATTTCCTGCTCGTCTTTACCGGCCTTGGCCTCTTCATGGGCGCGGTCACCGTAGGAGTTTTCCTGCTCGAGTGCTACTGGAGCTGGCGCCACATGACATCCGCTCCTTTCGCCCAAGCCCTAGCTGGACTCGCAGTCGCCGCAGCTTCCCTCGCGTCCTTCTTTATTCATTACACTTTTACTCCCGGCGTGGTTTGCTTCGAGATTCCTCATGGTCATTTTCTGCAATATGCCTTTCTGCGATATCCCCGGTTCATGGCGTTGATGTTCGCGCAGTCTGTGGTTCCACGGCCGCTTCATGTCTCGTCAGGAATAACGGTCCTGGGAGCGGCAATTCTCTTGGCGGCGGTTGGAATATTTGCCTGGCATCTGCTCCATTTGCTGAAGGACGCGGGTAGCGGCGCACACCTGGTCGGCGTTGTACTGTTGGGCTATTGTCTCCTATTCTCCGCGAACGCCTCGATCGGACGCATATGTCTGGGCATGCAAGCGGCATTTGCATCGCGCTATGTCACGCTCCTCATTCCGGCCTTCCTCGCCATCTACTTCTATCTGCTGTCGCGGTCGTGGGGCGGCAAGCGGAATTTCGTCCTCGCGTTATTTGTCCTACTGCTCGTGCCTGCCGCAGTGCGCAAACCGTGGGAGGATATCCGTTTGTATTCCAACGGCAAGCGCGACTGGGCCAACTGTTACGTGCGCCGCGAGAATATCCAATATTGTGACCAGAGCGCCAACTTTTCGGTGCATCCGAAGCCCGAACAGATCGCGGATTTCGGCCATGGATCTGATCTGAAACTGCAAGAGAAGCTCGACTATCTTAAGCTGCATCGGCTGAACTTGTTCTACCAACCTCCTTCCAAGTGAATCTGTGGGATGATCTGCGCTCCGGTCCGGGCTTGGATTCCGCTTGTGAATATCTGCCTGCGAAAATGCTTTTGACGGACTGCGGGGAGGACTGCGGGGAGGACTGCGCTGGAGTTGCGATTTCGTTTTTGCAGGATGGTTTAGGGGGTATCCCCCCCACCCAGCTCCAGTATTGGAATCATCAAGTTAGCGAGAAATTCTCTTCAAATCCGAAGGTCTAAAGAACTTAGAGGTCAAAATCTTTGAAGCAAAGGAGTTACAGCGGGATTTTGTGGTTGCTGCCTCCGGCGGTCCGTACTGCCCTTGCTGGGGCAATCATGAACGAGTCGGAAGTGGAGCGCAAGGTTAGATGTCACAGGAGGCCTGGATTTCTTGCGGGCTGGGTCGGGTTTTTCGAAAATTGCGAAAAGTTGGTTTCCTCGGGTTATGATGGTCGGCGATGGCGGGGCGCGAATGTGGGGCAGTTCTCAGCCGCCCACTTCTCGCAGAAGACGCGAGAAATGGGGCACCCGCCATGTATTTTTGGCGGGTGCTTTACCAAGCTGGCTGGAGGCGCGGGCCACCCGCCACCCGGCGCCAGTGTCTCTTCCACCATCCGTCGCTTCTCCGCGATGCTTCGTCGCTGCCATCGCGCTGGGCACTACGGAACTGAAGATTCAATCGATGAAAGCCAGCGCCGAATTCGCCATGACCTCGACTTGCGGCGCAAGAGTTGCACCGGGCGCGGGCTGCAGGATCAGCGCAACGTTCTCTCCGTCGAAGCAGGGAGCGGCGCAGGGCACGATCAGCATTATCGACAACGCCTCCTCGAAGCCGCAGGTGATCGAACTGCTGGGGACGGGCAGCTAGCGGACAGCGTAGGCCGAGCCGATCCCGCAATTGAGACCCGTGTCTCACCCTGAGACGCGGGTCTCGGCGAGGCTTGGGTTTCGGGATCGGACACGCTTGTAACTTGCTGAAAAATCTAGCGCCTGAGTGCTAATCCTTCCGTTCCACACGATGGTCTTGCTCGTGCTTCTTCTCTTGTCATAACCGCGTGTTCTGGCTCCCCAAGGCTCTTCCTAACCGGGAAGAGGGGGAGCCCAACCGCACTTTGACCGCTGGGCGGGTCGAGTCCGGCGAGAAACAGCAGATTCCTCCCTGCGCTTGCCCTTCCCTTCGGGAACGGCAAGCTTCGGTCGGAATGACAAAGATTTTTCTTTGGCTAAGGAAAGGGCAGCGTCGCTTGGGGCAAACGGGTACAGCGAAGGCGCGGGCGGCACAGGCCAGCACGGTGGCCGACCTGGCGCGATTCTTTCCCGAGGCCACGCCTGTGCGAATCCCGGTGCAATTTACACGCAGCGGCGGTGAGGCTGGAATTGCAGGCGTTCAGGAGAGCACGGTGATTGAGTTCGGCACCTCGCGCGAAGTGCTGTTCTCCTGTGCCACGGCTTTGGAATTCGCCGACGTGCTGCGGCTGCGCAACTCCGACGGCTCACTCGATACGGAAGCGTCCGTGGTGGCCGTGCAGTACAAACCGGGTGGGACGATTGTGGCGGCCCGCTTTCTCAAGTCCGTTCCTAACTGGATCGTGAAATCATGACTCCTTCGCAACCGCCTTCATCGCAGCCATCGCCGTCGCAACCGTCGTCATCGCAACCTTCGGGGCCCGCTCCAGACTTTGCGGCGCTATGGGCGAGCGCGCGCCGCCTTCATCCCATCTATGCCGAACTGGCGCGCGAGTTCGTGATCGACATGCCGGTGTGCACCGATCTTGAAGTCCAGGCGGAGATGCCAGTGCGGGAATCCGTGGAGCAGGCGCAGCAGTGGCTGAACCAGATGGACGATCGCATCCAGGTGCACCAGTTGCGGCAGTTTCTGCAGACCAGCACGCTGGTGGATTCCGACGGCTTGGTCGTGCTGTTGCGGCATTTCCTGGCGAAGACGAGTCACAGCGATGCTTCGCGCGACAAGATTGATTTCCTGCTGGTGCAGTATTTCAGCCAGAGTGCGCCGACCGAACTCGAAGACAACAACGCCGACGTGGCTTACGTTGCGCAGGCACTGGAGCCGGTGCTAGGCCCGGTGGAATTGAAGACTCCGGTGTGGTTGAACGCTTTGGATCGGGTTCTGGATGCGGCGCGGCGCTGCCGCTCGCTTGACGAACTGCTGCACGGCGGAGTGCTCGAGCAGGGACGGAAAGCGAAAGCGCAGGCCGGAGATCTGTTTTATCTGCCGATCGCACTGGTGGCGTTTACGCGCTTCGGATATCTGATGCGGCGCGTCTTCTTCCGCTTGATGCTCACCGATCTCAACAGCATTCTCGACGGGCTTACGGAACTGGAAGAAAAAGGAGTGGAGACCATCGACTGCCGGCGGGCGCAGTTCTCGGCGCAGGAGCCGATCGTGCGGTTGCGCATGATCTGCCAGTCGTGGAAAGTGATGTTCCAGGCGGAGTACTCCTCCGGGCAGCCGCTGCGCATGCTGGTGGACCTGCGGGCCTCGGTGGACGCCGCAATGGGCCGGGGATCGGCCGTGCCGGATGCGAAGAAAACTGCTACACCTGCGGCGCAAGCTGCGCCAGCCGCTGTGAAACCTGCGCCGGTTGCTGCGAAGGCCACGCCGAGCACGACCGAGACGGCGCCGCGTGCCGCGGCCGCCGCTACCGGAGCCGGCGGCGCCAAAGGCGCGAAGCCTGCGATCTCAGCGAAGCCCACGCCGCAAGCAGAGGCGGCGGAGCCGGAAGCCGAGTTGGCTGCGGCAAAGGCGGATGCTCCTGAGTTTGAGATTTCCGCAGACGCTCCGGAATGGAGCGCGGATGAGGATTCGCAGCCGGGCAAGAAAAAATAGGTTGCCGGGTTTTACCGGTGGACGCACAAGAAGGGAAGAGCAGAACGGTCCAAGCTGAGAGGCCGGATTAAGAGTGAAAGACTTCCGCGAACGATGTGGAGTCGACGCAAAGGAATCGTGCAAGTGGAACATCCGACCGTACTCGTTATCTCCGACGACGTGGAATTTTCCCGGAGCATCACCGCGCGCTGGCAGGCGGAGCGCAACGCGCCGGCGTTCACCATGCTGAGCGGAGAGTTGTGGCCACGCAGCGTGGATAGCTTTGAGGTGGCGATTGTCGGTCCGTTGCGCCGCGAACTGCTTTCGGTGGTACTGGAACCGCTGCACTCGACCTTGCAACCCTTGTTCTGTGTTTGCCAGGATGCTCACACCGCGCAACTGGTGCGCGAGCGTTGGCCGCGAACCTCGGTGCTGCGCCGCGACGAGAATTGGCTGGATGTATTGATTCTGGCCGCGAGCGAGGCCGTGCGCCGCGCCGCCGCCGAAGCCCGCGCCCGCGCCGCCGAACAGGAATGCTCCATGCTGGAATGCCATGCCATGCTCGGCCGCTACATGCTGGACATGCGACATGGGCTGAACAATGCGCTGACTTCGCTGTTGGGAAATTCCGATCTGCTGCTGATCGAGCCCGGCAGCCTGTCGGCCCAGGCCCGCGCGCAGATTGAAACCATTCGCAACATGACGCTGCGCATTCATGAGGTGTTGCAGCGGTTTTCGTCGCTGGAAAAAGAAATGAACGTGGTCGCTCAGCAGGCGGAACGGGACTCGGGCAAATGCCGCGCCGCGGCCGCGGGCGGCTGAAGCAGGACTGAGAACGGAATTCATCCTCCCCCGGTGATATGCCGATCTCGTATTGGTGAGTGGCCGTACCGGTAATTGCTGCGCTGTGGGGAAAGGCCCTATGCACAAGTTAGTGGCAACCAGCACGATTCTTGAGCACGAACTCTCGGAACTGCGCTTGCTCGTGGAGCGCCAAACCGGAGTGGTGCTCGATTGTCCCAACAGCGCTCTGGCCGCGCATGTCGCGGAGTTTGTGGAGGCGCAGGAGTTGGGATCGTCCACCACGCTGCTGGAACGGCTACGCTCCTGCGAGCAGGATCCTTCCACGCTGCCGTCCCTGCTCGACGGTCTGGTCAACACGAATACGGGATTCTTTCGCCATTCTGGAGCCTTGAACGCGCTGACGCGGCAGGTGCTGCCCCAGCTTTGTGCGCGTAAGTCCGCCGATGGTCCCAGCCCGGTCCGCATCTGGAGCACGGGTTGCGGCACGGGAGAAGAAACCTACTCCATCGCCATGGCCGTTTGCGACGGGATGAACCCGGCCAATGTGAGTGCTGCGATCAGCGGCAACGGTTCAGGCAACGGGAACGGAAACGGCAAGGCGGCCGCGCGAAACGGAGGCATTGCAGAGAATGTGCCGGCTACGGCGGCACACTCCAATCTCAATGCGGGATGCTCGATTCACATCGTAGGCAGCGACCTGCTGCCCTGCAGTATCGAAGTCGCGGACCGCGGCGTGTATCCGCAGTCTTCTTTGGACGGCCTGCCGCCGGCCACCATTCGCAACTATTTTTCGAAGATCGGATCGCCTGCGGTTGCGCCGAGCGCACAAGATGACACCGAGAGTGAAGTTAGGAACCAAACCAAGAGTGCATTTTCCGGCGAGGCACAGAACGTTTCCGTCAGCGCTCCGCATCTGCTGGTAAAGCCGCGGCTGCGCAGCCTGGTCACGTTCAACTGCATGAACCTGGCCCGCCCCGGCTACATCGGCCGGTTCGATTGCATCTTCTGCATGGACGTGCTGCCGCACTTTTCGCGCGCCCAGCGCATCGCGTTGGTCGAGCGCCTGCATCTTTATCTCGAACCCGGCGGATATCTCTTCCTCAGCCAGACCGAAAAGCTCCTCGCCCCCAACCTGAACTTCCGCTCGGAAACTTTCGACGGCTACACGTTTCATCGCAAGCCGCTGGCGGCCAGCGCGGCGTACGGACGGTAAATGAAGCTATTCTCGTATCAGTGCTACGCCTGTTTTGGCGCATGCTCGGATTAGGTCCTCATCCAAGGTGGCCAGCGGCAGGCCGTTTGTTTTGGCAAGGTCAAGATAAGCCGCATCGTAAGCAGTCAAGCCATGCTCGCGGCACAGGATCTGAACCTGCTCGAATACCAATTCGGCGGGTGAAGGGTGCAGCACGATGGGAAGCGCCGCGAGGTCGGCAAGAAAAGTCTGCACCAACCTGCCAGAAATTCTCTTGCGCTTTTCGCCAACCAGCAAGGCATTCAGCACTTCATGCGGCCAAAACGAAGGGGCGACCGCCGAGTCGCCCTTCTTGAACATTTGCGCGACTCTCTGGGCCACTGCGGAGTTTTCATCGGGGAAGCACCAGGTCAGAACGACCGACGCATCCACCACAAACCGGCTCACTGCCGTCCTTCATTGATCAGGTCTTTGATCTTGAGCCCGCGCAACGAGAGCTTATGGCGTTCGCCGAAACTTGCCAACCGCTCGGCGGCATGGGAGACGGACCTCTGAGCCGAAGGCTTTTCCATGCGCTCCTTCAGCAATTCTCCCAGCAGGCGGGAAACGCTGGTATCCCGCTTCGCGGCCTCAATGCGAGCCCATCGAGCGACGTCTTCCTCAAGCGTTACGGTGACATTCCGTAAGCGGCGAGCAGTAGACACGAAAATAGTGTAACACAAGAATCCTGTATTCATGAAGGTTTGTCATTCCGAATCCCGGCTTCCAGCCGGGTGAGGAATCTGGTCGCCCCTGCTGCTGGAACTCCCCATAAGTCCGATATCATAGAGACATGCGCGACGAATCTTCCATCGATCCCGGCGAACCTCTTCCGACAACCGAAGAGGAACGAATTCGCCGATTAAGAGTTGCAGAGTTACAAGCCACACTCGATCGCATCGGGGCGGAGGCCGAGGCGCGCGGCCTAACGGAGGAGATTCTGAACGAAATCCTGAACGAAGAATTAACCGCTGAAGAGGTAGCTCTGAATCGGAGCCGCGCTCAGGAATTGATGGCTTGGGTCGCCGAAAACCGCGAGCTTGCCCGGCACGCGGTTTGACGGAGGGCGACGTGCCCCGTCTCATTTCCGAGACTCGTGAAGAGCGCACTGGGGAGTGATTGGCGTTTAGCAATTGCAGCAACGCCTTATGCCGGGGTTGCTTCGCGAGCTTTCTTGTGGGCCTCTTCCAACCTTTTTATGCGTTCACGATCCATGGCGCCTAGGAGGTTGATCATTGCGAGCGCTATCGAGAAGCAGCGATTACCATCCGATTTTTGAAAATCCACCTCGCCAAAATGGGCTACCCGGTGACGAGTATTGAAGAACTGTTCCTGAAAGAACTTCTTAATGGAGGAGGCAGGCTCGAACTGATCGAGGGCTGGCCTTAGCAATGCCTTGTTCTGCTCCGCGAATTTGTCAAAGGCTGTATCTGTTAAGAGCCGGGACAGCTCATCCATGCGTTTGCCAATCGACCGCATATTAGCCCAGTCCGACTCCCACTCATCCAGATCGTCTTGGGTGCGATTGCCCAGATATTTTCCGGAATCAATCCCTTTCCACTTGAAGAAGAGGTAAGCCATCTCTCCCTCTACGGCGATTGCACTCAGGAGTATGGCGACGGTCGTATCTCCATTTTTGAGATCCTGCCTTGCGCGCTCCATCAGTAACTTTGTTACCAGATTGCCCAATGGCTTGAAAACGTAACCCGACGAGTGAGAATTAGGGCATTGTGCGTAATTTGGCGGTACGCTGCCGAGGATCTCCAGCGTAAACCTCTCACCGCATCCGCATTGGAGTGGCATTGGCAACTTCATAGGCTGAGCGTCCGTTAACGAGGGCTTGCCTTCACGCGAACAAGAATTCCTTCGTCCTTAACTCCTTAATCGTATCCCTCAACTTCGCCGCCTTCTCAAACTCAAACCGCTTGGCCGCCTCGCGCATGTCGCTTTCGAGCTTGACGACATACGCGTCTAACTCCGGCTGTGACTTGAACTCCGGCATGCCTTCAGCTTCGCCGCCGGTCAGGTCGGTGTAGTCGGCGGCGACGATTCCGGCCAGCGTCATATCCAGCGGACGAATGATCGATTCCGGCGTAATTCCATTCTCCAGATTGTAGGCAGTTTGAATCTCACGGCGCCGCAGGGTTTCATCCATCGCGCGCTTCATCGAATCCGTCATGCGGTCAGCATAGAGAATCGCGCGCCCGTGCAGATGCCGCGCGCAACGTCCGATGGTTTGGATCAACGATCCCCACGACCGCAGGAAGCCTTCTTTATCGGCATCGAGAATCGCGACAAGCGAAACTTCCGGCAAGTCGAGCCCCTCGCGCAGAAGATTGATGCCGATCAATACATCGAATTCGCCTTTGCGCAGATCGCGGAGAATCTTGACGCGTTCCAGCGTCTCGATTTCCGAATGCATGTAGCGGCATTTCACTCCCACTTCGGCGTAGTACTCGGCGAGGTCTTCGGACATCCGCTTGGTCAGCGTGGTCACCAGCACGCGCTCGCCCTTGTCCACGCGAGCGCGAATTTCGTGCAGCAGGTCGTCGATTTGGCCCTTAACCGGTCGCACCTCGACTTCAGGATCGATCAATCCCGTTGGCCGAATAATCTGCTCGACGACTACGCCCGCCGATTTTGTCAGCTCATACGGCCCCGGCGTCGCTGAAACATAAACGAGCTGATTTGTCCGGTGCTCGAACTCCGCAAACGTCAGCGGACGATTATCCAGCGCCGACGGCATGCGGAAGCCGTACTCCACCAGCGTTTCCTTGCGCGAGCGGTCGCCGGCATACATGCCGCGCAACTGCGGCACGGTCTGATGCGATTCGTCGATGAACATCAAGAAGTCACGCGGAAAATAGTCCAGCAGCGTCGGCGGAGGCTCGCCCGGCATCCGTCCCGTAAAATGCCGCGAATAATTTTCGATGCCGTGGCAGTAGCCCATCACTTTGATCATTTCCAGATCGAACTTCACCCGCTGGTGAATGCGTTGTGACTCGACCACGCGCCCTTGCTTTTCCAGTTCCACTTCCCACCACGCCAGTTCTTTCTTGATCGACTCCACCGCCGACGCGCGCGTTTCGTCCTTCATCACGTAATGCGTTTTGGGATAAATCGGCAGCCGCATATACTTCTGCTTCACCGTGCCGAACAACGGATCGACTTGCGCCAGCGACTCCACCTGATCGCCCCACAGCTCGATGCGGTAAGCCATGTCGTCGTAAGTGGGGAAGACCTCGATCACGTCGCCGCGGACGCGGAAAGTGCCGCGCTTGAACTCGCCGTTGGTGCGCTCGTAAAGAATGTCGACCAGCTTGCGCGTGATGTCTTCGCGCGTAATCTTCTGGCCTTTTTCCAGAAACAGCATCATGCCGTAGTAAGCCTCGGGCGAGCCGAGGCCGTAGATGCAGCTCACCGAAGCCACAATCAACGCGTCGCGACGCTCGAACAAGGACTTGGTTGCCGAGAGCCGCAGCTTGTCGAGTTCGTCGTTGATGGTCGCTTCTTTTTCGATGAACAGGTCCGCGGCCGGAACGTAAGCCTCGGGCTGGTAGTAGTCGTAATAGGAAACGAAATATTCGACGGCATTGTGTGGAAAGAAATTCTTGAACTCGTGATAAAGCTGCGCCGCCAGCGTTTTGTTATGCGCCATCACCAGCGCGGGACGGTTCACCGCCTCGATCACTTTGGCCATAGTGTAAGTCTTGCCCGAGCCGGTGACGCCGAGCAAAACCTGATGCTGCTCGCGGTCGTAGACTCCGCGCAGAAGCGACTCGATGGCACGGCCCTGGTCGCCCTGCGGTTTGTAATCGGAAACGAGTTTGAAGTCCATGGTCGTTAGGAGCCAGTGTTATGCTAACGTCAATCCTATTTTACGATGCCGAGCGCAAGCGGTTGAAAGGAGTTTTCCGTTTTGTCCGCTCAGACTCTCACTCGCGATGATTTGAAGAAACTCGCGAGGTTGAGGCTTAAGGAGGCCGAACAGCTTTATCAGAGAAGGCTGTATGACGGCTGTGTCTATCTGTGTGGCTATGTCATCGAATGCGCCCTAAAAGCGAGAATTTGCCGGTTTCTAGGATTGACGACTTACCCTATGGAGGGAGAGCACGGTCGCATCTTCAAGACCCACAATTTCGGAATATTGAAGCTGCTCGGAGGACTGGAAGGTGAGATAACTATTACGAAGAACAAGGTGCTATTTGAGAACTGGTCAGCAGTAGCCAAGTGGGATCCGGAACAGAGGTATGCGCGGGCTGGAAGCTGTGACCGAAAACGGGCGGCCGAAGTTCTAGCTAGCATCAAAGATAAACCCAACGGAGTGTTTGCATGGCTAACAAAGAGGTGGTAACGAAACGCACAAGAGTACAAATCCAACAAGCTCTCACGCAACTAGCTCAGAAAAAGGGAGATTTCCGCTTGGCGATGCTGGTATCCACCGATCTTCCAGAACGCTG
>Ga0209333_1000969_pt1 | contig 14684 bp, 12 predicted proteins | sample BlaSpr_A8_OM2_O3_FD_187982 | JGI IMG/M metagenome (GOLD analysis project Ga0209333, IMG submission 187982) | Forest soil microbial communities from Thunder Bay, Ontario, Canada - Black Spruce, Ontario site 2_A8_OM2_O3 (SPAdes) (version 2) | ecosystem: Environmental > Terrestrial > Soil > Boreal... | reverse complement strand
GTCCACGCGATCGCTACCCCCGCCAGTCCGCCCGTCGCCGCCAGGCATGAAGACTCCACCAGGAACTGGTTCAGAATGTCCCGCCGCCGCGCCCCCAGCGACTTGCGAATGCCGATCTCGTGCGTGCGCTCGGTGACCACCGCCAGCATGATGTTCATGATCACGATGCCGCCCACCAGCATGAATACCGACACAATGCCCACCGCCATGGCGGCAATCGTGGATGTGAGCCGCTCCCAAAGAGTCACGAACGCCTCCGATGCGAAGATCGAAAAGTTGTCGTCCTGGCCCGGCCCCAGGTGCCTGTATGCGCGCAGCAGCACACGCGTCTCGTCCTGCGCTTGGGCCAAATGCTCCTGGTCGATGGCCTTGGCCACCAGCCGGATGCCGGTGTGCGCGCCGTATGTCTTGAAGTAGCTATCCACTGGGATCATCACGAAGTTGTCCTGGGAGTTGCCGAACACGCTGCCCAGTTCCTTGGCCACACCCACCACTTGGTACGGGTTGCCTTCGATCTCGATGGTCTTATCGATAGGGTCCACGCTCTCGAAAAAACGCGTCCGGATGTCGTTGCCGATGAAGACCACCGGCGCGTGTCGCCGCGCTTCTTCCGGCGTTATCCCGCGCCCGGAGGCCACCTGCACATTATTGATCGCCGGGATGTTGTCGGTCACGCCCTCCACGTCCACATCCTCCATGGAGTCGCCCTTGTAGGCCACCCGCGTCCGCTTCGAGACCATCATCCCAATGTCCTTCAGCAGCGTGGTCTGGCTTCTGATGAACTCGTATTCGTCGCGCTTGATCTCCGGGTTCCGTTTCATCATCTCGTAAAACTTCTTGGGGTCCCAAGGCCCGAACCACGCCATGCGTACGATGCGGAACCCGTCGGCGCCCATGTTCGACACCTTGTCGGAGATGTACACATTCATACCGTGAATCAGCGCGGTGACCGAGATCAGCGTGGTGGTGGCCAGGATGATGCCCAGCAGCGTCAAAAAACTGCGCAGCTTATTCTTCTGCAATGAACTGAAGGCGATACGGGTGGACTCCCAAAAGGAGGCGCTGGGACGGAACTTGCGCTTGTGGCTCACAAGGGTTCACTAAACAAGACGGCTGCGAAGGCCTCTTTGTTCCTAACGAAAAAACGGCCGAATTGCGCTTGACGACCATCCTGCCGCTGGCACACATTCCGGCGGCTCCCAAGGGGCGCATGCTGTTGGGTCTCGATGAGTCGTCCCGATCCTGCCCCTTCCCGCCGCGAGGCCAATTCGAGATGGGCCGTAGGATACGCACGTGGCCGTGGCGGAGTAAACGCGAGGAAAAAGGGCAACTTGCCGCCGATAAGTCGACCCTGATTAAGTGCTTAATCGGCGCTTATCCGCGTTTATCCGCGGCCATCGCTTTTTGTTAGTGCGTTTTATCCAGCGTCTATTTATTTTTCGTATATAGTTCGTCCACAGGCGCTTACACGCTTTTTGGGTGGTATAGCGAAGCCGTGAAACATCTATCGACAGCCATTTCCGAACTCATAAGAAAATTGGGCAGTACGATTTCCCTTGACTTCCTAGGACGATCAAGGCTACAGTATGCCTACCGAGGCCCTTATGTTCCTACATAGGCCGCACACCGTTTCGCCGCGAGGACGGATTTTTCCTCTGTTCGTGGCCATCCCTGGACTTGCAACCTTCGCCGTCTCCCTTCGTGCGCAGACGCCGGTCTGCCCGCCGACCACCGGGGCCGGCAGCCCCAGCGTCCTGACCGGCCAGTACGACAATTACCGCGACGCGCATAATGGTAACGAGACATGCCTATACTCCACGGCCATTTCAGGCGGTACCGTGACCATAGCGAAAGCTTTGTTTTCGCCGCTTCTGGTTGATACCCCGCCGTCGGGTTTCGGCCTTGACGGCAGCAGTCCGATCTACGCACAGCCCCTGTACGTTCCCGGCATTACGGTCCAGAACCCCGCGAGCGGGTCTCCGGCCCTCCCCCGGTGGGAGTACAAACCCATCTGCAAAAGGAGAATCCCCTATGACAAGTGAGAGCTTTCCGCGCCTAGCGCTTTTACAGATTGCCCTTGCCCTTCTCACATTCGCTGGCGGTTCACGCGCGTTAGCACAGCCCGCCTCCGCAGGGGACTCGGGTGCCCATCCGATCTTCTATGCCGCGCCGCCTGCAGGCTTCGATGCGGTGGCCGCTGGAGATGCGGAACTGGCACAGTACGGGATCCCGCCGAGACCAGAACGAAGCTCGCCGGCGTTCGCCGTCTGGCTAAAATTAGTAACAACGTCCCAGACGCGACTAACCAATCCCAAGTGGCAGATTACCGATATAGTAAATGGCACACCCACCGACCTGCGTCTGGCCGGAGAACTCGACAATACCACCCTCATGAACAACTCGAGCTGGAACGCCTACGCAGTAACCGGGCCAAACGGGTACTTCAAGCTAAACTCCAGCTGGGTCGCCAGCAGTTGGGACGAGCCGGGGATAGGCACGGAATTCTGCGCGTACGGACCATTCATCGCGGGGCAGTGGGTCGGCCTCGACGGCCTGAATGACAACGACGTACTGCAGGCCGGCGTTAGCGTCAGCGGATGCCCCACGGCTTATGTGGCGTGGTATGAATGGTATACGCTCGGCTGTACCTCCAACGAGGCCGGCTGCTCTCAGACCAACCTCGACATCCCAATCAACGTGAATGACGAGGTTAATGTGGAGGTCTGGTATACGACCGCAGCGCCAAACGGCCACGCCTACATCTGGGACCAAACGACGCAGCAGTCCGTTTCGGTCGGGTTCAACCAGCCGTCTGGTGACCCGGGCAGCGGATACGCCGGAAACAGCGCCGAGGTGGTCGTCGAGCGACCGCTGACCTACTCCGGCCTCGCGAACCTGGCGAATTACACACCCTTCTACATGCAAGGCTGTGCCGTCGACTCGTATGCATGTGGGGGCAACCCGGCTTGGACAAACTACAACGTGACGATGACCTGTCCGCCGTGGAACCCCTCCAATTGGTGCCCTAGCGGCGGTGCAAACCTCTCGGTCGTAAATCTAAATACGGAGAGCTGGCTATTGTACTTCACGCCGGGAGGACCAACGCTTCAGTAGTAAGTGGCGACCATTGAATGAGCGGGCCGCCGGGGGCGCTGCGGCTACACGCGGTTACACGCCGCCCGGGTTGTGGACTACCCCCGGGGTGCGCTAATATGGAGAGCGTGATGAACACCGCCGCCGTGACGACGGCACTTGCCGGAATGCTGGCGAGCAGCGCGTTGGCGCAGGCGCCTAGCGTCACCGGCGTGCTGAACAACTACAGCTACACCTTGCCGTCGCTGCCGAACTACGGCATTGCACAAGGCTCGATTTTCGCAATCTTCGGCACGAACCTGGCCGCTCAGCCCGCGGCGCAGACGCCACCGTTGCAAGTCACAGTGGCCGGTGTGACCGTCGATGTGACGGTCAATGGGACCACCACTCGTCCTCTGCTCTATTACGTCAGCCCGAGCCAGATCGACGCCGTGCTACCCTCTGCCACGCCAGCCGGCACGGGCACTGTCTCCGTGACCAATGGCCAGGGAGCCAGCGCGACCTTCCCGATCGTGGTGGTTTCGAGAGCCTTCGGGTTGGCAACCGCGAACTCCGGCGCCGGGCAGGCGCTCGGCTTCGATGCGAGCAACGGCGGCGCGCTCTTCGGGTTTATGCAGGCGGTGAACCCTGGGGAGATACTGGAGCTTTGGGGAACCGGCCTCGGGCCGGTCGCCGGCGACGCCACCGACGTTGCCGTGGTTCCCGCTCCTCAGGTATTCATCGGCGGCATGGAGGCTAGGGCGCTTTATGCGGGCCGCTCCAGTTACACCGGGCTGGACCAGATTAATGTTCAAGTTCCCGCCGGTATGTCCGGCTGTTATGTCTCCGTAGTCGTGCAAACGGGCACTTATGTAAGCAACTTCGCCACACTGCCGGTGGCGGCCAGCGGGCGCGCCTGCTCCGATAGCTGGAACCCGCTTCCAGCGGGCGTGTTCCAAAAGATCTCGCAGACGGGCACGGCAAATATTGGCGTAGTGCAGGTGACCCAGACCACCGGCCCCAATTATGATGCCCTGCCCACCTACGCCACGCACGATGCCGCTCTGGGCTCCTTCGTCAAGCTGACCGCGGCGCAACTCAGCGAGGGCGCCTCTGCTAGCGGAGCGGTGGTCGTTTCCCCTGGCAGTTGCGTGGTCAACTTCGCCACGGCTGGCGCTCCGCTGTTGCCGCCGCTCGGGCTGTTTCAGTTCGCCTACCTGAGCGCCGGGCCGGAGCTCTACGGCGCCGGGCCGGAGGGCGATCTCACCATGCCACCGCTGACTCCCCTAGCCGGCATCCCGGTGTATGGCAATTTCACTCTATTCGTCCCGCCCTCCGGAGGCAACTTCAACTTTGGCAACACCAGCGGCGGCGCCGACGTCGGAAGCTTCAATGTCTCTCTCCAGGTGCCGCCAGCATGGACATGGGTGGACTGGCAGAACATGAACAGCATCTTTGCCATTCCGCGAGCCGGCGGCATCACCCTCGACTGGACGGGGGGCGACCCCTCCACGTACGTGAGCGTTAACGGCGTTTCCTATGGCAGCATGAACGGCGGAACGGACTTGTTCGTGCTAGGCGACTTCACTTGCTTGGCCCCCACGTCTGCGGGCGCCTTCACCGTGCCTCCGGTAGTCCTACAGGCGCTGCCGGTGAGTTACAACGCTCCCATCTCTCAGAACCTCTTATCATCGACGCTTTCGCTATCGTATTTGTCTGCGCCGGCGCCGTTCGCGGCGGAAGGCCTCGATGCCGCCTGGGCGCAGTCTCAGGTGACGTACTCTATCCTGGTGTCGTACCAGTAGTATTCGTCGCGCTTGATCTCCGGGTTGCGCTTCATCATTTCGTAAAACTTCTTGGGATCCCAAGGGGCGAACCACGCCATGCGGACGATCCGGAACCCGTCCGCGCCCATATTCGACACTTTGTCGGAGATGTACACGTTCATACCGTGGATCAGCGCTTGCGGCTCACCGGGGTTCACTTAACAGACGGCTGCGAAAGCCTCGTTGTTCCTTGACGAAAAAACGGTCCCAACATAACGCCCCGATATGTTAAAATCGGGTTGTATCTCAATCGCGGACAGCCCGATTGACCGCTAGTGGTTCCATCCAAACTATGGGGGCGCAACGGATTCGACGGGATTGAATCGTGGTGGGGAGGCGTGCCGGGTTCCGAGCTCCCGTAAAACGATCGGAAAAACAGAACTGCCAACACACAGTTCGCATACGCCGCCTAATTAATTTTAGGTAGCCGCTCCAGCCGCTGAGCCCGCGCGGCGGTGAGTGAGCGTCATCTTGCGGGATAGGCTGAAGGCTTCGGTCCGGAGCGTAAGGCCGAGATCAATCGGGCTAGGCGGTCGCCACTCTTGCCGATTCTGAGGCGGACGCCGAAGTTGCTGAATCGGCTACGCACGTAGTTCTCTTCATTGCGGGCTTTCTCGGACGCGGGTTCAACTCCCGCCGCCTCCACCATGTCCTAAGAATGTCGTAAACATTACCCTTCGAACATCAAATGGTAGCGGCGATGGGGGTCTTGCGGTCCGCTGCCGATTTCCGCCACCAGACCGCGCTCTACCAGTGACGCGAGACGCGTTCGGGCGGCGCGCGGAGACAATCCGATTCGCTTGGCTATCTGGGAGGTTGAAAGTCCGCCCTCGGCACTGGCGGCTAGTGCGCCAAGGATCACGTTGTCTCGCTTGTCCTTTGCCGGGGCGCGCCGGCGTACGGCCGACAGGGTGACCCGAAAATGCGTTCCGATTTCTTCAAACCGGGGAGCGTCCAATCCACGCTCATGGCAAGCGGCGTTCATTCGTTGGATCCCGCTGCCCCACTGCTCGATCAGTCCCAATTCCTGAAATACCCGGCCGATGACATGGTTGCGGAGTTTGGAGACGCCTTTTTGGATATCTTCAATAGTGAGGCCGAAGGGGAGCAGACCGGGGTTATCGACCTCCAGGCGGTCGTCGAACAGGGCGATGCGGATGGGAGCGCCGTGTTGCGCGTAGTCGGCATGCACAATCGCGTTGATGACGGCTTCGCGCACCGCCACCACCGGAAATGTCCACAGGTCGGATCGCTTTACCGCTCCGATGACCGCTTCGCGAGTCATGTGCTTTCGCAAGAACGCAATGGCTTCGTCCGCGGCTGCCGGGAGATAAGACCGGACTTCAGTGGAATCCAGTATGCGGCGGCGGTCGCGGCCCGTGAAGCGTCCGGCCTGGATCCATGCATCCGGGAAATGTGTTAGCCGCGCGGGGCCGAACAAAACAAAAGGATTCCGCCGATCGTCGGCACAATCCGGCCCTGGTAGTTAGCCGTTAACTTGAGGCTCTGCAGCCCTAGCGGCGTCAGCTTCCGGATGGGCTTGAAGTACTCGGAAGCAACTCGGAAGTCGACCTCTTCCGAGTTCAAATCCGGCATGGGTTGCTCGTCGAACGAGGAAAACTGGTTGTAGCGCCGCATCTCCTCGATCAAGGTTGCGTCGGCCCGCCGGTTCGTCGATCCCACGCGAAAATAGACGCCTTCCGCGGGCCTGATCGATTGAGGTGGTGCGGACGATTGGGGCTCGGATAGATCTCAACTGCAAGCACCTGAGTCTTGCGCCAAGGCAGCACCTCCATGGAGGGAACCAGCTTGGGGGAGATGCTGTCCGCAATCAGGTTGGCGAGGCGCTCTTCTTCCGCCAACACGTCGCCAATGCCTCCGACCTTCCTGGTTCGGTCCTCGACTCCAAGCAAGATGACGCCGCCCGAAGTATTCGCGAACGCCACAATAGCTTTCAGCACGCCTTCCGGGGAGGAAAGATCGCGCTTGAACTCCAGCGTCTTGCCTTCGTGCCGGCTGAGGAGGGCCACTAGATCCACAACTCTGCATTTTACTCGGAAGTGGCGCCGCGCGCAACGCTTCCGAGTACCGCATGGTGGCAGAGAAGAACGCGGCTGAAGCCCCCTACTGCGCCAAAGCCTCCACCGGAACCAGCGTGGGATACCGATCGTGCACCGGCTCGCCCCGCGTCATTGGCGTTCCGATAGAATAAACGCGATATGGGCTACGATCCGGTCGTCTTTATCTCCTCCACATCCGAGGATTTGGAAGAACATCGCGAAATCGCGGCGCAAGCCGCGCTGGCCATCGGCTTTGCGCCGCGATATATGAAGTATTTCCCCGCCAGCGGCCACCTGCCATCGCTTCCCGCGTGTTTGGAAAAGGTCGACGAGGCGGAGGTTGTGGTGGTGCTCGTGGCGCACCGCTATGGCTGGGTGCCCGACGACGCATCCAATCCGGATCACAAGAGCATCACCTGGCTGGAGTGCCATCATGCGCGGCACTCGAACAACAAAGAAGTGCTCGCGTTCCTGGTGGACGAGAAATACGCATGGCCCGCGGAATTGAAGGAAAGCTATCGCCTGGTGCTGGCGAAGGACCTGCCCGACGAAGAATACGACCAGATCCGGAAGGAAGTTCGGCGCAATGAAAAGAAGCTCGCGGAATTCAAACGGGAGCTGAGCGGCTATTTCCGCGGCCCGTTCACGGATGCCGCGGGTGTGCGCCCTCTGGTGTCCGAAGCCCTCGCCGCGTGGCGCGAGAGACACCGTCCCGCCACAGTGGCGTCAGCGCCGCAAGACCCGGAGACGTATCTCAAAGCGCTTGAGGACAGGACCCGGCAAATCCGCATCACGGGTCTCAGCACAAAGCGGCCGAGCCTTACGTGTTCCGCATCGACGAGATTTACATCCCGCTCACCACGTCAGCGGGGCGCGACATGCCGCGCCAACCGGACGCGCGCGGCGGCGACGACAAGGAGCAGGAGCGCCGCATCGTTTTGGAACAGACGCTCAGCCAGCGCCGGGTGGTCCTGGTGGGCGATCCCGGATCGGGCAAGTCCACGTTCCTGCGGCGCACGGCCTTCGAACTCTGCCGCGCCCTTCGCGGCACGCGCCCGGCGGACGCGCCGCCATTTCTTCCCGCGGACGACCGGCGCTTTCCCATGCTGATTGCCGTGTCCGACTTTGCGAAGCTGCTGGAGGCCGGCAAATTGCCCAAGCCGGCCCACTCGCCCGACTGGATTCCCTATTTCCTCGGCCGCCAGAGCGAGGAATACCGCTGGGGCATCGGCGAGGCGTTCTTCCGGCGCAAGCTCGACGAGGGCGGTTGTCTGCTGATGGTGGACGGCCTGGACGAAGCGCCGAACCGCCACATGCGCGAGCGCATCGCCCGCATCTTCGAAAGCGCCGCGCAGTCGTTCCCGAAAGCGGATTTCCTGGTGACCACCCGCCCGCAGACCAACGTGGGCGACGCCGTGCTCGATCCCAGCTTCCATCCGATCCACATCGGCGCGCTGCAGCGGCCGGAAATCGACGTCTTCTTCGATCACTTCGCGCGCGCCCTGCCATTCCCCGAGGCGGAAGCCGGCTCCTTCAAGAAATCGCTCGAAACCGCGCTCGATAGCCGCCCCGAGATTGCCGAAATGGGACCAATCCCGTCATGCTGACCGCGTTGGCCGTCCTGCAGCACAACGACCAGCGGCTGCCGGAATATCGCGTGGATCTATATGGATCGATTCTAGGCTGGCTCGCGCAGGCCCGCAAGGAGCAGCCGGACCGTCACACACCCGAGTCAGTGCCTGGAGTACATGCGCAAGCTGGCGCTGCATATGCAGGACTCCGGCAGCGGCCGGCAGGCGCAGATCGGCCTGCGAACCGCCGCCGATTTTTTGGCGGGCGAATTCGACGGGAGCCCGGAAGCGAATGAAGAACTGCTGGAGCGCGAGACGCAGGATAGCGGAATCGTGTCGGCGGTAGGCGGCGACTTGAAGTTCTGGCACCTCAGCTTTCAGGAATACCTGGCGGCGCGCGAGCTTGCCAGCCTCACTGAAACGCAACAGATCGCACGCGTGGTCGCTAGCGGCAAGCTGTATCGCGGCGAGTGGCGGGAGACCATGCGGCTGTTGGGTGGTCTCCTGCGGCAGCAGGGCGAGGCCAAGATCGAAGGCTTCATCCAGGCGATTCTGCGCGGGGCCGGCGAGGGGGCCGCGCTCACCCAGAGGGTGGAATGCGTTGCGGTGCTGAGCGCCATGATGCAGGATCTTTCGCGCATGGGCTACTCCCCGAAGACTCCGGATTTCGCGCGGACCGTATTAAGCATCCAGGAAATCTTTCAGACCGGCGCCGCGGACGATATCGAGATCGGCAAGCGCGTGGAGGCCGCGGACCTGCTCGGCCAAGTCGGCGATCCGCGCCTGCGGCAGGACAACTGGGTGACGATTCCAGCGGTTCCCTTCCTGATGGGCGCACAGAAGAAGAAAAAGAAGGAGCCGAATTACGATCCCGAGGCGTGGGATGAGGAGTCGCCGGTCCACGAGGTCAGTCTGCCGGCGTTCCGCATGCAGCGTTACCCGGTAACCGTGCAGGAGTTCGGCGAGTTCGTGAAGGATGGTGGCGCCGAACCCGAAGATTGGGACGGGCAGAAGCAGTATCCAAACCGTCCGGTAGTGGGTGTCAGTTGGTTCGAGGCGGCCGCCTACTGCTCCTGGAAAGGAGGACGCTTGCCGTCCGAAGCCGAGTGGGAACGGGCCGTCAGGGGACCGCAAGGCACACGTTATCCGTGGGGCAATCAACCGGCGCTCGACCCTTCGCGCGCGAACTACGAATGGAAGGTGGGGCACCCGACGCCCGTTGGGCTGTATCCGAACGGAAACACGGAAGAGCGGCTGTGCGATATGCTGGGCAACGTCTGGGAATGGTGCGAGGATTGGTTTGGCCCGTATCAATCGCACGGGCAGCGCGATCAAAAGTACAAAGTAGCTCGCGGGAATTCGTGGTACGGCATTACCGGGGGCGTCCGCGCCTCGTTCCGTTTTAGGGTCGTGCCGTCGCATCGGCTCGACTTTACAGGGTTCCGATGCGCGGGGGAATTCCGTTAGCAGTTTAGTGTCTTGAGTATTACGGGGAAAAATTTTTTCTTGGGAGGGGTAAATGGCGGAAACGGCTATAGTAGTGCAGAAGGCGTACGATTGGAAACGTTTGGATTCTTCCCAAGGTGGAGAAGTTTCCAAAGTCTTACCGGTTCTCCGTTGGCCATGCGCGCTACCTGGCGTAGGCATCCCGGGCGAGACTAGGGCACTCGGTCGTAAGGCTCGGGTTCAGCATCGGGAATCCGATCGAGCGCCGCCTTGAACCCCTCGAGTCAACGCCCGCGAATTGCTCCGACAATGGCGCCACAACCAGTTCTTCGAGGGAGATCCGCTCGCGTGCAGCCAATTCTTCCGCCTTACGGAGAACCTCATCGGGAAGTGAGATCGTTGCCGTCATTCTCGGCAGCTCGGTTCTACAGATCTTCCGGGCGCAATCCCGTATGCTTCGCCATCTCAGCCAGAGCAACCGGTCCCAATTCTTCCTTGTCGTGGTAAGCAAACCGATATTGGGGCCAACCTTCACGGCGCAACGTTCTATGGGAGCCAGATGTGCGAACGACGCGCCACCCAATCCGCTGCAGCGCCGCAAGCGCGTCGTGCCTTCGTGGCCGGCCAATCGCTCATGCGGCCACGGAAAACCGTAGCGTGTCTGGTCCGGGAGGCATTTCGCCGTGCTCAATTTCTTCGGCTATCACGCGCAACGCAAGGGTCTTGACCTTTAGCGTGGCTTCTTCAGGGCTCACGCCATACACCGTCACGCCCGGCAGCTCTGGAATATCGGCAATCCAACGGCCATCGGTTTCGCGCAATAGCCGGACCGTGAGTTGCATATGCCTGATTCTACCACTTACCCCCGCATTGCCACCGTACGCCGCGCGCGGCTACTGCGCCAAAGCCTCCACCGGCGCCAACATCGGCTGCTTATGCTTGCAATCCGCATTCGGACATTGCAGCACCGGCCCCGCCTTCAGCCACTTTTCCACCATATACGGCCCGCCGCACTCGGGACACTTCTCCTGCACCGGCTTGCCCCAAGTTACGAAGTTGCAATCCGGCCAGCGGTTGCAGCCGTAGAACGTCTTGCCGCGTTTGGAGCGCCGCTCTATCACTTCGCCCTCGTTGCACTCCGGGCACTTCATCCCGATGGTCTTCTGCTTCACGTGCTTGCACGCCGGATAATTTCCGCAAGCCGTAAACTCGCCGAAACGGCCGGTCTTCAGCACCATGTTGCTGCCGCACACCGGGCACTTCTCGTCGAGTTGCACATCGGGCTTCTTCTGCGCGCCGCCGATCTGCTTGGTGGTCTTGCAATCCGGGTATCCCGTGCAGGCGAAGAAGGTGCCGAAGCGGCCCTTCTTCAACACCATGGGGCGGCCGCAGTTCTCGCAGTATTCTTCGTCGCCCTGCTCGGTCAGGTCCACCTTGTCCACATCCGGCAGATCGACCGTCAATTCGCGGGTATACGTGCAGAAACTTTCCTTCCGCTGCCAGGATAACGCTACGCCCTCGGGCGTGTCGCGCAGATCCAGGTCGTAGAACTCGTTCATCTGCGGATACCGGGCCTGAATCGTTCGCAGACGCGCCTCGATCTGCTCGCGATCTTTCAGCCGCCGTTCCCCGATGCTGTCCTCATGTTTTTCCAGGGCGGCCTTCATTCCCTTAGGAAGACCGGGGGAACCGGCGAAAACGAATCTGCCTTGATTGCCCCAATTGATCGCCGCTTGCGGGTAACGAGCCCGAACCCTTTTCAGGCGCTGCTCAATCTCGTTGCGGGTTCTTAGCTGCCGCAGCGCAATCTCTTTCTGCAGTTTTTCCAAGTCGCTTTCCGCGCTCCTGGAGGGGAAGTCGGGATAACCGCTGCAGGCCAGAAAACTGCCGTGTTTCCCCCATTTGATCACCAGGGGCTTGCCGCACTTTTCGCAAATCAAGTCGGTGGGCTTCTCCATCCGCTTGATGTCGGTCATGTGCTCTTCGGCGTGCTTCAGGTCTTTATCGAATTTTTCGTAGAACTCGCCGATGGCCACGCGCCAGGCGATCTTCCCCGCTTCGATCTCGTCCAGTTCCTCCTCCATGCGCGCGGTGTACTTCACATCGAAGATATCGTCGAAGTTCTCCAGCAGCAGGCCTGTGACTACCCTGCCCAGCTCGGTGGGGAAAAACCTGCCGCCGTCCTTCTTCACATACTCGCGCTCCTGAATCGTGGAGATGATTGACGCGTAGGTCGAAGGACGGCCGACGCCGTCCGCTTCCAGCTTCTTCACCAGCGTGGCCTCGTTGTAACGCGGCGGCGGTTCCGTGAAGTGCTGCTCGGGAACCAGGCCTCGGAACTTGAGATGTTCGCCCTCGGCCACGGCGGGCAGTCTGTGCTTCATCTCCTCGTCTTCCTCGTCGGATTGGTCCTTGCCTTCTTCGTAGACCTTGAGAAAGCCGCCGAACTTCAGCACCGATCCCGTGGCGCGGAACAGATACTCGCTCGCATCCTTGCCGCGCGCCGAGATGTCGATGGTGGTCTGGTCGAACACCGCGGGCGTCATCTGGCAGGCCACGAAGCGGTTCCAGATCAGGCGGTAGAGCTTCAGCTCATCCTCGGCCAGAAATTTGGCCACGTCGTCGGGGCTGTGCTCCATGGACGTGGGGCGGACGGCTTCGTGCGCATCCTGCGCGTCCTTCTTGGACTTGTAAATATTAGCGGATTCCGGCAGAAACTCCGGCCCGTACTTGACCGCGATATAGGTGCGCGCTTCCTGCAAAGCGTCTTCGGATATGCGCGTGGAATCCGTGCGCATGTAGGTGATCAGGCCGACCGATCCCTCCTTGCCCAGTTCGATGCCTTCGTAGAGCCTTTGCGCCAGTATCATGGTGCGTTTCACGCTGAAACGCAGCTTGCGCGAAGATTCCTGCTGCAGCGTAGAGGTAATGAAGGGCGCCACTGGATTGCGGCGCTTCTCGCGCGTGCCCACGGACTTAACGATATAGTCGGCGCCGTCGAGTTGTGCGACCACGTAATCGGTGGCCGCCTGGCCGCCCAACTCCGGCGTTTGGTCGTCCTTCTTGATCAGGTGCGCGTTCAACAGAGGGGGTTTGCGCGCGGCGAGTGCGGCGTCGATAGTCCAATACTCGTCCTTGATGAATGCCGCGATCTCGCTTTCGCGTTCTACGATCACGCGCAACGCCACGGTCTGCACGCGGCCCGCGGAGAGGCCCCGCCGGACCTTATCCCATAACAGCGGGGAGATCTTATATCCCACCAGCCGGTCAAGTACGCGGCGTGCCTGCTGCGCATCCACCAACTTCTCGTCGACCATGCCGGGGTTCAAAAACGCCTTCTGAATGGCGTTCTTGGTGATCTCGTTGAACATCACCCGGTATATCTGCGGTCCGCCGTTCTTCTTGCCTTGCAACTCCTCTTGCAGGTGGGAGCAGATGGCTTCCCCTTCGCGGTCGGGGTCGGCCGCCAGGTAGATGGATTCGACGCCCTTGGCGGCTTGCTTTAATTCGCCCAGCAGCTTGCGCTTGCCTTCGATGATTTCGTAGCGAGGTTCGAAGCCGTGCTCGACATCCACGGCCAGGTCTTTCTTGGGGAGGTCCTTAATATGGCCGAACGACGCTTTAACGACGTATTGCTTACCCAGATACTTGTTAATGGTTTTCGCTTTGACGGGCGATTCCACGATTACGAGAGATTTCGGCATAAGACGACTTCAACAAATATTCCACACTTCACACGTTTCCCGGATATCCCAGAGGCTACCACACTTTCACGAAATTCTTTCCAGGAAGCTGTTTGACGAGGCCCAGCATTTCCAGCTCGAAAAGGGCTGCGATCATCTCGGAGGCCGACGTATCTTCCACAATCTGAAGCAGATCGTCCAAATGTATGGCGGTATCCACCTGCAGGACGGCAAGCAGCTTGCGGCCAACTTCAGGTAGAGATCCTGCTACCTCGCCCTCTAAGTGGGATGCCCGACCGCCGTCCTGGGATGCACCAGCGCTCCCGAGCAAGCGGGTCCGACCACGCTCGATTAGCTGACGGCGGACCTCCGGGGGAAGTTCCACGATTACATCGTTCCAGTCCTGCACAAGCTTGGCGCCCTGTTTTATCAATAGGTTAGGACCCCAGCTCGCTTGCGACGTGATATTGCCCGGAATGGCGAACACTTCCCGCCCCTGGTCTAGCGCCAGCTTCGCCGTGATGGCCGAGCCGCTGTATTGGGCCCCTTCCACCACCAGCACGCCGACGCTCATCCCGCTGATGATCCGGTTGCGGATGGGGAAATTCTGGGGAAATGCGGTGGATCCCATGGCGAACTCCGAGAGTATCAATCCCTTGATGCATAGGTCGTTGGCCAGCTTGCGGTTTTCCGATGGGTAGATCACGTCCACGCCGCAGCCTAAGACCGCTACGGTATCGCCGCCGGCGGCAAGTGCGCCTTTGTGCGCGGTGGTGTCGATGCCGCGCGCCATGCCGCTGACGATGGTCAGTCCGGCGCGCGCCAGGTCGCAGACGAGGCCGGCGTCCGCCAGCGGCGCCACCAGCGCCACCATCACAAATCTGAATGACGGTGGATCCGCGGTGAAGCTTCTTAACACCATCGACGCCGGCAATACTTCCGGGTCCGGAGGAGATTGCCTCGCCTGTGGCACGCAGTTGAGCTTCAACGTTTTCAACGTCCCGGAGGCGAGCTTGGGCCTCGGAG
>Ga0209333_1000968_pt1 | contig 14688 bp, 8 predicted proteins | sample BlaSpr_A8_OM2_O3_FD_187982 | JGI IMG/M metagenome (GOLD analysis project Ga0209333, IMG submission 187982) | Forest soil microbial communities from Thunder Bay, Ontario, Canada - Black Spruce, Ontario site 2_A8_OM2_O3 (SPAdes) (version 2) | ecosystem: Environmental > Terrestrial > Soil > Boreal... | reverse complement strand
AAGTGGCATTTCCACTTCTACGGCAAGACGCCGCTCGCGCTCGTCGCAGGCCGGGAGCGCATCTACTTCGAGCATTTCTGGAACGACTTCGCCGCCGACCCCGCCCATTCCGTTTCCGAGGCGGATCGGCAATTCTATACCGCGGCCTACGCCCAGCCGGGCGCCATGCGGGCGGGCTTCGAGGTGTTCCACGCTTTCCCGCAGGATGCGGAGGATTTCGCCCGTTACAGCAAGACCAAGCTGAAAATGCCGATGCTGGTGCTGGCCGGCGAAAAGGCCTCGGGCGAATTCCTCATCGCGCAGGGCCGCCTGGTCGCCGAAAACGTCGAAGGCGTCGTCATCAAGGGCTCGGGCCATTGGCTGATCGACGAAGCGCCGGCGCAGGTCATCCCGAAACTGGCGGCCTTCCTGGCGCGCTGAGCCGTCCGGCGCCTTCGCGCCCCGCGCCGTCGGGGATCAGGCCGTCTCCTTGTAGGGTTTCAAGATATAGGTCGCGGCCATGCCGCAGGCGGCGGCAAACATGAGCCACAGACCGGCCACCGCCCGGTTGCCGGTCTGGTGGATGAGGAAGGTGGCCACCGCCGGGGTGAAGCCGCCGACCACCGTCGCCGCGCTATAGGCGAAGGAGAAACCCGAGGTCCGCACATGCGTCGGGATCACCTCGGTCAGATACACCACCATGGCGCCGTTATAGGCGCCATAGATCATCGAGAGCCACAACTCGACTAGCAGCAGCCGCACGAAGGAGGGATCCGATACCAACCAGGAGAGGGCGGGATAGGCCGTCAGCAGCGACGCCGCCGTGCACAAGTAGAGAATCGGCTTGCGTCCGATGCGGTCGGAGATCGCGCCGCCCACCGGCAGCCAGAACAGGTTCGACACGCCGACGCAGAGCGTCACGATCAGGCTGTCGGTGCTGGTCAACTTCAGCACCTCGCGGCCGAAGGTGGGCGTGAAGGCGGTGATGAAATAGAACGAAACCGTCGTCATGATGACCAGCATCATGCCGAGCAGCACGGTGCGCCAATTGGTCGCCACCGAGCGGAGGATCTCGGGCGCGGTCAGGTGGCGCTTGCGCTGCAAGAAGGCCTCGGTCTCCTTCAGCGTGCTGCGGATGACGAAGATGAACGGGATGATCATGCAGCCGATGATGAAGGGGACGCGCCAGCCCCAGGCGTCGAGCTGGTCCGGCGTCAGATACGACGCGAGCGCCACGCCCAGGATCGCGATGAAGATCACCGCCACCTGCTGGCTGCCCGATTGCCAGGCGACGTAGAAGCCCTTGTGGTCGGGCGTCGCCATTTCGGAGAGATAGACCGAAACGCCGCCGACCTCGACCCCGGCCGAAAAGCCCTGCAGCAGCCGCCCGACGACGATCAACAACGGCGCGAACAGCCCGATGGTCTGGTAGCCCGGCACCACCGCCATGCTCAAGGTGCCGATGGACATCAGGGCCAGCGTCAACAGCAGCCCGGCGCGCCGCCCATGCTGGTCGAGATAGGCGCCCAGCACGATCGCGCCCAAGGGCCGCACCAGGAACCCGACGCCGAAGGTCAGGAACGAGTACATCAGCGAGACGAATTCGCTGCCGCCCGGGAAGAAGGCGTGGCCGATGGCGGTGGCGTAATAGGCGAAGACGAAAAAGTCGTACATCTCGAGAAAATTGCCGCTGGTGACGCGGATCACCGTGCGCAGCTTGGAATGGCGGTCTCGCAGCATGTTTGTCCTCCCCCGTTTGGCGCCTTCGGCCCGGCGTTTTCGCCGGTGCCGGTTTTTTTATCGGCGCGGTTTCACGCGCCCATCAATTGCGTCACGAATTTGGTGTTGAGATAGGCCTCGATCGCTTCGAGCCCGCCCTCGGAACCGTAGCCCGAGTCCTTGACCCCGCCGAACGGCACCTCGGGCAGCGCCAGCCCGTGATGGTTGATCGAGACCATGCCGCTTTCGACGGCGTGCGAAAGCGCCGCGGCGGTCTTCTGTGAGCGGGTATAGGCATAGGCCGCCAGGCCATAAGGCAGCCGGTTGGCCTCGGCCAGCACGCCGTCAAAATCCTTGAAGGAAGCAATGGGAGCAATCGGCCCGAACGGCTCCTCGTTCATGATCTTGGCGTCGAGCGGCACCTCGGTCAGCACGGTCGGCTCGAAGAAAAAGCCCTTGTTGCCGATGCGCTTGCCGCCGGTCTGCAGCCTGGCGCCCTTCGATACCGCGTCGGCGACGAAACGCTCCATCGCCTCGACCCGCCGCGCATTGGCCAGCGGCCCCATGCGCGTATCCTTGTCGAGCCCGTCGCCCACCTTGAGCGCCTTGGCCGCGGCGGTGAATTTCTCGACGAAGGGCGCATAGACTTTTTCCTGCACCAGAAACCGCGTGGGCGACACGCAAACCTGGCCGGCGTTGCGGAACTTGTTGGCCGACAAAATCTTCACCGCGCTGTCGAGATCGGCGTCTTCGAACACGATGGCGGGCGCGTGGCCGCCCAGCTCCATGGTCACGCGTTTCATGTGTTGGCCCGCCAGCGCGGCCAGATGCTTGCCCACCGCCGTCGAGCCGGTGAACGAGATCTTGCGAATCGTCGGATGCGGGATCAGGTATTCCGAAATCTCCGCCGGAACGCCGAAGACGAGATTGAGCACGCCCGCAGGCAGCCCGGCCTCGGCATAGGCCTGGACCAGGGCGGCGCAGCTTGCCGGCGTTTCCTCGGGCCCTTTCAGGATCACCGAGCAGCCGGCGGCGATCGCGGCCGAGATCTTGCGCACCGCCTGGTTGATCGGGAAATTCCACGGCGTGAAGGCGGCCGCCGGCCCGACCGGCTCCTTGATAGCGAGCTGATAGACGCCTTCGGCGCGCGCCGGGATGACGCGGCCATAGGCGCGGCGGCCTTCCTCGGCGAGCCAGTCGATGATGTCGGCGCCGAGCAGGGTCTCGCCCTTGGCCTCGGCGAGCGGCTTGCCCTGTTCCAGGGTCATGGTTTTGGCGATGTCGTCGGCGCGGCTGCGCACGATGTCGGCCGCCTTGCGCATCAGCTTGTAGCGGTCATGGGCGGAAACCTTGCGCCAGGCCTTGAAGCCCTTCTCGGCCGCGGCGATGGCGCGGTCGAGATCGGCGCGGTCGGCATGGGGAACGCTGCCGATGGCGTCGCCGGTGGCCGGGTTCAGCACCTTCTGGCTCTTGCCGCCCGCGCCCTGGCACCAGCCGCCATCGACGTAAAGCGAGACTTCGGGATATCCGGCATTCATGGGCACGCCTCCGCTGATCTTCTTGCCCATGGTCCTAACAAAATTGCGCCGCCGGCGCCACCATGCCGGGCGGAGGATTGCATTGCGCGTGCGGCTTGGGCTAGACCTTGCACCCTTTCCCGCCGCCGGAGTCCGCATGCCCGCCTATCAGTACATCTACGTCATGAAGGATCTGTCCAAGACCTATCCCGGCGGGCGCGAAGTGCTGAAGGACATCTGGCTGTCCTTTCTGCCCGGCGCCAAGATCGGTGTGCTCGGCGCCAACGGCGCGGGCAAGTCGACGCTCTTGAAGATCATGGCCGGGATCGAGAAGGATTTCTCCGGCGAGGCCTGGGCCGCCGACGGCGTCAAGGTGGGGTATCTGCCGCAGGAGCCGGCGCTCGACCCGAAGAAAGACGTCGCCGGCAACGTCATGGAGGGGTTGGGCGAGATCAAGGGCCTGCTCGACCGCTTCGAGGCCGTCAGCGTCAAGCTCGGCGAGAGCCTGTCCGACGACGAGATGAACCGGCTTTTGGCCGAGCAGGGCGAGCTGCAGGAGAAGATCGAAGCCGTCAACGGCTGGGAATTGGAACGCACCGTCGAGATTGCCATGGACGCGTTGCGCTGTCCGCCCGGCGATACCGCGGTGTCGAAGCTCTCGGGCGGCGAGCGCCGGCGCGTGGCGTTGTGCCGCCTGCTGCTGCAAAAGCCCGATTTGCTGCTGCTCGACGAGCCGACCAACCATCTCGACGCCGAATCGGTGGCCTGGCTGCAGCGTTTCCTCGCCGAGTATCCCGGCACCGTCGTCACCGTCACCCATGATCGCTATTTCCTCGACGAGGTGGCGGGGTGGATTCTGGAGCTGGATCGCGGCCAGGGCATTCCCTATGAGGGCAATTATTCCGGCTGGCTCGAACAGAAGCAGAAGCGCCTCGAGCAGGAAGGCAAGCAGGAACAGGCGCGCCAGCGCACGCTGCAACGCGAGCTGGAATGGGTCAAGCAAAGCCCGCGCGCGCGCCAGGCCAAGAGCAAGGCGCGCCTCACCGCCTATGAAAGCCTGGTGTCGCAAAGCCGCGAAAAGGCGCCCGAAACCGCGCAGATCGTGTTGCCGCCCGGCCCGCGCCTGGGCGACACGGTGATCACCGCCGAGCATCTCGCCAAGGCCTATGACGGCACTCTCCTGATCGAGGATCTGTCCTTCAAGCTGCCGCCCGGCGGCATCGTCGGCATCATCGGCCCCAACGGCGCCGGCAAGACCACGCTCTTCCGCATGATCGTCGGCCAGGAAAAGCCCGACCGGGGCGCGATCGGTCTCGGCGAGACGGTCAAGCTCGGCTATGTCGACCAGAGCCGCGACACGCTCGACGCCGACAAGAGCGTGTTCGAGGAGATTTCGGGGGGCCTGGACGAGATCGATCTGGGGCGGCGCAAGATGCCGGCCCGGGCCTATTGCGCCCTGTTCAATTTCCGCGGCCCCGACCAGCAGAAGAAGACCGGCCAGCTTTCGGGCGGCGAGCGCAACCGCGTGCACATCGCCAAGATGCTCAAGACCGGCGCCAACGTGCTGCTGCTGGACGAGCCGACCAACGATCTCGACGTCGATACGCTGCGGGCGCTCGAAGAGGCGCTATTGGAATATCCCGGCTGCGCCGTGGTCATCAGCCACGACCGCTGGTTTCTCGACCGCATCGCCACCCACATCATCGCCTTCGAGGGCATGAGCCAGGCGGTCTGGTTCGAGGGCAATTACGCCGACTACGAGGCGGACCGCCGGAAACGCCTGGGCGCGGCCGCCGAGCAGCCGCACCGCATCCGCTATAAGCCCCTCACGCGCGCCTGAAAGCGCGCGTGGAATAAAAGGTTCGCGCGCCTGAAAGCGCGCGCGGACGATCAGAGGATCGGAACGCTAATCCGGGCTATTTCGATTTCGGGTCGCTGCCGGTGGTGTCGACCGCGCCGCTGGCAAGCTTCTGCTGCAGCGCCTGGTTGAGGCTGGCGACCGAGCCGCCACTGCGTTGGATGACCGCGGAGAATTCCTCGCGCTCGGTCAGCGCCATGCTCACGCCCTCGACCTCGACGTCGACCACCTTGAAGCTGCCATCCGCCCCCCTGTTGACGTGCCAATCGACGCTGGCGGGCGGGGAGCCGTCGGGGTGGATGAGCTGGCTCTGGACGACGAAGCTGGTGTCGCTTTCCGCGCGCGAGCCCAACACCTTGATGTTCTCGCCGCCGTAATCCTTGAAGCGTTGCGAATAGGTCCGCACCACCCATTCCGCGAACAACTGGTTGAAGGCGTTGCGGTCGTCGTCGCTGGCCGTGGACCAGTAACGGCCGAGCACGAAGCGCGATATTTTCGGGATGTCAAAATTCATATTCAGCATGGTGCTGAACTTCTGCTGGCGGGCGTCATCCGTCATCTGCTTGTCACGCAGGATGTCGAGCGCTTGCTGGATCATGCCGTTGACGAAACCCGCCGGGTCGGTGGCGGGCGCCGCGCCGGCCTGGGCAAAGGCGGGCGTTAACGGTAAAGCGGCCAGCCAAAGGGCGAAAACGGCGGCCGGCGCCAGAAACGAGCGTCGCGTAAGCATGAAAATCCCGAGGCCTCTTCGCTTTAACGTTTCGGGGGCGTGGCGAGATCGGACGAGGGGGCGAGAATAGGGCGGCCGCCACGTCACCGACAAGTCTCGGCTGCTTTAACCACCCTGGACGGCTTCCGGATCCCGAAGTTATCCCCAGCCGCCTAAGGAGCCATGAAATAATGACGTGGGCAAGCGCCCATTTTCTCATATCTTAGAAGGGTATAAAGCGATATTTTGATCACGAGGGTGTGAGATGAGGGTAGTTGGAGGCGCGGCGATGAATCGGCCTGTTTCGGCGTCGGACGGCGCGGCGGAGGCGTTGTCGCCGTGAAATCCTCGGCCCTGCTGGCATCCGATCCGCTCGGCGAATCCGGCGCCCGTCCGCCGCGGGTTTCCTTCGAGTTCTTCCCGCCCAAGACCGAGGAGATGGAAACCCGGCTGTGGCAGACGGTGAAGCGCATCGAGCCGCTGGCGCCGCGCTTCGTCTCCGTCACCTACGGCGCGGGGGGATCGACCCGCACGCGCACCCATGCCACCGTGCTACGCATCCGCAGCGATACCGGTCTCGAACCGGCCGCGCATCTCACCTGCGTCGGGGCGCCGCGCGAGGAAATCGACACGGTGGCGCGGCTTTATTGGGATTCCGGCATCCGGCACGTGGTCGCGCTGCGCGGTGACGCGCCCGTGGGCCCGGACGGCCAGACGCGCTACATCCCGCATGAACACGGCTACGCTTATGCCGCCGATCTGGTGGCGGGCTTGCGGCGCATCGCCGATTTCGAGATCAGCGTTGCCGCATATCCCGAGACCCATCCCGAGGCCAAAAGCCCCGAAGCCGATCTCGACAATCTGAAGCGCAAGATCGACGCCGGCGCCGGCCGCGCCATCACCCAATTCTTCTTCGAGGTCGAGACCTACCTGCGCTTCATCGAGCGCGCCCGCGCCAAGGGCATCAAGGTGCCCATTGTTCCCGGCATTCTTCCGGTCACGAACTTCGCGCAGGTCAAGAAATTCGCCAAGGCCTGCGGCGCGGCAGTGCCACCCTGGATGGCCGGCATGTTCGACGGGCTCGACGACGATCCCGACACCCGCCGCCTGGTGGCGGCCTCGATCGCCGCCGAGCAGTGCCGGCTGCTGCAGGCGCACGGCATCGAGGATTTCCATTTCTACACCCTCAATCGCGCCGATTTGATCGTCGCCATCTGCCACATGATCGGCGTGCGCGGGCCTCTCCCGGCGCAAGCGCCCAAGACGGCGGGGTAGGCAGTGGCGCATATCCTCGATGTGTTGGGTGAACGCGTATTGCTATGCGACGGCGCCATGGGCACCGCTGTGCACGGCCACGCGCTCGACCTCGAACGCGATTACCGCGGCCGCGAGAACTGCATCGAGGTGCTGAACCAGACCCGCGCCGATATCATCCGCGACATCCATCTCGGCCATTTCCGCGCCGGCGCCGACGCGGTGCAGACCAACAGCTTCGGCGGCTCGCCCATCACCTTGGCCGAATTCAACCTGGCCGACGAAGCCCATGACATCAACCGTCGCGCCGCCGAGATCGCGCGCGAGGCGGCGGTGGAGGCGGCGAAGGCCGACGGCCGGGTTCGCTTCGTCATCGGCTCGGTCGGGCCGGGAACGCGGCTGCCGTCGCTCGGCCACATCGCGTACCAGGCGCTCGAGGACGCGCTCGGCATCCAATGCGCCGGCCTGGCGGCGGGCGGCGTCGACGCCATCCTGATCGAGACCTGCCAGGACCCGCTGCAGATCAAGGCGGCGGTCAACGCCGCCAAGCGCGCGGCGGTGGGTTCGGGTCGCGAAATTCCGGTCTTCGTGCAGGTGACGGTCGAGACCACCGGCACGCTGCTGGTGGGATCGGACATCGCCGCCGCTGCCACCGTGGTGCATGCGCTGGACGTTCCGCTGATCGGCCTCAATTGCGGCACCGGCCCGCGCGAGATGGCGGAGCACCTCAAATACCTGTCCGAGAACTGGCCCGGCCTGATCTCGGTCCAGCCCAATGCCGGCTTGCCCGAGCTGCTGGACGGTCACACCCACTACCCACTCACCGCGTCCGAAATGGCGCCGTGGATCGAGCGCTTCGTGCGCGAGGACGGCGTCAATCTGGTGGGCGGCTGCTGCGGCACCGAAACCGGCCACATCGCCGCGCTCGACGCCATGTTGAAGGGATTGGCTGAGGACGGTTACCGGCCCCGGCCCAAGAAGCGCAAGCGCCTTTGGGTTCCGTCGCTCGCCTCGCTCTACGGCCAGGTGTCGTTGCGCCAGGAAAACGCCTATCTCTCGATCGGCGAGCGCTGCAACGCCAACGGCTCGCGCCGCTTCCGCGAGTTCCAGGAGCGCGAGGATTGGAACGGCGCGGTCGAAATGGCGCGCGACCAAGTGAAGGAAGGCTCGCACGCGCTCGATCTTTGCACCGCCTTCGTCGGCCGCGACGAGGTGAAGGACATGAGCGCGGCGATCACCCGCATCGCCGGGGCGGTGACCGCGCCTTTGGTGATCGACTCGACGGAACTGCGCGTGCTCGAGGCCGCGTTGAAGCTCTATGGCGGCAAGCCGGTGATCAATTCGATCAACCTGGAAGACGGCGAGGAATCGCTGGAAAAGCGCGTGGCGCTGGCCAAGCGCTTCGGCGCCGCCTGCATCGCCCTCACCATCGACGAGCAGGGCATGGCCAAGGATTCGGCGCGCAAGCTCGCCCTGGCGCAGCGCATCTTCGATCTCGCCTGCGGCAAGCTCGGCCTGCCGCCGTCGGATCTGCTGTTCGATCCGCTGACCTTCACCATCTGCACCGGCAACGACGAGGACCGCCGCCTCGGCCTCGAAACCCTCGACGCCATCGCGGCGATAGCCAAGGCGCTGCCGGAATGCCAGATCATGCTCGGGCTTTCCAACATTTCCTTCGGCCTGGCGCCGGCCGCGCGCGGCGTCCTCAATTCGGTCTTTCTCGACGAAGCCTTGAAGCGCGGCATGACCGGCGCCATCTTGCACGTGTCCAAGATATTGCCGCTGCACAAGATTCCCGCGGCCGAGGTCGCCGCCGCGCTCGACCTGATTTATGACCGCCGCCGTCCCGGCTTCGACCCGCTCCAGGCCTATATCGCCCTGTTCCACGACCGGCTCGAACACAAGCCGGAAAAGCGGGCGCGGCCGGAATCGGTCGAGGAGCGCCTCAAGCTCCGCATCGTCGACGGCGACCGCAACGGGCTCGAGGACGACCTCAAGGCCGCGCTCGGCACGCGCAAGCCGCTCGCCATCATCAACGAGATCCTGCTCGACGGCATGCGGGTGGTGGGCGATCTGTTTGGCGCCGGCAAGCTGCAGTTGCCCTTCGTGCTGCAATCGGCCGAGACCATGAAGGCGGCGGTCGCCTATCTCGAGCCCTTCATGGAGCGCACGGCCGACAACCACCAGAAGGGCACCATCGTGCTCGCCACGGTGAAGGGCGACGTGCACGACATCGGCAAGAACCTGGTCGACATCCTGCTCACCAACAACGGCTACCGGGTGGTCAATCTCGGCATCAAGCAGCCGCTATCCTCGATCCTCGACGCCGCCGTGTCGGCCAACGCCCACGCCGTCGGTATGTCCGGCCTGCTGGTCAAATCCACCGTGGTGATGCGCGAAAACCTCGAGGAGATGAGCCGGCGCGGCATCGGCCTGCCGGTGATCCTGGGCGGCGCCGCGCTGACGCGCCGCTATGTCGAGGAGGATTGCACCAAGGCCTACGCCACCGGCAGCGTCGCCTATGCGCGCGACGCCTTCGAGGGGCTGGCGCTGATGGAGAAGGTGGTCGACGGCAGCTTCGCCGGCCACATCGCCGCTGCGCGCGCGCAGACCAAGAATAAGCCGGTCAACCGCCGGCGTGAACTGGGCCGCGCCGCCGATGCGCGCGTGCTGCGGCCGGTCGATGTCGAGGAAATCCGCCTGCGCCGCGCCGAGCTGACGCGCGGCGTGCCGGTGCCCGAGCCGCCCTTCTGGGGGCCGCGCGTCATCGCCCGCGTGCCGTCGAAGACCATCGCGCCCTATCTCAACGAGCGCATGCTCTATCAATTCCACTGGGGCTTCCGCAAGGAAGGCCGCTCGCTCGACGAGTTCAAGGTCTGGGCGAAGAAGGAACTGCGCCCGACGCTGCTCAAGCTGCTGGCCGAAACCGCGCAGCAGGACATCTTCCTGCCGCAAGCGGCCTACGGCTATTGGCGTTGCGCCGCCGAAGGCAACGACGTGATCCTGTTCGCCGAGGACGGCAAACGGGAGCTCGCGCGCTTCTCCTTCCCGCGCCAGGCCAAGGATGAAGGCCTGTGCATCGCCGATTTCTTCCGCGACGTCGGCAACGCCACGCGCGACGTGATCGCGCTCCAGGTGGTGACGGTCGGATCGCGCGCATCCGAGGTGGCGCGGCAGTGGTTCGCCGACAACCGCTACAAGGATTACCTCTATCTTCACGGGCTTTCGGTCGAGATGGCCGAGGCCTTCGCCGAATACCTACACCAGCGCATCCGGGCCGAGCTGGGCTTCGCCGCCTTCGAGGCGCGCGACCTCGAAGGCCTGTTGCACCAGCAATATCGCGGCAGCCGCTATTCCTTCGGCTATCCCGCCTGCCCCGACCTGGCTCAGCAGCGCCAGTTGCTGGAGCTGCTCCGCGCCAAGGAGATCGGCGTGACATTGACCGAGGAAGACCAGCTCGATCCCGAGCAATCGACCTCGGCCATCGTCGTCACCCATCCGCAGGCGAAATACTTCTCGGTCTGACCGCTCAGGACAGGATTCCGGTCGAGGCCAGCCAGATCACCGCGAACAGCAGCGACAGGAGCGTAAAGGGCACGCCGGCGCGGGCGTACTCGGTATGGCTCAGCTTCACGCCCATCGCCTCGGCGCGTTCGGCCACGATCAGATTGGCGACCGAGCCCCACAGCAGCAAGCCGCCCGACAGCGAGGACAAGAGCGCCAGCGCGTAAAGCGCGCCTGCCGGCGGGCTCGGCCAGATCTGCAGCAGGAAGATCACCCAAGGCACGTTGCCGATGATGTTGCTCATCAGCAGCGTCAGCGGCGTCAGCACCAGCAGCCGGCCGGGCGTGCCCAGCGTGTTGAGCACCGACCAGGCCAGACCGGTGTCGGACAGCGCGCCGGTGACCGCGAACAGGCACACGAATAGCAGCAGCAGCGGCCAATCGACCGCGGCGATCATGGCGCGGCTGGTGAATTTTCGGTTGGACAACAGCACCGCGGCGATCACCAGCGCGCCGATCTCGCGCGGCAGCGGCGTCATGAACAGTGCCAGCAGCAATCCCAGCGCGATCAGGCCCTTGATGGTCTGGTTGCGGTCATGCGCGTGGCGCGGCACTTCGGCCACTTCCCGGCCCTCGAGGCTCGGCGCTGTCTCGATGCGCTCGCGCCACAAATACCACACCACGCCGTAGACCGAGGCCAGCCCGACCAGCGCCGGCACCAGGCAGACGCCGAGGAAGCTGTAGAAATTGAGATTGCCGGTCTGGCCGATCAGGATGTTCTGCGGATTGCCGATCAGCGTGGCGGATGAGCCGGCGTTGCTCGCCCCCACCAGCGCGATCAGGAAGGGCCGCGGATCGAGCCCGCGGCCTTGCGCCCCGGCGATCAGCAGCGGCGCCATGGCATAGACCACGATGTCGTTGGCGAGCAGCGCCGACAGCGCGCCGCACACCGCCACGGTCAGCGCCAGCAGCAGCGCCGGCCTTTCGGCCCTTTCCAGCATCCAGTCGCAGCAGATCTCGAAGAATCCCGAGGCCACGAACTGGGCGGAAATGATCATCAGCCCGAACAGCATGGCGATGGTCGTCATGTCGATGTTGGCGCCGAGATCGTCGAGCGTCGCCTGGCCGCTCGCCAGCAGTACGATCACGCCCAACAGCGCGATGCCGGTGCGGTCGACCTGCAGCCAGGGAACGCGGCCGGCGGCCATGCCGACATAGACGGCGAGACAGACGACGGCGATGATCGCGGTGTGCATGGGCTCTCAGCGCGGCGCTTTGAGCTTGAAATAGGCGAACGCCATCATGCGCAACAGCAGCCAGCCGTGGCTGAAGCGCGAAATCTGCGTCGTGCCGTAGCTGCGCGCGGCGTAGCGGATCGGCACCTCGATGATCTTGAGCGAGAGCTTGCTGGCGCCGAAGATCAGGTCGAAATCGCCGAACGGGTCGAACTCGCCGAAATAGGCGCGCCCCTCGGCGATGCGCTTGTAATGCCGCTTGCGGAGCGCCTTGGTGCCGCACAGCGTGTCGGTGAAGCGCTGGTTCAAAAGCCAGGAAAAGAGATAGGAGAAAAAATGGTTGGCGACGCGGTTCAAAAGCCGCATCGCTTCCTGCTCGAGCGGATAGACCAGCCGCGTGCCGTTGACGAACTCGCCCTTGCCTTCGATGAGCGCGGCGTAGAACTTGGTCAGCTCCTCGGGCGGCACGGTCATGTCGGCGTCGAGGATGAGCAGCGCCTCGCCGCGCGCTTCGGCGAAGCCCTTGCGTACCGCGTCGCCCTTGCCCTTGCCGTCCTGGCGCAGCAGCTTGATGTCGCGCTGCGGGTTTGCCGCCTTGACGCGCTCGATCTCCTCCCAGGTTCCGTCCGTGCTGCCGCCCTCGACGAACAGGATTTCCAGCTCGCGGCAGAATTGCGGGATGCGCGCGACGATGTCGCCGATGTTGCCGCGCTCGTTGCGGCACGGCACCACCACCGAGGCCGAAAGCGCGTCTTCCGCTTCGCCGCCCATCGGCCGCGCCACCAGGTAGTTGCGCAAGCACAGCCGGCGGATCAGCGGCAATGTGGCGACGAAGCGGTTGACCAGCGGCCCGATGCCCAAGAGCCGCTTGGGCAAAAGCTGGCGCCATTCCTCGCGCACCGGCTGGTAATCGGCCAGCATGAGCAGATTGGCGATGTCGGCGGGCCGGAGCCAGTTCATCAACGGCTCGGGCATGCGCGCCTCCAGCCGCTCGGCCAGGCGCAAAGCCGGCTCCCACAGGTAGTTGTGATAGGCCACCACCAGCCTGGTGTCGCGGTGGCACAGGCGGTGCAGGCCCGCCAGCGTCGTTTGGCAATCGTCCAGCATGCCGATGGTGTCGGCCATGACGATGACGTCGAACGGTCCGCCGAGCGATGCGACGAAATCCTGGTCCTCGATGTCGCCCGCGGCGAATTCAAGCCCGGGGTGGGACGCGCGCGCGACCTCGATCATGCGCGGCGACAGATCGACGCCCAGCCCGCGCGCCGGCTTCAGCGCGGCCAGCAAGGCGCCGCTGCCGCAGCCGATCTCCAGCACCTTCAAGCCTTCCGGGATCAGGAAACGCAGATAGCGCTGGTCGTCCTCGTGGAAATAGCGGTTGCGCGCGATGAATTCCTCGCGCCGCGGCGCCCAGCGGTCGTAAAGCGCGCGCAGCTCGGTCTTGCGGGCGGAAAGCGGCCGCGCGGCGGCATGGGGGTTGGCGGATTCGGGCATCGGATTTATGAGTCGAGATATACGCGGAATCGCACTTCCTTGGCCAGATGGCACTATCCCCATGCTATAGAGGCGCGGTCATGTCCGAGGCCGAATCGAGCGCCATTACGCCTGCCGCGCCGCCCTATCTCGCCCAGCTGAACGAGGCGCAGCGCCGCGCGGTCGACGCGATCGACGGCCCGGTGCTGGTGCTGGCCGGCGCCGGCACCGGCAAGACCCGTGTTTTGACCACGCGGTTGGCCCACATCCTGGCGAACCGCAAGGCGTGGCCGTCGCAGATCCTGGCCGTCACCTTCACCAACAAGGCGGCGTTCGAGATGCGCGAGCGGCTCGAACGCATGATCGGCCAGGCCGCCGAAGGCCTGTGGCTGGGCACGTTCCATTCGGTCGCCGCGCGCATTCTCCGCCGCCACGCCGAGGCGGTGGGGCTGAAGCCCAATTTCACCATCCTCGACAGCGACGACCAGCTGCGCCTGATCAAGCAGATCGCGGCCTTGGAAGGCGTCGACGACAAGCGCTGGCCGGCGCGCGCGATCCTGGCGGTGATCGAGCGCTGGAAGGATCGCGGCCTGACGCCCGACAAGGTCTCGAGCGCCGAGGCGGGCGATCTCGCCGAAGGCCGCATGGAAAAGCTCTACCGGCTCTATCAGGAGCGGCTGCAGACCGTGAACGCCGCCGATTTCGGCGATCTGCTGCTGCACAACCTCACCATCTTCCAATCGCGGCCCGAGATCGCGGCCGATTACCAGGAACGTTTCCGCTACATCCTGGTCGACGAGTACCAGGACACCAATGTCGCGCAATATCTCTGGTTGCGGCTGCTGGCGCAGAAGCACAAGAATCTATGTTGCGTCGGCGACGACGACCAGTCGATCTATTCCTGGCGCGGCGCCGAGATCGGCAACATCCTGCGCTTTGAGAAGGATTTTCCCGGCGCGCAGATCGTCCGATTGGAGCAGAATTACCGCTCGACGCCGCACATCCTCGCCGCCGCCTCGGCGCTCATCGCGCGCAACGAAGGCCGGCTGGGTAAGACGCTGTGGACCGAGGCCAACGAGGGCGAGCGCGTGTTGTTGCGCGGCGTCTGGGACGGCGAGGAAGAGGCACGCTGGGTCGGCGAGGAGATCGAGGCACAACAGCGCAAGGGCGAAAGCCTGTCGCAGATGGCGATCCTGGTGCGCGCCGGTTTCCAGACCCGCGAATTCGAGGAACGCTTCATCAAGCTCGGCCTGCCTTACCGCGTCATCGGCGGTCCGCGCTTTTACGAACGCCAGGAAATCCGCGACGCGCTGGCCTATCTGCGCCTCATACACCAGCCGGGCGACGATCTCGCGCTCGAGCGCATCATCAACACGCCGCGCCGCGGCATCGGCAGCCAAAGCCTGCAATCGCTCCACCTGCTGGCGCGGGCCGAACGCCT
>Ga0209333_1000965_pt1 | contig 14699 bp, 20 predicted proteins | sample BlaSpr_A8_OM2_O3_FD_187982 | JGI IMG/M metagenome (GOLD analysis project Ga0209333, IMG submission 187982) | Forest soil microbial communities from Thunder Bay, Ontario, Canada - Black Spruce, Ontario site 2_A8_OM2_O3 (SPAdes) (version 2) | ecosystem: Environmental > Terrestrial > Soil > Boreal... | reverse complement strand
GGCTAGAGGAGAAGCAAACGATGAGGTTGACCGATCCGGTCGCAGATATGCTGACGAGGGTGCGCAATGCGCTGCAGGCGCGGCACCAGAAGGTGGACATTCCAGCCTCCCGGCTGAAGTTGGAGATCGCCCGCATTTTGAAAGAAGAGGGCTACGTTTCGAACTTCAAGGCCACCGAGGAAGAGGGCCACAAGGTCATCCGGATTTACCTGAAATACGGCGCGCATAATGAAGCCGCAATTTCAAAGGCGGAGCGCGTTTCCCGCCCCGGATGCCGCGTGTACGTGCGGCGCAGCGAGATTCCGCGCGTGCTGGGCGGCATGGGGATCAACATCCTCACCACGCCGCGTGGCGTGATGACCGGACGTCAGGCCCGCAAGGAAGGCGTGGGCGGCGAACTGTTGTGCGAGATTTGGTAAGGCAGCTTCTAGCTACTAGCTTCTGGCTACTAGCTAAAGGCGGAGAAATTTGATCGAGTTGGACGAGTTAGAAGGCTGACGGCAAGAACTAGAAGCGAAGAGCTGATCTTATGTCACGAATTGGAAAAAAGCCGATCCCGATACCCAAAGGGGTAACGGTCAAGATCGAAGGCAACACTGTGCTGGTTCAGGGGCCGAAAGGCAAACTGGATACGGCTCTACCCGCTGGCATCGTTGTCGAACAGAAAGATGGACATCTCGTCGCGGTTCGCGAGAACGATTCGCAGGCTGCGGTACACGGGTTGGCGCGAGCTCTGGTCAACAACGCGGTGGAAGGCGTGACCAAGGGCTGGACCCGCGAGCTGGAAATCGTTGGCATCGGCTATCGTGCCGAGATGAAGGGTAAAGGGATGGTAGTGTTCAGTCTCGGTTACTCTCATCCCATCGAGTACCCGTTGCCCACGGGCGTTGACGCGTCGGTCGATCCCAAGCAGACGCGGATCGCGCTCACCGGAATTGACCGGCAGCAGGTGGGTCAGGTGGCGGCTGAAATGCGATCGTTGCGACCGCCGGATCCTTATAAGAACAAGGGTGTACGTTACGCCGGCGAAAGATTGAAGAAGAAGGTCGGAAAGACCGGAGCGAAGTGATCGCGTTTGACGGGCCCGTTCGGCAACTTCGCCAAGCGAAGTTTCTCAGGACAGGCTAAGAACGAGCCCGTCGCGATCATCCTGAGGGTAGCGAAGGATCTCAGAGTCGTTGTCGAAGGGAACGAGCAATGCTGACTAGAATCTCGAAAAATCGGAAGCGAGGGCACGTGCACGACCGCATCCGCAAAAAGATGCAGGGCACGGCGGAGCGTCCGCGGTTGAATGTGTACCGTTCGTTGAATCACATCTATGTTCAGGTCATCGACGACTTGCATGGAGCCACGGTGGTTTCGGCTAGTTCGGCCGAAGGCAAGAAAGAAGACCGGCGCACGGGCGGCAACGTTGCCGCGGCCAAGACCGTGGGTAAGGTCATTGCCGAGCGCGCCAAAGCCAAGGGTGTAACCAAGGTTGTGTTTGATCGTGGCGGCTATATCTACCACGGGCGCGTAAAGGCGCTGGCGGATGCCGCACGCGAAGCCGGATTGCAATTTTGAAATACAGCTTCTAGCTCCTAACTTCTAGCCAAACCTCACGAGCGATGGTTGGCTAGAAGCTAGAAGCTAGAAGCTAGAAGCTAGGTAAAATGCCAATAGTCATTAAAAAGCTCGATGCGAATTCGTTTCAGTTGAAAGACCAGGTGGTTGCCATCAACCGCGTCACCAAAGTGGTGAAGGGCGGCAAGAATCTTTCCTTCGCCGCGCTGGTGGTGGTGGGCGATCCCTCGGCGGCGGTGGTGGGCCACGGCTCCGGCAAAGCCAAGGAAGTGCCGCAGGCGATTCGCAAAGCGATCGAATCGGCGAAGAAGAATCTGATCAAGGTCAACCTGACCCAAACCAGCATTCCGCACTTGGTGCTGGGTCGCTACGGTGCGGGAAAGGTTCTATTGAAGCCGGCGCCGGAAGGCACGGGAGTGATTGCAGGTGGTGCGGTTCGCGCGGTCATGACCTCGGTGGGCGTGCAGAACGTTTTGACCAAGTCGATTGGCACGACCAATCCGCACAATGTAATCAAAGCGACTTTCGCCGCGCTCAAGAGCTTGAAGAGCCGGGAGAGCGTTGCCGCCATGCGCGGCAAGTCGATGCAGGAATTGTAAACAGTACCTGATAGCTGGCACCCAGGAACGAGATTTGAGGAATTCGATGACGACGAAGAAGCCAAAAGCGGCGGTTCACGGAAAGATTTACCTGAAGTGGGTGCGGTCTTCTATTTGCGCTCCCGTGAAGCAGAAGCTGGTTGTAAAAGGGTTGGGTTTCACCCGGCTGAACCAGATAATCGAGCGTCCCGATAATGCGGCGATTCGCGGCATGGTGGCCAAGATCCCGCACTTGGTTGAGATTGTGTAGGAGTAGGCGGCGATCATGAATTTATCCAACATTCGAGCACCGAAGAAGGCGTCGGAAAAGCGCAAGCGCGTGGGGCGCGGTATGGGCTCCGGCATGGGCAAAACCTCCACTCGCGGACACAAGGGGCAGCGTTCGCGCACTGGGATGCGCCTGATTCGCGGCTTTGAGGGCGGCCAGATGCCGCTGCATCGCCGCATGCCCAAGCGCGGGTTTACCAACATTTTCCGCAAGGAATTCAATATCGTCAGCCTGGAGCGGCTGGTTGAGTTGGGCGAGGAACTTCACGCTTCGCCCATTACACCCGACGTGCTGCGCAAGGCGGGCGTGATCAAGACTAAGCATCCGGTGAAAGTTCTGGGCGACGGCGAGTTGACAGTTGCGATCACCGTGCACGCTCACAAGTTCTCCAAATCGGCGCAGGAAAAAATCACGAAGGCAGGCGGCAAGGTTGAGGTGTTGCAGTAATGTTTGAGAAGCTGGCGAATATCTTCCGTATCCCCGACCTGCGCAGGCGGGTGCTATTTACGCTGGCTATGCTCGCGGTGTACCGGTTAGGCGGACATCTTCCGACTCCCGGCGTGAACTTCCTCAAGCTGGAAGACGCTTTCAGTCACAACGCGGGTTCGCTTCTCGGATTTGTGGATCTTTTCTCCGGCGGAAATCTGCGCCGCATGACCATCTTTGCCCTGGGCATCATGCCCTATATTACGGCATCGATCATCCTGCAGCTTTTGACGGTGGTGTATGAGCCGCTGGCCAAGCTGCAAAAAGAAGGCGAGCTGGGACGCAAAAAGATCACTCAGTGGACCCGCTACATCACCATCATTCTCAGCGCAGTGCAATCGTTTGGCATCGCCATCGGCCTGGAGAAAGCCGGAGACTTTGTCCTGCACCCCGGTATCCCGTTTATTTTAATGACCATGCTCACCCTGACCACGGGCAGCTGCTTCGTGATGTGGCTGGGCGAGCAGATTACGGACCGCGGAATTGGCAACGGCATGTCGCTCCTGATCTTTGCCGGCATTGTGGTGGGCCTGCCGCGCGGTGTGCAAGATCTTCTGGAGAAGGCTAAGAACGGCACCTGGGGTGCGATTACGCCGGTTCTGATGGCGGGCCTGGTCGTATTCATGGTCGCGGTTGTTGCGTTCATCGTTTACGTCGAGCGCTGCGAACGGCGCATACCGGTGCAGTATGCCAAGCGCGTTGTGGGACGCAAAGTCATGGGCGGCCAATCCACCCACCTGCCTTTGCGCGTGAACGCAGGCGGTGTGATGCCGGTCATCTTTGCGTCCTCGATCCTCACTTTGCCGCAGACCATCGGCTATGGCCTGCGAAACAGCCGCTACTTTGGCGACCTGATCCGCATGCTGGGATGGGGTGAGCCGCTCTATACCTTGTTGTATGCGGTTGGTATTATTTTCTTCGCGTACTTCTATGTGTCGATTGTTTTCAATCCCAGTGAAGTCGCCGACAATATGCGGAAGTATGGCGGCTTCATTCCGGGCATTCGCCCGGGCAAGCGCACGGCCGATTACATCAATGAGGTTTTGACCCGCATCACGCTTGTGGGAGCGCTTTACCTGATCATCATCTCGTTCATTCCCGAGTGGATGATCGCCGGCATTCACTTGAACCATTTACCCTTCTGGCTGGGAGGATCCCTGTTCGAGAAGCTTCCGGTATGGATGACCAATGGGTTGGGAGTGAATTTTTATTTTGGCGGAACTTCGCTGTTGATCGTTGTAGGCGTGGCTATGGATACGGTTACGCAGGTTGAAGCGCAGCTCATCATGCGCCATTACGATGGCTTCACGCCGCGCAGCGGGCGCATACGCGGCCGTCGTAACTGGTCGTAAGGAGATTTGTAATTGAGTAATCGGGCAACTGGGTAATTTACGAGCGATGTCCTTCCATTACCGAATTGCCCGATTACTCAATTACAAATTTGTGTGGGGTTGCTGAACACTGTTCGGGAGGCTTTGGCCAACTCGATGGCGCAGGAAACCTCACGCGACATAGGTCCGGTGGTATTGCTTGGTCCGCCGGGCGCGGGTAAGGGAACCCAGTCCAAGCGGATCATGGCAAGATACCTGATTCCGCAGGTTTCCACCGGGGACTTGCTGCGCTACAACGTGGAGCAGGGTACGGAACTCGGCCAGGCAGCCAAAGCGGTGATGGCCCGGGGCGAGCTGGTTTCCGACGATTTGGTTTGTGAAATGGTCCGGCTCAGATTATTGCTGCCGGATTGCAAGCGGGGCTATGTCCTCGATGGTTTTCCCAGGACCGCGGCTCAGGCCGGCTGGCTGGACGCTTTGCTGGAGGACGTGCTCTTTGATAACCTGCACTCTACCCGGGCTTGGCCGATTGTGATCCGCCTGGACGTGGACTATAATCAACTATTGCTCCGAATTGCTGGACGCCGTTCTTGTCCCACCTGTGGACGGATCTATAACGTCCACTTCCAGCTGCCCCGCACCGATGAAGTATGTGACTGCGACGGGACGAAGCTGGTGACCCGCAATGACGACCGGTTGGAAGTGATTCAGCCCCGTTTGGCGGCCTACCAGGAGCAAACTCGTCCGGTTGCGGATTATTACCAGCGTACCGGGAGGCTCATCTCGCTGCATGGGGATCAGCCGATGGACGAGGTGACGAAGCGGATTTTCCAGATTCTTGAGGATCATCACGCGTAGCGTTTTCTTGATAAAAAATGGCGATTGTTTGCAAATCGGCGGCTGAGATTGGACGCATGCGGCAAAGTGGCCGCATCGTGCGTCAGGTTCTCGATCACGTGCGCACGGTGGTGGCGCCCGGCGTTACCACGATGGATCTGGAGCGCATCGCCGAAAAGAAGATCGCTGAACTCGGCGCCAAGCCCGCATTCAAGGGATATTATGATTATCCCTGCGTGCTGTGCACCTCGGTGAATGAAGAGATTGTGCACGGCATTCCTTCGGAAAAACGGATGCTGAAACAAGGCGACATTGTTTCGATCGATTGCGGAGTAGTACTGGACGGCTACTACGGCGACGCGGCGATCACAGTTCCGGTGAGTGAGGCCGTGGAACCGGAGCTACGAAAGTTGCTGACGGTTACCGAGGAGTCGCTCTACCGTGGTATCGATCAAGCGGTCATCGGCAACGCGGTGGGCGACGTAGGAGCGGCGGTGCAGGAGCATGTGGAGGCTGCCGGCTTCAGCGTAGTTCGCGAATTCGTTGGGCATGGAATTGGGACACATTTGCACGAAGAGCCTCAGGTGCCGAACTACGGAGCTCGCGGTCACGGAGCAAAGTTGCGTGAAGGAATGGTCCTTGCCATCGAGCCGATGGTGAACTATGGCAAGGCGGGAACGCGGGTGCTGGAAGATAAGTGGACAGCCGTCACGGTCGACGGCAGTTTCAGCGCGCACTTCGAGCATTGCGTGGCGGTAACGAAAGATGGACCGGTCATTTTGACGAGATGAGCTTCGAGCTATGAGCTTCAGGCCGTGAGCAAGGTTTTGCTCGAGGCTCACGAATCGTAGCTGACGGCTGATTCTAAGGAGTCGATGAGTAAAGAAGACGCGATTGAAGTAATGGCGGTGGTCCTGGAACCTCTGCCCAACGCCATGTTCAAAGTGGAACTGGAGAACAAGCACCAGGTACTGGCACATGTGTCCGGCAAGATGCGCAAGAATTTTATTCGCATCCTGCCTGGCGACAAGGTTGCGGTGGAGCTTTCACCCTACGACCTGAATCGCGGCCGGATTGTTTATCGCTATAAATGATTTTGTGGCACCGGGTCTCTGACTCGGTCAGAACGAGCGAAAGTCAGCAGGTCGACTTAGAACCGAGAACAGTTATGAAAGTAAGAGCATCGGTAAAAAAAATCTGTGACAAGTGCAAAGTCATCCACCGCAAGGGTGTGGTGCGGGTGATCTGCGTCAACACGAAACACAAACAGCGCCAGGGCTAGCGAACTTAATTCGAATGCGGCTTCAGCCGCTGAGGTCTGGAACTTATGGCACGTATCGCAGGCGTCGATTTACCGCGCCAGAAGCACATCAACATTGCGCTGACTTATATCTACGGCATCGGACATCCGCGCGCCGGAACGATTCTTGACGAGGCCAAGGTGGACCCCATGAAAAAGGTCCAGGACCTCAGCGAAGAAGAAGTCAACCGCATCCGCACGGTGATCGAGGCGCAAGGGATGGTGGAGGGCGATCTGCGCAAGGAAGTTTCGATGAACATCAAGCGGCTCATCGAAATCGGCTCCTATCGCGGGTTCCGTCATCGCCGGAACTTGCCCGTCCGCGGACAGCGCACTCATACCAACGCGCGTACTCGCAAAGGCCCGCGTAAGGGAACGGTCTCCACCAAGAAGAAGGCGACATCGAAAACATAGGAAAACGTTTCACGGTTTCGAAGGTTTCGAGGTTTCGATGTTTTGACCTTGAAACTCTGAAACTTTGAAACCTTGAAACTTGAGGTTCTATGGCAAAACCAGCAGCAGCGGGCGGCGCAGCCGCACCGGATAAAAAAGGCAAGAAGAAGACGTTCAAGAAGAAGGAACGCAAGCACGTTCCGCACGGGCTGTGCTACGTGCAGGCGTCCTTCAACAACACAATCGTGACCATCACCGATATGAACGGTAACGTTCTGTCGTGGAAGAGTTCGGGATCGCTGGGCTTTCGCGGATCGCGCAAGGGCACGCCCTTCGCCGCGCAGCAGGCGGCCACAAACGCGGCCAGTATGGCGCGGGATCATGGTGTGCGCAGCGTGGACGTGCGCGTCAGCGGCCCGGGTTCGGGACGCGAGTCGGCGGTCCGCGCACTGGCGTCATCCGGCATCGAAGTGCGCTCCATCCGCGATGTGACGCCTATTCCGCACAACGGATGTCGTCCGCCGAAGAGAAGGCGCGTTTAGGCAGCCGACGATTGATCCGAGGTTTCAAGGTGGCAAAGTTTCACGGTTTCAATTGGACCTTGAAACCTTCAGACTTTGAAAACCTGAGAAATTTGTCCGGGACGAAGGGTGAAGCCAAACCCGTAAACCGGTCATCTAAAAGGAGAACAATTTGGCCCGTTATACCGATCCAGTCTGTCGTTTGTGCCGCCGTGAGGGAATGAAGCTGTTCCTCAAAGGCGCAAAGTGTTTTAGCGATAAGTGCCCCATCGAGAAGCGCAACTTCGCTCCCGGACAACATGGGAAAGACCGCAAAGCCAAGATCGTTGGCTACGGTCTGCAGTTGCGCGAGAAACAGAAAGCCAAGCGCATCTACTTCACCCTCGAAGGCCAGTTCCGCAACTACTTTGAAAAGGCTGCGCGTACTCGAGGTGTAACCGGCGAGTTGCTCTTGCAGCAGCTCGAACGGCGTCTCGATAACGTTGTCTTCCGTCTCGGTTTCGCGCAATCGCGGCGCCAGGCGCGGCAGTTGGTGCGCCACGGCCACGTCGCCGTTAACAATCGCAAGGTCAACATTCCTTCTTACCAAGTGAGCGCGGGCGAGGAAATTTCCATTCGCGAGAACAGCAAGAAGCTGGTCGTGCTGGAGCTGGCGAAAGAATTCGCGAGCCATGGCACACTGCCCAACTGGCTGGAAGTGAATCGCGATAACTACACGGCGCGAGTGCTGTCGTTGCCCAAGCGCGAAGATATTCAATTGCCCGTCAACGAGCAGTTGATCGTTGAGTTGTACAGTAAATAGTCTTGTGTGGGACCAGGTCTTTGACCCGGTCGCCGAGCGAAGCTTGGCAGTATTAGAGCTAAAGGCCTAAGAGCCGATAGCTGTTCTACCGGTCCACATTCGAGCCAGAACAGCCTGTGCCGACGAAAATCCCCACTCTTCGCAAACAACGCGAGGCATGGGGAACACACCTGAATCCGGACCGATTCGGGGAGCCAGCACTGAGCCAAACGGCCGAAGGAGAAACAAATGCTTTGGAAAGGTTTTCAGAAACCGAAACGTCTCGCAGTTGACACTTCCACCCTCACTGACAAGTACGGAATTTTTTGGGCGCAGCCCTTTGAGCGGGGCTTCGGCACCACAGTGGGCAACGCTCTGCGGCGCGTACTGTTGAGCTCCATCGAAGGCGCTGCCGTCACCGCAGTCAAGATGGAAGGCGTCCTTCACGAATTCCAGTCGATCCCGGGCGTGGTGGAAGATGCGACCGACATCATCCTCAACCTGAAACAGATTCCCTTCAAGCTGGCAGGGGATGCGCCCAAGGCGATTTATCTGCGCGCGGACCAACCCGGCGTGGTCACCAGCGGCATGATTGAAGCCGATGGCGACGTCGAAGTTCTTGATAAAGACGTCTACATTGCCACCGTCAGCGAAGGGGGCAAGCTCGATATGGAAATGCGGCTGAAGCGCGGCCGCGGCTACACTTCCGCCGACAAGAATTTCGACGAAGATCTTGGCATCGGATTCATCCCCATCGATTCCGTGCATTCGCCGGTGCGGAAGTGCAATTACACCGTCGAAGCCGCGCGTCTCGGCCAGATTACCGACTACGACAAGCTGACTCTCGAGGTCTGGACCAACGGCTCGATCACGCCCGCCGACTCCATCGGTTTGGCCGCGAAGCTGATGAAGGATCATATGAACATCTTCATCAACTTTGAGGAGGAGATCGAAACTGGTACTTCTTCCTCCGACGATCGCAAGCCCGAGATCCACAACGAGAACCTGAACCGTTCCGTTGAGGAACTGGAGCTTTCCGTGCGCAGCTACAACTGCCTGAAGAATGCGAACATCCAGACTATCGGGGAGTTGGTGCAGAAAACAGAATCGGAGATGCTCAAGACCAAGAACTTCGGCCGCAAGTCGCTGAATGAAATCAAGGAGATTCTCTCCACCATGGGTCTGAGCCTTGGAATGAAGATCGACGAGCACGGCAATGCTGTGCCCGGTCCGACATCAAATCTGGTCCTGCCGGCATCCGCCTACGGACCGGACGATCAGCTATAAGACTCTGTTTTGTCATCCTGAGGCGGGCGTTTGTTTTGCCCGCCGAAGGATCTTTTTGAAGGGGCACGGCTTTAGCCGTGCTGTCCAGCTAAGATAAAGCGGGCTTTCGCCCCAGAGGTTTGACCATGCGTCACAAAGTTGCAGGCTACAAACTCGGACGGAACACAGCCCACCGGCGCTCGCTGCTGCGCAATCTGGTCACTTCCGTGATCGTGGAAGAGCGCATCGAGACTACCGTTCCCAAGGCCAAGGCCGCGCGCCCGATTGTCGAAAAGATGATCACGCTCGGTAAGCGCGGCGACCTCGCCGCACGCCGTCTGGCGGCAGCTTATCTTATGACCGATGCTGCCGTGGTGAAGCTGTTTGACACCATCGGCCCCCGCTTCGGCGATCGCAATGGCGGATATCTACGCATCGTCCGCACCGGCTGGAATAAAGGCGACGGCGCTGATAAAGCTTTTATCGAATTGCTGGGCAGCGAAAAAATCTTGGACGAAAAGCGCGAGAAGCGCGCTGAAGCCCGTGCCAAGAAAATGTCCGAAGCCAAGAAAGCGATAGAAGACGCCGAAGCGCAGGCGCAACACGATGGCGGCGTCGAGCCCACCAAGGATCACGAAGAAGACAAGAAAGTGTAGTATTTCGAATCCGCTTTGTGTTGAGGGTTCGCTCAATGATCGCGCCTTTTTTCTTTTTATCCTGCGGTTCCCGGAGGACCCTGCGTGGCGTGCTGGAGCGTGCCGCGCTGTAACGTGGAAGAGCGGCGCTTCAGCGCCGCATAGGGTCCGCAACCCATGCGGGCTTCCGCCTCGGAGGGAATAGCTGGTCCCCAGGTACATGTACTTCCACGTCTTCCGCTGGTAATCTTGCCGTAAGTTGTCATCCTTATAAACTTACTCTCAGGATGGGATTTACTCGCATACAGATCAGCATTGCTGTCGCTGCCGGTGCGCTGCTGGTATTCGGATTTCTCGGCTACATCTGGTGGCTGAGTAATCAGGGACCGGTGCTGGCGCGCTCGGAGGACCACGATCCTTTGACCGGCCTACCGGTTAGTATTCGTATGAATCCCCTGCGCGATCGTACGATTGAACACAGCGCCAATAAATTTCTTCACGAGTTGCGCGATGGTCACTGTGATGAGCTGCTCTCTCAATGGGAGCATGACTACCGCAAGAAATATGCTCACTTCATCTGCGACTCCGAGGCGCAGCATCCCCTGCTTTCCTGGGAGTTGGCGGAGTGGGAGAGTGCACGGCCCCTCACCATCCTTCACTACCGCGGCAAGCGTAGCTACGGCAACGGTAAGCCGGGAACCTATCAGGAACTCTTCACCGTTACAACCGAGAACAAAGATGGTGAGTGGGTGGTAACGAAGTACGACGCGATGTACTGAGGCTGGCCATTGGTCGCGACTGGACCGCATGTCCGAGATTGACTTAATGTCGCGATCACTCTCCACACCGGCGTCTGCTGGGGATTGGCCCTGTCCTGCCGCCAAATCAGCAGGGAACGCGTCGGGATGTCCCCTTCTACGTACAGAGAGAAAGTTCTCTCACTTTTCCGCTACGCTGAGTAATCACGGCTACATTGCCTATCTGACATATGGAGAGAACAATTTAGCCTCCGCTCTCTGGGGATCGTTGCCGTTGTCTGTTTTATCGCTGGATGTCTGCTTGATCACAGAGTCAAAGAAAAGTTGTCAGGGTTTCAGCGGGATAATAGGACTAAGTGAGACTTGGCGGTATGTCCGTGGTAAAAATTACTCATGTCCGAACGTTCCCCCGAGCACGAACCCTCCGCAGCCCGGAACATCTATGCCTTCGGCATCACATCTTTCCTAAACGACACCGCGACGGAAATGGCGTACTGGGTGCTGCCAGCGTTTCTGGCATCGCTCGGCGCGGGGCCGGCGCAGTTGGGATTGATTGAGGGCATTGCCGAAAGCGTGGCATCGTTTGCTAAACTTTTCTCCGGATATCTCACCGACCGCATCCGCCGCCGCAAGCCGGTGGTGGTTGCAGGATATTTGGCCGCGAATGCCGTCAAGCCTCTGCTGGCGATTGTCACCGCCTGGCCGCAAATCCTGCTAATTCGCTTTACCGACCGCCTTGCTAAAGGCGTTCGCGGAGCGCCGCGCGATGTCATGGTCGCCGAGTCAGTGCCGAAGAACCGGCTGGGTTCGGCTTATGGCCTGATCCAGTCGATGGATTCTGCCGGGGCCATCGCCGGGCCTCTGGCCGCACTGGTCTTGCTGTCGCGCTTCGGAATCCGCAGCGTGTTCTGGGCAGCCGCAATTCCTGGAGCGCTGTGCGTGCTGGTTGCCTTGTTGGGAATTCGCGAGACCAAAGGCTCGCGCGATATCAAGTCGGCAACGAATCCTACAGAAAAATCAGCCGCAAACAAGAGCCAAAAATCTGATCTACCTTATGCCAACGCGGACGGCAAGAGCGTCACGCTGCCTGTCAGCTTTTATTTTGTGCTGATCGCGGTCACGCTTTTTTCTCTCGGCAATTCGAGCGACATGTTTCTAGTCCTGCGGGCGCAGAATGTCGGCATCGCGGTAGCTCTCGCGCCGCTGCTTGGCCTGGTCTTTAACATTACGTACACGCTTGCATCCTGGCCTGCCGGCTGGTTCAGCGATCATGTTTCGCGGCGGCTGGTTGCGTCTGTGGGCTATGTGATTTTCGCCGCCGTCTATTTTGTCTTTGGTCGAGCGCCGTCTGCTCCCGCGATCTGGGTCGCCATGGCGGTGTACGGCTTCTATTACGCGCTGACTCAGCCTGTGCTGAAAGCGCTGGTGGTTGAGACGGTAGATGAAGACGTACGCGGTCGCGCTCTTGGAATCTATTTCTTCGTGACGAGCGGTGCAACTTTGGCAGCGAGCTTGATCACTGGAGAATTATGGAAGCACTACAGAGCCTCGATTCCGTTTTACTTCTCGGCGGCATTGGCGTTGATCGCGGCGGGCTTGTTGCAGGCTGTGAGAGGCTGACTTCTGGCGGGTTTAATCGCCCCTCCGACCGTGGCAGATCACCCTTGAATGAATTCAGTATTCGCGCGTTTTTCGTGTCAGTTTCCACCAAAAGAAAACCAGGAATTGAGCCGCGATCCCCGCGCACGTATCCAGAACAACATCCTGCCAGCGTCCCGTGCGGGACGGTATGAAGCTCTGGTGCCACTCGTCGAGGCTGGCCACGAGTGCCGTCCCTAATACCGCGATGTTCGCCCAGCGTGGAGTCCACAGGGTAGCGGACATTGCGGGCAAAGTTGCGCGCCACGCTCGAAAAAGCAGAACACTCAGAATGCCGTAACCGACAACGTGTCCGCCTTTGCGAATCAAGAAGTGCCAGGTTTCAAAGTGCATCAGATCCAGGCCGAAAAGGAAATGCAGCAGAGGATAGAGAATCCGGCTGGTGTTGGCGGAAGAGAGCATGGCGGTGGATTCAATGGCGATGACAATCAGCCAGAGAATCGCGGCCGCCCACGCTTTCAGGAGATTTTTCTGGTCAGGGTTCAAACGCGTGCGCTACTCGATGGCATAGTTGGGAGCCTCTCGGGTGATCATGACATCATGGACGTGGCTTTCGCGGAGTCCAGCGCCGCTGATGCGCACGAATCGGGTCTTCTGCAGCAGTTCGGCGATGGTAGCGCAGCCGCAGTATCCCATGCCTGATTTCAATCCGCCAACCATCTGGTGCACGATCATGGCCACCGATCCGCGGTAGGGAACGCGCCCTTCAATGCCCTCGGGAACAAGTTTGCCCAGCCGGTTGGAATCGCCGTCATTGGCCGAGACCGCGGCAGATGAATCACCTTCGATGCTCTGGAAATAGCGCTCGCTGGAGCCTTGCGCCATCGCGCCGATCGATCCCATGCCTCGATACGATTTAAAGGACCGACCCTGATACAGAATTAATTCGCCGGGACTTTCGTCGGTTCCGGCGAAAAGTGAGCCGATCATCACGGCGCTCGCCCCCGCGGCCAATGCCTTCGTAATATCGCCCGAGTATTTGATGCCGCCATCGGCGATGATGGGCACGCCAGCATCCTTCATCGCGCGGTAAGCCTCGGCGATAGCGGTAATCTGTGGAACTCCTGCGCCGGTGACCACGCGCGTGGTGCAGATGGAGCCGGGGCCGATGCCGACCTTGATGCCGTCCGCTCCGGCGCGAGCCAACTCGCAGGCGCCTTCGAAGGTTGCCACGTTGCCGGCCAGCAATTCCATCTCAGGGAGTTTAGACTTCACCAGCTTCACGGCCTCGAGCACTTTGCTGGAGTGCCCGTGGGCGCTGTCGACGGCGAGGACGTCCACTTTAGCTTCTGCCAGTTCTTGGGCGCGTTCAAGAAAATCTCCGGTTGCGCCGATGGCCGCGCCTACCCGCAAGCGGCCTTGAGAATCTTTGGCGGCGTTGGGATACTTCAGTTTCTTCTGGATATCTTTTACGGTGATCAATCCCTTGAGGTTGTATTTGTCATCGACGACGAGAAGTTTTTCCACGCGGTGCTCGTGAAGAATTTCTTCGGCATCTTCCAGCGTTGTGCCCACGGGCACGGTGATGAGATTTTTTTTGGTCATCACGCGATCGATGGGGATATCGAAGCGGGTTTCGAAGCGGAGGTCGCGGTTGGTGAGAATGCCGACCAGCCGACCATGCTCGGTGATGGGCACTCCGGAAATTTTATATTTGCGCATCACGTCGAGCGCGTCGCTGACTTTATCGGTCGGCGACATGGTGACCGGGTCAACAATCATGCCGCTTTCCGAGCGCTTCACTTTGTCAACTTCATTGGCCTGCTGCTCGATCGTGAGATTGCGGTGGATGATCCCGATCCCGCCTTGCTGCGCCAGTGCAATCGCCATGTGCGATTCGGTAACCGTGTCCATGGCGGAGCTGACGATGGGAATATTTAGGGCGATCTTGCGGGTAAGCTGAGTCTGAGTATTGGCGGTCGCCGGGACCACGTCCGAACGCGCGGGTAAAAGAAGAATGTCATCGAAGGTAAGAGCTTCGGGTACTGGAAAATGAATCATAAGTTTCTCGGAATCCGCCCAGCCTGTGGGGATGAATCTTCTATTCTAGAGAGGACGCGGCGATTGAGGCAAATCGTGGATGTTCTTCGGCCTGCTATCATCGCTAATCTTCACGTGCCAATATGACGGTGCCACTATGCGCAGATTGATTTTCTCGTTCTGTCTTCTTGCGTTCTCAGCCAGCATTGCTACCGCGCAGCAAAACGATCTGGTGCTCGAGGCTGGACGAGTCATGGATCCCGAGACCGGCCTGGATGTGGTACGCAACGTGGGCATCCGCGAGGGGAAGATCGCTCGTATC
>Ga0209333_1000964_pt1 | contig 14705 bp, 7 predicted proteins | sample BlaSpr_A8_OM2_O3_FD_187982 | JGI IMG/M metagenome (GOLD analysis project Ga0209333, IMG submission 187982) | Forest soil microbial communities from Thunder Bay, Ontario, Canada - Black Spruce, Ontario site 2_A8_OM2_O3 (SPAdes) (version 2) | ecosystem: Environmental > Terrestrial > Soil > Boreal... | reverse complement strand
AGTCGCCCCAGCGAATGAAAATCTCGGCGCTCAGCAGCAGGCGCAGATCGCGCGGCATCTCCTTCAGAACCTTGGCGATCGGCGCGCGCACCGGATCCGCCGTCGGCCGCATGCGGCGCATCAGAGTCAGTTGCAGGATGACTGCCAGACCGACCAGCGCCAGTGCCAGCGTTAGGTTCAACCAGTAACCGACCGCGGCAAATATGATTCCGCCGGCTATGGGCCCGATGACCTTCGGCAAGCGCTTCTGAATGCTCTGCACGGCGAGCGCAATCGTTCTGCGGTTTTTCGGCACATGGCTTCCCACAACCTCAAAAGCCGCCGGCACTGAAAGGGGTTCCCAGGTGGTCATGAAGAGCGCGCTACAAGCGATCGCCCAGGGATTGCCTGAACCGAGCATTACAGTGAACCCAATCGCCATGGGAACCGCTGAAAACGCCAGCGCGAGTCGCGGCCCCATCCGATGCGCCACGCTGCCGCCGATAATATAGCCGAAGCCTTCCAGCAGATTCTTGGCGAACGCGATGAAGCCCATGAGGGTGGCGGCCTCCAGGACCGCGCCCGCCGGAGTCAAGGCCGCTACCCGATCCCGAAGGTGCAGCGACAGGAAGTTGCTCCAGAGTTCCTCGCTGAGGCCGAGGCAGCCGATGATAGACAGGACCGCCAGAGTTGCACGGTTCAGACCAAGCCACTCGGCGAGAGTTTCCCTACGAAATTCGGTTGCGCTGTGGTTCACGCTGCCTTCGTCATCTCGCGGCTGCCTCCGCCAGGGCTCGCATCACAGGTTTCAGCACTAAAGCCAGCCCGGCGTTGCTCGGCAGGATGCGCGCAGACCTGAATTATCCCATACTCAGCGAAATCCGGCTGGCGTCGGTAGCGCCCCTATCAGCCGGTCATCATGCCTATCCCTGCGTGGACCTGGCCACTTGGTACTAGCCTCTAGTACTTTGGGACTCTGGTTCCTCGGCAAGCATGGACCGGCCAGGCCAGTTCGGACGCCTTTGAATGATATACTGATTGACATTACGGGCCAAAAAAGAGAGGGCTGTTGGCCCGTTTTTGGAGACAAAGGAATGGGCTTTCATACGCGCCAGATGTGTCCGGCGGCGGCAGTCGCGCTGTCGATCCTGCTGTCGTGCCATCCCGTTTGGGGAGGCGTTGGAGGCAGGCTTTCCGGAAGGGTTTCCGATCCGCAAGACCTGCCGGTGTCCGCCGCCAAGGTTACCGCCATTAACATTGCCACCAACCTGCGCCAGATCGTCACAACCGATCAGAACGGCTTGTATTCATTCCCGGACCTCGCGGTGGGGACCTACGACATCGAGGTGGAGTCGACCGGCTTCCGCACTTTCCGCGGCACGCATGTGGCGGTGGACGCGAACAGCGCGCTACGCCTGGATGTTCCCCTGATGCTTGGCGCGCGCAGCGAACAGCTAACGGTGACGGCTGCCGGCGAGCATGTAGAAACCGTGGACACGCAATTGGGCGAAGTGGTCTCGGGGACCAAGATCGCAGCCGTTCCCCTGAACGGCCGCAGTTTCACCGACCTGCTGGCGTTGCAACCGGGCGTGGCCCCGGCCACCACCATCACGGGAAATTCGATCCAGGCCGCCGGCGCGGCTATTCTCTCGCCTTCGGGCGACCTTAACCCCGGTACCATTTCAATCAACGGGCAGCGCGAGTACGCCAATGGCTTCATGGTCAACGACGCCGACGTGGTGGAGCGCTTCACCATGGGCGCGGCGATTATTCCCAATCTGGATTCGATTGCCGAGTTTCGCATCCTCACAGGGAATTTCGACGCCGAATACGGCAATTACAGCGGGGGCCGCATCAGCGTGGTGACGAAATCCGGAAGCAACCAGTTTCACGGCATGGGGTTCGAGTTCCTGCGCAACACGGATCTGGACGCGCGCAATTTCTATTCGCCAGAGCGGGCCGTATATCAGCAGAACCAGTTCGGCGGACTGTTCGGGGGGCCGGTAGTCAAGAACCGGATCTTCTTTTTCGCCGATTTCCAGGGAACGGGTCAGAAGCAAGGTGTCGATACTGGGCTGATCCAAGTGCCCTCGTTGCAGGAGCGGGCGGGAGACTTTTCCGGCCTCGCGAGCGAGTTGACTGGAACCGTGAGCGGCCAGTATTGGGCGAACCAGTTGAGCGGCAAGTTGGGCTACGCCGTTTCTCCGGGTGAAAATTACTATACTCCCGGTTGCACGAATCCGACGCAATGTGTGTTTCCGAACGCCGTCATTCCGCAGCAAGCGTGGTCGACGCCGGCTCAGGATCTGCTGAAATATATTCCGGCTCCCAACCTTTCCAACGGTTATTTTGCGACATCGGCCGTGGATCAGACGCTGCGCGACGACAAGGGCGCGATGCGATTGGATGCGAGCACCCGGGTAGGAGTGCTATCCGCCTATTACGTCGCCGACGACTATACGCTGAACAACCCATACCCGACCCTGCAGGGCGGCGCCAACGTACCGGGCTTTAGTGCGCTGAATCTGGGCCGGTCGCAACTGGCCACGCTGAGCGATACGCAAACCTTCGGCGGCCGCACGGTCAACGAGTTTCATTTCTCCTATGTGCGGGACAATAACCAGGTGGGCACCCCCGAGGGAACGGTGGGAACCAGTCTTACCTCCCAGGGATTCACGACTCCCAGCGGGAGCCCCAGTATACTGCCGCAGCGTCCGAATATCGTGGGTGTGGAGAACGTGATTTTCAGCGATTTCATCATCGGGTCGACCATCACCGGACTCAAACAGGTGGACAACACGTACGAGTGGCGAGACAACTTCACGCGGGTCATGGGTGCGCACACGCTGAAGGCGGGCGGCGAAGTGTTGTTGAGCCTGGTGAACGCGGCGGCCGACGTGCAATCGAACGGCACGTTTTCGTTCTTTGGCTCGGAAACCGGTGTGGATTTCGCGGACTTCCTGATTGGCATCCCCAGCTTTTATAAGCAGGGAGACGCGCAGCCCTTCTATATGCGGAATCATTACGGCGCGATTTTCGCGGAAGACAGTTGGCGCGTCCGCCCGCGGTTAACGCTCAACTACGGAATACGCTGGGACGTGATCATGCCGTGGTACGAGAAATACAATCAGATTCAGACGCTGATTCCGGGCGAGCAGTCGGTGGTGTACCCCGGGGCACCCACGGGATTGGTGTTTCCCGGCGATCCGGGCGTGGCGCATTCGCTCGCTCCGGTGCGCTGGGACGACTTTTCGCCGCGATTCGGGTTGGCCTGGTCGCCGCGAGGCGCCAGCGGCTTGGCGCGCACGCTGTTCGGCGATTCGGACCGGACCAGCATCCGTGTGGGCGGGGGCCGGTTCTTCACCGCGGTGGAAGGCGTCTCGGCCGGCGTCATGGCCGGCGATCCGCCATACGGGAGCACTTACTCGAGCCCGGCTCCGCCCCTGTTCTCCGATCCTTTTGTCACCGCTTCCACCGGTTTTGACAACGGGCAGCGTTTCCCGATCCAATTTCCTCCGTTAAACGCATCGGCCAGCAACCCGAACTCGAACGTGAACTGGGCGCCGTTCCTGCCGGTCTCCGGTCTGCCGGGATACAAGCCGGACGGCGTAAGCCCCTACTCCGTGCAGTACACGCTTTCCATCCAGCGCCAGTTCGGCGCCAACACGGTAGTGACGGCAAGCTACGTCGGCAGCGAGTCGCATCATCTGCTGACCCTGTTGGAGGCCAACCCGGGCAACCCCGCGCTATGTCTTAGCGTCAGCCAGGTGAGCCAGGTGGCTCCGGGATCCCCAACCTGCGGGCCCTTCGCCGAATCGAACACGTTTACGACGGCCGCCGGCAATGTCATCCAGGGTACGCGCCCGGTCTTCGGTCCGAACTTCGGCAGCGTGGACTGGCTGACTACCATCGGCTACGGCAACTACAACGCGCTGCAATTCAGCGTACGCCACACCAGCCGAAGACTCGAGTTGCAGGCGGGCTACACCTATGGCAAGTCTCTGGACAATTCTTCCAGCATCTCGGAACAGTTAAACCCGTATGACTATCGCGCGACATATGCGCCGTCGGCATTCGACCTCAAGCACAATTTCGTGGCGAGTTACCGTTATGAACTGCCGTTCGAAACGTCCGGAGCGCTCCGCCGGCTGACGGGAGGATGGGTCCTTTCCGGAATCACGCGTTTTGCGACCGGTTTCCCAGTGACATTTACGAACGCCAGCGACAGTTCGCTGTTGGGAACGCAGCCCGACGGAGTGAACTCCTACGGTGTGGACCTGCCGGATGTGGTCCCCGGACCGCTGCACATCAATGACAACCCGCGCAGCGGCCTGCCCTACTTCAACACGGCGCTGTTCAGCCTGCCGGCGCTGGGCGATCCGGGAACCGCGGATCGGCGAATGTTCTACGGGCCGGGAATGGCGAACTTCGACATCGCTCTTTTGAAAACGATCGGTCTGGTAGAAGGGAAATCGCTGCAATTCCGGCTGGAAGCTTTCAACACGTTCAACCACGCGCAGTTCTTCGGGCCGGCGGCGGTCAATGGCGAGATCACCAGTTCGGCTTTCGGTCAGGTGGTCAGCGCGGCGGCGCCCAGGCTCGTACAGGCCGGAGTAAAGCTGTCGTTCTGATGCGAGACCGCTAAACTTAAGACCGCCCCCCGAAACGCCATGTCTAGATGCAACACCCGAAGGACTGCGGCAGTTCATGACGCGGCGTGACATGCTTTGGCTCCTGGCCGCCGGGGCGCGGGCGCAACAGCCGACCGGGATGGCCTCCCGCAGCATGGCGCCCCAACCGCGCGGCAAGGCCTCCGGTCTCCCTTTTCACGCCCGATTCACCGACATAGCCGCGCAGGCAGGTCTGCACGAGCCGGTGATTTACGGGCCCGAGGGGCGGACGGATTACATCCTCGAGTCGATGGGGTGCGGGGTCGCATTTTTCGATTACGATAACGACGGCTGGCTGGATGTATTTATCCTTTCGGGCACGCGCCGGGAGGGTCCGGTGGCGGGGGCCACGAACCGGTTGTACAGGAACAATCGGGATGGGACCTTCACCGATGTTACGCAACAAGCCGGCCTCACGCGCCAGGGCTGGGCCTGCGGGGTGACTGTCGGCGATTACGACAACGATGGTTTCGACGACATCTTCATTTCCGAGTGGGGCCAGAATGCGCTCTACCGCAACAACGGGAACGGCACCTTCACGGATGTGACGCGGGAGGCAGGGTTGCTGCAGGGAGGCCGGCGCTGGGGTACGGGTTGCACCTGGGTCGACTATAACCGCGACGGCTTGCTGGATCTGTTTATCGCGCATTACGTGGTGTTCGATTTTCAGTCGATTCCGGCCACCGGCCGGAATCCCAACTGCAACTTCAAAGGCGTTCCGGTGTATTGCGGGCCCCTTAGCCTGCAACCAGAGCGGTGCTTGCTGTATCGCAACAACGGCGATGGCACGTTCACCGACGCCACCCGATCCGCGGGAATCGATCGTGCGGCGCCCACTTTCGGGCTCACGGCGGTGGCGGCCGATTATCTCGGAACCGGCTGGCCGGACATCTATGTCGCGTCCGATTCCATGCCCAGCCTGCTCTTCCGCAACCAGCGGGACGGCTCGTTTATCGAACAGGGCCTGGAGCTTGGCCTGGCGGTGAACGAAGACGGAGCCGAGCAGGCGGGTATGGGGTTGGGTCTGGGAGACTTCGACACGGATGGCGCGCTGGACCTGCTGAAGACGCATTTCAGCGGGGATACAGCGGTGCTGTATCGCAATGCCGGCCGTGGCGGCTTCGAGGACGTGACGCTGCGCGCCGGGCTGGGCGTGGAAACCCGATACGTAGGTTGGGGCGCGGGCATTCAGGACTTCGACAACGACGGACTGCCGGACCTGTTCTGGGCTACGGGAAGCGTCTACCCGGAAGTGGAAAAAGCGCATCCCGATTATCCATACGAGACGCCGCGGGTCTTGTTCCGGAACTTGGGAAACGGCAGGTTCGAGGAGCTGGTTTCGGCAGCGGGGCCCGCGATCGCCGAAGCTCATTCCAGCCGCGGAGTGGCGTTCGGAGATTTTGACAACGACGGCGATGTGGACATCCTGATCATGAACGTCAACGAACCACCATCCCTGTTGCGGAACGACGCCGGCGGCAGCGGGCACTGGCTGAAGGTCAAACTCGTCGGCACAAAATCGAATCGCAGCGCAATCGGCGCCACGGTGATTGCCACTTACGGAAGCCGCAGGCAAGCTCAGGCCGTTACCGCGCAGTCGAGCTATTTATCGGTCAACGACCGCCGGCTGCATTTCGGCCTGGGTCCGGCGCAGTCGGCCGATCTGGAAATCCGGTGGCCAAGTGGACTGCGGGAGTCCGTAAAAGCGGTATCCGCGGACCGGCTAGTCACTATAGGCGAAGGCGCAGGCGTGACGAGAGTCGAATCCTTCGCCGCGCAGCGCCGGGGAGGGTAAATTGTGCCGGGATGGACGAGAATCGATGTCATGAGGGCGGTTCCGGCAGCTTGCATTGTTCTACTGCTCGGGGCGCGCGGCACAACGGCCCAGCCGGCCGTCACGGATGCGTCGTCGCACATCGGCAAAGCAGTCCGGCTAATGCAGGACCGGCTCTTCAGCGAAGCCGCGACCCAATTCGAGCAGGCGCTTGCCGAAGATCCCAACAACGACGTGGTGCGGATTCAATACGCCACTTGTCTGTTTGCGCAACAGCGCAACGACGAAGCCCGCAAGCAATTCGAGATCGAGCGGCAGCGGCTGGGCGACCGGCCGGGTCTGAACTACTACCTGGGGCGCCTGGATCTGCGGGCCAACGATTTCACCGCCGCAATCAAGAAGCTGGCCCCGCTGGAATCGGATCCCGCACTCTCCGACGCCGCTTTTTATCTTGGTGTGGCGTACATGTCGGCCGGGCAGCAGGCGCGGGCGCTGGAATGCCTGGAACGGGCCGCCCGAAACAATCCGCGCGACCCCCAGGTGCATTACCGGTTGGGGCGCGTCTACTCCCTGGCGGGACGCACGGACGACGCCGATCGCGAGTACAAGCTCTACCGGGATTCGCAAGAGAGCCAGCGGGCCGCGGAACAGGACGGCCACGAATGCAAAGATGCGTTGCGCAACCTGCCCATCGCAGAGGCCCGCATCGTCTGCCAGCGCATCGCGGACCCCCACGACGCGCGCCGGCTGATTTTGTTGGGCGAATTGTATTCCCAAAATGGCGCATTCTCCGAAGCCATCGAACCCTTGCGACAAGCCGTTAAGCTGGATCCCGATTCGTTCGATGCGTGGAACAGTCTGGGGCGGAGCCTGTTTGGGCTGAAGCGCTACCGGGAGGCGCTGCCGCCGCTGCAGAAGGCCGCCAGCCTGAACCCGGAGTTTTTCAGCACGCTGACTCTGCTTGCCTCCACGCTGCATGCGCTGGGAGACGACGCGGCTGCGCTGCCGGTGCTCGAGCGGGCGCACAATCTGAATCCGGACGACGCGCAAGTGGCCGCGCGGCTGGACCAACTGCGCGCGGCATTGAGAGGGAAGCGCTAAAGTGGCACGTTGAATGCCTCACTCCGAAGTGGTAAAATCCTTGACTTGCAGAGTGGGACGGGCCGGACAGGCCCGATTGGGATTGCGGAAGGCCATGGCTCCAACGTTTTTCGCGTGTTGTCTGTATCTGCAAGGTCTTACGCCGGAAGTGATCGAGCACGCCCAGGCTGGAGTGGCGGCGGCCCAGCAGGGCCGGCTAGGCGTTGCGATCCAGGAGTTCCGCAAAGTCGCCGAGCTGCAACCGAATTCCCCGGTCGCGCACGCCCGCCTGGGCGACGCTTACTTCCAAAACGCGGACTATGCCGCGGCCATTCCGGAACTGGAGGCTGCGCTGCGGCTCGATCCGAACCTGAACGACACCCATCAGACGTTGGGAGTTATATTGTTACTTCAAGGAAATCCCGAGGGGGCGTTGGCGCACCTTGAGAAGCTGCGCACGCCTGAGTTGCTGGGTCTCGCCTATCTGGAAACAGGCAGACTCGGCCCCGCGATCTCGGCGCTGCACGCCGCTTTGAACAGGCAACCCAACGATCTTAACCTGCTTTATTATTTCGGCCGTGCGACGGCTCTGGCGTCGAAACGGAGTCTCGATGAACTTGCGAAAGTCAACCCCAGCTTGGCGCGCAAGAGCGTTGCAGCCGCGGATAAGGAGAGCCGGCCGCCGCAAGACGCGCCGCAAGACGTTGTCAGCCTGCAAAGCGCGCTGGCAAAGCGGCCATACGATGCAGACCTGCTTTTCGCCTTCAGCAGGGCGACAGCGCTGGCTTCCACACGGTCATTCGATCGAATCTTGCAATTGGACGCCACTTCGGCGCGGGCGCATCAGGTCTTAGCCGAACGGGATCTTGAGGGCGGCCGCCTTCCCGAAGCGGAACGCGAATATGTCGAATCGCTGTGGCAGAAGCCGTACACGGCTAATGTACACCTGGCGCTTGGAAACGTATTTGCCGCCGAGCGTAAATGGTCCGATGCGGTTGCGCAGTATCGCATGGAAGCGCAGCTTCGGCCTTTCAGCGCCGACGCTTTTTATAGTCTGGGCTCGCTGCTTTTGCAACAGGGGCAGACGCGCGGCGCGGTGGATGAACTTCTCCAAGCCGACCGCCTCAGGCCGGATACGCCGCAAATTCTTCTGGCGCTGGGGAAGGCGGCGTTCGCGGCCCACGATACCGCACGCGCGGAGGCATCATGGACCAAACTGCTCGGAATCGATAAGCAAAGCGGCCTGGCCGCCTCGGCCCACCAGGGACTGTCCGCGCTGTATCGCAACGACGGGAGATCGCAAGAAGCCGATCGCGAGTTGGCGGCTTACGAACAACTAAGAACCAAGGGGGCCGCGAACTAAAAATGCTGGCCAGGAATATTCGGCACTTCGCAACCGGGACGATCGGCGCTGCCGTTTTCGTCGCCATATTTACACGGGCCGCCGCCGCGCCTGCCACGCCGGAGGTTCGCTTTCCTTCCGAAGACGCCGCAGCACTCTTAGCGGCGCGCAAACAACGGCAGTTGAAGACCGTCGATCAGTTCAAGGTGTTCTATGGGTTTCAATTCGAGGATAAGGTCGGGCAGAGCGGGATCACCTTCGTGAATCACATCGTCGACGATGCGGCAGGCGACTATAAACCGGCTCATTACGACCACGGAAACGGGATCGCCGTAGCGGACGTGGACGGCGATGGCCTCTACGACATCTACTTCGTAAGCCAGACTGGCGGGAACGAGCTCTGGAAGAACCTGGGCGGAGGCAAGTTCGAGAACATCACCGCGGAGGCCGGCGTAGGCGTGCCAGGCCGCATCAGCGTCTCCGCCGCTTTTGCGGACATCGACAACGACGGAGACCCCGATTTGTTCGTCACCACGGTGCGCGGTGGCAATCTGCTTTTCGAAAACGACGGCCACGGGCACTTCCGCGACATCACACGCGAAGCCGGCATCGAAGGAGCCGCGCATTCCTCCGGGGCCGTTTTCTTCGATTACGACCATGATGGGCTGCTTGATTTGCTGGTGTGCAACGTCGGAAAGTACACATCGGACCGGAAAGGCGCGCAGGGGCAGTATCTCGCTTTTCCCGATGCGTTCAACGGGCACATGTTTTTCGATCGTTACGAATTCCCGGTCCTATATCGCAACCTGGGACACAACCGCTTTAGGGACGTAACCGCCGAAGCCGGTTTGAAGCCGGTCGGTTGGTCGGGCGACGCCACGTTCACCGATCTCAATGGCGACGGCTGGCCGCAGATTTACTTCCTCAACATGATGGGAGCGAACCACTTTTTTGAGAATCACGGGGGCAAGTTCTCGGAGCAAACCAGCCGTTATTTCCCGAAAACGCCGTGGGGCGCCATGGGGATCAAGTTCTTCGATTATGACAACGATGGCAGGATGGACCTGTTCGTTACGGATATGCACTCAGACATGTGGTCGGACGCAGGTCCGGACGACGAGAAGAAAAAGGCGCCAAATCCTCCTGGTGAAGAAATGCTGCTGGGGCCCAGAAGCAGTTTTGTTTTCGGCAATGCGCTCTATCACAATCTGGGCTCCGGCAAATTCGAGGAAGTTTCGGACCGCATGGGCGTGGAGAACTATTGGCCCTGGGGGCCGAGCATCGGCGATTTTAACGCCGACGGCTGGGACGACATCTTCATCGCTTCCAGTATGAACTTCCCGTTTCGCTACGGCATCAATTCCCTGCTGTTGAACAATCGCGGGCAGAAGTTTCTCGACGCGGAGTTTCTTTTGGGCGTCGAGCCCCGCAAAGCGGGGCGCACACACACGGCATGGTTCGAACTGGATTGCTCGAAGGTCCCGGCCGACGCAAAGAAATATTATCAGGAGCCATGTAAAGGGCAGACGGGCAAAATTACGGTCATGGCGCCGTTGGGAAGCCGTTCGGCAGCGGTTTTCGACCTCGACAACGACGGCGATCTCGATATCGTGACCAACGACTTCAACTCGGCGCCGCAGATTCTTGTCAGCAACCTCTCCGCGCGCCGGCAAATTCACTGGCTGAAGGTGAAACTCGCCGGCACGGCCTCAAACCGCGACGGACTGGGCGCGTTCGTGCGCGTCACTTCCGGTGGCCGGACTCTGACGAAATACAACGATGGCAAGTCCGGTTACCTGTCGCAGAGTTCGCTTCCTTTGTACTTTGGGCTGGGAGACGCGAAGAAAGTCGACCGAGTCGAGGTCGATTGGCCTTCGGGACGCAAGCAGGCCGTTACGCGGGATCTTCGCGTTAATGAAGTCCTGCAAATCACGGAAACGAAATAAATGGCAAGCCACAATGTGGCGCCGCCGTGCCGCTCCGCCCGCACCGTGCTACATTTCACCGCATGAAGTTCTTCGCCAATCTCCTGGCGGCGCCGCTGCTCCTTTGGCCGGCGCCCGCGCAGGTATTCACATTCACGCACGACGAAATGTTGAAGTACACCTCGCGCAACCCATTCGACCGCTTCGAGGATGGGCGCCCAAAGGTACCCGACGCCATTCTGGAAAAGGTGAAGGGCCTCTCCGCCGAGGAAGTCTGGGCGGTGCTGCCCGGCGGCGGTTTTCGCAATCAGTATGAAGGAAACTGGCGCATTCTGCATCCCAATCGCAAGCTGGTGGGACGCGCGGTCACCGTCCAGTTCATGCCGTCGCGCCCCGACATTGCCGATATCATGGAGGCCGAGGCCAAGGCCAAGGGGCTCCGCGACAACGGCAACCAGCGGGTCCTCGACCTGCTGAAGCCCGGCGATGTGCTGGTCGCCGACCTGTTCGGCAAAATCGAAGAGGGCACCGTCGTCGGCGACAACCTGGCAACATATATATACGCCATTACCGGAACCGGCCTGGTGGTGGATGGCGCCATCCGCGATCTGGAAGGCATCCAACCCATCGATATGTCGGTGTACTGCCGCGGTGTACACCCCACGCCGATCCGCAACGTTATGCTAACCGGCATCAACGTTCCTATTCGCATCGGCGGCGCTACGGTGATGCCCGGCGATGTCGTATTCGGCGACAGCGAAGGCGTGTATTTCATCCCCCCGCAAATGGTGAAGCAGGTGGTGGACAAGGCCGATGTGACGCACATCCACGACGAGTGGACTCAGGAGAAATTCAAGAGCGGGAAATATAAATCCACCGACATTTATCCCAGTCCGCGCGATCCCGCTTTGAAGAAAGAGTACGAAGATTACTTGAAGCAGAAGTTGGGACAACAGAAATGAAAACAAAAATCGCGCTTACGGCATGCCTGGGAATGTTGTGGATTACGCATTCGATCGCCGACAACTGGCTCTCTTACGGCCACGACCCGCAACGCACCGGTTGGAGCCCGAAGGAGACCGACATCAACCGCGACAATGCGAAATCCATCACGCTGATTTGGAAGGCACACCTGGAAAACCAGCCCCGCGAGTTGAATTCGCTGACCGCGCCGGTCAACGTCGAATGGGTCACCACCGACAAGGGCATGGCGGAAATCGTGCTCGTAGGCGGCGCTTCCGACAACCTTTTCGCGCTGGATGCCGATACCGGCAAACTGATATGGAAAAAAGCGTTTGAGGCGGAGAGCAAACCGCACCAGCAGCCCTTCTGGCTTTGTCCCAACGCATTGAACGACACGCCGCTGATTCGCAAGGATGGGCTGGCTGCCACGGTTTTCGTTATTGCCGGCGACGGCAAGCTGCACACGCTGAACGTCATCAACGGAGAGGATCGCACGCCGCCGCAGAAGTTTGTGCCGCCGTTTTCCAAGAACTGGAGCTTGAATCTGGTGAACAACGTGCTTTACACCAGCACTTCGCAAGGCTGCAATGGCGCGAAGTCGGGTGTGTATGCCATGGACCTGGCCGCGCCTGATCATCCTATCCAGTTCTTCCAGGCGGCCAACGGCGGCGCCGGCATCTGGGGACGCGCGGGCGTAGCCGTCGGCATGCACGGCATGGTGTTCACGCAGACCGGCGATGGCTCCTACGACCCCGCCCGCGGCCAGTTTCCCGACACGATCTTGCAGCTTTCGGTGAAGGACCTGAAGCTGGTGGATTACTTCACTCCCGCCAATCACAATTACCTGACGCGCAAGGATCTGGATATGGGTTCCATGTCGCCCACGGTCTTCTCCATTGGCGGACATGAGGTCGTGGCCGCCGGCGGCAAGGAAGGCGTAGTCTACCTGCTGGATGCACAGCACATCGGCGGGCCGGACCACAAAACGCCGCTCTATCGCAGTCCGGTCCTCGCCAATGAGGACGCCGATTTCGCGGGACGGGGATTCTGGGGCTCTTTCGCCACCGCCGAAGACGAGCAACAGAGCCGCTGGCTCTACGCGCCGGCGTTGGGCGCGGCGGCGAGTGGCGCGAAGTTCCCGCTGACCAACGGCGAAGCGCCGAATGGCAGCATCATGGCTTTCCGCGTCACGGAGAAGGATGGCAAGTTCGACGCGGCGCCGGCATGGATCTCGCGCGATATGAATTTGCCCGAGCCGCCGATCGTGGCGGGCGGGCTGGTCTTCGCCATTTCGAACGGCGAGTTCGCGCGCCAATCCAAGGGGACCGAGGGCGGGCTGTATAGTTCCGCCGAACGTGCCGCCAAGCATACGGGACACGCAGTGCTCTACGCATTCGATGCGACTACCGGCAAGGAACTCTATGCGAGCGGAGAGGCAATGCCGAGCTGGACGCATTTCAGCGGGATTTCGATTTCGGGCGGCAAGGTGTTTGTGACGACTTACGATTCGAATGTCTACGCCTTCGGCGTGAAGGGGCAGTAGGACAGGGCACCCGGCCGGCGGGCCGGCATCAAGGCGGGAGACCAACTTGAATTTAGGGTTTCGCTGGCACCATTACGATCAAAGCCGCACGGCGATCGACCCATAAGGCAACGAAAGCCGAACTCGCGGCCATCCGCCAAGGCGAGGCCGGGATTGGCCGCGGCGCGCACAATTGAGCGCGCCACCTGCCCTGGCGGAGTACTAAAGTTTCTGAGCCGCTCTACCGATAACACCATTACGAGGTAGTGTCACGGCCGCATTCGCGGCCGCTACGCGGTCGCGCTACGGCATTGGTCTTGGATTTTGCCCGACGGAGATTTTGAGCACATGACAACGAAAGGTCGAGACTCCGGCATCCCGGAGGATGAGGCAGCCGGCGCAGATGTCATAGTAGAGGTTCGGCGCGCAGCGGCTCTGCTCAAGACAGGGGCGCTGCAGGACGCCATCTTCAACAGCGCGAATTTTTCGAGCATCGCTACCGACGAGCAGGGCGTCATTCAACTCTTCAACGTTGGCGCCGAGCGCATGCTGGGCTATACGGCCCGCGAAGTGGTCGATAAAATCACGCCCGCCGATATCTCCGATCCGCAGGAAGTGATCGCCCGCGCCGGGGAATTAAGCCTTGAGTTTTCGACCGCCATCGCACCCGGCTTCGAGGCGCTGATCTTCAAAGCCTCGCGCGGTATCGAGGACATCTACGAGCTAACCTACATCCGCAAGGATGGGAGCCGTTTCCCGGCGGTCGTCTCGGTCACGGCGCTGCGCGACGGAAAAGGCGGAATCATCGGCTACCTGTTGATTGGCACCGACAATACCGCGCGCAAGCAAGCCGAAGAAGCCCTGCTCAAAGCCGGCGCGCTGCAGAACGCGATTTTCAACAGCGCTAATTTCTCGAGCATCGCCACCGACGACAAGGGCGTCATTCAACTGTTCAACGTGGGCGCCGAGCGCATGCTGGGCTACACAGCCGTCGAGGTGGTCGATAAGATCACTCCCGCCGACATTTCCGATCCGCAGGAAGTGATCGCCCGTGCCGGGGAATTAAGCCTTGAGTTCTCGACCGCCATCGCGCCCGGCTTCGAGGCGCTGATCTTCAAGGCCTCGCGCGGCATCGAGGACATCTATGAGCTGACCTACATCCGCAAGGATGGCAGCCGCTTCCCGGCGGTCGTTTCGGTCACCGCCCTGCGCGACGGAAAAGGCGGAATCATCGGCTACCTGTTGATCGGCACCGACAATACCGCGCGCAAGCAAGCGGAGGAAGCCCTGCTCGAGGCCGGCGCGCTGCAGAACGCGATTTTCAACAGCGCTAATTTCTCGAGCATCGCTACCGACGACAAAGGCGTCATTCAACTGTTCAACGTGGGCGCCGAGCGCATGCTGGGTTACAAGGCCGTCGAGGTGGTTGACAAGATCACCCCCGCCGACA
>Ga0209333_1000963_pt1 | contig 14706 bp, 12 predicted proteins | sample BlaSpr_A8_OM2_O3_FD_187982 | JGI IMG/M metagenome (GOLD analysis project Ga0209333, IMG submission 187982) | Forest soil microbial communities from Thunder Bay, Ontario, Canada - Black Spruce, Ontario site 2_A8_OM2_O3 (SPAdes) (version 2) | ecosystem: Environmental > Terrestrial > Soil > Boreal... | reverse complement strand
CATCCGCTGTGCTGGCGTTGGCTGGGTCCGCGGGCGTTGAGCCGCCGTCCGCTGAGCCGGCCTTGGCGCGTCGCTGGGCGTCGTCGGGCGCAGCCGCGGGGGACGCCACCCCGTTCTCCGCCGCCTGCAGCTCTGACTCGGACTGTTCCTGCTGCCCAGCGTGGACCCGGGTGACGCCAGTTCCGGCTGCTCCAGCCGTCGCTACGTCACCGGCCACATGCGCTCCTTACGTCCGCCGAAGCAACCAGTCTATCGGCGGGCGATCCATGACGTGTCCGGCTCCTTGCGGCCCGTGACGCCGGTCACACGGCCAGCAGCGACCGGACCTCCACATCGGGCAGCCTGGCGCGGCCGCCGAGGAAGCCGAGTTCCAGCAGGACCGAGACCGCCACGACCTCCGCGCCGCTGCGCCGGACCAGGCTGACGGACGCCGCCGCAGTACCGCCGGTGGCCAGCACATCGTCGACGATCAGCACCCGGTCGCCCGGCTGGAACGCGTCGACGTGCACCTCGACCGTGGCGGTGCCGTACTCGAGCTGGTACGACTCGGCCAGCGTCTCGGCAGGGAGCTTGCCCTGCTTGCGGACGGGAACGAAGCCCGCCCTCAGACAGCACGCCACCGGGGCGGCCAGGATGAAGCCGCGCGCCTCGATCCCGACGACCTTGTCGATTTTGCCCAGCCCACCCACCCCTCGCCCCAGCTCACCCACCCCGCGGCCCAGCCCACCGACCCCTTGGGCCAGCCCACTCTCCTCTTGGCCCAGTCCACCCTCCCCGTCCCGGCTGCCCTCCGCCATGGCGGACACCACCGCGGCGAACGCGTCGCCGTCGGCCAGCAACGGGGTGATGTCCTTGAACACGACGCCCGGCTGCGGATAGTCGGGTATGTCCCGGATCCTGGCGCTGATCAGGCCGGGCAGGTCAGAGTGCGCCGACGCCGATGGCGTGAGGCCGCTGGGCACGGTCGAGGCCTACCGGCGCTTCTTCTTGCCAGCGGGACGGCGCTTGGCCCCGCTGCTCCTTCGCGGCTGCTGCCGGGGTCCCGTCCTGGCCCCGGGCGCCGGGGTTCGCGGCGCCGTGCTGCCGGAGGCAGTCCGGCCGGCGGGGATCCGATCGTCCGTCCCGGCGTCCGTGCTGTCGTCATTGGCGTCGTCCGTGACCTCGTCGTACTCGGCGTCCTCGGCGTCGACCAGCTCAGCGGCCAGCTCGGCGTCGGTCAACGGGGCGTCGTCGGCGGGCCCAGCCCCGGCCGCTCCGGAGTCGGCATCGGCACCCCGCCCGGCGCCCGCGGTCCGGCCTGCCTTCTCCGCCTTCGCCCGGGCGCGCTGGGCGGCGCGGCCGCCGGATTCACGCAGCGCGACACGGCGCGCCAGCTGCTGGTACTTCGGGTGGCGCTCCTTCAGGCTGGCGAGCACCGGTGTGGCGATGAAGATCGAGGAGTACGTGCCGGAGAGCATGCCGACGAACAGCACCAGCGCCAGGTCCTGCAGCTCGCCGGTGCCCAGATAGGCGACCGCCACCACGAGAATCGCGGTGACCGGCAGCAGCGCGATCAGCGAGGTGTTGATCGACCGGACCAGGGTCTGGTTCAGGGCCAGGTTCGCCGCCTGGCTGTAGGTACTCCGGCCGGTGGCGAGCAGGCCGGCGGTATTCTCCCGGACCTTGTCGAAGACCACCACCGTGTCGTACAGCGAGTAGCCGAGGATCGTGAGCAGCCCGATCACCGTCGCCGGGCTCACCTGGAACCCGGCCAGCGCGTACACGCCGATTGTGATCACGATGTCGTGGATGAGCGCGACGAACGCGGCCAGGGCCATCTGCCATTCGAACGCGATCGAGAGGTAGATCACAATCAGGATCAGGAACACGATCAGGCCCTCGAACGCCTTGTGGGTGATCTGAGACCCCCAGCTCGCGCTCGTGAACGTGATGCTGACCGCGTTCGCGCCGCCGTTCACGTGGAAGGTGCTGGCCAGCGTTTGCGCGACCTTGGTCTGCTCGCCGAAGCTCAGCTTGTCGGTCTGCACCTGCCACTGGGCCTTGCTGCCAAGGCCGAGCTGGGTCACGGTCGCGTCGTCGCCACCGCCCGCGCTCTTCACCGCGTTGCTGATCTGGGCGCTGGTGGTGTGGGGCGCCTTGAAGAGGAAGAGGTTGCCGCCCTTGAACTCCACGCTGTAGTTCAGCCCGCGGAAGGCCAGCGCGGCGATGCTGATCACCAGGATCAGCCCGGAGATCGTGTACCAGAGCTTCTTCCTGCTGACGAAGTCGAAGGAGACCTCGCCGCGATACAGCCGGCCACCGATCGCGCCGAGCCGGGACATCACGCCTCCTTCGGGTTGGTCCGGGGCTGGGCGGCCGTCGCGTTCGCGCCCGGCGCCTCCCTGGTCTGCGTCCTTCTGACCGGGCGCCTGGTGCCCCGCCACGGCGACCGCGCGCCGAGCCTGGCCGGGTCGAGCCCGGACAGCCGGTGCCCGCCGCCGTAGAACTTGGTCCTGGCCAGCAGCGTGATCATCGGCTTGGTGAACAGGAACACGACGATCACGTCCACCAGCGTGGTCAGGCCCAGGGTGAACGCGAAGTTCTGCACGTCCGTGACGGCGAACTTGTACAGCACGGCGGCGGCGATGAACGAGACGGAGTCGGAGACCAGGATCGTCCGCCGGGCCCGCTGCCAGCCGCGTTCCACGGCGGTCCGCAGCGACTTGCCTTCCCTGACCTCGTCACGCAATCGCTCGAAGAACACGACGAAGGAGTCGGCCGTGATCCCGATCGCGACGATCAGGCCCGCGACGCCCGCCAGCGACAGGGCGAACTTCTCATACAGGCTCAGCAGCACGACCGAGAGGAAGGTCAGCAGCGCCGAGATCGCGAGGCTGGAAATCGCCACGGCGCCGAGGCCCCGGTAGTACAGGAACGCGTACACCACTACGAGGAACAGCCCGGCGGCGCCTGCGAGGAGCCCGGCCTGCAGCTGCGTTGAGCCGAGCTCCGCGCTGACCGACTGCTCCGACTGCTCCGAGAATTGCAGCGGGAGCGCGCCGTAGTTAAGGACGTTCACGAGCTGGTTGGCCTGGGCCTCGGTGAAGTTGCCCTCGATCTGGCCGCTGCCCGTGGTGATCGCGCTCGATATGTAGGCCACCGAGGCCGGGGCGCCGTCCAGCACGACCGCGAAGTAGTTCAGCGGCTGGGTGCTGGACCCGGCGTACTTGCTGAACAGATCGGAGGTGAACGTGGCGAACGCCTTCGTGCCCTGGCTGTTGAAGTTGAGGTCCACGTACCAGCTGCCGTTGCTCTGCAGCACGGCCGACGAGCCGCCGAGCTTCAGCTGTGAGCCGGTCACGATCGCCTTGCCCAGTGCGTACTTGAGCCCCTGGTAGCAGCTGACGACCTGAGTGCCCGTGTTGTCGTAGTTGTTCGGGTTTTTCCCGTAGATCTTTGTCTTCCAGTTGCTGTCCGCGCAGTTCACTTTGTTGAACAGGGCCTTGGTCTTGGCGCTGAGCGCGCTGGCGTCGCCCTCGCCGTCCGCGGTCGTGGACAGCTTCTCGCTCGTCTTGCCGCTCGACGATGGCGACGGGCTCGGCGAGGGACTCGGCGACGCGCTCGCTGAGGGGCTGGGCGTGGCGCTCGCAGACGGGCTCGGCGACGCATTCGCCTTCGGCTCGGCCTTGGCGGCGGCAGTGCTGCTGGTCAGGCTCTTCGCGCTCGCTGCGAGGCTGTGCGCACCCGAGCCGGCACCCGCCGGCGTTACCTTGGCGGACGTGGTCGCCGTGTAGTTCTGGGCCTCGAGCAGCACCTGGCGGAACCGCAGCAGCGCGGTGGTGCCGACCAGGTCGATGACCTGCTTCGATCCCTGTCCGGGCACGGTCACGTTGATCAGGTTGGTGCCCTGCGTGGTCACCGACGCGCCGTTGAAGCCTGCGCCGTTCACCCGGCTGCTCATGATCTGCTGTGCGGTGGTCATGTCCGAGGCAAGCTGGGTGGCGGACGTCCCCGGGGGCGGCACCGCCTTCAGCGTCACCGTGGTGCCGCTGGACAGGTCCAGGCCGAGGTGAACCTTGAACCGGTTGTGCCAGTGGGACGGCTGGGCAATCGAGCCGGCCAGGACGCCGAGCAAGAGGATGACGATCAGGACGGCCAGCGAGCCGAGGAGCCGTCCTGGCCTGGACGAGGTAGTTGGGGGTGGCACTTTCCGCTAGTTCCTTTAGCTCGGGCCGGCCGCAGCCGCTGCTAGATGTTCCTGTCCTGAGGATTCCAGTCGTCGGCACGCTGTTCATGGTCCTCGGCCGAAGTGGTGGCGGGCTCCTCCTCCGGAGAGGGCTCCTCTTCTGGGGCGGGCTGGGGCGGGACGCCGGTGGCGGCGTCCGGCGGCACCGGGACCACGGCCCGCTTCATCATCCGGATGTTCACGCCGGGCGCGACCTCGACCATGACGTCGTCGTTGTCCACCTCCGACGTCACCGTGCCGTACATGCCGCTCGTGGTCCGGACCGCGGTGCCGGGCATGATGCCGGTCTGCTGCTGCTGAGCCCGGCGCGCCCGAGACCGCCGGGTCATCGTCATGTAGATGAGCATGAACAAGACGACGATGATGATGATGGGCAAAAGGCTGGTGCTCGACGACTTCGCTGCGGCCGCGAGATACATGTTCCCCATGGCGGGGCTTCCTTCCAGTTGGGGTGCGCGGTGGCCGACACACCGGGCCCGGCGCAGGGTCCGCACCGGCGCTTTCGGCTGTTGTTGACCAACTGCCGAAGTGTAGCGGCGCACAACCGACGCACCAACAGGCTACGGGGTCTGAGGAGCGATCGTGACCATGCTGCGACCGGCCGTTACCTGTACGAGTGCCCGTTACGCTACGTCTTCAGCCGAATAGCGTCGCAGGTCTGGCGGGGTCTGGCGCCGGGGGGGCAAGCCCCAGCTGCTCCCAGGCGGCCGGGGTTGCCACCCGGCCGCGCGGGGTCCGTGCCATCAGGCCCAGCCGGACCAGGAACGGCTCGACCACGACCTCGACGGTCTCCGCTTCCTCGCCCACGGCCACCGCGAGGGTGGACAGGCCCACCGGCCCGCCGGCGAACCTGCGCACGAGCGCGAAGAGCACCGCGCGGTCCAGCCGGTCGAGGCCGTTGTCGTCCACCTCGTACAGCTCGAGCGCCGCACGGGCCACGGCACGGTTGACCACGCCGTCGGCGCGGACCTCGGCGTAGTCCCGGACCCGGCGCAGCAGCCGGTTGGCGATCCGGGGGGTGCCGCGAGACCGGCCCGCGATCTCGTCGGCGCCGTCGTCGCGCAGGGCCACCCCGAGCAGGCCGGCCGAGCGCCGCACGATGACCCCGAGCTCCTCGGGGTCGTAGAAGTCCAGGTGTGCGGTGAAGCCGAACCTGTCGCGCAGCGGCGCGGGCAGCAGCCCGGCCCGCGTGGTCGCACCGACGAGCGTGAACGGCGCGATCTGCAGCGGGATCGTCGTCGCCCCCGGGCCCTTGCCGACCACCACGTCGACCCGGAAGTCCTCCATCGCCAGGTACAGCATCTCCTCAGCGGGCCTGGCCACCCGGTGGATCTCGTCGATGAACACGACCTCGCCCTCACTGAGCGTGGACAGCACGGCCGCGAGGTCGCCGGCCCGCTCGATCGCCGGGCCGCTGGTGATCCGCAGCGGCGCGGCGAGCTCGGCGGCGATGATCATCGCCAGGGTGGTCTTGCCCAGACCGGGTGGTCCCGACATCAGCACGTGATCCGGCGGCCTGCCGCGGCGCAGCGCGCCCTCGAGGACCAGGGAGAGCTGCTCGCGCACCCGGTTCTGGCCGACGACCTCGCTCAGCCGCTTGGGCCGCAGCGCGCCCTCGATCACCCGGTCGTCCTCGTCGGCGACCGCGGACACCACGCGCTCCTCGTCGGCGACCGCGGACACTACGCGCTCCTCGTCGGCGGCCCCCGCGGCGCCCCCACTCACCTCCCCTGCCCCCCTCATGGCCGCCCCAGCACCCGCAGGGCTGCCCGCAACGCCACGGAGACGTCAACGGCCTGGCCGTCGGCCGCGCCACTCAGCTCCGGTTCCACCGCCGCGATCGCGTGCTCGGCGTCACGGGCCTGCCAGCCGAGGCTCACCAGGCCCGCCCGCACCTGCTCGCGCCATGGCGGCGCGCCCGCACCGTTGGCTGCGCCACCGGCCGGTGCGCCCATTCCGGCCTCACCCGCCGGGCCCAGCCGGCCGGCCAGCTCGAGCACGATCCGCTGCGCGCCCTTCCGGCCGATGCCGGGCACCGTGGTCAGCGCCGCCAGGTCCTCGGTCGCCACCGCCCGGCGCAGCGCGTCGGGGGTGAACACGGCCAGCATCGCCAGGGCCAGCCGGGGCCCGACCCCGCTGGCGGTCTGCACCAGCTCGAACGTGTTCCGCTCGTCCTCGGTGCCGAAGCCGTACAGGGTCAGCGCGTCCTCCCGGACCACCAGCGAGGTGGCGACCCGGGCCCGCTCGCCGGTGCGCAGCCCGGCCAGCGTGCCCGGCGTGCACTGCACCAGCAGCCCGACACCGCCGACGTCGATCACCGCGCCGTCGGGCGCCACGCCGGACACGATCCCGTCCAGGTGCGCGATCATCTCATCCTCCAGTCCTCTGCGCGGCTACCGCGGCGGCAAGGCGGCGCTGGGCGCCGCCCCGCCACAGGTGGCAGATCGCGAGCGCGAGCGCGTCGGCGGCGTCGGCGGGCCGAGGGGGGTTGCTCATCGCGAGCAGCCGCGTGACCATCATGGTCACCTGGGCCTTGTCCGCCCGGCCGCTGCCGGTGACCGCGGCCTTGACCTCGCTGGGCGTGTGCAGCGCCACCGGCAGGCCGCGGCGGGCCGCGCAGACGATCGCGACCGCGCCCGCCTGGGCCGTGCCCATCACCGTGCGCACGTTGTGCTGGCTGAACACCCGCTCGACCGCGACGGCGTCCGGCTGGTAGTCGGTCAGCCAGCGCTCGGCATGCTGCTCGAGGGCGAGCAGCCGCAGCCCGATCGGGTCGTCGGCGCTGGTGCTCACCACGCCGGTGGCCACCAGCGCCAGCCTGCGGCCCGGCTCCCCTTCGATGACACCGAACCCGCACCGGGTGAGCCCGGGATCCACGCCGAGCACCCGCATGCGGCTCACCATCCCGGTCCGGACGAACACGTGTTCGGACGTGACACTACCGGGTCGCCGGCCCGGGCCGCCGTCACCCGGGCGGCGTGTCGCCGGTCAGAAGCTGTCGAGCAGGAACGCCTTCCCGGCGAATGCCGCGTCCAGCGCCTCGTCGGCGCTGGGGTCGCCGCCCGCGACCAGGCCTGCGCGGCGCAGCGTGTCCATGGGAACACCCCCGTAGAGCGCGGCGAAGCCGCGGGCGCCCAGCCGGACCGGCCGGGCCGCGGAGACCGGCGGGCGGCTACGCGTGAGGGCCCCCTTCCCGCCGCCGACCTCCAGCGTCCAGGGGCCGGCGTTGGACGGCAGCTGGGCGTCGTCGATCTGCAGCCCGACCGCGAGCGTCGCGGCCGCGGGGAAGCCGCGCCCGGCGACGGCCGCGGGCGCGTCCACCACCCGGAGCATCCACTGCCAGCGGCTTTCCAGGCCAAGGTCGGGCTCACGGGTAAGCCAGGCGACCGGGTCGTCCGGGCTCAGCACCGCGCGCACCAGCTTGACCATGGGGGCGTGCGAGCCCACGATCGACCACAGGGCCCGGGTGGTCTCCGGCGATCCGGCGACCAGCACCCGCACCGAGATCTCGCCGTGGCCCTCGTGCCAGCCGTAGGCGAGGAAGCCGTCGGCCGCCAGGTAACAGAACCGGTTCAGGTCCGATAGCCACCAGCGGCGGATTGTGGCGGCGTCATGGGTCGCCGGACCGCAGTGCCTGGCCGACTCGTGCACGGCCCCGAGGACCGCGATCACCTCATCAGCGTCACCGGGTTCTGCCCGCCGCAGGCCCGGCAGTCCCTGCAGCGGCTGCGCGGGGCCGTCCGGCGGCAGCAGCGAGGCGATCGAGCGAGCCCCGATCACCCCCCGGTACAGCCCTCCGGCCAGCTCCCAGCCCAGCGACCGGTACAGCGGCGCGGTGGCCGGATAGAGCACCGACAGGGCGTAGCCGCGGTCGGCGATCACCCGCAGCAGCTCGGTCATCAGCGCGCGGCCGGTGCCGCGGCCGCGCTGCTCGGGCGCGACCTTGACCCCGCCGACGCCCGCCATCGGCACCGCCCGGCCGTGCCACCACTGCCGCATGTCGTGGAACATCGCTACGCCAGCGGGCTGAGGCCCGTCGAAGGCCGCGAAGTACCGGCCGCCCTCTGCGGCGGCACTGGCCTCGGCCAGCCAGTCGGGCCTCCTGGCCTCACTCACCGGGCCGAAGGCCCGCCGGCCGAGGTCGACCTCGACCTCGAGATCGTCACCGGGTCCCAGCTGCCGGATGTCCACCGGTCAGTCCAGGCGCTCGATTACCTCGTCGGGGACCGAGTAGTTCGCGTAGACGTCCTGCACGTCGTCGGAGTCCTCGAGCGCCTCGATCAGCCGGAACACCCGCTTGGCCTGGTCCTCGTCCAGCGGCACCTCGACCGTCGGCAGGAACGCGGCGTCGGCCGACTCGTAGTCGATCCCGGCCTCCTGCAGCGCCTTGCGCACGGCGACCAGATCGGTGGCCTCGCTCACCACCTCGAGCGAGTCACCGAGGTCGTTGACCTCCTCGGCACCCGCGTCGAGCACGGCGGTGAGCACGTCGTCCTCGGTGACCCCGTCGGCCTTGCCTACGATCACCACGCCTTTGCGGTTGAACAGGTACGACACCGAGCCCGGGTCGGCCATGGAGCCGCCGTTACGGGTCAGCGCGGTGCGCACGTCGGCGGCTGCCCGGTTCCGGTTGTCGGTGAGCGTCTGCACCAGCACCGCCACCCCGCCGGGGGCGTACCCCTCGTACGTGACGGTCTCGTAGGCCGCGCCCCCGGCCTCGAGACCGGCGCCGCGGCGCATGGCCCGGTCGATGTTCTCGTTCGGGACCGAGCTCTTCTTCGCCTTCTGGATGGCGTCATACAGCGTCGGGTTCCCGGCCGGATCGCCGCCGCCGGTCCGCGCCGCCACCTCAACGTTCTTGATCAGCTTGGCGAACAGCTTGCCCCGCTTGGCGTCGACGACGGCCTTCTTGTGCTTGGTGGTTGCCCACTTTGAGTGGCCGCTCATGATCGTTCCCTTACCATGTCGACAAAGAGCCTGTGGATACGCTGGTCCGGCGTGAGCTCGGGGTGGAACGCGGTGGCGAGCGCCGGACCCTGGCGGACCGCGACGATCCTACCGGTGCGTGACTCGGTCCCGATGATCTCGACGTCGTCGCCGGTCTGTTCCACCCACGGCGCCCGGATGAACACCGCGCGGAATTCCGGGCCGCCGAGCCCGGTGAGCGTGATGTCGCTCTCGAACGAGTCGACCTGCCGGCCGAACGCGTTCCGCCGAACGGTCATGTCGATCCCGCCGAAGGTCTCCTGACCCTCGATCCCGTCCTCGACCCGGTCCGCCAGCATGATCATCCCGGCGCAGGACCCGAACGCGGGCATGCCCGAGCCGAGCCGCTTGCGCAGCGGCTCCATCAGGTCGAAGATCACCGCGAGCTTCCACATCGTGGTGGACTCCCCGCCCGGGATCACCAGCCCGGCCACGTCGTCGAGCTCTGCGGGCCGGCGCACCGGCACCGGGCGGGCGCCTACGGCGGTCAGCGCCCTCAGGTGCTCAGCGACGTCCCCCTGCAGCGCGAGCACGCCAATGACAGGCGCGTGAGCGCCTGTCAGCCGACTGCGAGGGTCGGCTTGCCGGCCCGAGCGGGCAGCTTGGGGGGTCCGGGGGGCCGGACCCCCGGGCAGCACAGTCACGAGAATCACTCCAGGCGTTTGATTGGGCTCTGAACCGAGACTAACCGCCCTGAATCAACGCGATCACCCGTCGCGCTCTTCCCTGCGGCCCTCGGTGGGAAAACATACGGCCATGACACATGCGTGGACGCCGAGCGGCGGCCCTCCGATGATCGGGAGGCCCGGCAGCGGCCTGGTCACCCTGCTGGAAGAGACGACGTTCTGCATCAGCGACGCGTCCGGCGACATCGTGCCGGGCGGCGCTCAGGGCCTGTTCTTCCGGGACACCAGGTTCATCAGCAGGCTCGAGCTCCGGCTCGACGGGGAACTGCCCGAACCGGTGGCCGTGCAGCCGAACGACCCATTCCGCTGCACGTTCCTGGCCCGGAGGCCGCCCGGCCCGAACAAGGCGGACAGCACCCTGCTGCTGATCCGCAGGCGCTATGTAGGCAACGGCCTGCGGGACGAGATCACCCTGCGCAACCTCGGCCACGAGCCGGTGGCGGCGCACCTCACGGTCGCGGTGGACAGCGACTTCGCTGACCTGTTCGAGGTCAAGGAGGGCCGCGACCGCTACCACGACGATGACGTCGATATCAGCGCCGCCGACGGGGTGCTGCAGCTGCGCTGCCGCCGCGGCTCCAACGTCGGCGTGGTGGCGATCACCGGCACCGCCGACCCGTCCGCGGCACCAGGCCTGCTGACCTGGCAGACCGTGATCGAGCCCGGGGCCTCGTGGGTCGCGTCCATGCAGGTCACGCCGTCCCTGGACGGCACCGACGTGGTGCCGCACTACGGCGACGACGAGCCGCTGGAGAGCACGATCCCGGCCAGGCGGCTGGCCGACTGGCGCCGCCGCAGCCCGCTGCTGATCACCTCGGACGAGCGGCTGGCCAACACGTTCGCCACCTCCACCGAGGACGTCGGCTCGCTGCGGATCTTCGGGCGCGGCCGGGACGAGCATGGGGAAAAGGAGGACCACGCGGTCATCGCGGCCGGGGCGCCCTGGTTCATGACCCTGTTCGGCCGGGACTCGCTGCTCACCGCGTGGATGCTGCTGCCGCTGGACCTGTCGCTGGCCCTCGGCACCCTGCGCACGCTGGCCAGCCTGCAGGGCGAGCAGGTGAACCCGCTGACCGAGGAGGAGCCCGGCAAGATCCTGCACGAGACCAGGTCCGGCCGGGACGCCTCACTGGCGCTCGGCGGCGGCAGCGTCTACTACGGCACCGCGGACGCGACGCCGCTGTTCGTCATGCTGCTCGGCGAGCTGGCCCGGTGGGGGCTGCCGGCCGAGGCGGCCGACGAGCTGCTGCCGCACGCCGACCGGGCGCTCGACTGGATCGTCAACTACGGCGACCGGGACGGCGACGGGTTCGTCGAGTACCAGCGGGCCACCGAGCAGGGCCTGGTCAACCAGGGCTGGAAGGACTCCTTCGACGGCATCACGTTCGCGTCCGGGCAGATCGCCGAGGCGCCGATCGCGCTCGCCGAGGTCCAGGGCTACGTCTACGCCGCCTACCTGGCCCGGGCCCACTTCGCCCGGGAGCGCGGCGATGCCCGGACCGCGCGGCACTGGGCGGAGCGGGCCCGCAAGCTGCGCCGGGATTTCAACCGCGCGTTCTGGCTCCCCGACCGCGGGTACTTCGCGCTCGGCCTGGATGGCGACAAGCGCCCGATCGACGCGCTCGGCTCGAACATGGGCCACTGCCTGTGGACCGGGATCGTCGACCGGGACAAGGCGGCCTCGGTCGCGCAGCACCTCACCAGCAGGCCGATGTTCTCCGGCTTCGGCATCAGGACCCTCGCCACCGGGATGGGCGCGTACAACCCGATGAGCTACCACAACGGGTCGGTGTGGCCGCACGACAACGCGATCTGCGCGGCCGGGCTGATGCGCTATGGGTTCGTGCCGCAGGCGCAGCAGGTCGCCGGCGGGATCCTGGAGGCGGCCGACAAGTTCGGCGGCAGGCTGCCCGAGCTGTTCTGCGGGTTCGACCGCTCGGACTTCGCCGCCCCGGTGGCCTACCCGACCTCGTGCTCGCCGCAGGCGTGGGCGGCGGCCGCACCGTTCCTGCTGCTGCGCACGCTGCTGCGGTTCGACCCCGCGGTGCCGTCCGGCAAGGTGTGGTGCGCCCCGGAGATCCCCGAGCGGCTGCTGCCGCTGGAGGTGGAGGCGCTGCACATCGCCGACGGCACGGTGTCGGTCGAGATCGCGAGGGGCGGCTGGCACGTGAACGGCCTGCCTGCCGGGCTGAAGCTGATCCGGCACGCCCGCAGCCCGATGACCGCCCTGCCCGCCGCCGAGCGCCGCACCGCCGCCAAGCCCCGCGCGGCCTCCGCCACCCGCAAGTCCCGGCCGGCCGCCGCCGCCGGCAAGCCCCGGCCGACCGCCGCCGAGGACCCCACCCCGGCCGACGAGGGCAAGGAGTCCCGTCCCTCCGCCGCCGCCCACTGAACGCCGCCCGTTCCGCCCGCTGCCCCGCCATCCGCGGCGCCGCTGCCATTTCGGACGGCCGTAACCGTCATCGGCGCGCATCCGGATTGTCGTCAGCTGCACATATCACTCGGCCGTACCGCCCAGAAAATGACTGGATCGCGTGATAAGTGGCTGAATGATCAAGGAATTGTGGCCCAGCGCCTCCTGCCGAACGGTGTTCTTCAAGAGCTGGGTGCGGGGGCGAAGGCGCAGGCTGGAGGCGCAGAACGCTGTTCACTAATTGTAGTCGATTGACTGCGATCAGTGAGCAAAGAGGTTTCCGCCGGGATTCGTTTGGGAAGATCATTTTCTGTGCTGGGCACCAAGGATGCCGCCGAGGTATGGCGCGCGGACTAGGAGGAAAGCAGTGTCCTCGGCAGTGTTCAGGCCTGACTTTGCTGCTCCGCTACGCATCGCCATGGTGGCGCCGCCCTATTTCGACGTCCCTCCGCCGGCTTACGGCGGTGTGGAGTCGGTGGTCGCTGACCTCGTCGACGATCTCGCTGACCGCGGGCATGAGATCACCCTGATCGGCGTGGGCAAGCACCTCACCAAGGCGCACCGGTTCATATCGCTCTGGTCGGATCCGCAGAGCGACCGGCTCGGGGAGCCGTTCCCCGAGGTGGTGCACGCGGCCCGGGTCGCCGAGGTGCTCGATGACCTCGACGTGGACGTGGTGCACGACCACACGCTGGCCGGCCCCCTGCTCGGCCGTGGGACACGGGTTCCCACGATCATCACCGTGCACGGCCCCGTCATCGGCGACGAGGGCGAGTACTACCGCGCGCTGGGCCGATCGGTCCGGATGGTCGCGATCTCCGAATCGCAACGCTCGCACGCCCCGGAACTGCCCTGGTCTGCCACCGTGCACAACGCCATCCGGGCCAGCACCTTCCCGTTCCAGGCGGAGAAAGAGCCGTTCGCGCTATTCCTCGGCCGCATGAACGCGACGAAGGGGCCGCATCTGGCCATCGACGCCGCCCGCGCCGCCGGGCTGCCGATCGTGCTCGCGGGCAAGTGCAGCGAGCCGATGGAGAAGGCTTACTTCGAGCGGGAGATCAAGCCCAGGCTGGGCAGCGACACCGAGGTCTTCGGGGTCGCCGACGCGACGGCCAAGCGGGACCTGCTGTCGCGGGCCTGCGTGATGCTGTTCCCGATCTGCTGGGAGGAGCCGTTCGGCCTGGTCATGATCGAGGCGATGGCGTGCGGGACGCCGGTTGTCGCGATGCGGCGCGGGTCGGTCCCCGAGGTCGTGGTCGACGGCGTGACCGGGATCATCAGGGATGACCCGGCCGAGCTGCCGGCGGCGATCGAGCTTGCCCGGCAGCTCGACCCGGCGGCGTGCCAGGCGCACGTGGCCGCCAGGTTCACCACCGAGCTGATGGCCGCCAGGTACGAGGACGCCTACCGGCGGGTGCTGGCCGAGGCGGCACTGGCCGCGAGCCCGCAGGTGCCTGCGGTGCGGCAGCCGGTGGCCGGCCAGCCGCTGCCGGCCGGGCTTTCGGCGCTCACGCCGCGGCAGTCACCAGCCGCGTCCGGCGTAGCGCTGCTCGGGCGCGAGCGTGTCCAGGCTGATCCCCACCATGGCCTCGCCAAGCCCCCGCGACACCTTGGCGATGACGTCGGGGTCGTCGTGGAACGTGGTCGCCTTCACGATCGCGGCAGCCCGGGCAGCGGGGTCACCTGACTTAAAAATCCCCGACCCCACAAACACCCCGTCGGCACCCAGCCCCATCATCATCGCCGCATCCGCCGGGGTCGCAATCCCGCCCGCCGTAAACAACACCACCGGCAGCCGCCCCGCCGCCGCCACCTCAGCCACCAGCTCATAGGGCGCCTGCAGATCCTTCGCCGCGGTGAACAGCTCATCCGCCGCCAGCACCGACAGCCCGGCGATCTCACCGCGGATACGGCGCATGTGCCGGGTCGCCTCCACCACGTTGCCGGTGCCCGCCTCCCCCTTGGACCGGATCATCGCCGCGCCCTCACCGATCCGCCGCAGCGCCTCACCCAGGCTGGTCGCCCCGCACACAAACGGCACCGTGAACGCCCACTTATCCACGTGATGCGCCTCATCAGCCGGGGTCAGCACCTCCGACTCATCGATGTAATCCACCCCGATGGCCTGCAGAACCTGCGCCTCAGCGAAGTGACCGATCCGGCACTTGGCCATCACCGGGACCGACACCGCCGCAATGATCGAATCGATCATGTCCGGGTCACTCATCCGGGCCACCCCGCCCTGCGCCCGGATATCGGCCGGCACCCGCTCCAGCGCCATCACCGCCACCGCACCCGCGTCCTCGGCGATCTTCGCCTGCTCCGGCGTGACCACATCCATGATCACACCACCCTTGAGCATGTCAGCCATCCCCCGCTTCACCCGCTGCGTGCCG